>Ga0307373_10000162_pt1 | contig 119020 bp, 87 predicted proteins | sample OX2MG_FD_202534 | JGI IMG/M metagenome (GOLD analysis project Ga0307373, IMG submission 202534) | Soil microbial communities from Risofladan, Vaasa, Finland - OX-2 | ecosystem: Environmental > Terrestrial > Soil > Coastal area > Acid sulfate soil | place: Finland: Risofladan, Vaasa | collected... | reverse complement strand
TCAGAGGCCAACTCATTCGCGTCGTCAGAACGCTTCGCGGGGGCGACAGGCCCAAGAATGCAGAGGGAGAATTTCCTGAAGTGTGCTCGCTGCCGAGGGGCGCTTACGAACCGTGGGGCATCTTTCGAAAACCACTATTGGCAGGAATGAAAGTGAGTGACTGTCTCCGAGAATATGAGACAGGAGGTCTCCGTCGACCTCAGAAAAATGTCCCTTTTACTGACCTGGTTGTCAGTACCCGCACTCCACAGAACGAGCGAAAGTTGGCTGATCACCCCAGTCTCAAGCCGCAATCGCTTCTCCGTGATCTCGTTTATGCAATACTTCCCTTGGGAAAAGGCATCGTACTCGATCCATTCATGGGTTCCGGGTCTACAATCGCGGCAGCAGAAGCATTGGGTATTCCGAGTATCGGCGTGGAGAAAAACAAGCCCTTCTTTGAGTCGGCTAAAGAATCGATCAGGAAACTCTCACTCCTTCGTGTCCCCGACGACCAACATGTCCTTTCCTTCACGTAGCTCTTTGCACCTATAAATCCAATTTGCCATCATCTTATCGTAGCCGCTGGTTGTGACACTCGCCGTTATAGTTCGCCGGCTTGTTGCAGATCGACCGGCGAACAGCCAATCGCGCTTGGTCAGCGCGGCACCGGCTACCATCAGAAATCGAAATGGTCTCGGAGCAATGTTCTTGGTTTTGTCTGAGGGGCGACCGCTCTCAAAAACAAACACCATCAGCCACGCATCCTCCGCATTGTGACCCTGCCAACCTCGGAAATAGCGGGATGCTTTTACTTCAATTCCATCTACACCAGCGTGTTGGGCCATGTCATTTTCATATTTTCCAGTAGGTAACATATCCGGGTGGCCGTTGTGGTATTTGTTTTTGACAACCCCTTTGCAATACTTTGGGATACTCGATGTCATGAACTCTCCTACAATGCTACTAAAGTTCGCTGGCACAAGCATGTCTTCAAGCCGGACAATCCTCTTCCTGAGCAGGCTGCCATCTACTAACCTCAGAAAGTCCGTAAAATCTCGCATCGCGGCCAACATATCCTTCGTAGTGACACCAAATGGGATATTTGCCATCGGATTGAAACCATCCGGGTCAGGGGCAACAGGCAGCAAATTATAGCTTCGGTTTGGCACGGCGCAACAGTATCCGCCCGATCAAAGGCCGATTCAAGTTTTTTATTTGTGTAGGGGTTATCTTACCACCGCCCGCCCTCAACAGAAACCAAACCCATAAACCCTCAGGCCGATTCCGACGATTCCCTCTATGGGGGCCAGCCACGGTCGCGGCGGCCCTTCTCTCACGGCCGCAATCGAAAGCCGGGTAGCGCAGACCGTCGCACCTGCGGTCTGCGGCCTTTGCTTGGAGGAATGGAGAACCGCGGGCCTCAGAGACGGGGCTCTGAGCTACGTCTTTGCCCTTTGCGAAAGGGCACGGATTCATCCGTGCCGCAAACAGCGTCCGTTGACACGCGGCTTCAGCCGCCGGGGCCTGCAGGGACATCGCCCATGCCTCCCCTTGCCGCCTCAGGGGCTAAAGCCCTTGAAAGTTGGCGGAGAGTGGTTTGCCCGGCACGAGTAAACTCGTGCCCTTTCACAATGACGTTCGCTGGATGGCGCATGCCCCGATCTGTCGGGATGCGTGCGGCTGCCAGTTTCAGCCCGCGAAGCGGGCGACAGACTTTAGCCCACGGCGCGAGCCGTGGGAAACAAAACCATGACAAGACTTCCCAGCCCCGGCAGGGGCGAAAGATTGCGGGCTGCCGCCCCGATGGATCGGGGCGATCTCGCGAAGCGAGAGCCGGTCGAGCAAAACCTCGAATCTCAGTGTCTCTGCGGCTCGTCTCCAGCGTCCGTCGCCTTCCCCGACCGCAAAGATTACTACGCCCTGGCCGTTCTGGCCGTGGCTGTGGTGCTGATGTTCTGGAAAGTCCTGTTCACTTCCCAGATGTTTTTTTACCGCGACATCCTGAACCAGAGTTATCCGCTGGCCCGCCTGATCCATGAAATTTGCCGAAGCGGCTCGCTGCCCTGGTGGAACCCTTACCTCAACTTCGGCCAGCCCATCCTGGAAAATCCCAACGCGCTCGTTTTCTATCCCACCACGCTGCTGATTGTTCTGCTGCCCGTCCGCCTGGCCTTCCAGTTGCATTTTGTGCTGCACTTTCTGCTGGCCGCGGTTGGAACCTACTGGCTGGCGCGGCGCTGGCGGCAGTCGCACCTGGCGGCATTTTTTGCGGCCCTGTTTTTTGTCTTCAGCGGGCCGGTGCTCTCGCTCGGAAGTTTTTATAACGAAGCCGCCTGCGCGGCCTGGATTCCCTGGGCGCTGCTGGCCACCGATCGCGCCCTCGCGGGCCGGTCCATCCGTCGCTGGGTGCTGCTGGCGCTGGTTTTCCTGATGCAGTTTCTGGCCGGGGAACCTTTTACGCTGCTGGCCACCTTCGGGCTCTGCTTCGCCTATGCGCTCTACCACGCCGGGTTCTTCCGGCGCCCGCTCGATCGAACGAACCTGCGGGTGCTCGCGGCCTTCGTCTGCTCGGGCGGGCTGATGACGGCGCTGGCGGCCGTGCAACTGTTTCCGGCCACGGTGCTGCTACAGCGCTCTCTGCGCGGGGTAATCGGATTCCCTTTCAGCCAGAACACCTACTGGTCGCTCCATCCGCTGCAACTGATTGGGACTTTCGTGGCGGGATTTCCCGATCCCATGTTCACGGCGACGTCGCTGTGGACGCCGGTTTTGAATTTTGAGAACAAGCCCTACTTTCCTTCGCTCTTTCTGGGTTTTGTGCCGCTGTTTCTCGCCTTTATCGGCTGCGCCCTGGGCCGCGACCGCCGCCGGCGCTTTGCAGGCTGGGCCGCGCTGGCCGTGCTGCTGCTGGCCTTCGGCCGGTTCACGCCGCTTTACCGGCTGGCGCTTTTCGCGGTGCCCCTTCTCAAGCTGGTGCGCTTCCCCATCAAGCTGCTGGTCCCGGTAATGCTGCTGGTGGCGCTGCTGGCCGGCTGGGGAATCGACGCGATGCGCCGGCCGGAGAAATGGGGATCGAAAAAAGCCAAGGGGGTGCTCACTGCGCTGGCGAATGCGGCGGGCGCGGCGTGGCTGTTGTGGGGCGCGGCGTGGCTGGTTCCGCAATGGGTGGAACTGGCCGCCGCCTGGGCGCTGGGCCACACCATCGCGGCCATGGGAATCCATTCCGTGGGAGCGTTTGGCCCCGGGACCGTGGAAGGCGCCGCGCGGTACTTCCTCAACATGCTGCGCTGGCAGGCGCCCGGAGTGGCCGGACTGGCGCTGGGCGCCGCGCTCTGGTTTGCGGGACTTAAACGGGGCGGCCGGCGCGCGCGCTTGGGACTGCCGCTGGCGCTGGCTGTCGGGGCCGGGCAGCTACTACTGGTAAACTATTCCGCCAACCCCACCGTCCCCGGCGCGTTCTACGCCTGGCGCCCGCCGGTGCTCGGCCACTTTGCGCCCTCGCAAATGCCTTACCGCTACTGCGACGTTTTCGGTGGCTCGCGGCTGGCTGCGGTCTCAACCGAGGCCCTGGATCAGCCGCTCGATTTTGCCTCCGTCCCGGCCGCCCGCAACCTCGGCGCGCCGGCGCCCGCCGCCTTCCAGGAACGTCAGCTGCTGGAGCACGGCGGCCTGCTGGAAAACGCCGAGGGCATTTCCAACGTCGATCCGGAATGGAGCTTCCCGGTGCCGCTCTACCAGTTCTGGGTCTTTGCCCTGCACAAGGTTCCGGGGCCGGACCAGACGCTTTGCCTGATGGGCCGCAGCAACGTGCGCTACCAGATTCTGGGCGCGCGCGGAAATTATCAGACGGCACGCGAAGTTGCGCCGGTCGCGAACGGCACTCCTTTCCCGAGCTACCTCTACGAGAACGGGTGCTTCCTGCCCAGGGCCTACGTGGCGGCGACGGCCGTCTATTCTCCCGATCCGGACGAGACGCTCGCGCGGCTGGCTGACGCCGGCTTCGATGCGCGCAACACCGTGCTGCTGGCGTCAAAGGATGCCGTCGAGCCTGCTTCGCCGGCGCCCGGCCCCGCCGGAAAGGTGGAATCATTTCGCCGCGCGCCCAACAGCGTCACCGTGCAGGTTAATCTTTCGCGGCCCGGTTACGTGGCGCTGCTCGACCGCTTCGATCCCAACTGGCATGCAACCATCGACGGGCATGAAGTTCCCATCCTGCGGGCAAACCTCCTGTTTCGCGCCGTTCGCGCGTCCGAGGGCCGGCACACCATCCGCTTCTATTACCGGCAGCGTGGGCTTGCAGCGGGTTTGGCGGTTTCGCTGGGGGCGCTGGCGCTGTGCGGCGTTCTCTTCCTCCTGGATTTGCAGGTTCGGGTGATCGAACGCCGCCGGGAAGACAAGGCCGACGCCGTGCGGCCGCAGGCTATTCAGGAAGGCGGGCCGGTGGAGGTGGCCGTTTCCGCACCCGGCGCGCGGCAGTAGATTACAAAAGTCACGTCGTCCTCGCAGGGCTGGTAGAAATGGCGGAGATAATCTGCCAGCGCAGGAAAACCCCGCAGCGCCTGGGCGGAATCCTGCCAGGTTCCGGAAAGACCGTGGACCTCGTCGCGCCGCGCCACAATGATGTATCGCGGGCGGACTTGGGTGAGCCGCCGGACCAGCTCCCCCCGCCAGCCGGGAAGCCGCCAGGGGGCAATCAGAGGCAGGTTCCAGACAAAGCGCGCGGGCGGGCGGTGGCCGCTGAGGTAATAAATCAGCGGCTCGTTGCCCCACACGTAGACGCCGTCGGCGGGGGCGGGATGCCGCTTGAGAAAATCGGCCACCCGCAGGACATCGCGGAAGTCTTCGGCTGCGCCCGGCCAGAAGTAACTGGAATAGAACCGCGCCGGGCCCTGCCGCCACTGGTTGAAAGCCCGGTAGTTGGCCACCATTCGCATCACCGGCCCCGGCAGGCAGAGGGCAGCCATGTTCGCCAACACCACCCAGGTGAGTACGCGCGCCACCGGCCAGTTGCGGCGGGCAAAGTAACGCGCCAGCGCCAGCGCGCCTTCGAAAGCCTGAACCATCAGATACGCCCAGAAGATGGCAAAAAACGGATAGCAGGTTTCAAAGTAGTAGGGCTGATAGCGAACCTGCATGGCCAGCGCGGCAAGTCCGGCCGCGGCTCCCACCAGCGTGGGCGCCAGGCGGTCCAAATGATGGCGCCTCCAGGCAACGATGACGGCTGCCGGCGCCGCGCACAGCGTCCAGAAACCCAGCCAGAATTCGATGCGCCCCGCCGCCCACGCCCAGTAGTTCGGGATGCCGGCGGAGGCCGTGGCGGCATACCGCGGAAGCACTTGGAACTGTTGTTCAACAAAGGCGCTCCATGCGCCACTGAACAAGCAGCCGGAGACGACCAAAACGCTGCCTAAACCGAACCCGGCGGCAAACCTGAACGCCTTGGAAGTCCAATCGATAGAGTTGGTTACAAGCCTTGACCTCAGCGAGCCGTCCCCGGCGTCCTCCGCCTTCTGGTACAACGCCAGCAACAATAAAGGCATGAAAGTGACGGCGTTGTATTTAACCCAAAATGCGGCGGCAAACAGGAAACCTGCGCCCGCTTCTCTGAGCTTCATCCTCCGGCCGCGGCCGGAAAGCAGAAAGTAGCTGCCGAAGACGAAAAGCATGAGGAAGGTTTCCGGCTGGCCCGCGTCCCAGTAGCCGGCGCGGATGTGCAGGGCGGCGTTCACCAGGACGGCGAGGAACGCCGCAGCCTTGCCGAGGGTCCGTTCCGTGAAGCGGAAGATGCAGACGGAAATGGCCAGCAGCCAGAAGATATCCAGCAGGCCGATGCTCCACATCGCCGGGGCGAATATCTTCACAATGGCCGCGTAAAGGTAGAAGATGCCTGGCGGCTTGTTGTCCCAGAGGTCGCGATAGAGCCGCGCACCGTCCAGCAGTCCGCGGCCGATCACGCAGTACGTTGCCTGGTCACGCCCAATCGGATAGCTGAGATTGGGAATAGCCATCAGCAGAACCAGCCCAAGCGACAGCGCCAGCCAGCGACCGGAGCCGGAAGTTGCAAACCAGCCGTGCGAAGATGCTCGATCGGCGTTCACGACGCGCCGCCTGCGGCAACGCGCTGCAGCCGCGAATAGACGGTGAAATTCCTGAAGGCCTTGGCGCGCCGGTAGCGTTGCCGGAGAAGGCTGGCGAGGTCTGGATACCGCACCAGATATTCCTGGGAATCGAGCGTGGTTCCGGAAACGGCGGGGATGGCGTCGCGGCGTTCCACGATGATGAACCGCGGCTGCTTTGACTTCAGGGTCTGGACAAGCTCATCGCGCCAGGCTGGCGGCGACCAGTCCGAAACCAGGCCAAGGTTCGAGACAAAGCGCGAGGGACAGTCGCGCCCGGAAAGAAAATAGATGAGCGGCGCAGTTCCCCACACGTAAACTTCGTCGCCTGGCGCTGAGTGGGCCTTGAGAAACCGGACGGTCTGGAACTGGCCCCCCAGGTGCTCAATGCCCAGCGACCACCAGTAACTTCCGTATGATTTTTCAGGATTGCGCCACCACTTTTCCAGTCCCTGATAGCGTTCCACCTGGCGCATGGCGGGAGCGGGCAGCGGGAAATAGGCGCAATTGATAAAGACCAGCCAGACGCCGACACGTGCGGCACCCCAGCCGCGCCGGCTGAATTGCCGGGACAGGGTTCGAAAACCTTCAAATATCTCAACAGCCGAGTACGCCCAAAGCATAGCGAGGAACGGGAAAAAGGTCTCAAAGCTGTAGGCATTGAAACGTGCCTGCGAGGCCGTCACAAGAAATCCCGACGCGGCGGCGATGAAGATTGGGGCCGAGCGACGGAACTCACGGCGTCTCCAGGCGATCAGCAGCGCCAGCGCCACGCCGGCTTCCGGCCAGGTTCCGAGGTTGAAGTTGACCTGGCGCAGCGCCCAGAGAAAATAGTGAGGTGTCCGTTCGACGATCATGGCGCCATAGCTCGGCAGCACCTGAAACTGGACTTCTTTCATGGCCGGCCAGGCCCCGGAAAAACGGAACCCTGCAAGAACTCCGGCGACGGTGGCGGCAAGCCCAGCGAGCAGCGCGGCGGTCCGGGCGAGCCAGCCCCGCCAGGACAGGGTCAAGCCCAGGCGGGGCGAAGGCAAATCCAGGCGGCTGGTGTCGAGGTAAGGAAGAAAGACGATAAGAGGGAGGAACGCGAGCGCGTTATACTTGATCCAGAAAGCAGCACCCAGCACCAGCCCCGCCGTGAAGCTTCGCCACTTCGGCCGGGACCCGTCGCGCGCCAGCAGAAAGAAGGCGGCGAAAACCAACAGGATCAAAAAAACTTCCGGTTGCGCCGCATTGATATAACCTTTGCGGTTGTGCCAGTAGGCATAAAGCACCGCTGCGACAGCGCCCGCCTGCGGCCCCAGGTACCGTGCGCAGAAATAGAACGTGGCGGACGCAACCGCCAGAACGCAAATCAGGTCCGCCGCGCCCACCAGCCACGTTGCGCGGCCAAGCAGCTTGACGATGGGAACGTAGAGATAAAAAATCCCCGGCGGCTTGTTGTCCCAAAGGTCGCGGTAGAGATGCTTGCCCTTCAGCAGGCTTTCAGCAATCACGCAGTAGGTCGCCTGGTCGCGACCGATAGGGTACTGAAGATTGGGCAGGGAGAGCAAGAAAACTGCAGCCAGGGCCGCCATTATCCACATTCGGGAGTTGCGCGAAGAGACAGAACCACCCGAAGTTGCGTCGAGCCTGTGCATACCCCGATCAAGATTCTTATCGGCATTTTCAGGAGGGTGGGTGAGGGATGAATCGCGAAGGGGCTTCCAGACGCAGGGCCAGTGGACTCTGAACGAAGGCAGAACTCAGGCTTGTCTTTGTCCGCCTGCAACAGGGTTGCTGGATGTGGAAGTCCTCGGGCCCCAGATTTTCCAGATAGAGGGAATGTTGAAGGCGAGATTGACGGCGCCGTCGAGAACCACTCCCGCCGCTGCCGCGAGCACCAGCCGCACGCCTTGCGAAGCGAGGACAAGCGTCAGAACGATGTTCAGAATGGCGCCGGGCAGGCAGACTTTCTGGTAGCGCCACAGGCGGGCGCCGCTTCCTGCCTTTGCGGGGACACTCCGGAGGCGGCGCGCGAAGGTCCCGTTCTGGTTCCAGAGGAAGTTCCACAACAGCGCTGCTTCAACCGCCAGAGGAACAACCCAGAAAGCACTGCCGCCGCCACGCCCGGCCACCCAATAAATCAGGCCGATATCCAGCACAGCTCCCGTGAACCCGATCAAGCAGTAAAGGACCCAGGCGCGAAACTGGCCCGTAGCAAAAGCCAGCCGCACAAGGTGGGCCAGGTACTCTGCGTACTGGCGCGCGCCCAGCTTGGAAGCGCCGCGCGTCCTTTCTTCAAACTGGTAAGGCACCTCCACCACGTGTTCAATGCGCCCTCTGGCCAGAACTTCCAGCAGGATTTTGTAACCCAGCGGTGAAAGCTCAGCGTCCGCAATGGCAGCGGCCCGCACCACGAACATGCCCGACATGGGGTCGCTGACTGCGGAAAGCTTCAGCGGCAGAACGGTGGCGGCCATGTGGGTGGCACCGCTCGAAATCACGCGACGGATAAATTCCCAGTCCGAGGTCCCGCCGCCTGCGATGTAGCGGCTGGCCACGGCCAGGTCGGCATTGGACTGGCGCAGGGCGGCTGCCAGCGCCACAAGGATTTCCGGGGGATGCTGAAGGTCCGCGTCAATCACTCCCAGCAGGTCGCCCTGGGCGAGCTTCCAGCCATCCACCACGGCCGTCGCCAGCCCCAGGCGCCCGGAGCGGCGAAGGACGCGCACATGGAACTCCCCGCTCAGTTCCTCGGCAAGTTCGGCCGTTCCGTCACCGCTGTTGTCGTCAACAACGATCAATTCATATTCTTCGCCGGACTCGGCCAGCGCCGAACCAGAGCGGCGGATCACTTCCTGAATCGAGTCCGCCTCTTTGTAAGTCGGGATTACAACGGAAATCATATCGGGGCCAAAGTCCTTTCGCGCGCGGACCTGAAAGCGACCCTGAAAATAGCATGCGCTCCCGGTTCCGTCAATCAGACAGCAGGTTGCAGCTCTCCGGGATGCGGATCCCGCAGCCTCCGCGGTTGGCGTCGGAAGCCGGAAACCTGCGTGGTTGCCTTTTAAGGAACGAAGTGCTATCTGTATCTGCTTGGACTTGATTCAGGTTCGCACAAGCATTTTTTGTGCCTCCTGTTGCATCAGGCTGCGGGATGTGGGCGCGGCATGGTCCTCTGAAAGCGATGGATTCCAATCGCCATAGTCTTGCGTGGCCGCAAAATTCTTTTGAGAGGTGATGATGAGTTCAACCAGGAACGAAACTGGAAAGAACACGGCGGATGCAGGACTTTCCCGCCGGGACGTGCTGAAGATGGGCGCCGGAACGCTGGGCGGCGCACTTGCAGCCGCCGCTTCTTCTGCCGCCGCCGGGGCGCAGGAATCCGCCGGCAAAGGAACCCGCAGGCCTAATTTCCTGATCATTATGGGCGACGGCATTCAGCCTTCTGAGCTGAGCATCGGCGGCAATACCATTTGCAAAACGCCGAACATTGACCGCATCGGGCGCGAAGGTCTGCGCTTGCAGAATACCTTTGTGATTAACGCCCTTTGCGCTCCCAGCCGGGCGACGGTGCTGACGGGCCTTTACTCGCGGCGCAACGGGGTGATTGACAATAAGCAACGGCACATCGGCACTGGCATTCCCATCGTTACAGACCATTTGCGGAAGGCCGGGTACGAAGTTGCCTTCTGCGGCAAATCGCATGTGGCCGGAGGATTGAGGAAATACTACTGGGATTACTACTACGGCTATCTCGGCCAGAAAGAATACGTCAATGCTCCCATCGCTGAAGGCATCAACGGACATATCGGAGGCGATGAGGTTGTTGAGGGATATTCGGACGACGTGATTACGGAGGCGGCCGCCGGCTGGCTGGAAGGGAAGAGAGAAAAGCCCTTCTGCATGTACCTGTTCCTCAAAGCTCCTCATCAGCCGTTTATCCCGCCGCGAAACCTCGCGACCTTGTACGACGATGGAACCAAGATCCCCGTGCCTGAAACTTTTGATCAGGACCTGAAGGGCTACCCGGGCAAACCGCGCGCCTTCGCGAATTGCGACAACCACATTGGGACGGATTCAACCGGCGTCAGCACTTTGGAAGCAATGGTCAAGAATCATTATGCCTCCACCGTGGGCCTGGACCAGAACGTCGGCCGCATCCTGAAGGCCTTGGAACAGACCGGCAAGCTGGACGATACCGTCATCATGTTCACGGCCGATCACGGGTATTTCCTGGGTGAATGGCACTTTATGGACAAGCGGCTGATGCACGAGCCGTCGATCCGCGTTCCTCTGCTGGTGCGCTACCCGAAGATGATCAAGCCAGGGACGCTGAACGACAAGATGGTGTTGAACCTGGATATCCCGTCGACCATGATGGAATTGGCAGGGTTGGAAGTTCCCGACTCCATGCAGGGGCAAAGCTTTGTGCCATTACTGAAAGGCAAAGATCCGTCTTCCTGGCGGAAGGACTGGTACTATGCCTTCTATGAGTACCCCGGACCCAACATGGTTCCCAAGAACCGCGGCATCCGCACCGATCGCTACAAGCTGATCGAGTATTGGGAGTACGAACCCAAACAATATGAGCTCTACGATTTGCAGGAAGATCCCAAAGAGCTTCACAACCTTTACGGGGACCCGAAATACAAGGACCTGGCCGCACGCCTTCATCAACGGATGATGGACCTGGGTAAAGAAGCGGGCGAGATATAGATCACGGCTCGACCGGCGGGGCCACCCATGGCAACTCATCGGGCGGCCTGCCGACGTTCGAACCATCATTCCGGGGCCGTGGCGGACCAAAATCCGGCGCCAATAGAAAAGCAAAGTCTGCGCACAGGCAGGTGCGTTGCGCAAGTGTGCCGCCTGGAATAGACTGACCTTGTATGTCTCATTCACCCCACAGCAGCGTCGCTGAGCGGCCGGAAGAGGGGCAGCAATCCCTGACGGCTTTTCACATCATGACCAAGCCGGTGGGACCCATCTGTAACCTCGACTGCCGCTACTGTTTCTACCTTGAGAAGGAAAATCTGTATCCCGGAAAATCCAGCTGGGCCATGCCCGAGGATGTGCTCGAAACCTACATCCGGGAGTACATTCAGTCCCAGAATGTCCCACAGGTTTCCTTTGCCTGGCAGGGAGGTGAGCCCACCCTGCTGGGCGTGGAATATTTTGAGAAAGTCGTCGAGTTTCAGAAGAAATACGCTGAGGGGAAGCGGATCGAAAATGCCTTTCAGACCAATGGCGTTCTGCTGGACGACCCATGGGGTGAGTTTCTTTCAAACAATCAATTCCTGGTGGGCCTTTCCGTTGACGGGCCGGAAAAACTTCACGACCACTTTCGCGTGGATAAGGGCGGCCAGCCGACCTTTAAGCGCGTGATGCGCGGCCTGGGATATCTGAAAAAACACGGCGTGGAGTTCAACACGCTGACGGTGGTCCAGCGCCACAATTCGCATCATCCGCTTGAGGTCTACCGCTTTCTCAGGGAGAGCGGCAGCGGGTTTATGCAGTTTATTCCCATCGTGGAAAGAATGGCCAAGGCGCCGAACCCGGAAGGACTGGTGCTGATCAGCCCCGAGTCCGAGGAGGCCGCCAGGGTTTCCGAGTGGTCGGTTGAGCCGCTGCAATACGGAAAATTTCTGTGCGCGATTTTTGATGAGTGGGTCCGCAACGATGTGGGGCGCTGCTTTGTCCAGATGTTCGACGTGGCGCTTGAAAGCTGGATGGGCTACCCGGCCAGCCTCTGCGTTTTTCGCGAGACCTGTGGATCAGCCCTGGCCCTGGAGCATAACGGCGACCTTTATTCCTGCGACCATTTTGTGTATCCGGAAAACAAGCTGGGCAACATCATGGAGAGCCCGGTCAGCTCGCTGGTCAATTCCGCCCAGCAGCGCAAATTCGGACTGGACAAGCGGGACACGCTGCCGCGTTATTGCCGGGAATGCGAAGTGCGTTTTGCCTGCAACGGTGAGTGCCCCAAGCACCGCTTTATCCGGACGCCTGACGGTGAACAGGGTCTCAATTACCTGTGCGCCGGATACAAAAAGTTTTTCAACCACATTGACCCTTACATGAGGTTTATGGCCGAGGAACTCCAGCAGCGCCGGGCGCCCGCCAACGTGATGGAGTGGATCCGAACACAGGAAGCGGAAGCCTCAGCCGGGAAACAGCCGGGGAGAAACGATCCCTGCCCTTGCGGCAGCGGCAAAAAGCACAAGAAGTGTTGCGGCGCGGCCGCCTGAAACCAGAACCCGCAGCGGGCCACCTGGTCGTTTAGCGCAAAACAAAACCTTTTCACAACCCGCGGGCCATCAGCTCCTGACCAGCAGGCGCGTCAAGGCCTCCGGCAGGCGGTGCTTTTTATGGAGCCGTGCCGCGGCAAGCCAGGGACTGTCGGGAGTGCATTCCCACTCATGCGCCAGTTCCAGCCCGCTGTGGCCCGGAACCGTATACTTCCTGAAGAACTGCTCCAACTTCTCCGTAAGTTCATCGACGACTTTGCTGAGAGAGGCGTCCTCGAAGCGGTTCACGGTTTCCCGCGGGTCCTCCTTCAGGTCGTAAAGCTCATCGCGAAAACGCACGCCGCCGTAGGGGTAACGCCGGAGAAGCTTATAGCGCTGAGTGCGGGCCATGCGCGCGTTGCCGTACTCGCTGATGATGGTCTTCCGCCAGTCCCGCGCCTCGCCGCCGCGCAACTGCGCCAGGTAGGAACGCCCGGGCGAATTGATTCGTGCGGCCGTCTTTTCGTCCGGCGACGCTCCGGCAACCTCCAGCAGCGTGGCCCACAGGTCGCAGTGATTAACGTAATCGTTGCACACGGCATTCTGGCGGATGCCTCCGGCCGGCCAGCTCACGGTGCAAGAGATATTAATGGACTCCTCAAAGAAATTCTGCGGCAGCGTGCCGTTGCCTTTTTCCCACATGCCATGCTGGCCGGTGTTGAGCCCGTGGTCGCCGGTGTAAACAACCAGCGTGTTCTCCAACTGCCCGTTGGCCTCGAGCGCTGCCAGAACCTTGCCCACCTCGCGGTCCAGGCTGGAAACGGCGCCGTAATACTCCATGTGCTTCATGCGCTCAACCTGGGGATTGCTGTTCACTGGGATCAACGCCTCGCCGTGGCAGGGCTGGAACTTTTCGTTGGGAATATCTCGGAAGGTTGCCGAATCGTATTGCGCCACCAGGTCCGACGGCGCAGCGTTGTGCGGCGAGTGCGTGTCAACATAACCGACGAAAAGGAAGAACGGTTTGCCCTCGGCGCCCTCGTTCTTCTTGTGGTCGCGCAGAAAATCAATGGCCCGGCGCGTCAGCAGCGGCGACTGCTGGCCCTGGTCGAGCACCAGGCTCCCCTGATCTGAAAACTGCTGAACGCCGTAATGCGGATACTGCGCCACCCAGTAACTGAACCATCGATCGAAGCCGGGATGCGGTTCGCGCGTGTGGCCGCAATGCCACTTGCCCACCAGGCCGGTGTGATAATCGGCGTCCTTCATCAATTCTGAAATCAGCGTCTGGCCCTGCAGCCACGGGTGCTCCCCAGCGTCGGTCTGTTCCTTGAGCCAGTCGTGAATGCCGTGCTGCGACGGCATGCGTCCCGTGAAAAAAGATGCTCTGGCGGGAGAGCAAACGGGGCAAGGAGTAAAGGCGTGCGTCATGCGCGTCCCTTTTGCCGCCAGGCGATTCATGTTGGGCGTCAGCAGTTCCGAGTTGCCATATGCGTGCTGGGCCCACTGGCCGTGGTCATCGGTCAGAAACACCAGAATGTTCGGACGCTTCGTTTCGGCCGCAGGCTGCGCCGCGGTGTTTCCTCCTGGCCAGGCAACAAGTCCAGCCCCCAGGGCGCCTGCCTTTTTTATGAATTCACGCCGTTGAATTCCGCTCATGGAATACTCCTCGAAGGTTTTGGCGACCTTAGTGAGTTCGGCGGAGATCGTGCCCATCCGGGCGTTATCCCTGCTGACTGATGATGCTATCAAACAGCAATGAAACCTGAAGCTGTTTCGGGGATGATTATAACGGATCGTGGGAAAGCCGTCCGCGGGTTTTCGCCCATCCACACCGGGAGCATATGGAAGTTCATCACACCGTGTTCAAGGAGGAACCAATTTAAAGGACCTCAGCCGCCCCAGCCCATGTTACTGCGACTGAATTTGCCCCGGTGTGCAAGCTTCAGCCCCATCGCGGCTTTCAGCACGGGAGCTTGCTAGCGGGATTTCGGCGATTGCGGTATCATGGTTTGCGGCGCATGGCTGCGTAAAAGGCTCCCATTTTAGGCAAGTTCTGCAAGATGTTGCAGCAGATGGCCCAAAGCCAAACAGCGAAGTCCTTTCAGGCCCGTAGCTCAGTCTGGTTAGAGCGCTACCTTGACACGGTAGAGGTCAACGGTTCGAGTCCGTTCGGGCCTACCATTACTTTCAATAACTTGCCCCGGTACCATTTCCGCCTCACCTTGTTTTGTGACGTGTTTTGTGACATTGCCCCCTTCTGAAGTGACTTGCTGCGGGCGGTTCGAGAGGGCCTGAATTGCCGTTCGCTTGGCCTCAAGCTGAATGTGCGAATAGCGCCGCAGCATCCTCATGCTAACGTGCCCGGCAATGTCCATAATCACCCTGTCCGGCACTCCCGCTTCCCCAAGGGCTGAAATTGCCGTATGCCGCAGATCGTGAAAGCGAAAACCCGCAAGCTGGGCTTTCTTTGTCAGGGTTCGCCATGCCGTGCGCCAGCTACCCACGGGTCGGGTTGGGTCAAATTGGGCAAGGCTCATGCCCTTGGGAGTCAGCTTGCCAGCCTCATCATGCTCAAGCTCAAACTTTGGCCTGAAGGCAGCTAAGACGTAGTGCGAGGGGTCAACTGGCCCGAACATCTGCGCCCGGCGGCGGAGTTTCAATAAGGCGTCATAAGCCTCTGGCGTAAGGGGAACAAGACGCACCCCGGCAGCGGTCTTGCTCTTGGGGATTTCCAGCGTCCGGCTGATAAAATCGACATTGCGCCATTGCAAGGCCCGCAGTTCACATCCTCGTGCTGTGGTACTTACGGCGATAATGGCCGCAAGATAGGCCGTCTCCCATTCCGGTTTCTGCGAAGCCGTCTTAAACAGGCGGGTCTTTTCCTCGAACGTCAAGGCGCGTCCAATACTCTCCGGTTCCTTCAGCGGCTTGATGTCTGCCCCTATCATGTTCCAGAGCCGGGCCTTCTTGAGAATGCGCCGCAAACAACCCACTTCCATGTTGATTAGGGCTGGCCCTACCTTCTTGCTGGCCCGCCATTCCCGGTAGGCCAGAACGTTTTCTGTCTTGATTGCAGACAGTCTCTTTGCACCGAAGTAGTCTTTCAGGCGGGCCGCGAGGTCGGTTTCTTTCACCATGCTGGAAGCGGCCAGTTCCAGACGGCGGCTTGCAAGATAGGCGTCTGCGGCCTCAGTGAAAAGCAACCGCCCGAAGCGTTCCTTCTGCGGAGCCAACTGCCCCTTTTCCGCCTTCTGGATTTCCCGCTCTTCGGCACGAGCGGCCATTTCGCGGTGGCCCTCATCGGCGGGTATTCTCCGGCCCCGGCTTTCTTTGAGAGGCACGCGATACCGCAACCCGTTCACGCTGAAATCTGCCCAAAACCATTTTCCCCTCTGCCAGAGTGCCATTGTTCTATTCTCCCTTCTTCAGACTGACGTGAACATTTCGGCCCCGTTTAAGTTTCCGGCCCCGTTGCTTTGCTTCCCAGAGCCTTTTCTTTGTAGCTCTCCATTTGCGCATAGAGGCCGCTTTAGCAGCGCGGCCCTGCGGAGTCTTTTGCCAGAGCACCACTTTACACGCCACAGAGCAGGCTCGACGATCAATCCGGCCCTCACAATACCAGAATCTCCCACAGTTGGGGCAACGCCGGAGACGCGACAAATTCCCGGAATTGCAAAGTTCCCCGAAGACCTGAAGCCATCGGCTGTCCTCATCCGCCGGGACCAGGCTGAAGGCGATACCTCGGCCCCGTGGCCTGAATTCAGCTTGGAGATTCACAGGAATCAATGTCCCTCGGTTGAGGCGGGCTCGAAAGCCTGTTTTCGGGTGATACCAGCCTGTCACCCCCGCCGGGAACATCTTGTGAAGGTCTGCGAACAACTGCATGGCTTTGGCTGCCATGCTATTGCTGTCCTCGCGATTCAGCCACTCGGCTAAATCCCGGCCTTGTTCCGCTATGTCAGTTTCTCGTTGCTTATTGTTGATATTCATAACTGTAAGTAACTATACTACGCTGTTTCCTGCGGAGTCCAGCGTATTGTGGGGCCAGCAGAAATTTTTTTGTGGAGGCTTAACGATGCAAGAAGACAGGCTTTCGTTTTCAAAAGATGAAGTCGCCCGCCAGCTTGGTGTGTCGCGGGATTCTGTTACGCGGGCAATTCAAAGAGGTGAGATCAAGCCTATCCATTTTGGCCGCAGGGTCTTAATCCCCCGTAGCGAGCTTGAACGCCTATTGAGAGGAACAAAATGACAGGAATCCGCAAGAGTTCAAGCGGGGCCGGGCGCAACCCCTTCCCCGCTGAAGTATTCTACTGCGTGCCAATTAAGCTCCACGATTGCGGCTTGGCGCGCGAACTGACTGGCGCGGAGTTCAAGCGGTATAGCACGCTGATCCGACTTGCAAACTACCACAAGCGGATCGAATTTCGGGCCACTCTTGCAGAGCTTGAGAAGTTGGATGGCATTTCCACTCGGCGAGCGCATGAGGTTCACCCGCGATTAGAAGAGCATGGAATGATCCGCGTGGAAAGAGACACGAACCCGTACACCTATGTCGTGCTCCTGCCTTCCGAGTGGCGTGACAATAATGGACGCCAGTACCCATCAAGCAAAATACCGAAATCTTACTTCCGAAACATTTGACGGCTTCACCATGCGGCTGATTTTGCTGCAAGCTATCAGCGATTATTGCTGCAAAGCGGTGCGTTTCTTGCTGGAAAGCATTTCACAATTCGGTGATTTCAAACGATCTTCAGCACGGACAGTTCTCTCTCTTCTAAAGGGTTGTTCTCTCTTTGACTTTAGGTTTGGTAAGTGAAATTGTCTTGCCATAGACGGCAAATCGAGCGAAAACAATAGACGGACACCTATGCCGAGAACATGCCTTGCTTGTGCAAGTTCAAATCGGGCCGCGATTGATAAAGCTCTTGTCAGCGGCGAGCCATTGCGAAACATAGCGCAACGTGTTTCGATTTCTCCGGCGGCATTGCTCCGCCACAAGGGCCACACAGCACAAGCCATCATCCGAGCTGGTGAACGCCGGGGAGAGCGCCTGGGCGACAGCCTCTTAGACGAGTTAAAGCGGGGCAACGGCAAAGCATGGGAACTGCTCTCCAAGGCCGAATCAGAAGGGGACTATCGAGGTGCTATTGTGGCTTTGCGCGAGGCCCGCGAGTGTGTTGAAGCGCAAGACAAGATGCTTGCGAGGGCGAGCGAGAGTGGTATCGGCAGGCCGCAGTTTATCGTGAACGTGGTCTATAACGGCCAGCCACTCAGCCGTGAAGAGACTGAGAGCGGGCCGGCCTAATTCTCAAACGGACCCCCACCACGGCCCGAGGCCGTGCCCCCTTTTTCAAATCCTATCCGCCCCAACGTACGGGTTATATTTTGAATTTTTGGAGAATTGCTCCAGTAAGCGCCTGAAGTGGTAGACTTCTCCCACTTATTGCAAGAAGCCCAACAATTCGAGCAGGGAGGGATCTGCCATGACAGACACAGGATTAGCACGGCGGCTGGAAAAACTTGAACGGGACAACCGGCGGCACAAACGCTCATGGATGGGCGTGCTTGTGCTACTCGCCGCTCTGGGAGGTATCTACGCGGAGCAGCCCATTCCCACCGTGATTAAGGCTCACGTCTTTGAGTTGACTGACTCGGCGGGAAAGGTCCGCATTGAAATGAAACCTGGAGAAATACGTTTTTTCGATGACCAGGGCGTGCCTCGGGTAGCAATGGGAATCTCTTCAGGCGAGCCTCTACTCTTACTCGAAGGCAAGTCAGGTACGGTAGGTTTAGATACTACCTCACGGTTGGGCACGCCAGGTGTTTGGCTCCTTGATGCGAAGGGAAAATTGCGAGCCGCCATGCAGATTGTAGGGGATGGGTCAATGATTAGGCTTTCCGGTTCGGACGGGGAGGGCCATGTAACACTGAGCCAGTTCCCAGACGGCCCCTTAATTAGTCTCGCTGATGCTCAGGGCTTTGACATGGACTTGGGGAGAACTGCAATTGGTAGTCCCATTACTGGAGCGAGCGAGCACACCTCTGCTGCCTCGATAGTCATGTTTGGCAAGGACAAACTACATCGCGTCATCTGGAAAGCCCCGTGAGCCCTAGTTCGGCTGGCTTCAGCAGGATGCCCCTCTGTGAGCGTCCCGTGGCCCGCCATTCAATTTCTACGGCAGGGGTAAGGGGATTTTCTGCTCCCGAGGCCATGAAATGTTAGCCACTCTGTTTTGTGACATATATTGTGACGTGGGTGGGTTGCTGAAGCGTGAAAATGCGCCAGAATGCAACACGCGAGCAAGCCCTGTAGAAATGCGCCTAAACGTGTAATGCATCATACCTTAAGCATCATTACGCGATTTATTGCTGTTATCATTGTAAGAATTGACACGGTAGAGGTCAACGGTTCGAGTCCGTTCGGGCCTACCATTATTTTCAATGAGCCGTCAAGGTCGCCATCGCATCCTGCTGACCTGCCCCCTTAGTCCGCGCACTTGGTGATACGAATCAGTACCGTCCCAATGTTGGTTTCGAGAAATCGTGTAAGTGCAAGGGGAGCGGCGAGTTGGTCGCGAAAATGGGCGAAATCGATTTGAATTTGGCGATAGGCTTAGGCCATTCCGAGATGTTCCGAGGGATGGTGTATGAACCATGGCCGAACGATTTTTGCTCAACTGATGGACCTGCTTCCGCTCGCCGAATTTCGCCGTTGTGTCGAGCGCTACCGGGGCGACTACAAGGTGCAGAGTTTCTCCTGCCTCGATCAATTTTTGTGCCTGGCTTTTGCCCAGCTCACTTACCGCGAGAGTCTGCGCGACATCGAGACCTGTTTGCGCGCGCATCGTCCGCAGCTTTACCACATGGGCTTTCGGGGCAGCGTCTCGCGCAACACTCTGGCCCACGCCAACCAGCAGCGCGACTGGCGCATTTATGCCGATTTCGCCCGCCTGCTCATTGCGCAGGCCCGAGCTCTTTATCAGCACGAACCGTTTGCAGTAGAACTGGACCAGACCGTCTACGTTTTCGATTCCACCACCATCGATCTCTGCCTTTCGCTTTTCCCCTGGGCGCAGTTCCGGCGGCGCAAGAGCGCCGTGAAACTCCACACCCTGCTCGACCTGCGCGGCAACATTCCGACCGCTGTTACTGATCATGAATTCTGAAAAATGAAGGATAAAATGCGAGTTTCCGAGGCGTCCGTTCGGGCCCGAAAACCCCATTCATCATGCACCATCCGGTGTTCGCCTGCCGGAGTAACACGCGCCGAATGGAGAACAGCGCAGAACGTAATGAGAAAAACTTCCACCCCCGTCCTCCTGCTACTTTCAGGGGTCTCGAACGACCGCTCCCAATTTCTGCCCTCGCGGAAATTCTACGCCTGATGCGGCCCGGGATCCACCCCGATTGCTTAAATCGGGAACGCCCGGGGCGGACAGACTCTTTGGCATACAGGCAGGCGTTATAACGTGGGCACCGCGTCGGGAAGGAGTCTTAATATGGCTCGTTGCCGGTTACTATATTGCGCTGAAAAACCGGATTCGATCCCGCTAGAGTTTTCCAATCACCGCGGAGGTAAATTCCTGTGTGGTGTTTTTGCCGCCCAGGTCCGGAGTGCGGACTTTTTTCTCGCCGGTTACTTTTCGAAGAGCATCCATGACGCGCCGGCCGGTTTCGGACTCGCCCAGATGCTCCATCATCATCGCGGCGGCCCAGAGGGTGGCAATCGGATTGGCGATGCCGCGGCCCTCAATGTCCGGAGCGCTGCCGTGCACGGGCTCAAACATCGAGGGGCCCAGGCGCTCCACGGGATTGAGATTGGCGCTCGCCGCCAGGCCCAGGCTGCCCTGCAGCGCCCCGCCCAGGTCGGTGAGGATATCGGCGAAAAGGTTGGAGCCCACCACCACGTCCAGGCTCTCGGGATGCGTAATCATGCGGGCCGCAAGCGCGTCCACATGGTAGTTGGCGACGGCGACGTCGGGATAGTCGCGGGCCACGGCGCGCAGGACTTCATCCCACATCACCATGGTGTATTGCATGGCGTTCGACTTGGTGGCGCTGGCCAGAAGTTTGCGCGGGCGCCGCCGGGCCTGCTCAAAAGCGTAGCGCATCACCCGCTCCACTCCCTTGCGGGTGAATACGGACTGCTGCACGGCCACCTCGTTGGGCGTCCCCGGCTTGAAGCGCCCGCCCATGCCGCAGTATTCGCCCTCGGAATTTTCGCGGACGAAAAGCATGTTGATGTCGTCCGCTGTTTTGCCGCGCAACGGCGAATCCAGCCCGGGCAGGATTTCAACCGGGCGAAGGTTCACATAGAGGTCGAACTCGAAGCGGATGCGGAGCAGCAACTCGCGCAGAGAAATGTGGTCGGGCACGCTGGGATGTCCGATGGCGCCCAGCAGGATGGCGTCAAAGGGACGCAACTGCTCAAGCCCGTCCGCCGGCATCATGCGGCCCGTGCGCAGATAATATTCGCAGCCCCACTCGAACGATTCGAAATCAAGCGCGAAGCCGCTGGCTGCGGCTTGCAGCACCCGGACAGCCTGGGGCACAACCTCCTTGCCAATGCCGTCGCCGGGAAGAAGCGCAATGCGATAGTTTTTTGCCATGCCCCCGATTTTACACGCAAACGCCGGACGGCGCCGCCGCCCCCGGTGCCTTCGCTGGTCCCTTGTTCGCCACGCTTTTACACGGCGATTTTTCTCCCGGGGGAAGGCGTGCTACACGTGGGCGCGCTGTGATATTTTGGGCGCCTGATAACGCACGTTCAGATAGGGAGTTTCCAGCCGCTTCTGCCCTTCGTACTTTGAAGTCAGGCAGCTGTCTAGAATTCCGCTCACCATCAGGGTTCGCTCAACAGGATAAGGCGCATTACCGGTCATAAACATCTGCTCAATCTTGCTGACCAGGCAGGCGGAATAGGTCACGTTGGGGTTGGGAGTGAGAAGGAACTGTGTGGACTGGATTTGCCGGAAGCCTTTCACGCGGGCGGCGAAGTTGAAATCCGCGATGGCGCCGTTCAACATCAGCAGCGTGGTACGCAGGCCGTCGTTGTGCTCAATGAAATAAGCCCAAGGGTCTTTCACCAGCCCCTGCAAAGTATCATCGGCCAGCAGGTCCTGCGTACGGCCGTCCTTCACGCTCAGGCCCTGCGGTGTGTCGCTGCGCGAGAGCGCGGCTTCCAGCAGCTCCCTCGACCAGCGGCCTTCGCGGCCCGCTTTCCACACCGCATCGCCGGTGATCAACTGCACGGACTTCACACCCGTCTCTCCGCCTTTTCGGCGTTCGATCATGCATTGCATGCCCTCGAGCGCGTGGTAGTCCATGGCGTCCGATCCGCCCTCGCCCACCATCAGCGCCTCTTCAATTTCACAATCAAGCGGCAGCTCAATATCCGGCAATCGCCACGTGACCGGCAGGCTCGACCCGGCCAGCATGGGGAACTTCATTCTGTGATGCGCTGCTACCATCCACTGTGCCTTCTTGAAGTCGTAGGAAAGGTTCTTGTCATTGTAGACGGGAACGACGCGGCCGTCTTTTTCGAAGACGTCGACAACCTGCTTGAAAAACTCGTACCGCGGGTAGAGAATCTGTCCCTTCGCGTTGAGCGGGTAATCGCCGTGCTCAGCGACAGTCAGCACCGCGTCGACGGCCAGCTTGTCGCCGCCGCAGCGCAGCGCTTCAGCAATGGTCGGGTAGACGGTGAAGCCGAACTCTTTGGCCCGCTGGGCGCTCAGGTCGTTTTCGGGTTTCTGGTCGACGTAAAGCGACACCACCTTCATGTCCGGGTGGTGCCACTCGCCCGCGATGGGATAACCCACCAGGAAGCGGTCGCCAATGTGCTGGGCATGGGACAGATAGTGGTAGACGGTTGCGATGACAGCGATACGGCGAGGCATAAGACTCAGGTTCTCCAGAAAGTGGATTCTTTTGTCGAGTGATAACGGATGTTCAGGTGCGGCGTCTCATAACGCGCCTTGCGATAGAGACTTTCCATCCCGGCCGCCGTCAGTCCAGTGGTCAGCAGCGTCCGCTCCACCGGGTAGGACGTCCGGCCGGTCAGTATCATTTTCTCCATGTAGTGCACCAGGGGGCTGAAGAAGTTCGCCAGCGTGGTGCGGGCCGGCGGCATGGGTAGATACATCTGTGTGGAGAAAATCCCCGGGCGGCCGTCGATGCGGGCGGCGAAATTGAAGTCCTGCACCAGCCCGTTCATCAGCAGCATGGTGCAACGCACGCCGTCCAGGTGCTCGTAGTGATAGGCCACGGGGTCTTTCACCAGTTGCCGCATCTCGTCGTCGGTGGGATAGATGTCGTTGAAAGTGGGCCGGGCGGGCGTCAGCGTGTGGCTTCGGCACAAAGCCGATTTCATCAGGTCTTTTGACCACACGCCTTCCTGATAAGCTTTCCAGAAATCCTCTCCCCAATAGGCCTCGAGCCACTTCACGCCAACCTCGCCGCCCTTGCGCCGCTCCACCATGCATTGCAGCGTCTCCAGCGCGTGGAAGTCGTAGCTGTCCACCCCGCCCCAGGCCACGCAAACTGCCTCGCGTACACGCCCCACCGCCGGCATCTCAAACGAGGGCGTTCGCCAGGTGACGGGCAGGCTCGAGCCGGCCATGAACGGGAAATCCATCTCTCTGGACGTGTCATACATCTTGCGCGCCCAGTCCCAGTTCCAGGAAAGGTGCTTGTCATTGTAGACGGGCACAACGCGGCCGCTGGATTTAAAGACCTTCACGATCTGCTCGAAGAACTGGTAGCGGGGGAAGAGCATCTGCCCGATTTTGTTCCGCGGATAGTTGCCGTGTTCGCCGATCAGCAGCACGGCATCCACCGCCAGCTTGCTGCCGCCCAGGGTAAGGGATTCGGCAATGGTGGGATAGATCTTCATCGTCGGGAAGAGTTTGGCGCGCTCGCGGCTGAGGTCATCCTTTCCCACTTCATCGACGTAAAGCCCCACCAGGTCGACGGGCGGGTGATGCCACTTGCTGTTCCAGCCATAGCCAAACAGGAATCGGTCCACGATCTGCTGGGTGTGAGAATACTTGAAGTAAATCGTGGTCACTGCTGCGATCCTGGGCCGTCTGCCACTTTGTCCTCTGCCGGAGGCAACTTTGGCCCATGCGGCTGGTCCAGCAGCGGAGGCCAGCATCGCTGCCAACATTTCGCGCCGAGTCATCATTCAACACTCCCCAGGAAAAGCTTGGAAATCCCCTGAAACAGCCGTGCAGTCTTCAGCTCCGCTCAGAGCAAGCAGAAAACTACTACAGCCTTCCCCAACACGCAAGAGCATTCGTATGCCATTCAATAGTTTCCAATCGAGCCAGAAAAACACCGCGTCAGAGAAACAGCAACGCGCAGCGGCTGAAGGATCTCCTTCGCAAGATCGAGCCCGTTCGCCGCCGGAACCCCGTCAAGGGCGGAGCTAGATTTTCAACTGCCGCAGATCGATCTTGTCGCGGTCCCAGACGCCCAGGCCCAGCGCACCCGCGATCTCCACGTGCTCGGGCTGCCGGTGCACGAACGTGCTGAATTTATCGGGCGTTGATTCAAAGAGCTTTTTCATCCCTGCCGAAACCCTTTTGGCGTCGATGACCTCCCAGCCCACGTGGTCGAGCGCCACCGGGTCCGTGGCGAAATAGAGCGTGCGGTTTTCCCAGACGAACTGCCGCCTTGCGCCGGGCCCGCCGTCATAGACGCCTTTGACACCGTCGAGGATGTGGAGGACGGCTTTGTTGCGGATGACAGGCAGGGACACAACCGCGGGGATAAAGGCATTGCAGGCATTCAGCGTGGAAGAGGAGTGGCTGCGGCTGACGTTGTTCACCAGGCCGTGCGACATGTTCTTCAGGGCCAGCGTGACTCCCGCTGACTGGTGGTCTTTGAGCACCGGAACATTGATCAGTTTATTCACCTGGCGGGTGATAAAGCGTGCCGCGAAAGACCGCCGCGCTCTGGCGTCGTTAATGCCATAGCCCGGCAGAGTCAGCGCCATGTCCAGGTAATGGTCCGGGTCATAGCCGTCCATGCCCAGCTGAATGTTCTCAAAGTGGTCGGCCGCGTAGGAAGTGCGAACGCCCTCGGGCAGCCACTTGTCATATCCCGCCTGGAAGAACTGGTCCCGGTAACGGTCGTAAGCAACAATGTCGTTATTCCGAACCCCGGCGGCTTTGAGGCCGGCGATGATTTCACGAACCACAGTTGCGTCCGATTTCACCAGCGGCTGTCCCACCGGGTTGAGCTTGATTCCCACAACATCTCCGGGCTCGAAGAAAAGGCGCCAGGCGTCGGCCCAGGAGTCTGCACCCGTCAATTCCGCCATGCCGCGGCGCATCATCTGCTGCACAGGCCCCGCCTGATACTGGCCTGAAACCAGGACGCCGGGACTTTCCACGGAGACAACACGGCCCGGGTAAAGGCCAGGCATTCGGAGCTTGCTGGCATCGGTTTTTGATTCCGAACGGGCAGCCATGGCCAACGATTTCGCGCTGACAGCAGCGGCCACCCCACCGCCCATGGCCTTCAAACACTCACGCCGGTTAAATCCCATGAACACCTCCCTATTGGCCAACAACGTAGCACCGAAATGTGGGTAATACAATTCAAAGTTCGGCCGGCGAAAGGCCCATGCTGGTCATCGTGGCAGTCAGTGGCCCGCGAAAGCTCGGCGTTGCGATCCACGATTTTCCCGTGGCCCGACCCAGCCACCCCGTCATCTGGAATGCCCTCCCAATCCTTCTCTCTTCCCATTGGGGGATGAATCTGAACGCCGGCGGCGTTCCTGGCTTTCCCCTCAGAAACAGCCCGGAGATTTAACATTTTGCGGTTTATCTCTTAAAATGACATTTCCAGGTCTCGGGTCCATATGTCCATAGGGAAGAAATCAATTCTGACATTTGCGCGCAGGGGATATGCGCGTCTTGAGCGGCCCATATCTTCTCTTTCGCTCGTCGGCGGGTTTGTGTTTGACGCGCTCACGCTGCGGCGCGTGGACGTTTTCTGGGACACCTTCTGGGTGGCCGGCCATCTTGCAATCGTGACCGCCTGTGTCATCTGGATCAACCTGCTGGATGACGCCGCAGACGGTGACGGAAGGCGGCCGGAAGCGAATCCGCAGAAACTTCACTTCTGGCTTGTCAACTTGGTGCAGTTTTTCTTTGGTGGCCTGCTTTCCGTCTATCTTGTCTTCTATTTCCGCAGCGGGACCATCTGGACAAGCTGGCCGTTTATATTGATGCTCGCCCTGGCGTTTATTGCGAATGAATCCCTGAAGCGCCACTATGCCCGCCTCTCCTTTCAGATGGCTCTCCTGTTTCTTGCGCTCTACTCATTCGCCATCTACCTGATGCCCATACTTCTGCACCGGATCAGTTCAAGGGTATTTCTGATCAGCGGCGGCGTCAGCGTGGCGGCAATCGGTATTGTCCTTCTCGTTCTCGCGGTTTTTTCACGCCACCGCTTCGCGGGGCGGAAGGGATGGGCAACACTGGCGTTCATCGCCGGCATTCTTGTCATTGTGAACGGGCTTTATTTCCTGAACCTCATCCCGCCGCTACCCTTGTCCCTGAAGGACGCGGCGGTGTACCACTCGCTTGTGGTCAATGGCCCCGGCGATTACACGGTAACGGGTGAAAAACAAACAAGGGACGGAATCGCCTCGATTGATTTCATTGCACGGTTCTTCTCCCTTCGCCAGACCGTACACATCAAACCCGGTGACTCCCTCACGTTCTACACGGCGGTTTTCTGCCCGACCCAATTGACCACAAAGATTGTTCATGAATGGCAGCACTACGATCCTGCCCGGGGCGCATGGCTTACACCCGACCGCATTTCTCTGCCTGTGTCGGGCGGGCGCGACGGCGGCTATCGGACATTTTCCGAGGTTTCAGCAATCACCGCCGGACTGTGGCGCGTGAACGTGGAATCACCAGGCGGCCAGGCCATTGGGCGCTTCAATTTTCGCGTCATCGTGCAGGACAGGAAGCCGCCGCTGCAAACGGAAACCATTCATTAATCTTCCGTGGTCATGTGCCAGGGGCCTTTTGGCGTGAATCCTTTTCGCCCAAGTTGCGGGGCGCTGGTTTTTACGCGTGGACCGGCGGCCGGGGAATGCGGTGTGGCCTGCCACTCTGGTAAGATGAAATGGCTATGATGCCATCCATCGATTTTGCTTCTGCGCCCTTTCTGGTGATCTGGGAGACCACCCAGGCTTGTGATCTTGCCTGTATGCACTGCCGTGCGTCGGCCCAGCCCTTGCGCCATCCCGAAGAGCTTTCCACCGAGGAGGGATTCAAGCTGCTGGCTGAGGCCAAACAGATGGGCACGCCGGTTTTCATACTCAGCGGCGGTGATCCTGCCAAGCGCCCCGACTTGCTGGACCTGGTGCGCGAAGGCAAGCGCCTGGGGCTGCGCATGGGGACCGTGCCGGCCGCGACCCCCACTCTCACCGAAGACCTGGTTCGAAATCTGAAACAGGCGGGACTCGACCAGATGGCGCTCAGCCTTGATTATCCGCAGGCAGACCTGCACGACGGTTTCCGCAGTGTCAAAGGCGCCTTTGCCAAAACCATGGAAGCGGCGGAATGGGCGCACCAGAATAAGCTTCCCCTGCAAATCAACACCACGCTCTGGGCGGGTTCCGTGCCCTATCTTTCTGAGATGGCCGAACTGGTGGACCGCCTCCAGGCGGTCTTCTGGGAGGTGTTTTTCCTGGTCCCGATTGGGCGCGGCGAAGCCCTGGACGGTATTGAAGCACGACGCTGCGAGGAACTGTTCGCCATTCTGTACGAAGTTCAGAAGAAATCCACCTTTATCCTGAAAGTGACCGAGGCGCCGCATTATCGCCGCTATGTGGCGCAGCGTGAAGCCGAGCGCCAGTCTGAGAGGCCTTCAGAGGGGCATCCGGGCCCCCGCGGCGCGGTGTCGATGCCCGAAATACTGCGGCGGTCTGAAGGTCCGGGACACACCATCGGGTTTGCGCCCCACGGAGTGAATGCGGGCAAAGGCTTTGTTTTTGTTTCCCACCTGGGTGAAGTCTATCCCAGCGGTTTCCTGCCGAAATCGGCCGGTAACGTGCGGGAGCAGACTTTAACGGAGATTTACCGCAACTCCTCGCTCATGCGCGAGCTGCGCGACCCCGAAGCCCTGCACGGCCGCTGCCGCCAGTGCGAATATCGCTCCATCTGCGGCGGCTCCCGGTCCCGGGCCTACGCACTGACCGGCGACTATCTGGCCACCGATCCCTGGTGCTCCTATCAGCCCCACCGTCCCAGGGCATAATCTGGAGGAAAGCAGAAATCGGAAAACACAAGCCCGCCCCAGCGCAGATCGTGGGTTCCCTTTGCAATGCCGGAGCCTCACGCCCAGCGGGTAACCGCTGGCTCAGGGGCAAAGCCGGGTCTTTTGGAGACGTTGCCGCAGATCCCGTCGTTTTGTGCAGGAGGAGAAGGGAGTTATCAATAGCCTTTCTCCTCAAAATCAGGGGGCAGGACAGTTGAACAGCCTGCGGATGAGCAAGACCTCAAGACATAGCGCGTTCTGGAGCTTGGCATTATTGCTGGCCATGGGAACGGTGGGCGCCGCCCAGAGCAGTACGGCATCTTCCGAGACAATTTCCCAAGGCCAGCGCCTTTATCATCAGGGTCTTGAAGCAGCACGGAAACACGATCTGGCAACCGCTATCCGCAAATTCCGTCTGGCCCTCGAATACCTCCCCAAATCTCCTGCTGTCCACGACTCTTTGGGCTCAGCCTACCTTCAGAGCGGGGACATCAATCGGGCCGCTGTGGAGTTCCGCAAAGCCATCGCCCTCAAGCCTGATTTTGCTGAAGCCTATTTCAACATGGCCGTGGCGCTCGAACGGAGGAGCGACCTCAACGGCGCTATAACTTTTTACAAGTACGCTATCCACTTGCGCCCCCAATGCGCGGGTGCGCACGATGCACTGGGTTTTCTGCAGGCCCGCCAGGGCGATCTGTCGGCGGCCCAATCCGAGTTTGAGGCAGCAATCAAAATACAGCCGGACCTGGCCATCGCTCATTTTCACCTTGGGTCCACCCTGTGGCCTCAGCATCAGCATTCTCAAGCCCTTGCGGAATTGCAGAAGGCCGTGTCCTTGAATCCCTCCAGCGCCGAGGCACACTACTACCTGGAGATCGCAGAAAGTCAGCAGGGGCAGCCGGATTTGAACAAAGCCGGGGGAAACAGTGTGGCAGCGAACATCGCGAGCAGTCGGGGTGAAAATGATTTCCTCAATGGAAACCTCGACGCCGCGATTCAGGAATTTCGCTCCGCCATTCAAATCTCAACTGACTTCGCTCGCGCTCACTATGGCCTTGCGTGGGCCCTGCGTGCCAGGGGTAATCTCACGGAAGCTCGCGGGGAATTTGCGAAGGCTCATCAGCTGGACCCAAGCCTCCAAACGCCCGCCGACTAAACTGCCTGATGCGGCGTAGATTGTCTTGCAGGGGCGTCGGGATGATGTTCGAAAGGGCGGTCGGTTGAGGCCCGCCCTCTTCAGCTTTCTGTAATGGTCAGGACCTGGTCGACGCGCGGATTCTCAATCACCTGGCTCTTGCCGCCCAACCAACGCACTTCAATTTTTTCCACCCGGTCAACCTGGCCCAGGCCGAACCATGCTTCCGGGGCGGACTGCGAAAGGTAGGAACCCGCTGTTCCATATTCTCGAAATTGCCGCTTGCCCCCCGCTTCGAGGTAGACCTTCGCTCCGTAGCCGGACCGGTTGCTGCGCCGGCCCACCAGGTGAACCGACAGCCAGTGGTTGTGGTTGCCCCCGTCGTTTCGCAACAGCATTGGCCGGCCGTGGTTGGTCATCACAATCATGTCCAGATCGCCGTCGCGGTCGTAGTCGGCGCAGGCAGCTCCCCGGCCCACAATCGCCTGCGTGAGGGCGCTGCCGGCAGCCCCGGAACGCGCCAGATCGTAGTAGCCGTTCTGGCCTTTGGACCAGAAAAGAAAAGGCTGGCCTGGAACCAGCTTTGTGGTGTCTCCCTTGTCTTCAAGCGTTGAGCCATTGATTGCCACCAGGTCCAGGCGTCCGTCGTTGTCGAAATCAAAGAAAAACGCGCTCCAGCCCGCGTTGCCCATGGCGATCTCTCCGCAGCCGTACAGGTCTGCGGCGTCGGAAAAATGCAGTTTTCCCGTTTGGTGCTGTTCCTCCCAGAGATTTTGATAGAGCGCGTATCCCTGGCCGATCCAGTGGGTGAGAAACATGTCAATGTCGCCGTCTCCGTCGAAGTCACCCAGCGCGATGCCCATGGTCCCGCGGTTCTCCTCGGTCCAGGAGGAGGCGCTGATGTCCTCATAGCGACCGTGCCCCAGGTTCTGGAACATGCGGTTGGAAGAGATGTCGTTGCCGACATAAAAATCCAGCCAGCCGTTCAGGTTGAAGTCGCCAAAGGCGGCGGACAGGCTGCGCCCACCGGCGTTGGCCACGCCCAGACGCCTGGCGACATCCGTGAACGTCCCGTCGCGGTTGTTATGGTAGAGGCGGTTGGGAACCGGATCGAAGGAAGAAGGGTTGAGCGTAAAGGGCACGTTGGTTCCGTACTCCTGCGAAGTCGCTCCGGTGGGAACGCCGCGAAGGTCGTAATCCACATAGTTGGTGACGTAGAGGTCCAGGTAGCCGTCGTTATCGTAATCCACCCACACCGGCGTCATGCCCCAGCGGTGATTGGCAACGCCCGCGCGGTCGGTCATGTCGGTGAAGGTTCCATCGCCGTTATTGTGGTAGAGGACGGACCGGCCGTAGTTGGTCACGTAGAGGTCGAGGTGTCCATCGTTGTCGTAATCACCCCAGGCTGCACCCATTCCGTAACCGCCCCGGTTGGCCACGCCGGCCTTCAGCGTCACGTCGGTAAAGGTTCCGTCGCGATTGTTGCGGTAGAGATGGCTGTAGGGGGCATCGGCGCCTGCCTTTGCTCCCCAGGGGCCGGGCTGGTTCACCAGGTAGAGGTCCGGCCAGCCGTCGTGGTCAAAATCCCCCCAGGCCGCGCCGGGTCCCATGTCTTCAGGAAGCTGGTGGGTACGGGCGCCGCGTGAGTGGACAAAATCAATTCCGGCCCGTTGCGTTACGTCGGTGAAAACGATCGCCGGATGGTCCGCCGGCAGACTCCGGGCCGCGCTGTCAAACACCTGCGGCTTTGAATTCTGCCTGGTGCGTGAACAGGCCGTGGTGAATGCCGCAAGAGCGCCGGCGCCTGACAGGAGCATTTCCCGGCGCGTCATCGGCCTGTCCCGGGTTCCGGCAACGGAGCCAGCGCACTCACCTTGCTCCGCCTGGCTGGAGCGCTGGCTTGTCTGCGGCCCGCCAGCTGCACTTCCACGCGATCCGAGGAAAGGTCGGTGATCGGCGACTGGACATGCTTCCCGGGGTAAGCAAAGTCCATGAAGTACTGGTTGGCCTTGCGGTAACGCAAACGCGCCGTGATGGTCAGCGGGCCTTTCACGTCGCGCGGAACGTTGAATTTGTACTCGTACATGTCGGAATAGCCGGGAAAGACGGCGCGCTTCCACTTGGCGCCCACGTAGTGCCACAGGTCGTGGCGAACAATTTCCTGGCCCTCGGCATTGACGCCTTCGGCTTTCAGCACAAACGTTCCCGGTTCCAGATGGTCGTCGGGCATCAGTTCGCCGGAATGGAAAACCACGCGCCCGGTCGAGTCGCTGACCCTCACCTCCACCCAGGCGCGGATCAGGTCCAGCGGGCCGGTGGGGAAACTGTGTCCGGCTTTGTTGTTTGAAATCACCGTGCGAAACTCCGCTAGTTGGCCGGGCCGCAGCGTTTGCGGAGGAACAATTTTGATGGGCAGCACGGGGCCCTTGGGCCAGACCCCGGCAATTTCAGGAATATATTTCTTGCCCTTCAGCCACTGGTTGACCCGCTCGGTCTGCCCCTTCGCATCGGGTGACTTAATAACGTCCGGCATCCACTGATTGGCGGCGGCGAACCAGTGATTGCGGTGCTTGAGTCCCAGTCCCGTTTTCAGGTCGTAAGGATCGGCCAGCGCCACGCTCGGCGCATCCTGGTAATACATGTGGCACTGCTGGCAGCGCAGCCGCTGGGCGGTATTCGGATCGGTGTTCCACTTCCCATGTTTCCAGTCGTCGTACTGGTTTTGCAGCTGCACCCAGCCCACGTGGTTAATCCGTTTATCGATAAACTGCTTGTGGCAGGCGCCGCAGGAGGCGGGGTTTTTGTCGAGCGCCAGATCGTAGTCCTCATCATGCTGCCGGGGGTAGGCGCGAATCAGAAAATGGGTGATGGACGACGCACGCCCCGCGCCCGCATACTCAAACAGGTATGGCCTGGGAGGCCCCCAAACGTAATTCCCGTTCCCCTGCACATCCACCCGCCGCATGGCGTGGCACACCACGCAGGAGGAACCTTCCTTGAAACCCGGAGCCTCAATGCTGGTGCTGGCGTTCTTGTAGCCGGAAAGCAGCGAGACGGGATCATGGCAGCCGGCGCAGTAGCGGGCGGCCGGAGCGCCTTCGGCATGAATCAGCGCAGCCTGGACGCCTTGAAAAGCCACGTCTTCCGACGACCAGCGATGGCTGTCGGCTTCCCACTCCTTGTAGATTTCTGTGTGGCAGCCCGAGGCGCCGCAGGATTCAGATCCCGCCAGCATCTGGGGCGCCACCGGGCCACCGCTCACCGTCTTCGCCATGCTGGGCGCAAAGGGGTCCTTGCCGTAGGGCATCTTGTAATCCGTTGGCAGCGCGTAATGGCTGAAGTCCGGCGCGTAGGCCTGGTAAACAACCGCGAGGATGCCGACAAACGCCACCAGACCCAACACGGTCAGCACACTCGCCAGCCACATGTGGCGGCGTCCGGGACCGAAATCAGGCAGTGGGGCCTGGCCCGAATTGCCCGGCACGTTCAGGCCGTTGTGCAGCTCCTGTCCCGCTTTCCTGGCATGGGGCCACACGTGATAGCCCAGAAACGGCAGGGCCACAATACCGCTCCACAAGTGCAGCTGGTCCCAGAAGTGGCCGGTAAAAAGTCCGAACATCGCCTGCCAGGTGAGGACCAGGCCCGAAACCGTCACAACGGCCATCGTCCAGAAACCCGTATAAGCGCAGATCTTGCGGAACGATCGCTGCACCTTGCGCGTAGCCAGCCAGTGGCTCAATTGCCACAAGGTGAGGGGTATCACGATGGCGAGGCCCAGCAGTGTGTGCGCCAGCACCGAGACCTGGATGGGCACGCTGAAGGGCAGCAGCCAGATGGCGAAACCCGTCAGTGCCAGAAAAATCAGTGTCCCGCCCAGCAGGCTGAAACGAAGGATTCCTTTTTCATGAATAAAAGTATGCCGGATGGGCACAGGCCCATGAGCCGTTTCTTCCATGGTCTTCTCCTTGGCGGGGTTGTCGTTTCCCTACGCGCAATCGCTCCCCCGGTTGCCCGGCAATTGCGCACCCGCAGTCTGCTGCAAAAGCAAGCCACAGATAGCGAATTGCTACCTTCTATGCCATGGAGCTGGAAGATGCTGTGACTTGTGTCACAATAAACTATAAGAACTCCCGCGATAGTGAATTAATCGGGAGGAAATAAAGGTAATCGATTACGAAAAGCCACGGTGATGGCCGCAATCCCACGGCAGCTTTTCTGTCCGAAACTTTGTACCTCCTGATGCTACGCAGCGTTCATTGATGCTTGTTCAATCAGCCAGCTACCGGGGGTGAGCCAGATACAACACAGCCACAACCTCCAGGGCGGCCAGGACAAACGCCTCTGCAAAATCAAAGACGACGATGATTCGCTTCACCGTGGGCGATGTCGTGAATGCCGAGCCATCCTTCCTGTTGACTCGGAACTCTCCGGCAGCCCAGATGCCCAGATGAATCGCGGCAAATACGACGACCAAAACCTTCCATACGAGGGGCCGCCACAAAAACCAGGCCGCCAGGGCGAGCAGCCAGAAGGCTGCCTCGGTCCGCAATGCACGCCGCGGCGGGAACCAGCGGCTGATCCACGAATCGGGATGCTCGTTCCAGGCCTTGAGAATCTTTCCGGTTGAAACGTGGATCATGAGCATGACCGGCACATAAACCGCAATGAGAAGCGCAAGAATCTTCATGGCAGGTCAATCCGGGAATTCAGGAACGCCGAAATCGCAAACAACAGCTCTTCCACCATTTTCAGCTCCTGCCCACTCGTCGCGGCTGACGCTTATTGAAAAAAGCATTCAGCTCGGTCACAAGGTGATTCAGGTCTGCATGGTCGGCCGCAGCCGCCTCCGCAAGGCTCAGTGAGCGGGGCGTGGTTTTCGTTTCAGAAAGCGTCTTCAGTCCGGCCCGGATCAGCACAGATCGCGTCTTCGGAAAACTCGTGACGTACCAATACAAAGGCAGCTTTTCACTGATGCCCTGCGCCGCAAACCAGGCAGGAAGCGGCTGTGCCAGTGTCGCCGCCATATTGACCACGAAGGCGAGGACGCCCGCGAACTCAAGATACGCCGAGACCGGCAGCAGGTTCCAGGCGCTTCCACCAAGCGAATAGGCGACTGCTTCGCTCGAAACCCTCAACAGGCAGCCGGCGCTCAGCAGCCAGAGGCTTGCTGCCATCCATCGCGTGCTGAAGAGTTCGCGGCCGTTGAGAAACGAAGGCAGCATTCGCGGGCCGAGCGCAAGAATCAACAGGGCGATGAAACCCACCGTAACTGCGTGGCGGGAAGCGCCACCCAGCCCCGTAGCACGTGGCACGAGATCAGCAGCAACCCCCAACACGGCTCCGGCAACAAGCCACGCGTAGGCCAGGCGAATAAAGGCCGGATAATGCCGGTAAGCTCCCACAAGCTTTGCCCGGCGTGCAGGTTTGTGAAAAAGGCGCAATGCCCAGATTGCGTAAACCGAAAGCGCCAGGATCAGCAGGTCGGCGAGGAAAAACTGGCGTGCCAGCGCTAATGTCAGAAGGGCGACAATGCCGATGCCGAATTTGCCGGCCGCCTGATGCTGAGGCGGCTCGAGGCCGAGAAAAATGGTAACAAATCTGGTGCTGAAGCCCCATGCCATCACCACAGCGAATCCCCAAACCATCAGGATCAGGAAGGTGTGGTCCCACTCCGGCGGAAACACCGGCGAGCCGCCATCCAGCGCAAGCCAGATGGAAAGCCCCAGGTTCAGAATGAGCGCCACGCCCAAGGATGCAAACCCCCAGATGCCAAGCCACGAGCCCAGGTCTTCCGGCTTCTTACCTTTCTTTTCCGAGCCATTGAAAACCAGAACCCGCTGCGCCAGCACGAAAGCGGCAAGCTCCAGAACAGCAGAGGCGGGCAGCCCCAACCTCCACGCCGTTCCTTCAATGCCAACCCACCAGCGCAAAGCCACTCCGGCGGTCCACAGCCCCCAGATAAGCCAGACCAGAGAAAAAGATTTTAATGGCCGTCCGCGGAACTTGGGCAGAATGTAGAGTGAAATACCAAGAATAAAACTGCCTACCCAACCGAATAACTGGGCATGCCCATGGGCCTGAATCCAGGCCGTGCTGACAGCCGTGTGGGATTGATGGGCGGAAATTTGAAGTAGATTCCAAACGCCCAGAAAGGTGCCTGGAAGGGCCAGGAAAAACAACCCGGTAAGAATAAAGGCGGCAAGCGCTCTGGCAGCCTTTCTTTCCCAGGCAGGGTCAGCGTAATCCATCTGGCCCTGAGCATCGCGTTCGTAAGCGCGCGCCCACTCAGCCGGCAGCCAGGGACTATCAACAGTCTTATTCAGCACTATAAATTCTCCAAATCTGTTGGTCAGGTGAAGCCACCACGACCATTACACGCCGAACCTGGAACGATATCCGTGACTTTAGTCATAGCCACTGATCTCTTCCGTACCGTGTAATGGAGCTTGCGGACGGTTGCCGTGCAGGGCGTGGCAGCCTGCCGCAATCGATAGCATGGATCAGTTACAAAAGGAGGAGAGATGGGTATTGATAGCCAAAGAACTGTTGCGGAAATTGCGCTCGAGAGGCCGCAGGCGGCAGCCGTCTTCGAAAAACTGGGAATCGATTACTGCTGCGGGGGGCGCACGCCCCTGGCAGCCGCATGCGAGGCGGCGGGCGTTGACCTGAACCACGTCGAGGGTCTGCTGGAAAGAGCCGGCAACGACCAACCTGACGCCGGGAACTGGGGCGAACAATCTCTCGCCAGCCTCGTCAGCAATATCGTGGAAAAACATCACTCCTATTGCCGTGAAGAAGGCCTGCGCCTGCAGCCGCTGCTGGCAAAAGTGGTTTCAAAACACGGCGGGCATCGTCCGGAACTCTCTCAGGTTCAGGACCTGTTCACCGCGCTGGGCAATGAACTGAGCATGCACATGATGAAGGAAGAGCAGATGCTGTTCCCTTACATCATCGCACTCGAGGAATCGGCAACGCACAAGTCTGCTCCGCCGCGGGCGCCCTTTGGAACAGTTCAAAATCCGGTGCGCATGATGGTTCAGGAACACGATGACGCCGGACATCTGCTCAAAGAAATTCGCAGCCTGAGCGGGAACTTCACAGCGCCCCCGGACGCCTGCCCCAGTTTCAAGGCGCTTTGCCAGGGGCTGGAGGCATTTGAGGCGGATTTGCATCAGCATATTCATTTGGAGAACAACATCCTCTTCCCGCGCGCAGTCACCCTGGAGGACGCATCTCTCTCAGCCTGGGCTGCGGGAGTTTCGAAAACTTAATTTCAGCCGCACCCGTTCCATGTCCGGCCCTTTCGGGATTGCCGGTCGGCTGATTGGAACCACCGTGCGCCTTTGGATGACGCACCCGGGATTCTCGATTTCGATTTGTGGTTCGTCTGGTAAGGCCAGACCTTGAAGTGAAGGACAGCCGGCGTTCTGCCTGCGGGCCTCCAGGACCTTGCTGCTCCTTTCTTGATGCCGCGCCGCGTTCTGTTGTTGTACGCTCCATAGGCGGCCCAAAACTTAACTTAAACCTGGCACAGGAAACCGGGCCCCTCACAGGTGAATTCTCTCTCCCTTCACTCGGCGCCAAAAACTCCGGCGAGGTCAACATCGAAAGTGTAGAAACGGATGAAGGATGGGCCATGGCTGTTTTCTTAAGGCCCTGACGGCAATAAATTCCGTTTCCTGCCTCTGTGCTATACTCCCGACATTCACAGCCGACGACTGGGATTGGAGGAGTGATGAACCGTAGAGATTTTATGGGAAGTGTTGTGGCAGGAATGGCAGCGTCGCAGGTTGGGAATGCTGCGCTGAGCAGCTTTCCCAGCACAACAGAGCCTCTTAAAGGCGCGAAGTGGATCAAGAACGGACTCATCACGGCCGGCGGTCTCCATGAACCGTACATCTTTGTGCTCCGGCGCGGGGGCGAGTCACTTGCTGCCAGGAAAATCCACGATTGGAATCAGAGCGAGACCCTGATCCGCCAGCTCAAAGATCAGGGCGTGGAGGTCTTTCACACGCATTTCTACAAGGGATTTGGCATGGCCGCCGAAATGCCGGAGATGCTGGAGACCAAGCGGGCCGCGGAGATTGCGCATCGCTACGGGATGCGGGTCGATACCTACCTCCAGTGGAACACGATGATGTATGAAACGTTCTTCACGGAGGAGCCGCGCGCCAAGGACTGGATTCAGCGGGACGTCAGCGGACTGCCGATTCTGCTGACATACGGCTATCAGCAATCCTTCCGCTACCGCCCCTGTTTTTCAAACCAGGATTATCTGGCGTACCTTAAGAAACTGGTTCACTTTGCGGTCGAAGAAGTCAAGACCGACTTCATCCATTTTGATAATTTTGACCTCAACCCCGAACCCGATTCCTGCCACAGCCCGAGTTGCGTGAATGGATTCCGAAATTATCTCAAGGCCAAATACACGCCGGAAAAGGTCCGCCAGCGCTTTGGATTCGAGAACGTTGATCACGTCAATCCGCCGCAGTGGAACCGGGACAATCCGCCCGGGAAAATGGCCATCATCTTTGACCCGGCCATCCAGGAGTGGATTGATTTCCGCTGCCAGGTAATGGCGGACGCGCTGCGGCAGATGTCCGAATACGCAAAGTCGCTGAACCCCGAGGTGGCGATCGAAATCAATCCTCACGGCATTACCGGCGGCAACCGCGCCTGGATGAACGCCATCGACCATTCCCGGCTGCTGACTTCGACGGACGCCTATGTGACGGAAGAGGAGAACTTCGCCGAATACTTTCCCGACGACGGACGACTGGTTTCCAAGATCCGCAGCTACAAGCTCGCGCGGGCTTACGACAACGTTCTGATGACAGAGTCACCCAGCGAAGTGGCCACAGCCGAAAAGCTGGCCTTCAACCAGACGATTGGGACGGCGGGCAACGCTCCGCTTCCGAAGTGGATGCTGGACTACATCGCCTTCTACAGAAAACACCGCGACCTTTTTGTCGGAACGCGCGATCTGGCGACTGTTGGCGTGTTGCGATCCTATCCTTCCATCACTTATCACAACGTCAGGGCGCAGTTGAGCGCCATCCTGGTTGAGCAGGCTCTGATCCAGTCGCGCATCCCGTTCCATCTGATTTTTGACGAGCCTTTGCCGGACCTCTCAAACCTGAAAGTCCTGATTCTTCCGGATTCGGAATGCCTTTCGGATGACCAGGTCGCGAAGATTCGGAGTTTTGTTGAGAACGGAGGGGGATTGATCGCCGCCGGCCAGGCAGGACTTTACGACCAATGGCGGCGGTTGCGCGTCGAGCCGGGATTGAAAGGTCTGGCCGACGGGCAGCAGCCCGCCGGCGACTATGAAGAGGAGGTTGGCGCGTTGAATATCTCCTCTGGGTTGCCGGTCCGCAAACTGGTTGGCAAAGGCCGGGTTGTTTACTTCCCTGGGATTCCATTCGATGGACCGCTTCCCAAAATGGAGCCTTACTTTACGATTGACAACAGGTTCTGGAAGCGCCCGGCGAATTGGGAAGAGATAATCGGTGAGATTCGATGGGCGGCCAATGCGGAAATGCCCGTCGAAATTTCGGGGCCGGAATTCCTGGCGGCCAACCTGGTTGGGCAGCCCAAAAAACGGAGGGCAATGGTCCACCTGGTGAACTATGACGCCAAAAATACGCCCTCGATTTCCAGCATCGACCTCGTGTGCCGCCTGCCAGAAGGAACAACGCCTAAGAGCGTAGGGCTTCTCCGATTGGAAGATGCCTCTCCGGTTGACCTTACCTTTGCGGCACAACCTCACGGCGTATCCTTCACTGTTCCAGAAATGAAGACCTACGCCCTTCTGGTCATAGATTGGTAATATCGTGGCCATTGAAACCCGGGACAAGTCACCGGCTTCTGCCGCGAAGGAGTAACGCATGAAGAGATATTGGCTGCTTCTGCTGGGTCTCGCCGTATGCGCGGGCATCACCGTTCCGGTGTTGCGGTCTGAAAAACTGATGACCTGGTCACAGGGACGTTCCATGGTCTTTTCGCAGGGCGGGATCGCGGCTGCGGAACAGCCCCTCGCCTCCGAAGCCGGCGCAACCATCATGGCGCAAGGGGGTTCGGCGGCCGACGCGGCGATTGCGGCAAGCGCGGTGATGGGAGTGATGCAGCCCATGATGAACGGGATGGGCGGTGATCTCTTCGCCATCGAGTGGAACGCGAAGACCGGCAAGGCCAGCGGCTTGAACGCAAGTGGATGGGCCCCCGAGCGGCTGACATTGTCCTTTCTCCACTCCAGGGGACTTCGGCACATCCCGGACACCGGCATCCTGTCCGTAACGGTTCCGGGCTGTGTGATGGGCTGGTGGGAGTTGCACCAGCGCTTCGGCAAGCTGCCCTGGAAAGACCTCTTCAAGCCGGCCATCTATTACGCCTCGCACGGATTTCCCATTGCCCAATGGAACAGCATGTACTGGCCCGCCTATGCCGGCGTACTGCGCAAAAATGAGGAGGCGACTCGTGTTTATCTGCCCGGAGGGAAAGCGCCTGTGCTCGGCCAGGTCTTCCGCAATCCCGAATACGCGAAGGCGCTGGAACTTGTCGCCAGCGAGGGCGAACGCGCTTTTTATGACGGGGACATTGCCCGCGCCATCGTGAAGACGTCGCAGGACCTCGGTGGGGTCATCAGCCCACAGGACTTGAGCGAATACAAGGCAGAGTGGGTCGATCCGATTGAAACGGATTATCACGGATGGAAGGTGTTCGAGATCCCGCCCAACGCGCAGGGCATCGCGGCGCTTGAGATGCTGAACATCATGGCGCAGTTCCCGCTTTCGACCTATGGAGCCGAAAGCGCGGAGAGATATCATGTTGAGATGCAGGCCCAGCAGCTGGCCTATGCGGACCTGCACCGCTACGTGGGAGATCCCCGTTTCGCCAAAGTGCCTGTCGAGGGGATGCTCTCAATGGATTACGCGAAGTCCCGGGCAAAACTCATCCATCTTGATCAGGCCGCCTGTGATTTCCATGCGGGCACGCCGCCCGGCACTGATCCCAACCTGGCCTTCGCTACTCCCCATCCCGGAACGGACACCAGCTTCCTGACAACAGTTGATAGCGAGGGAAATATCGTTTCACTGATTCAGAGCCTGGCTGGAGCCTTCGGATCGGGAGTTGCGGTGGAGCGTTACGGCATCATTCTGCAGAATCGCGGCTCTGGATTCACGCTTCGACCCGGCAGCCCTGACGTTCTCGCTCCCCACAAGCGGCCCTTCCATACGATTATTCCGGCGTTCATGGAGCACGGTGACGTGCATATCGGGTTCGGCATCATGCGCGGAGGCAACCAGCCGCTGGCCCACGCGCAGTTCGTTTCAGACATTGTCGATTACAGGATGAACATCCAGCAGGCCCTGGAAGCGCCGCGGTTCAATCAATTCGGCCGGGGCGGTTGCAGCTATCTCATCGAAAGCCGCGTCCCCAAGCAAACGCTGGTCGGACTTTCACAACTCGGATACGGCTTGCGTGTTGTGGGGCCGTATGCGGAATGGGTCGGCGGAGGCCAGGCTGTCCTTCACGATTCGGCCACGGGAGTCAACTACGGCGCCTCCGATCCCCGCAAGGACGGCGAAGCCATCCCGGAACCCGCAACCCGGTGACGGGCCGTTGGCGTGAATCGCCTGCCGGACAACACAATCTTAAAGGCAGCAGGGGAACTTTCAGCTTCCCGGGCCCGAAGAAGGATGGGTAAAAGCAATTCCGCCGGAAGTGTCGCACCAGCCAGGCGGTTGCTTATCCCGGGCTATGCCAGGCATCCGAAGCGCCATCAGCCAGAACGCGCGGCACAAAGTCCGCTCCGAGCTGATTCCTATTGCCCGCTGTCTTTGGCGCTGATCCGGCTGCCGGACTTGAGCTCCTCTGACGCGCGGAGAACGACTTCATCGTTGGAATGCAGGTCTCCGAAAACCTCGACCGTGTCTGCTGTCGTTGCCCCCTGTTTGACGTTCACCCATTCTGTGTTTCCGTCGCGCACGCGAATCACAAACGTTCGCTGCATGGAGCGAACCACGGCAGACGGCGGAACAAACAGCGAAGGCTGCGGCCGATGGACCTGCCACGCAACGGCCGGGAACATTCCGGGATGAAGTTCCCAATTTGAATTCGCAACGTCAAGTTCCACAGGCATGGTTCGGGTCTTCACATCCAAAGAGTCTGAAATGCGAGCCACGGTGCCCGTGAAAGTGCGATTCGGGAAAGCCGGCACGGTAAAGTCCACCTTCGCCCCCGGTGAAACCCCCGCCACGTAGTTTTCAGGAACGGCCACAACCAGGCGCAGACGGGAAATCTGCTCGATCCGGAGCATGGGCGGCTGGGCGCCTCCGCCGGAGGGACCGACCAGCGCGCCGGGATGAATATTGCGCTCGGTGATGATGCCGTCGAAAGGCGCGGTGATGCGAAGATAGCTTTCCATCACTTCCGCGGAGTGGAGTGTCGCCTTGGCCGCTTCCACGGAGTTTCGCAACCCGATCGCGCGGGCGCGGTCAGCTTCGGCAATTTTCTGCGCGACCTCAAGCTCGTTTTCAGAAATGACCCCGGGTGTTGCCGACGCGGCTTTCAGCCGCTCATAGGTGCCCTGGTCACCGGCGAGCTTGGCCTCCGCTTCGATCCGCTGATTTTCCACGCCTTGCAGTTTGGCCTGGGCCTCCGCCTCCTGGGACACGATCTCGGGAGCTTCCAGTTGCGCCAGAAGCTGGCCCTGCTTCACGTGGGAGCCCCGGTCCACGCCAATCCACTTCATGAAACCCGTCACTTTTGGATAAATGGCCACAGCTTCGTACGGCTGTAGTTCGCCTGGCAGAGGGATAACGATATTGAGTGGCCGCGAAATCACCTTTGCCGTGTCGACGGAAGGAATGGAGGGGGCATCTGATTTCGCACTGGCCGGTGAAGCTGAGGAGGCGGGCGTGGAACCACACCCTGAACTCATCAAAGCAAGAACAAAAACACCGGCGGCCACCGGGACAGCGTACAGGACCCGGCCTTTGAGGCTTTGCAAACACCGAAGGGCTTCAATTTTCATCATGGAAACTCCTTTGATCATTCGAACCAATATGCCTAGCCCCCAGGGGTATAGTGCGAGCTGGCGGGGTCATAGGGATCAAGCGAAGGCGATGCAACGCTTATTTCTTCCTGCGCCTTCGCGAATACGATGGGGAGAACGAGCAGGGTCGCCAGAGTTGAGGCGATCAGGCCTCCAATCACCGCCCGGCCCAAGGGTGCGCTCTGCGCCGATCCCTCTCCCAAGGCGAGCGCCATAGGAACCATTCCGGCAACCATGGCAACGCTGGTCATAAGAATAGGCCGCAAACGGCTGGTGCTGCCAAACAGAGCTGCCTCAACAGAATTCCCACCCGTTCGGCGGTGTTCTTCGGCAAATGTAACGAGCAGGATGGAATTGGCTACCGACACGCCCAGCGCCATAATGGCGCCCATGAACGACTGCAGGTTGAGCGTGGTTCCTGAAACGAGCAGCGCCACGACAACGCCGGAGATCACCGCGGGAGCCGTCGAGACCACAACAAACGCCAGACGCATCGACTGGAAATTCGCTGCGAGCAGCAGAAAGATCACCACAATGGCGAAGCAAACGCTGAGACCCAGGTTGCGCAGGGTCTCCCGCATGGGCGCGACCTGGCCCCGCACCTGAACGGTTACACCGCGTGGGGGCGGCCCTGCTGCCCGTATGGCGGCGTCAATTTGGTTTGCGGCCCGCCCCAGGTCTTCTCCCTGGATGTTCGCCGTGAGAGAAACCATCCGTTGCATGTCATACCGGTCATATTCGCCGACGACACTCCCGAAGGAGAGCTGGGCAACGTCACCCAGATTGGGGTGGCCAGAGGAGCCCCCCTGCATCAGGGGCATTTTAGCGACATCTTCTATGGAGCTCATCTGTTCCTGCGGTACCTCAATCTGCACCTGATAGCCGACTCCGGTCTTGGGGTCCTGCCAGAAATTGCGCGCTACAAAGCGGCTTGACCACGTCGATGTGCTAATGGACTGGACAATCTGTTGCGTGGTGACGCCAAGCTGCCCGGCCCGTTCGCGGTCGATGTTGACATTCAGGCTTGGATAGTCGAGAGGCTGGCCATATTGCAGGTCTCGCAGGAATTGATTCCGGCTCAACTGCTCGCGCACCTTTTCCGCATAAGCATGGTTGGTTGCCATATTCGGCCCGTGAACGGCAACTTCAATAGGCGTTGGCGAACCAAAGTCCATAATCTGGCTGACAACATCTCCAGGCTCAAAGGAAACCGTTGTACCCGGCAGATTCCTGGGAAGCCACTCGCGAAAACGGTCTTCAAGCTGGCTGACCTGAATGCCAGAGTCTTCTTTGAGTGCAACCCTCAGGACCGCTTCCTGGGGACCGCTCATCCAAAGGTAAATCAGGCTGACGGGATAGCTCGGCGGATAGGTGCCAACGTAGCCGATGCTGCCGGCGACGTTCCCCGGCCCCGCCAGCTTCTTGATTTCCTCCAGAGCTTTTGTAGCGATCTCGTTGGTGACCTCAATGCGCGTTCCTGCCGGTGCGCGCAAGCGAAGCTGCAGTTGGTTGCTTTCAACTCGAGGGAAAATTTCCCGGCCGAGTTGCGGGCCAAGCGCCAGGAGGACGAGTGCTGTGACTCCCAGGTATGCCCAAAGGACGGTTTTGCGGCGCTGGAACAATGCTTTGAGGAGCCGGGCGTAACGCTCGCGGAAACGCGCGAATGATGAGTGCTCGATGTCATCCGGGGAGTGCCTGGCAGACCCTTTGTGAAGCCAGATAAACAGCACCGGAACCAGCGTGCTCGATAGCACAAAGGAAGCAACCATGGCGAACCCGACAGCAAGAGAAAGCGGTACGAAGAGCGACCGTGTGACACCCACCATCAGGAAGGAAGGAACAAAAACCGCAAGGATGGCCAGCATCGCCAGGAATTGCGGAAGAAGCGTTTGCCGCGTCGCAGTGAAGGCGGCGGCAGCGGGCGAGGCGGTTTCCTGCAGGTTACGGTGGATGTTCTCAATTTCAACCGTTGCTTCATCCACCAGAATGCCCACTGCAAGGGCCAATCCCGCCAGCGTCATAATGTTAACTGTCTGGTTGGTGAGCCACAAGCCAACGACCGCCGTGAGCAAACTGAAGGGGATAGAGGCAATCACGATTGCCGAACTCCTCCACTCCCGAAGGAAAAGAAATACCACCAGCCCCGTCAGCAGCGCGCCGAGAAGACCTTCACGAACCAGCGAGTTGAGCGCCCCGGTTACATATCCGGACTGGTCAAACGCAAAGTCCACATGAACGTCGGGCGGCAGAACATTTTCAAACCTTTTCATGCTCCCCTTGACTTCATTCACCACCGCCAGGGTTGAGGCGTCAGCCCGCTTGGTCACGGGAAGATAAACTGTTTTGCGGCCGTTCACCAGCGCGTATCCGAGCGTCAGGTCTGCGCCGTCTTCCACCCAGCCGATATCCCGCATGTAGACCGTGGGGCCGCTGCCCGTGCGGATCGGCAGACTTTCGAGTTCATGAATGTCGCTAACCACCGAATTGGTGGGTGCAATCCGGTCGAGGCCGCCGGTTCGAACGTCCCCTGCGGGAGCAATCACGTTGCCGGAGAGAAGGGACCTCACAACCTCTGACGTGGACATGTGATAGCCGCTTAGACGGTCAGGGTCAACGTGGATGACGATGGTCCGCGAGCTCCCTCCGAACGGCGGGGGCGCAGAAACTCCCGGTAATGTGGTAAAGAGGGGGCGAACGCGGTTCAGGGCGAGGTCTTGGATCTGGTTGATGTTACGCGTATCGCTCGAGAAATCCAGATAGCCCACCGGCACGCTTCCCGCGTCAAAGCGGAGCACAAAGGGCGGGACGGTTCCCGACGGCATATAGGCTTGGGCTCGGTTGGCGTAGGAAACAGTCTGCGTCAAAGCCTGGTCCATATCAGTTCCCGGCAGGAAGGTCAGTTTCAAGAGCGCAAAATTCTCAATCGATTTGGACTCGACACTCTGCAACCCTGCAATATAGAGAAAGTTGTACTCGTAGTAATACGTCAGGTACCCTTCCATCTGCGCGGGATTCATGCCGCCGTAAGGCTGGGCCACATAGATGACCGGCATGTTCAGGTCGGGGAAAATATCCACCGGCATTCGCGTGAGGGCGAAAATGGAACACAATGTGATACCTATCACGCCTACAATCAGCGTGATGGGCCTGCGGAGAGCAGCTCGGACTAACCACATAACTTACGGACCTCCGGTGGCGGAGCGATTCACCAGATCGAGAAATGGTTGAATGTCGCCCTGCACCACGGCAAGCCTGGCGAGAGCTCGCCAGATGTTCAGTGTCGCCAGTGAATCGTCAATTTCGGCCTGTAACAAAAGCCGCTGTGCTTCCGCAACGTCCACGATAGTTCCCAGCCCTGCTTTAAAACGAGCCCGGGCCTGGGCCTCGCTTTCTTTGGCGGCTTGCAGTTCGACCGGTGTGTTTTCCGCCACGCGGCGAGAGCCTTCAACCACCGCCTGGACTTGATCCAACTGGCCTGTCACGTTCTGGAGGGTCTGATCGTAGAGGGCCTGCTCCCGTCGCTGGTTTGCCAGTTCAATTCTCTTGTGGGCCCGGATCGACGCAATGTCAAGAAGCGGAAAATTGACGCTAAAGCCCGCCGCCCAGTTGTTTGCAGTGTCTGGCCAGAGGCCGGCTGATCCCGGCATTGGAGCGCCTTGAGCATTTGCCCCGGTGCCACGCGCAGAAATCAGGGCCTGAAGGCTCAGGTGGGGATAGTAAGCATGGCGGAGGACATCGATGCGTGACTGGGCTTCCTCGATTCGCCGCTCTTGCACCACCGCCAGCGGGTGGGTGCTGACCGGGCCCGATGTCCATATTGCCTCCGGCGGAATTCCCAGAAACGGTCCCTGTTTGATCTCGATCCGGGTACCCGCCAGCCCCAGGACCTGGCCAAGGACCGCTGCATTCACTTGTTCAGTCTCCTGGGAAAGTGCCAGCTGGGTTCGCGCGGCGGCGAGCTCGGCATCAGTACGTGACGCATCTGCGCCGGGGCGCAGATGTGCATCCACCAGCGCATGGACCGATTTGGCAAAAACCAAGCGGCGGTCCACGTTGGCCTGAGACGCGCGGACTTGCTGTTCGGCGGCCAGCACCAGCAGAGAGGCATCCGCCACCCCCGCGGCCACGTTCAAGCGGGTCAGTACCACTTCCTCCTGAGTTCGTTTCTCGGTGAATTCAGCGGCCCGGACCTGTGCGCGCCGGTATCCAAAATCGTAAGGCTCATAGCTGAAGAGAGCTCCTGTTCCGCTGCCCCAAAAAGAGCGGCCGGATTCAGGCAGTGTCGTGCCGGAGGGATTGGGAATGATCGATTGCGGCAGCAGCACACCCGCGACGTTGTTGCGTGTGGCGCGATTATCCTGCCAGATGATGTTGATATTGGGTAAATAGCTGGTGGCCGCCAGTCCAACCCCTGCGCGAGCGGCCATGTAGCTCTGAATGGCGGCTCGAACGGCAGGATAGTTCGACATCGCATAGTTGACCGCCTCCTGCACCGTGAAAGACCGGGTCGGGCGAGTTCCCGATTGCGGTGCCGCCGGCTGACCCAACAAACGCGTCGAAATCAGCAGGACCATGAAAAGGAGCATGAAGTGTCGAAACCTGGTCACCATACGGATCGGATATGTCTCCTTGCTCAAAATTTGATTTATTAGCGCCCAATGGCCAGGGCCCCGCTCTCTTATCCAGCTTACCCCGCCCCGGCCAGAATGAATTTGCACCCAACCCATCAGGCGCCTTCGTAGTCTTGCAGACACCGCTGGATTTAACCTTCGCGAATCTGCCAGCGCCAGAAGACGCTATACTTCAGCCTTCAATCCACGCACCAGGAACATGCGAGATTCACGAGTGGAAAGTACTTTTTTTTACAGCTTTGATGAACAGGAACTGATCTGTGAATTGGAAAGACTACGCATCAGGAGGGGATCGGCCGTAACGAAATCCTGCATCAGCGGATCGTTGTTCGTCGAAGCCTTTTGCGAATGAAAGAATACGCGCTACGAAAGGTGGTGCAGGAAGGGCCGATGGTTGCTTGCCGCGCCGTATACGGCGGGGGCCTTGCCGTTGCTCGTTCAACCCCGCCGATAATTCGTTCGAACACTGCCCGGAGCACTGGAGGAAGGGCTGGGTGATTCGGGGAAGCTGCCGCGGACCGATCGTTGGGGACCCACTGCTGTACGCCCCCATGATTTGGCTGGGCGTGGCAGGCGGGGCCGCGACCAGGGTGGCCCTCTGAAACGCTCCACCAAAGGTCAGCAACCAAAAGAGTGGCAACACCGAGACAGCCAATTTCCCCATACTTTGCCTCGCCGAGTCCGGCTGCAGAAATGCTTTCCGCCGCCTGCAAAGACTCAAGCCAACTTCGGACTTCCGTATTCGACGCAACCTGCCCGATAAAGGTTACCTGATTTAGAAATAATATTACGAGGCAAATCCGGTCCGCCTGCTTACGGAATACACAACAAATCGCCTCCATCCGAAGGTTTATTCATGCCTGCGGGTTGACCAGCGCTCAGCAGCCGGATGGAAAACGCCAGCTCTCACGGCGTAACGGCACATGGAGGAGGTGGTCCTGACTACGTAGTTTCCCCGCGTGAAGCGGACCAGATTTTGGCAGCGGCCATCCCGCCGTGTGGGAAAGGAGGATTTATTGCACGGCTCACCTCCCTGTAATGTTTAGGCGGGGGGAGGCCGGATTATGCAGGCGCATTGAAAACAAATGAGTTATTGAAAACACGAGGTTCACAATCCGCAGATATCCCGGAATACGAAGTTTTGCCGCACACTGTCCGCACATCGCCTCTTCTTCGCCTGGCGATTATGTTCGCTCCTCACGAGGGCAGCTATTGCTCTCAGATGATTTGCCGTCGCACGCAAGACCCGTTGTTCAACCACCAGCGCCTTCGCGGCCTCTGGCTTTGCGGCACCTTCAGGCCTTCCCGCCGCCAGATTCGAGCACTGTGGCGCGCCACGAAGTGGCACTCTGCGAGAAATAATCGAATTTGAGAGACAAATTGCTGGCGACCTGGCGGGGATTGCAGGTCGATCCGGCAAGGTTGGGTATTGAGGACCGAGTCGCGAAGAAGAAACCTGCTGCGATTGTTACTTGTTCCAGCCTCCAAGCCACAGCACTGCGTTTTCAAAGAAGCGGTTCTGCAGCGGGCTGTCGAAGATATTATTCCCGTGGCCCATATTCGTGTAGATCATTCTGTATTTCAAGTTGATCCACGTAACAGGAATGTCGCCGCCGGAAATCGTATCCTTGAATCCCAGCGGGAAATTGGATGGAGCAAGCGTCATCAACACTTTGATGCGGGGGTTCCGGCGCGGGTCCGGTTTCCAGAAGTACCACTCGTTGGCAGGTGAAACATAACTTGCGGGGAGCCCTTCATAACCGGATGCGTGCGGTCGTCGATAATAAGCATTGCAGGCAAGGGCGGCCAGATGTTTCCGTAGAAGACTGTGCCGAGAAAATCCGCGAACCAGGGCCACGTGCTGCGGCTGTCCATATAACCCGCGATATGGAACCCCAGCCATCCGCCTCCCTGCTCCATGAAGTGCTGAAAGGCCGCTCGTTGCGCGGGCAGCGCAGGCGCGTCGTCGAGCCACAGGACAACCTGATAATTCTTCAAGACACCAGGGCTCAGGTCATTCCAGGGCGACTCCACGGTCAGCGCGATCAACGCAAAAAGCCAAAAGGTCATTGCCACTCTGCCCGTGGGGAAGCATGCTCAGGCGGTCGCAGTCGACGCGGTTCGTAACCTCGTTTACGCCGCCAATGTTCACGGGAACAGCATAACAGTGATCGATGGTGCGAAGAACAGGATACTGGGGAGCTATAAGGCCGGCAGGAATCCATACGCTCTCGCTGTTGATCCAACGACCGGCCGGGTCTATGCAGCGAATTACGGAGAGCCTGCGGTTACAGCCCTCGATATGTCAAGCCTCGTCACCAGCAAGTAAGTGCGGTTAAGGGCTTCCTCATTTGGGCTTCAGAGATGCCATGAGTGCTCAGTCCCTCCGGGCGAGTGGTTTTGCCACACACTATACACACATCGCCTTTTCTTCCGTCAGTAAGTGGCCGGGGCTATGCGGCGGTGAGGCCGGGGCAGCCACAGGGTGCGTGTGGGGGGACTGAGTTTTCTGTTGATGTTTGGGGAAACCAGATTTAAGTTCGCACTCGCCGCTGACACGTCATCACGCGGCCCTATGTGCCGTCCTTCAACACCGAATGTCGTTACCGGCCAACCTTGGCAACGCTGCTAACCGACGGAAGTTGATGCGCCTGATTGTGGCACACCAGGCTGCAGGAATTCGTGGCGCGATTATAGGAGATCGGAAACGCGCCATTCGGCGCCACGACGTTGGCGTCGAAATCCACCAGACGCTCGCCTGAAATGCTTCCGGATTGCGCGGGCACGCCATGGGCTGTATGACAGACGGAGCACGAGAAGCCGTCTTGCACGACATGCCGCGAGTGTCCGCTCCAGCTTTCGTCGCTCATGATCCGGGTAAGATCGTGGCACTTGGCACACAGGGCATACGGCCCGCCATTTGCACCGCCCGCAGCGCTCAAGTTCGGGTTCGGAAACAAATTCGTCACTAGTCCTCCGGGGACAGGGGCCGCGCTGAACTCATACCGGCGCGCCAGGATGTGCGGGTAAATCGATCCATGCGGCCCGTTTGGTCCTGTGCCGCCGAACTCCCGATTGTCATCGCTATTGTGGCAGTCGGTGCATAGAATTCGATTACCCATGGCACGGCCGGGCGTCTTACCATCAAGATTCAACATGTAAGGAAGGAGGCTGGGCTGTGGCAACATGCTGCGGCGGTCTTGAAACACCGGATGACTGGAAATAGCAAGAGAGCTGAATTCCGGAATCACGTTCAGCGGGTCGGGGGCGGAAACTATGCGCCGCGGTAAATAGCCGAAATTGATGCCGGCCTTCTTTCCGGTGCTTGTACCATGACAACGCAAACAAATCTCATATTGGTTCACCGCTGGGCTGACCACAGTTTTGCCGTCCCTGTCACTGATTCCCGGAACGCCGGCCTGGGACGAACGAACCGTGGGCCCAGTCGTAAAGTCGGTCACCCGCTGCGTGGCGTGTGGATTGTGGCAATCGGCGCAAGTAACATGCAGGCCCTGGTTCAACAAGACGGGCTCGTCCGGCCGGTGTGGGTTATCCCCCATTGAAAATACATGTCCGTGTTTGGGCGACGTCATTTCAGCGAGCACGTTTGGGATGGGAGGAGAAATATTCGAGCTGCCGTCGTGACACGTCAAACAGGTCTGGTCGCCGATGGCCCGCTGTATGGAGTTCTTTCCCGGAGCATTGTGCATAGTGTGGCACGATTCACAAGCATTCCGGGCAACTGTGGTATAGGGCCCCAGGGACTCTCTCCTCATCATCGGGGCAAGCCGGGAGAAACCTTCAAAATTGCTCTCACGAATGATCTGGGGTGCCACTTTGTTTCCAGCGATAGCATGCATGCTGGTCTGCCATCCAGCCAGGGGATTGGCATTGCTGCCTGCAGGCCGAGCAGAAGATGCAGTTCCGGTCGCTGATCCCGCCATGCTATGTTTCAGGCTGACCATTCCCATTCCTGATCCCGTAGGCACGGTCGAATGGCAGGCCAGGCAGAGCGCTCCGTTAGTGTTATCCACCACCAGGAAATATCCGGTTGGATCAGTGTTTTGCACGTGCGGATTGTGGCAGCTCCCGCACTCGACATTTCCGTCAAAAAGCCGCACAGCCGGATTCCCGGTGGACGGCGAGGTTCCAACCAGGGACGGCAACAAATCCGGACCTGCCACCAGCGGCAGGACAAAATTAAAAGGATGCATGGTAGAAAGGTCAGTGCCCAGCATATCCCCGGGGTACCAATTCCCGGTCATTGCGAGATCCCCGTAAGGAACCAGGTGGCCGGGTGAGATGCCCGTGGCTCCTCCTACTGTCCCGTCGTGGCAACTGAGGCAAAGGGTGCTGTTGGAACCCGGAATCAGAGAGCCGTTGGTCTGGTTCGTTGTGGCGTTGTAAAGAGTATAGGTCATGATGTTGGAAAGTTTCTGGTCCCAAAGCGGGGTTTGGGTAACCCCGGCTGTGCCGTTCAAGCCCGAGTGCGGAGCGTGGCAATAGTAGCACGAACCGGAAAGCCCGCCCTTGATTGGCGATGTCCCCGCCGGCGAGAGATCGTGCATTCCGATCACGTCCTGCGCCAGCGCCGTCCCGGCGCGAGGAAATGCCGCCGCCAGGACACACAGCAGGAGCCACAGGGATGAAGCCAGAAGCCACGAGCAAGGCATTCCCGTTTTGCCCCCTGGCGTCCGGCTGCTGCTTCCTTCCCGTTCTCGTTTGCTGGCGCCCATTATCTGTCCGTGCCAAAGTATTGGAAGACCTCAACGCGGCGATCATAGGAATCAACCACGTACACGAAATCTTCGCGATCGACAAACAATCCGGTGGGCAGTTGAAATTCTCCAAACCCTGTCCCGTGCCGGCCAAAGTAATAAAGAAGCCGCCCCTGCTGGTCGAAAACCTGCACCGTGCCGCTCAAGCCTTCCACCACATAAAGGTGTCCTTCGGAATCCATGCCAATTCCCTTGGGCCGGAACAATTGCCCCATCCCATCTCCCCGGCTTCCGACTGCGTATTCGAATCTCCCGGACCGGTCCAGAACCTGTACTCGAAAGTTCATGGCATCAACCACAATCAGGTTCTTCCCTTCCAGCCTCAATTCCGTCGGGTAGTTGAATTCTCCGGGGTCCGTACCGCGGTGGCCGATCTTTTGCAATACGTGGCCCTCCATATCCAGCACAAATATGCTGTGGCGGAGCGTGTCCGTCACATAGATGCGTTGTGCTTGTGAATCAACTGCGATGCCGGTGGGCCGCTTGAAATAGCCTTCCCCGCCCTTAAGGCTTCCGATGACGCGGCGGAACTTACCCTTCGCATCGAAGACAAAAATCTTGCCCGAGTAGGAATCCGTGACGTAAATGTTGTCAGCGGCATCCACCGCCGCGCACTGCGGAGAAACCAGGCCGTCCTTGTCCCTTTCGCGCGAAATGAACTTGAACTTATGCCGGGCAAAGTCAAAAACGTCGATTCCACCTGCACCCGGATCCGTCACGATAATGCGGCCGGCCGAATCGGTGATGACGTCGTAGGGCGTAATCAGGTCATGAAATTCAGGCTCGCCCGCAACCACGTCGAGCAGCCGGCCCCAAAACCTGTGCTGGGATCGAACTTGTTTCTGCGAGCTGATCCTCCCTTTGTAAAGGAGCTTTCGCCCGCCTGTCAGCTCCAGTTCAGGCACCATGACCGCGTCCGTGGACTTCGCCTTCGCCCGCGCCAGCGCAACGGAAACCAAAAGTGGATTCACCACCAACACACAAAGGCACCAACGTATTGAGGAAGCAATAAGAGCGGATTCACTTCTCTTTTGCCGCCTGTGTGCTTTGGCGGTGCGCATTAAAAGAAATTGAACCATCTCGATAACCCAACGTAATAGGTGGATACCATGGCCGGCGCCAGAGTACTTGCACTGAAGCCCTGAACCAACCTGCTGTATCCCGCAGTGAAAAACACTTTACGGAATTTATACTGGAGGTACGAGTAAGCCTCAGCGGTATGATTGTTCGAAAAGAGCGACCCGTTCTCCGTACTACTCCTGGTCGAGCTGTAGCTGCCGCTAAAGGTCAGACGCCGAATGGGAGTAGCGCCCACGGCACCCGAATACGTCGTGCCGCGGTAAAAGATTGGCGAAGGAATCAGCGGCGTAGGCAAAACAGGCGGCAGCGGAGAGATTCCCTGGCTTGTGTAGAGACCCATGCCGCTGGACTTCGAGTAGCCGCCGCTCACGCCCAACCAGCTGTAGGAGATTGCCGTGGAGTAGCTTTGCGTATACGATGTCGGGCCTTGCTCCTGTGAGAGCAGGCTCTTGGAACCACCGGCGGTTCCGTTCCAATACAATTTGCCGATCCGGCGGCCTAAGGAAGTCGAGTAGCTGTAGCCGGAGGTCGTATAAGCGATCAGCAGTGTCTGGGCGCTCCGTGAGTATGAGAAGGAGCCGTTCACAATCCATACACCGATCCGGCGAGTGTAAATGGCATTGCTCAACAGACCCACCAGGGATTGACCGTTACTGCCCAGGCTACTTCGTGAAACAATCGTTCCTCCCGAGAAACGGCCACCGAGCAAATCGCTTCCGTAATGCACTCCCCCGCCGTATGCCGTCGAGCCAATGGAATTTCCCAGGAACAGTTGCTGGCGGTGTACGAAGTCGCCGGTGACGTAGAGCTGGTCAACCAGGGCATATTGGGCATCTCCGTAAACGCCCCAGGAATGAGACTGTTCCTCCGGGAGCGTCAGGGGAATTATTGTACCGGCACCGCCCTCGGCCTGGTACAAGCTTGCCGCAAGGTTATCGTTGTAATCTGCACCGAAACTCGTGCTCAGCTTCTTCGTTGGCTTCAAGGCGACGCCCCCGGTCACCACGTCATTTGTCTCCGAATCTCTTGTTCCCAATGTGTTGTAGCCCGTGTGGGTCCTCGTGTAATTCAACCAGGTATTACCGCCCCAACCTATATTTCGAGATAGGTCAAAGTTGTAAGTTGTGGTGTTGACATGGCTCGCTTGATAAGTCTGGCCGACAAAAATCTGCGGAAACGAGAAGTACCCATTCGAGTAGTGAACGCCGCCACCCAATCGGAACCCCGCCACGCTGTAACGCGAAGTGAGGAAAATCGAGTGGTAATTGGACTCGATTTGGTTATTCGTCCCATACACTGAAGAGTTGTTGCTGGCCTGCTGATAGCCCGCCGAAAAGGATAATGTGTCCGTAGGAGTGCCGGACCAGCCCACCCCGAACGTCCTAGAGTTCCCGTCGGTCTTGTAGTTTGCTATTCCCGGCAGAAAGTAGTTTCCCTCGCTGTTGTAAACGTTGCTGTAAGTCACCTTGCCCGGATACTTACTTCCACCGAAAATGGTGGTGCTTGCAGTAACTCCTGTACTGTCAGTAATAGATTGATAGCTGGAGTTATTCCGCGACTGATTGTAAAACGGGGATACATTGAACGATAGAAACTGTGGATTGTAATAGAAACCCGAAAGGTCCCCCGTTCCGCCGAATCCCGCCCCATTGGCCGATGGGCTAAAATTCGCGTAGCTTCCGGAGTATCCGCCGCTGACGCTGCCGCTCAGATTCATGCTGGCCTCGCCCGCCGTCATCTGCGCGGATGCAATCGCGGCTTGCGTCAGGACGAGCATAGCCAGAACTACAATATTGCGGCCATACATTCGTCGCATGCCGCACCTGGCTTGCCGAAGATTTTGGCGCCGGCACACGTGGACACCAGCAAAACTCAGCACTTCAGCTTCCGACTGTCGACTTCTTCCTTTAATATTCTTCAATCCTGGCGCCCTTACGCAGCCGGCGGTTTAACTCCGCACGCACCCGCTCCACATTTTGTGTTCGCAGTTGCTGGCGCAAAGCGTCTCTTACGTCAGCGAATTTTTTCATGCCGGCAGGGACGTGCTTGTTCAGTCTCACGATCGTGAATACCCGCTCGATCTGGATAACGCCGCTTATTTGCCCGGGCTGCATCTTCTGCGCTGCGGCCAGGATTTGGGACGGCAGCTTTGCCGCGTCCACCAGTTTGTGATCGCCCATCATCACCCGGAAGTCGTCTTCTGAAATTTTCTCCGCCAGCACTCCGAATTGCTCATAACTCGTGGTCGCCTTGGCCTGGCGCAGATAGTTTTCTGCGCGTTGACGTGCTTCATTCAACTGCTCTGGAGTTGCCTTGACCGGGGCCATCGCGGAAATAGCCTGGACTGCGTACGATTCCGGGATACGAAACTGTTCCGGATGCCTGTCATACCACGCCTTCGCCTCTGCGACCGAAGCTCCGGACTTATCCGTTACGTCAATCTTCAGCAGGGCGTCAATCAGCAGAGAGCGCCGGATTTTGGCGCGCAGGACTTTCTTGGAGCCTTGGCACTCGGTCTTCAGAAAATACTGGTACATCTGGGAACTGGGAAACTGCTGCCGGAAATCGGCTTCCGCCTTGTCGAGGCGCGCCGGCGCAATGGTCATTTTCCGGCGGAGCGCCTCCTGATAGACCAATTCTTCAAACTCGATCATCTTCAGCGCGCCACGGCGAATGTCCGGTTCCATGGCTTTAGGGAACGATCCATTGTGCTGCCGCGCGTAGGGAAAGATGGCGTACATCTCGCGCAACAGGTCGCGGTCTGTGAGCACGGCGCCATTCACCCGCGCAACTGTCCGTCCCACCGGCACGATGGGCGCGCTACCCGCAAAATCTCCCCCCGCCTTCGTCGGGGCATGCGAAGGCATCAGATGCTGCGCCCAACCCGGCGCGGCGGCGGCCAATAGCAGAAGGGTGACCAGCAGTGTGGATTTGGCCTCTCGCAATCTCATATCAATCGCTCCATCCAAACAGGCCATCGGTCTTCAGTATTCAGTTCTGAAGCCCGGCATTGACTGACAACCTGCTGGAAAAAACCGGGGGAGGGAGCAGGCTCTCCCCCACGTTAAGAAAACAACTAGGTTGTTGGCACGATCTGCCCGTGCATCTCGTTGGATTCTCCACCGTGGCAGCTACGGCAGAATTGCGCGGCACTGTTGCTAGTCATGGTGTTACCGGGGTTGTACCAGCCGCGCACAAAGAAGTGCGTCGGCTTGATCCCAACGGAGGGGCCAGCATTGAAATAGAGCATGTCGTGCTGGTCGTGGCAGGTAGTGCAGGTAACCCACGAATTGCTGGTGTAGGCTCCGGGAGTGGTGGTGCTCGCCGTTCCAGGAACCTTGACCAAGTCCGCGATCGGCCCGTACGTCGTCACATCAAAGTAGTCTGTGAGGAACGCACTTGAGCCAGGTCCGTTGTAGTTGATCGAGCCGTCAGCGTTTACGGTGCAGTCCCAGTTATACTTGCCGCCGCAACTGACGACCGCCTCCGGTCCCACCGGGTGGTCGTTCAAGTAATTCCCCGGTGTAGAGCCGTCGTTTCCGAGCAGCGTCGGAGGATTGAAGGTTGCGCCGCTGATCGTCACGGTTTCATAAGTTGTGCCTCTCATCATGCCGCTCGTCGCGATATTGCCGTCGTGGCAGCTCAGGCAGGCGGTGATGACGAAGGTCCCGTCCCCCGCGCTGACTCCAGAGGACACATCGGTTGGTTGGTACGTGTTGGTCCCGACAGTTACCGCGGTGGTGCCGTAGTTCGGGATCGTAACAGAGTAAGTGCCGCGTCCACTGTTCCCGAAAACGAGGGTTTGGCCGTAGAGCGGCGAGAGGTTTTCACCCCACAGCGCAAGGTTGCCGGTGTTGGCGCTGCTTGAGCCCCCGTTCGCGGCGGCGCCGCTGTGCGGCGCGTGACATGCGATACAGCCACGACCGTACACATTGTGCGCTCCGAGAACGTCTTGTGTTGGAGAAGTGACCTGAGCAGCGGCGAACCCTGCCGCTGCCAGAATCACGACAATTAGGAAACTAAGTTTTCTCATTTCAGTTGTGAAACCTCCTTAAGGGTCATCCTTTGCTACGCGGTTCGTGCACTACCGATAGCCGCGTTCTTGCTCGTGAATAAACGGGCAAAAACTCTTGGCGACGCTCCGTCAGGTGGCAACCTGATCCCCCCGCCAAATGCGAAGCGTCGGCCCTGCATGCGGCGCTACGGCGCCGATGGATCTTTCTTGGCCGCCAAATCCGGATCAGCCGGCTTTTTTAGGTCCGGCGAGTTTCCGGTCGCCTTGGCGTCTGGTTTGGGCGGATTCTCCCGCTGTTCCCTCATGGCAGCCGCCTCTGCGTCCGTGATGTAGCGGAACACCTGGACCCGCCCTGGGAACTGTTCGCCGGTAATGATCCGGTTATCGCGGTCGTCACTTGCAATTCCATAGAGCGCTTGAAATTGTCCCGGGTACCAGCCAAGTCCGCCGAAGTAGATCAACAATTGACCCTGTTTGTTGAACACCTGCACCCGGCTCTGGACTTCATCTGTCACCCAGATATGGCCGTCCCGGTCGATGGCGATTCCCTTGGGCCTGGCAAAATGCCCCGGGCCGTCGCCTGGCGTTCCGAACTGGCGGATGAAGTTACCGTCCGCATCGAAAATTTCCACGCGGTCGTTCAATGTATCCGTGACGTAAACGTTGCCGTCTTTGTCCACCGCAACGCCGTCCGGAAGAGAGAAATCGCCGGGGTTGGTCAGGGTGTGTTTCTTTCCACCGGTCCCGATTCGGCGAAGCAGCTTGTAGCTGTCCGCATCAAACACGAGGACCTGGTCCTGCTGGGTATCCACCACGTAAAGCAGCCGGTTTTCTTTGTCGATCGCGATCCCTGCGGGCGAAACCAGCTCACCAGCTCCAAATTCAGCAATAGGCTGGTGTAACTTGCTGAGCACCAGCACGTGATGCAACTTTACGTCGGTGACAAAAATCCGGCCGTCATCGTCGTCGATGGCCAGGCCGTTAATCATCGGCAAGGGCGCGTCCACTTTGTTCTTGATGAGTTGCACCTGCCCCTTCAACGATTCTGGAAAAATGAAAATGGCTCCTACCCCCTGATCCGCAACGTAAATGTTCCCATCGGAATCAACAGCTACGCCGTAGGGGCGCATCAACTGGAAACCTATCTTCTTCCGCGCATCTATGATTTGCTGGTTCGGCTCAGTTCCGGCCAGGCGATCCATCCAGGACCGATGCGGCTTCTTCGGCGCTTTCAAGTCCGCCCAATCAATTCTCTGGCCTGTCAGGGTCGCCTTGAACTCGATTCGGGGGAGTGCCGGCGGGCTCGGCCAAACGATCTTTGAGATGTCAAACGTCGTCGTAGGTGGCCCAACGACCAATTCACCGGATCGTTTGTTCTTCTTCTCTTTTGCTTGCGACGGGATCCCGGTCATCACCGTTGCAAGCGCAAGGGCAAGCGCCAGAATGACCCAGCCTTTTCTGAGAAATTTCGAATTTGACCGAAAATAAAACATTATTGGCCGGCTCCTTCTAAGGCAATGCCATCATTCCTTGCGAATGGCACCTGGTGCAAAACGCCATGTTGGGCTCTTGATCATTCACCAGGAGGCCGGGCTTCGACGAAGCGTGTGGCTGGTGGCAGCTCAGGCAGTTCATCTGCACCGAGGGCTTGTCTTTAAGCTTCACCACGCCTGAAATCGGATGGTTTGCTGTCGGGTGGCCGCGGCCGTCTTTCAGCGGCAAGGTCGGCACCTGCCTGAAGTAGTTTTTCGGCAGTTTCACCTTGCCATCAAAAATGGCCACCAGATCCGTTCCTTTCACCGCCTGCGGGTTGGCATTCGGGCCATGACACTCCAGGCACAGTGCGTTGATATCGCTCGCTCGCAGCAGATGCGCATTCGCTCCGCCGTGAGGCCCGTGGCAGACAGCGCAGCCTTGCCGGAAAGCCGGCTGGTGCGGGTGCGCTTTCTTGCCCAGTTCTGCCAGGTCGGAATGGCAGGCCAGACAGACTGCGACCGGGTTGGGCTGCAGGAATGCCGGCGATGTTCCGGCGTGAGGGTTATGGCAAACCGTGCAATCACCCTGCGCGCCCGGGTGCTGCACTTTCGCGGTCTGAATTTCCTTCCCCTGATCCGCATGACACATCACGCACAGGGACCTGGAGTCCGGCGTGGTCAGGACTACTTTCCCGTCCTTTGCCGGAGCGTGGCAGGTTTCACAGGCCATCGAGCCGTAGGGAGGGTGGAGAAATTCCTGCGCAAGCATGGGCTTCGCCGATTGGTGCGGATCGTGGCACTGGATACAATCCGCCTTGGCGAATGGCTGATTCCGGTGTGCCTTGGCGAGCGCCGCGTCGTTCGCGTCGTGACAGCCCAGACACAGGGCAGGCGCGTCCTTGGTCAAGTGATATGCGAATTCGCGATTCGCGGGGTCTCCGGATTTGTGAATGACGTGGCAGGTCTCGCAACCCATGTCGAGCGCCGGGTGTCGACTGCCTTCCTTGGGAACGTCCTCGCCTATAGCGTGGCAAGTCAGGCAAAGGTTTTCGGCTTTTGTTGTTCCATCGGGAGGTTTCACTAAGTGATACTTGTAGTTTGAGGAGTGCGGGTCGTGGCAGACCAGACAGCCGCGAATTGCAGGCGGGTGAACCTTGCCTTTGATGTCGGAAGCTCTCTTGTCAGAATGACAGGTGAGACAAAGCTGCAAGGGTGTGCCGGTGATGAGCTTTACGCGAGTGATGTTCCCCGTCACTCGAACTTCATGACAAGTTAAACATCCGCCCGCCATCGCGGAATGGACGAACTTTCCTTTCGTCTTGTCAGCGTGGCACTCGATGCACTTGGCTGTGTCTGTCTTCTCGCTGAGTGGTACGGGATGCCTGGCGGCGATGATGGGGGCAGGAGATAGAGCCATCAACAGACATGAAAATAAGATCCCCTTAATCCGAACATGGGTCTTAACGGGGGACCCCGTACCCGCCGGCTCGACGGGTCTTGTAAAGAACACGATGAAAAACACCACAATGAGCGATGTGACTCTCAGCGCCCCGTCGGGACCGCCCGTTTTGGCACGAGGATCGAGCACCTCATTTCGTGCACCCCAATGCTGAAGATGAGTCCCCAAGAAAAGAAACGCCTGGAGGCAAACATCTGGAGTTCGACGGGCTCTCTTGGAGGCGCCAGCCTTAGCCGTAAGTCGTTCTTGATGTGGCAGTTCTGCCAATGGAAGCCACCTGTGTAGTGCGAACTGCGCAACACTTAGCCTGCTGCATTAGAGGAATCTAATCAGTGATAGGGGTCACCTCCGGCGGTGATAGTCCTCACTGCAGGTGTTGGAGGGCACGGGTAGATTTGGAGTTGGCAACTCCTTGGCAGGTCGCAGAAGGACCGGGAGAGATAGGGTTTCGCCGACAGTGATGCTGGAGGCGTCGAGGGAAAAGTGAATTTCAGGCCCCTCACCGCAGCATTTTTCATCATGGTTTTCAAGGTGGGCTACCGGAGCCTCATGAGAAGCAGTTCGAAATCAGCGCCGTATTAATCCATTTCTCTTGGAGAGCAAGAGTGGGACTACTTGTTGTCGGCATCAACCACAAGAGCTCACAAGTTAAAGTCAGAGAAAAGTTCTGGCTAAGCGAGTCACAACGTTATGAAGCGCTTCGCCAGTTGGCACAGGTCCCCGGCGTGCGGGAGGCGGTTATCCTGGCCACGTGCAACCGAACGGAGTTTATTCTCTGGGCCGATGACACCGCCCTGGCCATCCAGGCCGCCCGCGACTATCTCGGGAAGGAATTCGGGCTCGTTGAGGCTGAGTGGAATTGTTTCTACAGAGTTCAGAACGACGAAGCGCTCACCCACATTTTTCGTGTCGCCTCCAGCCTGGATTCAATGATTGTAGGCGAGCCGCATATCTCAGGCCAGGTTAAATCCGCCTGGGCACAGGCCCGGCAGGCGGGCGCGACCGGCTTGTATCTGGACGCCACCTTCAGGAAGGCGCTCGCGGTTTCTCGGCAAGTCCGGAATGCAACCGGGATCGGGGACGCGGCGGTTTCCGTGCCCTATGCCGCGGTCGAACTGGCGCGGCAGGTGCTCGGCGACCTGTCGGGTCGCAAGGTGCTCATTCTCGGCTCGGGCAAAATGAGCGAGCTTTCGGCACGCTACCTGGTCTCGAATGGCGCCGGTTCGATTCTGGTAATAAATCGAACGTTTCGGCACGCTGCGGAACTGGCGGAAAAGCTGAAGGGCGTCGCCGCCCATTTTGAGGACCGTTGGCGGCACTTGGCGGAAGCGGATATCGTCATTAGCGCAACGGGATGTCCGCACGTGGTCCTCGACCGGGAGGACGCGGACCGCGTTCACCGCGCGCGCCAGGGCCGCCCCTTGCTGATCATCGATATTGCCGTGCCTCGAGACATTGACCCTGCCGTTCAGGAAGTTCCGGGAATCACGCTATATAACATTGACGACCTCCGGAAAACTGTCGAGAAGAACCTGGAAGGGCGGCGTTCCGCGTCCCAGGAAGCCGAGGCCATCGTGGCCGAGGAGTCTGACACCTTCCGCCGCACGCTGGCTGCGCGTCGCATCGTGCCTACCCTGAGCGCCCTGAGCGCCCGGCTGGAAGAAATCCGCCGGGAGGAGTTGGAAAGATTTCGCAAAGAAGCTGGCTCGCTTTCCGAGGAGCAGGAAAAGGCGCTCGAAGATCTTTCTTCCCGCACTGTGGGCCGGATTGCAGCGCTGCTTGGGCGAGAGCTGAGGGACCGGGCCGAGGCTCCGGAAATCGAGCGAATGATGTTGGCCGTCCATCGGCTCTTCCGGCTGCCGCAGCCCTCTGCCGGAGCGCAAGGTGAATTATAAGCAGAAACACCAAATCGCTCCCACCACTCCTGACGGCGGACGCCCTCGCTCTGCGCTGGGCGAGCGCGCGATATTCCTATTCGCGTTTGTCTGCCTGACCGCTGGAATTGCCATTGGCTACATGTTAAGGGGAATCACGTCCCCGGCCATGGTGGCACCCGCAACACCATCCGTCACCCCGCCCGCCGCCTCGAACAAAGCGCCCCTGGCCTCCTTCAATTCGGCGATCGAGCCGGTTGAAGCGGCGCTCAAAGCGGACCCCAACAACACGAAGCTCATCATTGAACTTGGGAATTTATATTACGACCACCACGTTTATTCCACAGCGACCGCTTATTATCAGCGCGCACTCCAGATCAATCCACGCGATGTAAACGCTCGCACCGACCTCGGCACAGCCTACGCTTACTCAGGGCTTCCCAAGCAAGCCGTTGCTGAGTACCAGAAGGCTCTGGCGATTGATCCCCGGCACTTCCGAACCTTGTTCAACCTGGGAGTGGTTTATGAAACCGGGATAAAGGATCCTGCGCGTGCCATCGCTGCCTGGCAAAAACTTCTCAAGCTCTATCCTCGAGACCCGAACCGCAATCGCGTCGAGAGTCTGATTCAATCGGCAAAGCAGCAGGAAAATGCTTCCAAGATGGCTCCATAAGGAGGGTCGCGCACCGCGTGATCCTTGCACAATTACAAGCCATTCCTAAATAGGTTTATCTGAGCCTGTGACTCCAGCAGGATTTCAATTTAAGGATTGCCCGGGTTCGTTCTGGACGGCAAGTGTTTGGCAACTCCGGCTGGGGTACTCGGAAGTTGCGCGGTCGGCCCTCACTTGGTCATAACGGCAAAACCGTGCAGTTGGGACGACGTGAGCGTGATGGCCGCCTATCCGGAAGCCATCCAAGTCGTGCCAGCGAGTGACTTGGTATGTCGAGGATAAGCATTTTCATCGAAGGTACGTTTTCGGGCGCTCATTTGGTAATCAGGAGTTTACATAAGCAACTGATTCTAAACAGTTAATTTGGAGGCGGGGGGAGTCGAACCCCCGTCCGAAAAGCCTTACGCTCGAAAGACTACACGCTTATCAGGTTCGCTTGATGCTTTCGCCGGCGGCCCTAAGGAACGAGCAAGAACGAACCGTCAGCTAGCCTGATCCCGGTTGCCCGGTCTCACCAGGAACCTTCAGGCGGCAGGTTCCAGGCCAGCCCGCTGGATGACGCCTCGTTCCGCCCCGCGGGCAGTGGCGGAGGAGACGCGCTAGCCCTGTTTAGGCAGCGTATGCAAACTGCGTGTTGGCAGTTGTGTTGTTCCACTCCGATTACGGGTGGGGTGGACCCCCGACGTGCCTTTCGAACGCGAGAGCTTCCGTCGAATCCGGAACGCCCCCTCAACTTAAGTATGGCTTTACTGCAACAGCGTGTCAATACGGAAAGAACCAGCGGAGAAGCCGAGCAATCCCCTGTAAATTAAGGGTCTTCTTATATTTCGCCTCTTCTGGAGATGCCTGTTGACTTGCCCGGTTTTGGCGTTAGGATAAAAGGGGAGCGAGGGGAGCAAGTCGAGGGTTCTTGCGGTTGGAAACCACACAAGCAAATCAGACATCCGATGCAATCTATCAGGCTTCTGAGCAGTTCAGCGATGTTTTAAGGCGGCAGGCTGAACAAATCGAGAACCTCAATCAAAGCGTCAAGTCGTTGCAAATTGGACAAGAACAGCTGGAAGCTGCAGCATCTCAGATGCTTGCGCCTCTTGAGAGGTCCCTTGCCAGCGACGGCGCCACGAACGCGCTGTCGCCCTCCGGTATGTTGGCATCCGTGCGGAGGCTTGGCGCCGCCACTTATGTCGGGAAGATTCTTGAGGTTCTCGCCGAGGAGTCCGCGCACATGGGCGTTCGGGCAGCCGTGTTTGACGTCCGGGGCCGTGCCGCCTGGGGAGCTTCGGCCAGCGGCTTCGACCCGGAATTGGACGCGAACAGCCTGAGGGCTCTAGTGGTTCCACTCAATCAGGAGGGCCCCTTCCGCCAGGTCTTTGAATCTGCCCAGGCCGCGGAAGCAAGGCCGGCAGATCTGGAGAAAGAAGGCCATGTGCTGGCGACACTCAGCCCGTCGTCGAACGCCCGCATCCTCCTGGCCCCTATCCGGTCGGCCGGCTCCGTCGTGGCTGTTCTTTACGCCGAAACGGGTGAGAAAAGGGTTTTGACGCTGATCGATTCTCTGAAAGTTCTGGCAGAGTTTGCCGGGGGGCAGATTGATCGCATGATGGTGGCCAACGGTGGCCTCGCGGCGGTAGAGGCAGCCCTGGCAAATGAGGAAGCCGGGAGGTGTTCTGAACAGGCAGACGGAGACAAAGCAAGAGCCGCGGAGCCGGAAGCCGCTGCCAGCCCCGAAATTCCGGAGGTTGTGACGCCTGAGGCCAACCGCGCAGAGTTCTCCGGGCCTCCTCCGGAAGTGGAACAGACTTCAACGGCCTCACCGGAGATCACGGAGACTGCTGCGGAACTTACGCCGCCTGCTGAAGCGGCGGAAGCCGCACTCCCAACAGAAGAGGAAGAAAAGATTCATCGTGATGCCCGGCGGTTTTCAAAACTGCTGGTTTCTGAAATTGAACTTTATAATAAGAACGGCGTTGAAGAAGGGCGCAGGAACAGGGACCTCTATCAGCGTCTTAAGAAAGATATTGATCGGAGCCGGGAGACCTACCAAAAGCGCTTTGCCGATACGGTTGGGAAACAAATCGACTATTTTCACGAAGAACTGGTAAAGACGCTGGCCGAAAATGATTCCACACTTCTGGGCTCCGGCTATCCGGGACCCTCAGTGTGAAATTTCTCCTCACATTCCTCATTGGCATTTTTTCCCTCCTGTTGGTATGGGTCGCGCCATCGCGGTGCGCCGTCCAGCCGAAGCTCCCCACGTTCCTGGTTCGCCTGTCTGCAAAAGCCGATTCTTCAAGGGCCTGGCCCGAACTGAGAAGGTACGCTGCGTCCCTCAAGTCAGCAAGAGACCGTGCTCTCGCCCACTTTGTTCTGGGTTACCGGGAATACAATGCCGATCAATACGACGATGCGGCAGACGACCTGGCAAAGGCTGCATCGCCGCTCTCTCCCCTGGCCGATCTTGCAGATTACTACCGTGCATCGGCCGCCTATAAGGGAGGTCACCCTGAAGCGGTAGAGGGCATCCTGGGTGGATTCAGCAAGCGCTATCCATCCAGCACCAAACATTACGACGCTATCGAGTTGCTGGCCTGGGGATACCTTCAGACTGGCGAGCCGCAGAAAGCCGTGCAACTTCTCCGAAGCGAGCCGCCGGTGCGTGAGCAGCCGGCCCTGGCGCTGGTGCTGGCCCGGGCTTACACCGACAGCGGACAGCTACGGCTGGCAGCACAGACTTTCCAGGACATCTACTACGCCTTCCCCACTGCGCCGCAAGCCGCCACCGCAGGCGATGCGCTGGACAAATTGAAAAGCCAGCTCGGCGTCAACTACCCGCCGGTTACGGTTGAAATTGCCACGGCGCGAGCCGAGAGGCTTTACTCGGCCTCCCATTACTCTGAAGCGCTGAAAGGGTACGAGCAGTTGCTGAAAGAACGTCAGCACAGCGCCTGGGCCTGGAGATGGAGCTTGGGCCGTGCCAGGTGCCTGATCCACCTTCGCCAGGCCAATGCTGCCGCGGAAACCCTGGTGGACAGTGTGGCGCCGACGCCGCAGATGGATGCTGAACGTCTGGCGACTATGGTAGACGCTTACGCGAGGCTGGAAGATGACACCGCAGTTGCCAGGACCTTGAACAAGCTTCAATCTCAATACTTTAAATCGCGCTGGCACGCCGTGGCCCTTCTGAGGGCGGCGAATTACTTTATGTACAAAGGTGAGTTGGACATCGCGCCTTTGTATTTCCGCACGCTTCGAGACGCGTTCCCCCAGACTCCGCAGGGGTCCGAGGCAAGCTGGCGATTCGCCTGGGTCACTTATCTCACCGGCACGCCGGTCGATGCCCGCAAAGCCCTGCTGGGCCACATCAGGCGTTATCCCGATTCTCCGCATGTTCCTGCGGCACTTTACTTTCTGGGACGACTGGAGGAAGACGGGCAGCCGGCCGATGCCCGCGCGCTGTACGAGTTTCTGATCCGGCGGTACCGGTATGGCTACTACTCGCTGGAAGCTTCCAACAGGCTTCTCATGCTGAAGAAAAGTTCCTCGGTACACAACAGTTCCAAGGCAGGCCCGGACTTTTCAATCCGTGAACTGGAGAGCAAGATTCCGGCGGCTGATCCGCCCGATTTCGGGGCCTGTCTGCCGGCCACCAGCGGCAAAGACCTGCTTGCTTTCAATGTGCTCGATGCGCTGCATCTCGATGGCCTCGCCCGGCAGGACCTCCAGGCCCGGCTGGAGAGGCACCCCAATTCTCCTGCTCTGGTGATCGCGCTCAGCCGGTTTGAAGCAGCGCAAGGCCGGACGGACCAGGCCCTGCACATCACCAAGAGGGTGGTCCCGGACTATTACTCCCAGCAATTCTCTGAGCTGCCACGCGAGATCTGGCAATTGCTCTTTCCAAGGGCCGACGCCAGGGTCATCAGGCGATATGCTGCGATCAACCACCTGAATCCTTATCTGGTGATGGGGGTCATCCGGCAGGAATCGGGATTCAATGCCCGCGCCACCTCCCCCGCTGACGCACGCGGATTGATGCAGGTTCTGGCGACCACGGTGACTCATTCCCGGCGCTACCTCAAATCAGTGAGAAACAGGCTGTACGAGCCGGCCTATAATGTGCGCTACGGGTGCGCATACCTGCGAGCCCTTCTCAAGCGCTATAACGGCAATGTTGCGGAAGCTATCGCAGCTTATAACGCCGGGCCGACCAACGTGGACCGATGGCTCAGCCGGCGCACGTACCGCAATCAGCAGGAGTTCGTGGAATCTATTCCCTTCCCGGAAACACGCATCTATCTCAAAGCTGTTCTTGCTGACAGCGGCGTCTATCGAAAGCTGGCAAGTGGTTCCGCACGGTTTGCCGAATGCTCCCGCGGTCCCACGAAAGCGCGGAAAAGATCGGCGGCCCGGCTGGGCAGGAATTTACGGCCGCAAACCCGAAGGTTATTGTCTGTTGCCGGTGGGGCCGGATTGCCTTAGGAGCAGGACCGCAAAGGGCGGTCCCCCGCAGCCGCGTGTTCGTTATACTCCATTGACATTCACAAGGCTGGAATGTAAGTTCGTCGGGCTACGTGCTTGCCTGCGGACCGGTCTTGAGGGTTTGAGAGAAGGGCTCGAAACACCACGCCCGCCCATTCAGCACGGGACGGGGCTGTTGGCGAAGAAGCCGCGTGTTCGATGAGGAAAGTCCTATGACAGAACAGTTCACGGTGTCACGAAAGGCCCAGCAGTTTACGGAATCCGTCATTCGGGAAATGACCCGCCTGGCCCTCCGGCACGGCGCGGTCAATCTGGCACAGGGTTTTCCGGATTTCCCGGCGCCTGCCGAAGTGAAAGATGCCGCCGTACGGGCCATTCAAACGGACATCAACCAGTACGCCATCACCTGGGGGGCGCGTGAGTTTCGCCGGGCCATCGCCGAGCGTTTTGAGAAGGATTCCGGGCTGGCTATCGATCCCGAACAGGAAATCACCGTCTGCTGCGGTGCAACGGAGGCGATGATCGCATCACTGCTGGCGGTTGTGAATCCGGGTGAAGAGGTGGTCGTCTTTGAACCTTTTTATGAGAACTACGGCCCGGACTCCATCATCAGCGGCGCAGTGCCCCGCTTTGTTCCCTTGCGCCCTCCGGACTGGACGTTTGACCCGGAAGAGCTGGCTTCAGCATTTAATGAACGCACACGCGCGATGATCCTGAACACGCCCAACAATCCCACGGGCAAAGTGTTCTCACAGGAAGAGCTTGAGACCATCGCCGGAATCGTGCGGCGATCGAACGCTTATGTGCTGACCGACGAAATTTATCAGTACCTCGTCTATGAGGGCCGCAGGCACATCTCCATGGCTTCGCTTCCCGGCATGCGCGAACGGACCATCACCATCAACTCCATGTCAAAAACCTACAGCGTCACCGGGTGGCGCGTGGGTTACGCCATCGCGCCGCCTCAAATCACAGATGCCATTCGAAAGATGCACGACTTTCTCACCGTCGGGGCCGCTGCACCCCTGCAGCAGGCCGGAATCACGGCTTTGCGTCTCGGCGAGGGCTACTACCACAAACTGCGCGACGAATATCTGAAGCGCCGCGACCGCCTGCTGGGAGCCCTGGAAGATGCGGGTTTCAAGTGCTTCAAACCGTACGGCGCTTACTACATCATGACCGACATCAGCGGCTTTGGGTTTGCTGATGATATCGCCTTCACACGGCACCTGATTGAAAAGGTTGGCGTCGCTCCGGTGCCCGGAAGCAGCTTTTACAGTGATCGCTCACTGGGCAGCCAGCAGGTCCGCTTTACCTTCTGCAAGAAGGAAGCCACACTCGATGAAGCCGTGCGCCGCCTGACGAAACTCAGAAGCTTGCGATGACGTCCGGCTGAATCGCTTCGGAGGGCTTGCCGTCCATCAACATTGAAAGCTGCTGCCTAAGGAGTGGTGGCTGACTTTGCGCCTGCTTCAGGCGCCGGCGGTTCTTTTTGAGAATTCTGCGGCGTGATGTCGAGTCTGGGAGAAAAACCGGAGGCAGCGTAGCTCACCAGCCCATCCATCAGATACGTGGCGTACGGGTCGGTGTCATAAGGGGTATTCAGCGAGAAGGTGCAGATCAAGAGCTTGCCCTTGCCATAACGGGCCTGGACCAGCGTCCCCACGTTGGAGTGGATCCATCCGTAGAATTCTCCAGCGAGGACATCCTTGAATTCTGCTGGAGGAATTCCCGCCACTACCGCTTCCGGAGTGGCAGCCTCGGTTTCGAACCCGGGCAAGATGCCAAATCCGATCTTGCTGAAAGGAGCCGCGTCTTTGCGGATCCAGGCAAAATTGGAGATCCAGTTCCCGCTGAACAAACCTTGCGAGCGCGGAACAATCTTGATATCCGGAGTGATGGTTTCCGCCCCTCCGGCGAGCAGAATCACGATGCGGCCGGATTCAAGCGCCTTCTTTACGTCATCATCAAACGCGGATGCAATCATGATCGGATGGGCCTGCGGACTGTCCGTCTCAAAGTAGTCGCGCGCCTGCATATCGCTCGCGAGGCGGCGCAACTTGCCCCCAGGATCGTGAAAACTGACGGGTGGCGGAAGCGTGGGTGTTTCTTGCGGATAAAAATAGAGGCCAACGGAATTTTTCGCAACGATCTTGCCGTCGGCAACAATCTGGACGTGCAGGACATTGCGGGAAGGCGCAGTGGAGGACGGAACCGTAAAGGCGATGCTCCCCACTTTGCCGGCGGAACCAACCGGCACATCCGGAGCCGGAAAACTTCCTTTCAACGAGGTTCCTTCCACGTCCCAATCGACCATTGTCTTCCCCAGTCCCTGCTGGCTGTAATGGGAAAAGTAAACATTGGCCTCAGCCTTGGAGCCGTCAAAAAAGTTGTGCTTCGCAGGCCTCACGAAAACCACGTCGTCCTGCTGAATGGCGCCGAGACGGGCTGAGAAGCTCTTGGGATGCCGCCAGATGTCCATCAGCCCGTTCGATTCCCACATCACGTCGGTCAGTTCCGTAATGACGTAACCCTGGATGGACGGCCGGCTGCGCAAGCTCGCAATCTCAAATTTCAACGAGTTGAATTCATGCGTCTGGGTTGCCGCCAGCAGAGCATGAAGGTCGGGGAAAAGGGTGTTGTACTGGTATTCCTCAAAGCGCTTCTCGATCCCCGCCGGCAAGGTGAGATCCTTCTCGTCGCGGGCCCGTGAAAACCACCAGGGTTTCTGCTTGGGAACGAAGGGCAGCCCCCAGTTGCCAAACTCTGAGAGCATCAGCGGCTCATTGCCCTTGGGCTCGGCATCGCCATGCGGACTGAACAGCCAACCCGGCCGGCCCGCAAGGTCACCGACAAAGCGATCGAAGTCGGCCGCGTGGTCGGGAATGGAATCGTACTGGTGAAAATCCGCCAGGTCGGTCGACACGTGAAAATTGTGGCAGCAGGGGCTGTTATCCTCCACCAGCCATCCGGGAACAATCTGCCTGGCCTGATGGTAAGCACTTTTCAGCCAGGCCCGGTCGGCGGCCTGGTCAAGCTTCAGGCCCCAGCTTTCGTTGGCGATGCTGACGATAATGATCGACGGATGGTTCCAGTCGCGCTGGACCATGCCATGCAGAGTGTCGAGGGCGCGGGCTTCAGAGTCGGGGGTGAGTTTGTCCCAGTTCGGAATTTCATACCAGACCAGCATGCCCGTCTCATCCGCTGCTTCCAGGTAGCGAGGGTCAGGTACCTTGATGTGGCAGCGCAGCAGATTCAGGCCCATCGCTTTGGCCTCCCGCATCTCCTTCTTCAGGAAGTCCAGCGAGGGCGGTGTGTAAATCGTGTCGGGATAAAAGGCCTGGTCCAGCGCACCGCGCAGGTAAATCACTTTGCCATTCAGGTAAAACCTCCCATCGTGGGTTTCGAAGGTTCGAAATCCGAAACGGTAGGTGCGCTGCTCGCCGGAACTGGTGTGAATGCGCAGCTCGTACAGGGCCGGATGAGTTGGGCTCCAGAGGTCCGGATTCGGAAGATTGCCCGAAAACATATAGACCCCTTCTTTCGAGACCGCGTTTTCCGGTCCCTTCCAGGCGACTTTCCCATCCGGGCCCAGAACTTGTACCCCGACCCTGGGCGCAGCGGAAGGGTCTGAAGGCGCATTCACAAGATGGACGCTGAAAGTAAAATTGCCACCTGCGCCGGCCGAAATGTGGACCACTCCAAGGTGGATCTTCGGGTAGATATTGATCTCAACGCTTTGCCACAGTCCGCTTGTCTGGACGTACCAGTTCTGCTTACCATGCGGAATCTCGGCATACTTGATTCCTTCCACCTCATCAGGTTTCGCTCCCGGGTCGGCCACCCGGACAGCAATCTGATTTTCGCCCGCGTGGAGATAGGAAGTTACGTCGAACTCAAAAGGAAGATAGCCGCCGTCGTGCGAACCCACGCGGTTTTGATTAACATAAACCACCGCGCGGTAATCAACCGCGCCAAACTTCAAAATCGCAACCTGAGCAGGCTGCAACTCTTCAACCTTCACCGAGCGCCAGTACCAGCCCACGCCGGCATAATCGCGCAAGTCTGAAAACTCTGACTGCCACGAGCTCGGGACCTGGATCGCTCTCGCATCTTTTGCAGATGCAAGGTCCTGGACCGTGAGGTTGCCGGATGGGTCGGTAATGAAGTTCCATTTGCCGTTCAGCGAGATGGTCGGCACCGGCTTGCTTGCGGCCTCCGGAGCGCTGGAGGCAACTGCCAAAACAGGAAAGATGAGCAGCAGGAGCAGCACAGCGCAGGTTTTCACTCGAAGCAAGGTTCGTCCTCTCCGCCAGGCTTCGTGCCTGGTCCGTCAGATCACGTGCAGAAACTCAAGGGCCCGCATCCCTTCGTTCAACCCAATGAGTTTATGCGTACACACGGGGAGAACGCAATGCGCAGATTGCAGCCGGAGGGCTTCCTGCACCGCAATCCGGCCGCCTGCCGGAGAAAGCCGGCGCTGAAGGGTCCCATTGACTGTAAAATAGGCGGTCAAATGAATCTGCCCTTCAAATCTGCTTTTCGCAAACTATTTGGTCCCGAACAGCCGGGCGGCCCGGGCCATCTGTGGCCACGCTGGCTGTTGCTCCGGGCCCTCGGCGTGATCTTCTTTTCCGCCTTTTACTCATTGGCATTCCAGATTGAGGGCCTGGTGGGACCAAACGGAATCCTGCCGCCGCAGAACTATCTCACAATTCTCCGGGAACACGCTGGAATCCTGCGTTACTGGTGGGCACCCACACTCCTCTGGCTGGGAAGCGGTACGTTTGCCCTTCACCTGCTGGTGTGGGCCGGGCTTCTGGCGTCGGTGGCTCTGTTTTTCAACTTCTGGCCGCGCGGGTCTATTGCGATTGCCCTGGTCGCGTTCCTTTCCTTCGTCGTCGCCGCCCGCAATTTTGCCGATTATCAATCCGACGGCATGCTGCTGGCGGCCGGCTTTTTGTCGCTATTCTTTGCCCCGGCGGGATTTCGTCCCGGGCTGGGGGAATCCTGCCCGCCCTCGCTCGCAAGCCTGTTCCTGCTGCAGTGGGAATGGTTTCGAATCTATTTTGAGTCAGGTGTCGCCAAGCTGGCCAGCCACGATCCCCAATGGCACCACCTGACGGCCATGAATCAGTATTATCAGAATGGCCCGCTGCCCACGTGGATCGGGTGGTACGCGCAGCAACTGCCGCATGCTTTTCAGATGTTCCTCGCCGTGCTCACGCTGATTGCTGAACTCGCCCTCTGCTGGCTGTTTATCTTTTCACGCCGGAGCCGCCTGGTCTGCTTCCTCATCCTGACGCCGTTCCAGATTGGAATTCTCCTGACGGCAAACTACGCGTTTCTGAATTACCTTGTTCTCTCGCTGGGCTTCCTGCTGCTCGATGACCATTATTTCGCGAGCTGGTTTGGTTGGCTGAAATCTTCGCGGCTGGGCAGGTTTGCCCGGCTCAAGTTTCTGGAATGGAAAGCCCCGCCGGCAGATGCTCCGCCACATCGTCCGTCAGCAGCGGGGATGCTGGTCTCAGGTATTTTTCTTGCCTGGATTTTTTATGCCACAACGGTGCTCCTGCTCCTGATGTTCAATCCGACACTTCCCCTGCCGGTCCAACCCGTGGAAATTCTCCAGCCATTTCGCATTGCCAATCAATACGGTCTGTTTGCCGTCATGACCAGGGAGCGGTATGAGATCGAGTTTCAGGGATCTCGCGACGGCAAGGGCTGGATTGCCTACCCCTTTCGCTACAAGCCGCAGGATCCCATGGAGGCGCCGGGAATTTACGCTCCGTACCAGCCGCGCTTCGACTGGAACCTCTGGTTCGCCTCGCTCAGTGACATTGAACACAACCCCTGGGTGATGCAGACGGAGACCTTGCTGCTCAATAATGATGCGAGCGTCCTTTCGCTTTTCCGCTCCAATCCCTTTCCCGGCAATCCTCCGTTGCAGGTTCGAGCCGTGGTCTGGCAGTATTGGTTCACCGATTTCACCACAAAACACGAAACAGGACGGTGGTGGAATCGCACGTTCCTGGGCCTTTACGCCCCCGTGATGGAGCGGTCCCCTGGCGGACAGGTTTTTGTGAAGCAGTGGCCCACCGCAATACCTCCCCCGCAGTAATGGGTCTTGGTGCACCGATTCAGCGTGAAGATGAGCAGGAAGGCCTGGCGATGGCCTGCCTCAGTTGAAGGTTCGCATCGGCGAGCAGCAGGGCTTCTGGACGGGCCTGAATTCCATGACCTCGACGCGCGTCAGGTCCGGATCGTAGAGGTTGAGCTGCCATTTTCCGTCGCGCCCTATTTGGGGTTCACTGGCTTTATAACCGCGGGCTTTGACGGTTTCAAAGGCCCGATGGATGCTCTTGACGCCCAGTGAGAAGTGGTTCATCACGCCCAATGTGCGGGGCGAAGGATGATGGACGTTCAGCATAAACTCCAGCCAATGGCTTCCGTTCGGCACCACCATGTCCACCCAGTCCGTGCGGGTGTCCGTCATGCCGCCGTACCACATCAGGCGATAACCCAGCATGTCGCCGTAAAAATGGTTTGCGGCGGTCCGGTTATCTACTGTCTCACCTGCATGGATAATCTGCCTGGAAGTGCGCTTCGAAGAGAGGAACTTTCCAAAGTTGCGGCTTTCAACCGAGCCCGGCAGGTACTGGATAAACTCGACCGTGTGTCCGGCAGGGTCCTTCAGGCTGAAACTCAGGTCGCCGTCGGGGTCCTTCCGGAGCTTGCTGGGAACAGCCACGCCGTGGCCGGCCATGTAACGGCGCAAACCGCGCGCATCCGGGGTGCGATAGGCAATGTGAATCAGGCGGTCTTCCGTCGGGGATGAAAGCGTGGGCGAGACTGCAATATACTGGTCGTCGCTCACCTTGAAATAGGTGTAGCGCATCTTGCCCTTTGCCGTTTCTTCCAGAGGCAGCTCATCAAATCCCAGAACGTGTCCAAAGAAGTTGCGGGCCTCCGCCGCGTCTCTGACTCTCAGCGCAATGTGGGCAATCCCCAGGATGGGAGGACGGCTCACAGCCACATCTGCCTTTGGTGTTCCTGTCAAAAAGACTGATGTGGCAGCAAGAATGATCGCTGCGGTGATACCTGCTAAAACCTTGAAGGATTTCATGTTGATGGATTATGTCGCCGTCCGGAGACATGGTCAAGGGCCTTGAGCAAAAACATCTGGACGAACCCCGCCTGCGCCTGCCATGCTGTTTTTTGGGATTCAAAAGCCAACAACCGGGAGTTGTCATGCGATTTTTTGCTCTATGGATTGTTTTAGGGCTCCTGATGCCCTGCGCGCTGGCCGCCCAGACGTCCGTGCCGGAGGCCGGCAAGCCCACGACCGGAACCGCCCCATCGGACCAGATTCAGACGGAGACGATCAAAGTATCTCAAGAAATGCAGGCGCCGCCGCGTTCCATGGCTAATCAGCCAGGGTACATGGAACCCGCCCAGACCCACCAGTTTCTTGCAAAATTGTGGCAGGCGGAAGCGCGCGTCAAGGATCTGGCGGCCCAGATTCGTCCGGAAACACTGAAGATGCCTGCCGCCGAACTCGCCGCATTCAACAGCAATCTGGACATGCTGCGCCGCAGCCTTGCGTTGCTGGAACAGAGTCGTCAGATGTTTGATACGAGGGTGGACAGTGAATATCTGGGTTTTGAGACCTACGCCGGCATCAGCCAGGTTCTGCCGCCGCTTGAACGGCTTGCCGTATTGGTTTCCCGGCATAATAAGCCGAGCCTGGAAGGAGAATTTAACCAGGCTTGGAACGATATGCTGACCATGCGCCAGTCTCTCAAGCCCTATCTTTCTTTCCTGCTGCGTAACCACGATGAGATCTTCGCTACCATGGAAATGAATCTGGCCGGTTGCCAGAGCGAACTGGGATATAAGAATTACAAGGCTGGCGCCTCTCCAAGGTATATGCGGAATGTCCTGCCGCACTTCAGAGGAGGGCGTGCCGATAAGAAGGCCGCAACCAGTGAGGCTACCCCTAAGAGTAAACCCTGAAATTTCCGGGGTCCTTGAATGCCTGTAGACGTATATCCTGTTGGAAAGGGCTATGCTCTCTGGCTGATGCCCGATCAGCCGATGTTCAGCCGTCTTGCGCGTGAAATCTCACGCCTCAGCCAGCAACTTACCACGCCACGTTTTCAACCCCATATTACCTTTCTGGGCCGGATCACGTTGCCGGAAGAGAAGGTGCTGCGAAGGTCAAGGCGGCTGGCCGGTTGCCTCCGACCGTTCCGGATTGAACTGGCTGAAATCGACCATCTCGATGAATTCTTCCGCTGCCTTTTTGTCACTTTGCGTTCTGACAAGGCGATCCTCGAAGCCCGCCAGGCGGCGTGCCGGGTTTTTGACCGGCGCAGGGCGCCCTATTTGCCGCATGTGAGTCTTGTATACGGAAAGCTTCCAGCGGATGGAAGGGCGGAAATTGCGAGAGGCCTCAGTCTGCTGCCGGGCCAAGCTTGCTACTTGCGCAAGATGGCGCTTTACCGGGTCAACGGCCCCGTCCGCCAATGGAAGTGCATCGAAACGTTTGAACTAAAGTGACACCTGGCACCATCTACGGGACACCAGGGGACGGGGACACTCGTCAACTCAACCGTAAGAAAAGAACTAGGGGTCAGAGTGTTGAGTTAACCGAGGCGCCCCCTCCCCTGAAACGTTACGGATTCACCGTCACAGTAAGCGGACTGTTCAAAGTGAAATCAATCTTTGTTTCAGATGGGATATCAACGGGCGGGGCTTTTGTGGCCATTTGAACGCCCGTTCCGACGCCCGCACCAGCACCCGCTCCGATGGCTGCGCCCTTACCACCGCCCGCGATGGCGCCGATAATGCCGCCCACAGCTGCGCCGATACCGGCCCGTTCAGCCGTCTGCTTGCCGCGGGAGCCTTTTGCCTCTCTCTGGTAAACCCCACTGTTGACGTTGTACGCCTGCCCACCTACAGTGACGCTGACCAGTTTGAGCTGGACCTCGGACTGACCTTTGATATGGCCGGCGTTGCGGACGCTGACAATCCGCAGACGCGCCTTCGAATATCGCGGAATGACGATCTGGCCGTTGTCAGCGATTTGAGAATCCACTGTAGCCTTGATTTCGTCACCGGCCTTGTTGACCCTCGTGTCAACACTATCGACCAGGCGCACAGTAATCACAGTTCCCGCGGGAATGGTTACATCTGCAGGCGGAGGGGCTGAAGCCTGCTGCGAGGAACCTGGGGGCGCTTGCACAACAGGGGCTGGAGCAGAGGACTCCCCTGAAGGGGCATTCCCCGCCATCGAGCGGGAACGGCGCCGGGCGCCCCGGCTTTCGGGCTGTGCCGGAGCTTGTGACGCTTGCTCGTCAGGAGAATTGGCCGCCAGCTCGTCAACCACCTGTTTGACGCCGTCCGTTGTGCTAGCAAATTGCTCAACCTGGGACTTTTCCTGATCGCTGCCCACGTTGCCCGAAAGGACAACGACCCCCTTCTGGGAAACCACATGGATATCGCGGGTTTTCAGAACAGGGTCCTGATAAAGCTTGGACTGGATTGAGGAAACAATGGCCTCGTCGTTGGGAGCGCTGGAGCTCTTGAAAAGGCTGCAGCCGCTGAGGGCAAGAGCAATGGTCATCACCAAGGCTGCCATGCGGGTTTTAGGGTAGATCATATACACCTCTCCGCCGCCAGAAGATCTACGGCTTACACAGCTTGAACCCAAACTGGGTAACAGCTGCCTGGATTTCCCCCCCGCCCACTAAAAGTTTAACCTCACGAGAGAGCCAAAGTCCAACGTTAATGAGGGCTTGAGACGTGGTAATTTCTTCGGGTGTCGCAGCCGGGCATGCTAGAATTTCTCTTTGAAGCAGAGGGGTGGAAGTCGCGGGAAATCAGTTTTTTGGACGTTTTGACCCGACTCCGGCTGGCCCGGCTGCTGAACCCGTAGTGCGATGCAAAATCTCTCAATCGTCATCCCGGTTTACAACGAGGAGGGCAACATCGGGCCCCTCGTGGGGCGCATCGGGGAAGTCATGGCCGGGTGGAACGGGACGGTTGAAATCCTCTTTGTGGATGATGGCAGCAGTGACCGGACCCTGGAACTGCTGAAGGAAGCCCAGGCCGGAGACCCTCGGGTCCGAATTGTTCATTTGCACAGGAATATGGGCCAGACCGCCGCCATGGCGGCAGGGTTCCGGCTGGCCCGCGGCGAAGTGATTGCGACCCTCGACGCTGACCTGCAGAACGATCCCCTGGAAATTCCCCGTCTGGCGGCCATGCTGACCGACTGGGATGTCGTGTGCGGCGTCCGGACCCGGCGCAAGGACACGCTTTGGAAGCGTATCTCATCGCGCATCGGAAACGGTTTCCGAAACTGGCTTACAGGCGACAACATTATAGACACAGGCTGCACTCTCAAGGTTTACCGGCGTGAATGCCTGGACGGGCTGGAACTTTACAAGGGAATGCACCGATTCCTTCCAACGTTGATCAAGATGCGCGGCTTTCGCGTCACCCAGGTGCCGGTGTCTCATCATCCGCGGCTTGCGGGAGAAACCAAGTACGGGACCTGGGGCCGGCTGGTGAAGGGGTTTGAAGACGTCCTGGCCGTGCGCTGGATGAAAAAGAACTATATTGGCTTCGAATCTAATCTCCAGATCATCGAGAGGGATCCCACCGGACAGCAGAAGACCCGCGTCAATGAAGTGGCGAAAATGCAGTAGCGCAATGGTTTTGTGGGGACGGCCTGGCAATGATGGAGGGTTGTGGAATCGTTGAACGGTGAAAGCTCTTCAAATACAGGTACGAACGTTGGGGCGGATGAGCGCAGTCGCCGTTTTCGAGCTGTCTATTTCTTTCTTCTGCTGCTGGTGGCCTCCGGCATGTTTTTTGTGGGAATCGGTCGCCTGGCCTTGATCGAACCCGACGAAGGTAGAAACGCAGAAGTAGCTCGGGAAATGCTGGCCAAAGGGGACTGGATCACTCCGCACTTTAACAACTTTCCCTACCTGGACAAGCCCCCGGTCTTTTTCTGGGCGGTCGCCTCGTCGTTCAAAATGGGAGGATTGTCGGAGGCGAGCGCGCGCTTTCCCTCGGCCCTGGCGGCGCTCCTGACGGTTTTTCTGGCCTGGTTCCTGGCGCGCCGGATGTTTGAAAATACCACAGGACTGTATGCGGGAATTGTCCTGGCCACGGCACCACTGATGGTGGTGTTCGCGCGCGATGTCATTTTTGACATGACGCTGACTTTCTTCGTTACCGGGGCCATGGTCTGCTATTGGCTTCGGGAAACCGGCCCCCAACATCGAAAACTACTCGACGTCCTGTTTTTCGCGGCCATGGGTCTGGCCACCTTGACCAAGGGGCCGGTGGGATTCCTGCTTCCCTTGCTTTCTATAGCTGTTTACCAGGCCCTCCGTGGCAAGTTTGCCCGGCTGAAGGACTTGAACTGGATACTGGGACTGGCGACGTTTTTCGCGGTAACACTCCCCTGGTTTATCGCGGTGTCCATGCGGCATCCGGACTTTCCAGGATACGCCTTCTGGCAGGAAAGCCTGGAGAGGTTTGCCACAGGCCATTCTCATCGCGCCGGGCACATCTACTACTACCTCATCATCTATCTTGCCGGCTTTCTGCCGTGGGGCTTCTTCCTGCTCTACGCCGGCATTCACCGGGTCAGCGAGTGGCGGGAACTTCGCCGCGAACAACACGCTCCCGTATTGTTTCTTCTAAGCTGGGCGGGTTTGATTTTTGTCTTTTTTTCCATTTCGCAATCCAAGCTTCCTGGTTACTTTCTTCCTGCCATGGTTCCGCTCAGCATCCTGATGGCGAAAGTGTGGACGGGCCAGGAATCCGCGCAGGAAGGCCGGGCTCCCGACTGGCTGACGGGAGGCTTTGCCACCCTGATCGCGCTGGGAATCATCATCGCGGCCGTCCCTCACTTTCAGCACTTTCTTTTTCCACACGCCCGGCTCCAGAAGAAGATGCCGCATGATGTGTTCGCTTTGCTGGGCCCCACTGTGCTGTACACGGGAGTCATCCTGGCCGCATTGGGAATCATTGGGCGGAACCTTTGCGCGCGGGCGAAGAAAAAGAATCCCACGGTCATTATGTTTGGTGTGGTCGCCTGTTGTTTTCCGCTGATACTGGTTCGCTGGTTTCATCCGTTGGAACTTTTTGCTTCCGCAAAATCAAGCCGCGCCCTTGCGCAAACCATTCTCGACAGTCCGCAGAAGAATCTTCCCATCTACGGTTACTATTACTTTCGGACGGGGCTGCCGTTCTATTTGCGCCGGCCGGTGGGCCTGATTTCTTCAACCGCTGACGAGCTGACCAGCAACTACATTGTGACGCAGTGGCCCGGAATCCAGCGGGAGGCCAGGGCCGGGCAATTGCCCCAGATACTGGCTCCCGCGGCGATGGACGGGATGCCCCTGGTGATGGAGGAGGACGAGTGGCTGGCGAAACGGCGTTCGACGCCCGTGCTCGTGCTGGTTAGAAACGACCAGGTGGCGCAATTAGCCAAGGGAGTTCAAACCATGATTCCCATGTGGACAGGGTGGCAATATTCCGTCTGGGAAATACCTGCCAACCCGGGTCCGGCCAGCCTGCCGGAGAAGGGAGACTGAGCGCGGGCGTGATATCCGCCCGGCAATGCGGGGCTCGCAAAGTCATCATTCTATGTGTGGTATTTGCGGTATTCACAATCTGAGACTGAGGCCGCTTGATAGCCCCGGTTTGATTGACCGGATGTCGGCGCAGATCAGGCATCGAGGGCCGGATAGCGAGGGCAAATTCGAGCGGCCCTACCTGGCGCTTGCCATTCGGCGGCTGAGCATTATCGACCTGGAAACAGGCGACCAGCCGCTGTCGAATGAGACCGGCGAGATCACCCTGGTTTTTAACGGGGAGATTTACAACTACCGCGAGCTTCGCAAAGGACTTCTCGAACGAGGGCACCGGTTCAAGACGCAATCCGACGGCGAGGTGATCGCTCATCTCTATGAGGAAAAAGGCGCCGATTTTGTACGCGACCTGAACGGCATGTTCGCCATCGCGCTGTGGGACGAGGGCGCGAAGCGGCTGGTGCTGGCCCGCGACCGGGCCGGCGAAAAGCCGCTTTACTACTGGCTGCAGGATGACATGCTGCTGTTCGGGTCGGAAATCAAAACGATTCTGCAGCATCCCGGCGTCAGCCGGCGGCTCGATCCCGAGGCGGTCTCTCAGTATTTCTTTTACGGCTACTTTCCCACGCCACGATCGGTCTATGCCGACATCAAGAAACTGCCCGCCGCGCACCTGATGGTGGTTGAAAACCAACAAATGAACATCAAGTGCTACTGGCGAATGCAGGATTATCTGCGGGCGCCGGATGCAGGAAGAATGAGTTGGAAGCAGGAACTGCAGGCCTGTGAAGAGCTCCGTGAAAAGCTGCGAGAGGCCTCGGTCTCGCGCCTGGTGAGCGACGTGCCCCTGGGTGTTTTCCTGAGCGGCGGCATTGATTCTTCCACGTTGGTTGCCATGATGAGCGAGCTTTCGCCCGGAAATGTCAACAGCTTCTCGGTTTCGTTTCCCCAGCGCACCTTTGACGAAGGGGAATATGCAGCCTACGTGGCCAGGCATTTCAACACCCAGCATCACGTCCTGACGGCCGATGACCGGACCATGCGCGGCGCATTGCTGACACTGATCGATCATCTCGACGAGCCGATGGCCGACCCGGCCATTATTCCCACTTATCTTCTGTCTTGCTTTGCGCGGCAGCACATCAAGGTTGCCCTCAGTGGAGAGGGCGCCGATGAATTGTTTGGAGGTTATCCCACCTATCTGGGGGCGCGCACTGCGGAATACTACCTCAGGCTTCCGGAATTTCTTCGGCGACAGGTCTTTGACCGGGTGCGCGAGCTCCTGCCGGTCACTTCAGATGCCGTGCCCAAAGGGCTGTTTCTCCGGCGCTTTCTGACCCATGCCGAAAAGGACCCAGCGGTGCGACATCATTCGTGGTTTGGCATGTTTTCAGCAGAGGAACTCGAACAACTGTATACGCCGCAATGGGCCGGGGCACAGCCGCCAATCAGCGTGATTTTCAATCCGCTGTTTCGGGTCCTGGAAGGCGCCCGTTTTGATGAAGTCCTGGCGGAAATGCTTTATCTGGATTTCCGGATGTATCTCGAGGATAATCTGCTGGTCAAAGTGGACCGTGCCAGCATGGCTTGCTCACTGGAAATGAGAACTCCCTTCCTGGACCACCGCCTGATCGAGTTTGCAGCGGGCCTGCCCACCAACCTCAAGGTTCGAGGTTTCAAGGGCAAGTACATTTTGAAGAAGGCTGTCGAGAAGTGGTTGCCGCACAAGATCGTGTACCGGCAAAAGCGCGGATTCACTGTGCCGATCGCAAGCTGGCTTCGCAGTGAACTCCGGCCGCTCGTGGCTGAAACGCTGGAAGAAGGAAAGCTGAAGCGCCAGGGGCTTTTTGACACCGCGTATGTCCAACAGATGTTTCAGGAACATGTAGCGGGCAAGGCCGACCATCGCAAGGCCCTCTGGACGCTTCTCTGCTTCCAGCTCTGGTATGATCGCTGGGGAACGGGAGACTAGAACGCTTGCGCCCCCGCAAATTCAAACCGAATTCGCCCTACGACCTTGCTCCGCCTGAAGCATTTACTCCCAAAGAGTGGGAGATCATTCAAACGTACCGGACGCCCCGCCAGGTGCAGAAGTTTATCCGGACGTTCACTTACAACCGCGAAAAAAACGGTGAAACGCTCCGAAGTTTTCGGGGCACGCTCAGGCGCACAACGGCCCATTGCCTTGAGGCGGCTTTCGTAGCGGCCACTATCCTGGAGCAGTATGGGTACCCGCCGTTGCTGCTTGACCTGGAATCCAAAGACAAGCTGGATCATGTGGTGTTTGCATTCCGGCAGCGTGGCCGGTGGGGAGCCGTCGGACGGTCGCGCGACCTCAGCCTCCAGGGCCGCAAGCCTCTTTACCGAACCCTCCGCCACCTGGTCATGAGCTACGTTGATCCCTTCGTTACCGAGGAAGCGCGGATTATCGGGTACGCCCTGGTAGACCTTCGGACGCTGGTCACGACGGACTGGCGCTTCTCGCCGAAGAATGTGTGGAGCGTTGAACAAGCGTTGATTCATCTGCCCCACCGTAAACTGAAAACCTCGAATCAACGGTACCTGAAAGTCCTGCAGCGCTACCGTGCATTCAAGGAAAAATTTCCCCATCGCCAGGTCACCTTCTATTCAAACCGCCACCAGTGGATGTGAGGCGGCATTTTAGTATCCAATGGCGCCCTCGCAACTTCTGCGGAGACTGAGGCTGGAGGACAAGTGATTGAAGACGACGCTAATGAGACTGTTCAAGCGAAGTAACCAGTTGGTCTGCCTTGGTAGCAAGGTTAAAGGCGCGCTGATAATCTGACTCCTGAATGGCCTTCAGCGATGACTGGAGGAATCCGCGCGCTCCTTCCAGCGTGCCACGCTGGGACGGCGACAACCATTCGTGGCTAAGGTGAAGAATTCGCTTCTCGATCTCCTGCTGCAGCTTGACCACCTGAACCTGCAATGCACTCGCCTGGCCCGGACTGATGGCGGACTGCAATGCAGGAACTTCAGCAGAAGGTTTTTCCGGTTGGGTTCTCACTTCCTGCCTCCGGGGACGGGAAGGACTGCTGGGCGCCTGTTCCGGTGGAGGCGGCGGGGGAGCCTCCTGGCTGGCTTCGATGGGGGCCGGCGGAGACGGGGCCTGCACAACAATGCTCTGGTCAGACTGCGAGGGCCGGGCAGCCGGCGGCGGCGTAGGAACGTATACAACCAGCGGTCCCGTCTGCCTCTTGGGGCAGCCGCCAAAAATGAAGACAATAATGAAAACTGCTGCTTTCCAGCTCAAGGTATTTTAATTCTATCACTTCAGCAAAGACTGTGGGCCGGGGCGGCCCGGCCCTTCGGCTTTGCGAAAAAACACACCATCACCTGGCTGGCAATCGGATACACTTTCCACTCCGATTTACAAGCGCCGGGTAACTCGCGACGGGATTTGATCAGATGCAGGCGTCTGCGATCTCAGGCAGTAGGGTGGCTCGCAATCTTTTTCTCAGCCGACTTTGCCTGCTGTTCGTATTGATGCTCCCATTCCTTTCGCTTTTTCAGCACAAAGGCCTTGGCATCCTCGAACGTCTTAAAAAGGCGTTTCCCCTTGATCACATTGCACGGCTGGCAGCAGGTCACGAGGTTATCCATTCTTCGCGCCCCGCCTTGGGAGTGCGGGTGAACATGGTCAACGGTAAGGAGCATCCAGTTTGTAAACTGGTGCAATCCGTCCAGTCCGCAATACTGGCATTGAAATTGATCACGAGTGAACACCTTCATGGCGTCTTCCCGCGGCAGATGTGGCGCGGGCCCGGCGAAAAACTTCTGGAGCTTGTTCAGGGCCATGGCTCCTCCTCTCGAACCCAGGTTAGGTAAGCGCAGGATGTCGCTTTCCGTACGCTACCATGACAGCGAAAGGGTACCTTCTCCCGCTGGCCTCCAATCATTCTGAGGCTATTTTACTCCTGATATTCTTCAAGGGGTAGCATCAACTTCCCACAAAATCCAAACTGACTGGAAGCCCGGAAGAGGAGAAACTTTAACCCTAAGCAGGCAAGGTAATTCGAAAGGTTGTTCCCTGATTCGGTTCGCTTGAAAAGGCGATGGAGCCGTTGTGCAGCTGAATAATCCGATAAGCCATAGCCAGGCCCACCCCTGACCCTCCGGGCTTGGTCGTAAAGAAAAGCGAAAATATCCTGGGTTGTACATCGAGAGGGATTCCCACGCCCTGGTCCTCTATTTCGAGCTCCACACGGCGTTCCGATTTTCTGGGCCTGATTTTCAATTCTCCACCGGAAGGCATGGCCTGACATCCGTTCAGCACCAGGTTCAGGAGGGCCTGTTTGAAGAGATCGCGGTCAACCTTCAGTTTGGGGACGGGGCCGTTCTTTTCAATCGTCAAACGCACATGGTTTTGGCGGGCCTGCGGTTCAGCGAGAGTGAAGACCTCCTGGAGCATCTGTTCCAGGTCCGTCTCGCTCAGGCGCAATTCGACGGGACGCGTAAAGTCGAGGAACGTCTTCACCACACGGTCGAGCCGGCGGATTTCTGAGGAAAGCGTTTCAATCTGGGGCTTGACCGCCGCACCGTGACCGGCAAGCTTGGCCTTCAGGATTTCAAGTTGCAGGACCATGGCGTTCAGGGGGTTCTTGACTTCATGCGCCACCCCGGATGTAATCCGGCCGAGGGCCGCCAGCCTTGTCGCGACGGCGATCTGGTCTTCCAGTTGAGCCCGTGTGCCGGCGTCCCGCACCGTTACCAGAGCACCCACAGGTTCGCCTTCCTTCTGTGCAAACTGCACGCTGGCAGAGATGCGGGGGTACCCATCCCTGTCTTCTTCGCTCTCTTCTTCGGACTCCCACACAACCGGTTGTCGATCCTCGAATGCCCCTCGGAGCACGCGATCCATCGGATGATCGCTCCAGAAAATTTCCTCCGCTGTGCGATGCAGCAGGGCCGCCGGTTCAGCCCCCAGGAACCGCTCCACCGCAGGAGTGGCAAGTACCAGCTGGTCCTGCCCGTCAAAAAGCAGCAGGCCGTCCGCCAGGTTGGAGAAAAGCTGGTCGAGGTTCTCTTTGAGCCGGGTAAACGCCGTCTTCTCACCCCGAATCTGCTCGCCCAGCAGATTCAATTTGGAGGAAAGAATGCCCCATTCGTCTTTGCGATTTATCTTCAGCGGTTCGTGGCTCTCTCCCCGCGCCATCCTTTCGACAGTGCGGGAAATGGTCTTCAGGGGACGCAGAATGCCATAGGAAAGCAGGCTGGCGGAAAGCGTCGCCAGAACCAGCGCCAGAAGGGCCAGCAACAAGGCCCGGCGCAATTCAGGCGTCAACTGATGGGCCACGAAAACGGTTGAAACGCCTACTCGAACGTTCCCGAGCGGCCGGTCGCCCATCTCGATTGGCAAATCCACTTCGTAAACGGTTTGCGGCCCGTAGATCACGCTGAGCTGGTCGAAGATGCCGGAGTTCAGGAGCTGGTCAAAAGGGGGAGCCGGATTGAAAGCAGTCCCGATTTGTGTGGGATCGTTGTGAACCAGAACAACATTATTCGTGTCGGTGATGGCGGCGTAATACGTCGTGGCAGAGTAGCCCACAGCAGACTCAATGGTCGAGTTCAGGTTGGGATCTTGCGCCAGGCGCGATTGAATAAACTGGAGAACTGCCTGAGTGTCTGTAGGCTCAACACCGGCCGGCAGGTGGCTCTGGGCCAGGACAGTCTGGGCCTGATGATAAATTTCAAGCCCTACAAAGGATCCCCTTCGCCCCACGTCAGCGAGGGCCTCGTGGGTGAGGATAAAGAGGTAAAGGGCGGAGATGGCCAGAACCACCACCAGCACCAGCAGGCCGATCAGCGCCGTCAGCTTAGCTTTGAGGCTCAGCCTCATATTCTTTCAACTTATTATGAAGAGTCTTCAGGCTGATGCCCAGCATCTCAGCAGCGCGGGTCTTATTATTGCTGGTAAAAGTCAGTGTCTCAAAAATCAGCCGGCGTTCTGCTTCTGCAACAGTCATTCCCGCCCGGAGGTGAAGTTCATCACCCATCGCAGCCGTAGCGGCCTTTCCAAAATCACCCGGAAGGTCGCTGGCCCGCAGCACCTCTCCCGCACTCAAGACCACCATTCGTTCCAGTGTATTGCGAAGTTCACGAATGTTGCCAGGCCAGGAATGGCGGCGGAAAGCTTCCAGAACGCTGCCATCCAAAACTTTGACTGACGTATGGTGTTTGCGATTCAGGTCTTCGATCAGCGACTGGGTCAAGGATTCCAGATCACCCAGATGTTCGCGCAACGGAGGCATGATAATCTGCACAACGTTAAGGCGGAAGTAAAGATCGTTTCGAAGCTCTCCCTTGGAAACGGCTTCAGCGGGAACCTTGTTGGTGGCGGCAAGCACCCGGACATCAACGGATGTCTCGCTCTTGCCGCCCAGACGTCGAAGTTTGGAGTCTTCAAGCACCCGCAACAGCTTGGCCTGTGTCTGCGCGGGCATCTCGCCAATTTCGTCCAGCAGCAGGGTGCCGCCGTCGGCGAGTTCAAAACAGCCCATCCGTCGCTCAACGGCGCCCGTAAAGGCGCCCTTCTCATGGCCGAAGATTTCGCTCTCCATCAGTGTTTCCGGGATCGCAGCGCAATTAACCGCCACAAATGGCTTGCCCTTCCTGGGGCTGAGCTCATGGATGGTCCGGGCGGCCAACTCTTTGCCGGTTCCGCTTTCACCCGTAATCAGAACGCTTGCCCGCGAAGGCGCCACGGTGGCGATGACGGACATCACTTCCTGCATCTTCTTCGAGTGCCCTACCAGTTGCCCCAGGATGCCGGCCTCGCGCAGGCGCCTGTGTGCGACTTCAAGCTGCAGTTCGTTTTCGCGGCGTTCCAGGCAATTGCGGAGTTCAACCTGCAGGCGCTTCGGGTCGACGGGCTTTTCCAGAAAGTTAAAAGCCCCCAGCTTGGTGGCTTCCACCGCTTCCTCAATGGTGCCCTGGGCGGTCAGCATGATAAACGTCACATCACGGCGCGATTCACGCATCTTCCGCAGGACGTCCATGCCGCTCATTCCAGGCATGCGGAGGTCTGAAATGATAACGCTGGGATTGAAGGCGTCAGCCTGGGCAAGGGCTTTCGGGCCGTCGGCGGCGACGGCAGCGTCGTACCCCCACATCCTTAACAATTCAGCCAGACCTTCCCTCTCGCTGGCGTCATCGTCAACCACAAGAATTTTATCTTCTCTTGGCACCCGGCTCTCCTTCCAACCAATATAGTATAGATTACAGAATATAACCTTTGAAACTGATGACGGCAGAGTGGGAAACGGGTTCGAAGGCACGTTTCCTGCCCGACCATCAATCGATCACGACTGACCTGGATTTCGCTCCCGGAGGAATTCCTGTTTAGGGAAAGGGCGCGTGAGGAAGGGTCCCCAATCGGGATTTGTTTTGACTTTGCTTAAATATCCTTCTTATACTGGGCACGCTTTCTGGTCCAATGAGTTTCTGTCCAGGGTGCGTCAAACATGGATGTTCACCTCCTGGTTATTTCACAAGATAAGTCCCTTCGGGACACGTGCCTGGTTGTCGCAAAACAGCTGGGCCTTGGGGTAAGCGCCGCTGAAACCGTGCCCGGCGCCTCCGAAGCCCTCGGAAACGGTGGATTTGACATCATTCTGGCTGACGCGCGGATGGCGGGCCTTAATGCGATTGAGCTGATCAAGACCGCGCGGGGAACGTCGCCCGATTCAGAGGTTATCGTCTTTGCAGACGACGCGAACTCCGGCCTTGCGCATCACGCCGTCAGGCAAGGCGCGAATGACTATCTGATCGGGCCCTTCGAAATAAATGACCTCAAACGCCTGCTGGACCGGTTGATCCAGAAAAGGCGGATATCTGCGGAAAACCGTCTTCTTCGCGAGCAACTTGAAGCCCGGCAGGGCCTGGGACTGCTGATCGGCGCGTCCACCAGGATGCAGAAAGTCTACGAGACCGTCCTGAAGGTCGCCGCCAAACGCCATCCTGTGCTGGTGCTGGGAGAAAGCGGGACCGGGAAGGAACTTGTGGCGCGCGCCATTCATACATTCGGTCCCTGGCGTGACCTGCCATTCGTTCCGGTGGATTGCGGCGCCTTGTCCCCTAACCTGATCGAAAGCGAGCTTTTTGGCCACGTGCGTGGCGCCTTCACGGGGGCCAGCCAGAACCGCCGGGGCCTGCTGGTGGACGGAGGGAAAGGGACGGTCTTTCTGGACGAAATTGCGGAACTGCCGGTGGAACTCCAGTCGAAACTGCTGCGGGCCATTCAGGAACGGGAGGTGCGCCCGGTCGGCAGCAATCAGCGGTTGCCGCTTGAGGCCCGCATCATTGCCGGAACCAATCAGCAGCTGGAAGGCGCCATCACCCGGGGGACTTTCCGTAAGGACCTGTTTTTCCGGCTCAATGTTGTTTCCATCAAACTGCCTCCGCTCCGCGACCGCAAAAATGATATTCCCCCGTTGGTGCATCATTTCATTGACCGATACGCCGGGACTTCGGGCGGAATCAAGGACGTATCCTATGACGCCATGAGCCGGCTGATGAGTTATGACTGGCCCGGCAACGTGCGTGAACTGGAGAATTGCGTTCAACGCGCGCTGGCGCTCGGGGCGGGACCCGAAATCCAGGTGAGGGACCTTCCGTCGAACCTCATATACGCGATGCAGAACGAAAGCGGGAAGCGGCGTTTTTCCACTCTGCGTGAGATCGAACGGGACGCCATCCGGCAGGCATTGGAAATGAGTGGAGGTGACCGCCTTCGTGCCGCCAAGCTGCTGGGGATCGGCAAAACCACCGTCTATCGGAAAATCAAAGAGTACGACCTGGAAGATATCTCGGGCTCCCCGCACGCTTGAGTGACTGCGCGCCGCCCACCCGGGAAAAATCATTCGACAAATCAAGCTGCAAAATCGACAATCCATCTGATGGCTACGATCGCTCTTGATGCTACTTATACTGTGGGTCCGCAGCCTTCCGGCGTGGCGATCTATTGCCGGAGGTTGATGGAATGTCTTGCCGAAATCGAATGCGAGCACCACTACCTGCTCTGTTACCGGCTCTCGAGGTTTAAATCGCGCCGGGAATTCCTTCGCCTCAATTCCACGCCGGGTTCCCGCGGTCCGCGCTTCTCCGTGCGCTATTACCAGAACCCCTGGACGTTCTGGTTGCCCTGGCAGGCGGATGTATTTCACAGCCTGGTGCAGCGGCCGCCGGCGTTTCGGTTCAGAAAAGAGATCGTCACGGTGATCGACCTGTTTCCCGTGACCGGCAAGGACTATTCGACTCCGGATTTCCAGCAGAAGTTTTCCGCCCTGCTGATGGAGGCTGTGGAGCGGGCCGTCCGCATTATTACGCCCTCGCAGTACACCACGGACCAGTTGCTGAAGCACACGAGCGTGCCCAAAGAAAAGATCCGACTGGTTCCGCTCGGAGTTGACCTGCCCGCAACTTCGCTAAGCCCGGAACGCCGCGCCGCAGAGCGCGAGCGACTGGTGGGCAAAGGCAACGAGATGATTTTTACCGTGGGCGTCATCCAGACCCGAAAGAATACGATCAATGCTCTGAAGGCGCTCCGACATTTGCCGGAGCGTTACCGGCTGGTGATCGCAGGCGGAGACGGGCACGGCAGCGAAGCCATCCACGACTTTATCCGGACCGAAGGGCTTGGCCCACGCGTGGTGTTGCTGGGCTATGCGCCGGCAGAACAGCTTCCCATTCTTTACGAAGCTGCGAGTGTGTTCCTTTTTCCGTCATTCGAGGAGGGGTTTGGTCTTCCAGTGCTGGAGGCCATGTCATACGGTCTGCCGGTCGTTGCTTCACAAACGTCTTCTCTGCCGGAGGTGGGAGGCGATGCCGCACTCTATGTGGACCCACACGATCCTGAAGATATCGCCGAGAAGGTCATGCGCGCCGTGGAGGATGACGGCCAGCGGAGTGTCATGATTGAGCGTGGTCTGGCGCGTGCGAAGATATGCACGTGGCGCCGCACTGCAGAAGCCAATCTGCAAGTCTATAATGAAGTCCTGGCGCTCTAACGCTGGTAGAATAACGGCCATGTTGTTGCCCACCGCAATCACTGCGGCTGGGCCCAACCCGGCGGCGCTGGCCCGAAATTTCCAGCGCAGCAGGATTGAAGGATTTTTTACCATGAAGAAAGCACTGATCACAGGGGTATCAGGACAGGACGGAAGCTACCTCGCCGAATATCTGCTTGAACTGGGTTATGAGGTCTGGGGGCTGATTCGTCGTGAGCCTGAGACGCTACGTTGGCTGGAAACCGTTGTTCACCGCATCGAATTTGTCTATGGTGACATGCGCGACGCCGAGTCGCTTGCGGTGGCGTTCCAGAAGGCCTGGCCCGATGAAGTCTACAACCTGGCCGGCCAGGTCTTTGTTCCCACCAGTTGGGAGTGCCCCGCTGAAACGCTGGACATCAATGCAGGAGGCCTCGCGCGCCTGCTGCAGATCGTCGAACGCCAGAAACCCGACACGCGCGTATATCAAGCTTCGACTTCCGAGATGTTTGGAAACGCCGACGGCGCGCGGAATGAGCAGACTCCATTCCAGCCCATGTCTCCCTACGGGGTTTCCAAAATGGCGGCTCACCGCCTGGCGGAAGTTTACCGGAACCGCGGGGTCTTTGTCGCAGGGGGTGTTCTGTTCAACCATGAATCTCCACGCCGGGGGCCGGAAATGGTGACGCGGAAAATCACCCGGGCGGCAGCCCGCTGGGCGCTGGGCGACCGGACGAAACTCAAACTGGGGAACCTGCATTCCCGGCGCGACTGGGGATTTGCGGGTGATTTCGTGAAGGCCATGCACGCCATGCTGCAGAACGGCTCGGCTAAAGATTACGTGATCGGCACGGGAGCGTCACACAGCGTGGAGGACTTCCTGCGGCAGGTCCTGGTGGAACTCCATCGGATTACCGGTGGCGCCGACGTGCCATCGGTCGAAGACTGGGTGGAGATTGACTCCCACTTGCTCCGGACGGGTGAGATTCATGACCTGCGGGCTGACGCCACTCTGGCCCGCAAGGAACTTGACTGGCATCCAACGGTAGACTTTCCCCAACTGGTCAGGATGATGGTGGAAGCCGACGTCGCTTCCGCCCGTAAGGCCGTCGGATCGACCAAAAAGGCGGGATCGGAACATCCCTAACAACCAGGATGAGCTTTGGTTACTAGGGTTTGCGGATAGAAATAAGGTCCAGAACTACAAGGGCGGTGCCTTCATCGCCGCGTTTCCCTCCAAAAAAAGTGTCCCAAATTAGAACACATTAATGGGATTTCCCTGTATGGATGAATTGCATGGGTTTGCCCTCCGCCCAGGGCTGGTAGCTCAAGGCAAACTTGATCCGCTGGTCGAGAGGTGGATGGCTGTAAAGCCAGAGCACGATGAATGGACTCGGGTCGGGATCGGAAAGGTCCTGCTCGCCGAGTATTTGAAAGGCCCGCGCTTCCGCCGCATTGGGGTTCGGCACCACGCCGTAGGTAACTTCCAGGGCAAACTGATCTGCCTGGTGCTCATAGTGCCGCGAGATGCCGTTCACCAGCGGTGAAGAGAAGAACGTCAGGAGGGTGAGCACCAGCAGCATGACGGGCAGCGATGCCAGATCGCCTTCGCCTTCGACGCCCGTCCGGCCGCCGTATCGTTTGATCAGCTTTTTGACGGCGATAAACCCCAGCGCGATAAAGGCCAGCACAACCAGTTCAATCAGAACAAATTCTTTGAGGATGTGGTGCAGGACGTAGTGCCCGGTCTCATGTCCCAGCACCAGCAGCGTCTCATCATCCGTCATTTTTTTGAGAGTGGTGTCCCACACCACCACGCGCTTGCTCGCTCCCAGACCGGACACATACGCATTAAGCGTGTTGGTTTTTGAGCTGGCGTCCATCTCCAGAATGCGGGACCGGGGGATCTGGAGGCCGGCGTGGTGGAGCATTCCTTCAATCCGGGTGACGAGCACCGGCCGGGTGGTGTCCAGCGGCGTGAACTTGTAAAAAAGGGGTTCGACCACAAAGGGTTCGATGAACATCAAGAACAGCGTGATCGGAATCGTTACAGCCCAGAAGTAGAACCACCATCGCCGTGGACTGCGTCTGACAACCCAATAAAAGATCCAAACCATCAACGTGCCGACGAGAATATAGAGGGCCAGACTCTTTCCCCAGTCTGCCATCCATGAGGCAAAAGTTTGCGTCATGAGTCCGAATCTGTGATCGACCACGAAGTCCGCGTAGTAAACAAATGGAAACAGCAGAAGCCTGACGGTAAGAAAGAACAGCGGAACAAAAACGAGGCATTGCACAAAATGTCGCGGAGAGACGTGGCGCGCCCAGTTGCGGAAGGCCACGGCGATTTTTGCCCGCCATAAAAGGAAATAGATAAGGAGAACAAGGACTACACCCGAATAATAGAGCGCATACTGCGTGTGCGAATACGCCCGCGCCTCAGCTCTTTTCCGGGGTGAGAGTTCGTACCTTTGAGGAACGGATGGCGCCTCAGCCTTGCGCTGAGCCTGCGCCGGGGAAGGATTTGCTTGCGGGGCAACACTCTGCCCTGCGCGCGGCGGGGCTGCGCTCCAGGCAACACCTTGAAAACAGGCCAGTGCCAGAAGCAGGAAGATGGCCGGCCTGAAGCAGATTTTCATCAAATTCGGGGCAGCACGATGCCCTGCTGTGACTGATACTTGCCCTTCTTGTCCTTGTAGGATGTTTCGCAAACCTCGTCGGACTCGAAAAACACGAGCTGGCACAGTCCCTCGTTGGAATATACGCGGGCCGGAAGCGGTGTGGTATTGGAGATTTCCAACGTCACATATCCTTCCCATTCCGGCTCCAGCGGCGTAACGTTCACGATGATGCCACAACGGGCGTAAGTCGATTTTCCCACGCATATGGTTAAGATGCTGCGAGGTATCTTGAAGTATTCCACCGACCTCGCCAGGGCAAAGGAATTAGGCGGAACAATGCAGACCGGCCCCTTAAATTCCACAAAGGAGGCCTCGTCAAAATGTTTTGGATCCACGATGGAGCTATTGACGTTGGTGAAGATCTTGAACTCATCCGCCACCCGCAGGTCGTAGCCGTAGGATGAAACCCCATAAGAAATCACGCCGTCGCGTTTCTGGTTTTCGGCGAACGGCTCAATCATATTTTGTTCCTGCACCATACGGCGGATCCAGCGGTCATTTTTGACAGACATCGACACTCCCTTGATTAAAAATTGGCCTTGAGCAACTCAGCGTTTTGCCCCTGGGCGGACGATTCTTCAAAAGTTCACAGAGCAACGCATCATAATACAGGAGAAAACAACTTGACAATGCCGAAGCGGCTTTTTACGATGAAATCCTGTGTTTTCAGGAGGTTCCTTTTGATAAAGCTCGATCTTGTCAACGATGTCGTCAACCGTACCGGAATTACGAAGACCAAAGCAGAGATTGCCGTCGAGACGGTGTTTGGTTCGATGAAGAAGGCCTTGGCCAGAGGAGAGCGGATTGAATTGCGCGGATTCGGCGTATTTAACGTCAAGCCTCGCAAGACAGGAATTGGAAGAAACCCGCGCACGGGCGCCGAGGTCAACATCCTGCCCGGCAAGGCTGTCCGCTTTAAGCCCGGGAAGGAACTTCAGTCGCTTCCCTGAACAACGGGATATCTTTTTGCGGCGTGCAGCGGCTGAACGGGCTCAATACGGACGCTCTGCGATTAAAAGAACCGGAAGACGGTTGGCGCGGAGGCCGGGACTTCAGGCCCTGATAGTGCACGGCATTTTCAGATGCAACCCCAAGCAGAGTGGCTACGCCTGCCCGGCGTCCAGGCGCCGGACTGCAGGCTACATCAGGCTGACGGGGTCCATGTCAATTGTCAGCGCGTGTGAAGGAACGCCCCTGTTCTCACACTCCTCAGCCAGGCGCCGGAGGATCGCGTTGAGTTTTGCGCGGGACGACGCTTTCAACAGAAACTGGATGCGGTAGTAACCTTCAAGCCGGGCCAGTGGAGCGGGACCCGGACCCAGGATGCGAACTCCGGTCCTCAGTTCACCCAGGCTCTCGAAGAACTTTCCAACTTCCGCGGCCATCCGGGCGGCGTGTTCAAGCTTCTTGTCCCGCACCACAACGTCGGCCAGCGCGGCGGCCGGCGGATAGTGCATCATCTTCCGAAAATGCATCTCTTTGCTGAAGAACTTGTTGTAATCCTGTTCGGCGGCAAAGCGGATGGCGTAATGCTCCGGGTAGAAGGTTTGCACCAGCACCCGGCCCGGTGATTCGCCGCGCCCGGCTCGCCCTGCCGCCTGTGTCAGAAGCTGGAACGTCCTTTCGGCGGCGCGAAAATCCGGCAGCGAAAGGGACGTGTCAGCGGAAACAATGCCCACCAGCGTGACCCCGGGAAAATCGTGCCCCTTGGCGATCATCTGGGTGCCCACCAGAATGTCGATTTTCCCATCTCGAAAATCCGAAAGGATCTTCAGGTACTGGCCCGGCCGCCGGGCCGCGTCGCGATCGAGCCTGGCCACCCGCGCCGCGGGAAACATTTCGGCGAGCTTCTGTTCCAGCTTTTCGGTTCCTTCCCCAACGTAATGGAGGTATTCGCTGTCGCACGACCGGCAGCGCGCCGGGACCGACGCCTGGTAGCTACAATAGTGGCAGATCAGCCGGTTCTCGCGCCGGTGGTAGGTCAGCGAAATGGAGCAGTTCAGGCACCGCTCCGCCTGCCCGCAGCTTCGGCAAAGCAGAAACCAGGAATAGCCGCGCCGGTTCAGGAGAAACATGGTTTGCTTTCCGGATTCGAGCTGCGCTTCCACCTCCTCGCGCAGACGGCGAGAGATGGGAACCTGCGTGTGCGTCTCGCGGAACTCCTCCCGCATATCGACAATTTCCACGCTGGCCAGCGGGCGCCGCCCGACGCGCTCGCTCAGCGTCAGCAGATGGTACTTGCCCTTTTCAGCGTTGGCGTAACTTTCGAGTGAAGGCGTGGCGGACCCAAGCACCACAAGCGCCTTGCCCAACCGGGCCCGCACGACGCCCGTATCGCGTCCGTGGTAGCGCGGTGTTTCGTCCTGCTTGTAACTGGATTCGTGCTCTTCATCCACGATGATGACGCCCAGGTTTTCCAGAGGCGCAAACACAGCGGACCGGGTCCCCAGCACAACGCGGGCTTCGCCACGCCGCACCCGCCACCAGGTTTCGTGCCGCTGCCCTTCGGCCAGCCCGCTGTGCAGCACGGCCATCAGGCGTCCGAAACGCTTTTGAAACTGCTCATGAATGGCGGGGGTCAGGGCGATTTCCGGCACAAGAATCAATGCCGTCCTGCCCATTTCAAGGCAGCGTTCAACCAGCCGCAGGTAGATTTCAGTCTTGCCGCTTGCGGTGATCCCATGCAGCAAAACAGCGCTGAACTCGCGCCGGTCGAGCCGGCGAGTCAGCTCTGCGAGCGCCGGCTTCTGCGAGGGAGTCAGCGTGCGGCGAAATTCGGGAACCCCACTGGATTCAGCCCCGGCGCATGCCGGATCGGTAAATTCGATCAGACCCTGTTCCTGCAGCTTTTTCAGGTGGGCGAGGGAAGCGCGCGCGGTCTTCAAAAGCTCACGATGGTCGTTCACTTCGCCGTCGCGTTCGAGCGCCTCGATAATGCGGCGGGCCACGGGCGAGAGCTTTGGAACGCCACCACCCACGGGACCCGACAGTCGAAGAGCCATCACTTTTCTTGCTCCGCGCTCGCGCTCAGCACTGGAAACTGCCAGCAGGCGCTTTTCGATTGCCTGCCGGACAATTCCGGGTGAAGTTCTTTCAAACCTCCGGCGGAGCGCCTCGAGAGTCCCACCCGGGTGTTCCGCGACGTGTTTCAGAAGGTTCAGCTCTGCGCTTTGCCGTGTTTCCTGCAGCAGGCTGTCTGCCATCTCGAGAAGCTTTTTCCGCCCCGCCTCGGTCAATTCCACCACGCGGACTTTTTTGGAGTGCGACCGCAGGGGCAGCATGGCGCGGAACACCTCGCCCAGCGGCGACAGATAGTACTCCGCAATCCACATTCCCAGCGTCAGGAGTTCGGGAGAAAGCACCGGCTCGGAATCAAGCACGCCGATCACTGGCTTTGCGTCAACGCCTGGAGGCAGGGGCGGTCCCGCTGAGAGCACGATGCCGGTCACGCGTCGCGTGCCAAGCGGAACCAGCACCCGTTGCCCTATCCGCACATCCATGGAGTCCGGCACGGAATAGGTGAGCGGGCGCGGCAGGGCGGCCAGCACAGCCACATCCACCAATGTGGGCCTGGTGCGGCTGCTGCGGCCGGCTTTCGTGCTGGATTTGCTGTCACCCATGGCAGGATTCTATGCTACACAAACCAGGCTGGCTAGTGTGGGACCACAGCGTTTGTTTATTTACAAGCGTCCAATGGAGCGCTTTGCAGCCGCCGCGCCTCTGTTGCAATCAAACCGCGATTTGGATACGCTATGTAAATGTCAAACCTGATACATGATCTTGGTCCGGGTCCGCAGTCGCCGGAAATTGTCCGCATGATTGTGGAGATTCCCAAGAATTCATCCAACAAGTACGAATACGACAAGACGCTCGGGGTGTTTCGACTGGACCGCACTCTTTATTCGCCCATGCATTACCCGGGCGACTACGGATTTATCCCGGGGACTTTGGCCGAGGACAACGACCCGCTGGACGTCCTGGTTTCAGCAGACGTGGAGACCTTTACGGGCTGTATGCTGGAAGTGCGCCCGGTGGGGCTGCTGGCCATGGTGGATGACCAGGGGCCGGACACAAAGATCCTCGCGGTGCTCGACCGCAATCCCCGCTATGATCAGGTTCACACGATTGACCAGATCTTTCCCCACATTTTGACGGAGATCGAACACTTCTTCACCATTTACAAAGAGCTTGAGGGCAAAAAGACCCGCATGGAAGGCTGGCAAGGTCCGCGGGAAGCCCGCCGGGCCATTCTGGAAAGCCGCGAGCGTTATCTCGACGCAAAGGACCATGCCGGGCAGGAACAACCCGCGCCCAGTTCCTCCTGACGCCCCCGATTCCCGCCAGTCGCATTAGAGGTTGCTGAAAAAGGCCACCGAATGTCATTCCGAGGGCTGACGCCCTTTGTCGGCCCGAGGAATCTGCTTTGTTTTCAGTCAGTCGATCAAAAGCAGATTCCTCGCTTCGCTCGGAATGACGGACTCCGGCCGGTCTTTCAGCACCTCCTCATGCAACCAGCCTGAAACAATCGTCGCGCTCTTGCGGGAAGGTGGTGCAGGGTCGCTCGCCAAAGTCATTGCTGGATATTTTCAAACAAGGCTGGTGCGCCTCCGTGCTGCCACAAGGTTGGAGTAAAAGGTTCCCAGCTTCTCCAGCATTCGCACGGCAAAGTTGAGATTGCGGCGATTGATGTGCTCGATGTTGATGCCCAGGGGCGGAGGGTCCGGCGGCAGGTTATCAAAAACGTCCATCAGGATTCGCTGCGCCAGATCCAGGCAACGCTCAAAAGCTTCCTCGGCATGCTGCGAAGATGCCTCCCCGGTCTCTTTCCGGATGAGAAATTGGTCAAGGTCCGCCGGAACGTCGGCCCCCAGCCAGCGCAGGAATTCAATGTCACGATGATGGGTGACCGGGGCGAAACTCAGAAAGATTCTTGCTTCCATCCCGTTGAGCCGCTGGATCAGCCAGACGATGTCGTTGGAATCAAACAAAACCTGCGTGGTGAAAAAGCTGAGGCCCCCTGCCACCTTGCGCCGGATGCGGTCCACCTCATGGGTGCGGCTGGGAATGCTGATTCCCCCCAGGGCCGCCTGCAATCCGGCGGCCTGCACCTCGCGCGCGGTTTCAGTGACGCTGGGCCCGGGATACTGGACCGTGCTCGACTCTCCGCCCACAAGAATATAGTTGCTGATGCCAAACTTCTTCTGCGTTTCCTGAATCCACCGCGCCTGATCAGCCTGGTAAACCACGCAACGGTTGACGACGACATCAAGGTTGCACTCTTTGCGGATTTGCGCACCCAGAATCCGTGGTTCGATCCGCTCAACAAATTTGAACGTCCTGTCGCCCCCGCGTGCTTCATCATGAATTTCGGGAAGATTGATGGCGTCGGCCAGATCTTTAATCCTGGCTACCTCGGCCATTGCGGATTTGAGGGCTTCCGGCTTCCCGGCCGCAGGCGGCACCATCTCAAAAAAGCTGACCGGAATGTGCGGATTCTGTATTTTGGTCTTGAGGTCCATCAGAAATCTATACGGGCGGCCTTAAGCTTTACCGTTTTGCCCGCCAGGCCCCTTTAAACAACGCAATAAAACCATCATAGCATCCTCTACTGGAGAATGAGCAGGAGGAAGTCGGGGCTGTGTTCGGTTAAAAGGCGTAGCGGCGAGTTTACCTCGCCATGTGGCGGCATGAAGCCGCCGCTACACCAGGTCGATCACCCGCCTTCGGGCGGCGGAGGCAGAATCAACGGGGCGAGTTGAGAAATTCGACCATCTTCTGAAAGTCTTCTCGCAGGACCTTTTCCTCCCGTGGGTTCCGAAGAATGTAGGCCGGGTGAAATGTTGGCAGGGCCTTGGTCCCCTGAAAATCATAAAACCGTCCGCGAATCTTGGTAATGCCTTCTTTGACTCCCAGAAGGGTCTTGACGGCCGGGGCTCCCAGGCAGCAGACCAGCCTGGGTTTAATGGTCCTGATCTGGCGAAACAGAAAGGGGGAGCAGCTTTCGATTTCATCCGGCAGCGGCGTGCGATTGTTGGGTGGACGGCACTTCACAATATTACAGATGTAAACTTCCTCGCGCTTCATTCCGGCCAGTTCGATCATCTTGTTCAGCAATCGTCCGGCGCGGCCCACAAAAGGAAGGCCCTGCGCGTCTTCGTCGGCGCCCGGCCCTTCTCCCACAAAAACCAGTTCGGCGTGCGGATTGCCCTGGCCAAAGACAATCGAGTGGCGTCCGGCGGCCAGGCGGCAGCGATGGCAGTCGCCCAGGTCCCCGCGGATCTGCTCGAGCGTTTCGTTTTCTCGCGGGGCTGAAGCCGGCGAGGGCGATTCAAACAGGCTCATGGACTGGGCCACGGGGCTAGGCGCGGCGACTGTTTGAGGTTCCGCGGCATCGTTGTAAAGTTCGGCCGGAGGCTTTCCAAACACAACCTTGGGTGGTTGCGTGCCGGCCTCCGCCACCTTTTGCCTGGAAGCGGGCCTCGCAGGCACGTCCACGGCCTGGACCGGTTTGGAAGCTGGCGCCGCCGTCTCAACCTTAGCCCGGCCGAGATAAAATTCCTCGATGCCCAGGTCCTCATAGAACTCGAGCATGGCCGCTACTTTTCTGCGTTGCCTTTCGTCCATGATTTGAAGGATGCCCCGCCGTAAACCCGCTTAGTGTTTGCCTGCCGCCGCGCGTTGTGACCGCAACCCGATCGTTTCGTCCAGAATCACGTCGGCTACGTCCAGCTTTCTCATTTTTTCGAGCGGTTTCGTCCGGCCGCCGGGAAAAATAAGGGTGACAATGTTGGTGTCGGCGTCAAATCCGGCCCCCTTCTGCGTCACGTCATTGGCCACAATCAGGTCCAGGCCTTTTTGCTGCAACTTTGAGGCGGCGTTCTCCAGCAGGTTGTTTGTTTCAGCAGCAAAGCCCACAATCAGCTGGTCCGGATTCCGCCGCCGCGAAATCTCCGCAAGGATATCCAGCGTGGGCTTGAGTTCCAGGGTAAGAGCGCCGTCGCGCTTCTTGATTTTTTCCGTTTCCGTCCTGGCCGGCGCAAAGTCCACCACCGCGGCGGCCATCAGGACCACCGTCGCCCGGTCAAGACAGCGGAGCATGGCATCGCGCATTTCCTGCGTGGTTCGTACGTTTTCCACGGTGACTCCGGCCGGCACAGCCAGGCGCGTGGGGCCGCTGACCAGGGTGACCGCAGCGCCCCGCCGTCTCGAGGCCTCCGCCAGCGCGTAACCCATCTTGCCGGAAGAACGGTTGGTGATGTAACGAACGGGGTCCAGGGGTTCCTCGGTAGGCCCCGCGCTGATCAGGACCGTTTCGTTCCCGAGGTCGTCCCGCATGTGCAGAGTCTCGAAGACGGCCCTGGCGATCGACTCAACCGAGGCCAGCCGCCCTGAGCCGATCATCCCGCAGGCCAGGTAACCTTCGTCGGGTTCGAGAACCCTGATTCCCCGCGTTCGCAGGGTTTCGAGGTTCTGCTGCGTGGCGGCGTTTTCCCACATGTTGACGTTCATGGCCGGGGCGACGATGATGGGGGCTTTGGTTGCCAGGCAGAGCGTGGTGAGAAAATCGTCGGCGATGCCCTGGGCCATTTTGGCCATCACGTTGGCCGTGGCGGGCGCAATCACCAGGGCGTCAATCCCCTGCGCCACGGCGATGTGCTCGATGGCGCTTTCGAGGTTGGGCTCGCCGCCCCCTTCGCCGAAGATGTCCGTGATGACCTTGTGCCCCGAGAGCGAAGCGAACGTCAGCGGAGTGATGAAGTTGCGCGCCGCTGCGGTCATGACCACCTGGACATCCAGGCCGCGGTCCTGCAGCAGACGGAGCAGTTCCGCTGCCTTGTAGGCGGCAATGCCTCCCGTGACTCCCAGCGCCACGCGCATCACGCAGCCCTCGGCCGAGAATTGAAGCGGAAAACTCGCTGAGGCATTCCGACCTGAAAACCGGAAGTCATCGCAGTCTGTCCAGTATCAAAATTTCCTACGCTCACCAGCCGCGCACTCAAGCGGCACCGGGAGGCCCATCAGACCTATCCGTTATTGTTCTCGGTCTTCACCTCTACAATTTCAAACGGAATCAGGCCGGCAGACACTTCCAGCTGGGCAACTTTTGTGGCCCGTTTGGTCTGCGTCTGCACCAGCGGCCGCACACCCGACTGAAGTTGCCGGGCCCTCTTGGCACAAATGAGAATGTAGCGAAACTTGCTGTCAATGTTGTTGGGTAACTCCATCTATCCTCCAATAAACCTTCCGATGATTTCCTTGACGCGCCGGTCCTGGCACTGGCGGCGCAGGCGTGATGCGAGCACAATGTTGCGGAGAGCCCGGGCAGCGGTGGAAAGCCGGTCGTTCACAATCACGTAATCATACTCCTTCCAATGTGCCACTTCCCTGCGTGACATTGCAAGCCGTACGGCGATGACCGCAGGAGAATCCTTGTGCCGGCGCTGCAGCCGCTCCTCGAGGTCGGCAAACGATGGCGGCAGGACAAAAACGCTAACGGTGCCGGGAATCCGCCTCCGCAACTTCCGGTGCCCCTGGACGTCAATATCCAGCAGAACATCCTCCCCGGCTTCCTGAGCCTCCCGCAGCTTATGCCAGGAGGTGCCGTAGTAGTGGCTGTGCACCCGGGCCCACTCCACAAACTCGCCTTCTGCCCTCCGCTGCTTGAACTCCTGGGGCGAAACAAAAAAGTACTCCCGGCCGTCTTTCTCCCCCGCGCGGGGCGGGCGCGTCGTGTAAGAAACAGAGAAGGCCAGCCCGCGCACAGACGCCCGCAGTTTCTTAATCAGCGTGGTCTTGCCTGCGCCGGAAGGCGCGGAAATCACGAAGACGCTGCCCAGCCTGGCTGGCAGCTCATTGGGTCCGGGTGCGCTCACTCGATGTTTTGCACCTGCTCGCGTAATTTCTCGATCTCAGACTTCATTTCAATTGCCTGGCGGCCCACCTCTGCGCCGATTTGGGGCACATCCGAAGTTTTGGACAGCAGGGTATTGGCTTCCCGATTCAACTCCTGGAGCAGGAAGTCCAGTTTTTTTCCCACTTCAGAACTTTCGGAAAGAAGCTGGCGCGCCTGGACCAGATGGCTCTGAAAGCGGGTGAGTTCCTCTGAAATATCCGACCGTGAAGCCAGATAAGCGACCTCCTGGGCAAGCCGCGCGGCGTCAACGTGCACGGCTCCCAGCAGTTCCCGCAGCCGATTTTCCAGCCTTTGCTGCGCATACTGCGGAATCCGGCGGGCCTGCTTGGATATGGATTTACGCAGCGTCTCCAGACGGTCCAGCCGTTCCCGGATGTCTTTCTCCATGGCCGCGCCTTCGCGTTCGCGCATGGTATTCAGCGTTTCCAGCGTGCCGGCCAGACCCGATTCAAGGACCTTTAGAATCCCGGCCAGTTCCTTGTCTGAAAGGTCGCTCTCATTCGAGAGCACTCCAGGAATTCTCAAAAGCTGCACGACATCCGGCTCGGCGGCGGAGCCCAGTTCATCCCGCACCTCCCGGCAAACCTTGATGTAGGCTTGCAGCAGCCCGCGGTCCACCTTCAACTCCTCCGCGCCCACTTTTTCCAGGTTGACGCCGATTTCCACGTGGCCACGGATGACGTGCTGCTTTACAATCAGGCGCAGGGCGGGCTCCATCGGCGAAAGCACCGTTGGCATGCGGAACTGCAGATCAAGAAAGCGGTGATTCACCGACTTGACGGCGACGTTCAGCGCGAAACCGTCCTCTTCCCGCCGCAGTTTGCTGTAACCCGTCATGCTTCGAACCATCGTAGTTCAGGCCGCCGCCATGGCCGGCTTTCCCCGATCTTCCGGCCGGCGTTCGGCTCTTTTCTCCCTTTTATATTGACGCTTCCGCATCCACGAACTGGAGTTCATGCAGCCGCTGGTAAATTCCACCGCGCGTCACCAGGTCCTCGTGCGTGCCCACTTCCGAGATGGTCCCCCGGTCCAGAACCACAATGCGGTCCGCGCGCCGGACCGTGCTGAGACGGTGCGCGATCACCAGCACCGTCCGGCCTGTCATCAGATTCCCCAGGGCCTTTTGCACCAGCGCCTCAGACTCCGTGTCGAGCTCAGAAGTCGCTTCGTCCAGAATCAGGATCGGTGAATTCTTCAGCAGCGCGCGGGCGATGGCCAGCCGCTGCCTTTCTCCTCCGGAGAGTTGCTGGCCCCGCTCGCCGATCATGCTCTGGTATCCGCCGGGCCTCTCGGCGATGAAGTCGTGTGCCAGAGCGGCGCGGGCAGCCTCTTCCACTTTAGCCTGGGTCCGCGAACCGTTACCATAGCAGATGTTGTTGAAAATGGTGTCGTTAAAAAGAATGGTTCCCTGCGTGACCATTCCAATCTGGGAACGAAGTGAACTGAGTGTCAGGTCCCGCACGTCGTGGCCGTCCACCAGCAGGCAGCCGCGCGTCACGTCGTAGAACCTGGGAAGCAGGCTGGCCAGGGTTGTTTTGCCGGCCCCGCTTGACCCCACCAGCGCCACCACCTCGCCCTTCCGGACCCGCAGATTGACGTCCTTCAGCAAAGGCACGCCCGGCTCATATTCAAAGTCCAGGTGATCAAAAACAATTTCATTCTGGAAGGGGGGCAGTTCGACGGCGCCGGGCTTCTCGCTCACTTCCGTGTTGGCCTGCAGAAACTGGAACACCTGCTCCGACGCTCCGACTGCCTGCTGGATGGCGTTGTTGACGCCCGTCAGCCGTTTGATGGGCTCACCCATTTTGAACAGCGCGTAGACAAAGCCCAGAAAATCGCCCAGCGTTTGCGTATGGTGCAGGATGGCATTGCGTTCGTAAAGCAACAGTCCGGAAACGGTGACCATGGTGAGAAGGTCCATCAGCGGAGGTGTTGCCGCCTGTGCTTTTATCCAGCGCATGTTGGTGTGGAGCAGCTTGTGGGTCGCCGCCTTGAACCGGGCCACCTCAAAGTGTTCCATCACAAAGGCTTTCACAATGCCAATGCCGGTGAAGGTTTCCTGGATATGGTTGTTGATGTCAGCCATCCGGTCCTGGCTGGAGCGGCTGGACCGCCGAATGAGCCTCCCGATATTGGCCGACGGCAGCACGATAAGGGGCACCAGCAAGAGAGAGATCAGCGCCAGTTTCCAGTCGTAATAAAAGACAACGGCAAGCAAGGCAATCAAAGTGAAGATGTTTCTGAAGAAGTCGGCGGCCACCTGGGAAACCGCGTACTGGATCCGGTCCGTGTCGTTGCTGATGGCTGAAATCAGCCGGCCGGTAGGGTTCCGCTTGAAGAAGGCCATGGATTGCTGAACAATCTTGGTGTAGAGCTGGTTGCGAAGGTTCTGCACGGCTGACTGCCCGATGAAGTTGATGCCCACCGTCGCCAGATACCGCGAGATTCCTTTCACAACCGTCACCGTAATGAGTGAAAGGACCACGAGGGTCCAGACGTTGTGGATGTGCCCCGGGAAAAAGTCATGCAGGTAAATCGTATGATGGGTCCCGGGAAAATCGAAGAGCCGGACGCCGCCGGTGTCGGCGCCGGGCTTGAGCACGTTGTCGCCGATGGGTTTAATGAGGAGGGCTGTAATCGCCTCGCACGCGCCCACCACAGCCATCAGGAAAACAGCGACGGCAAGGCGCAGTCTGAAAGGTCGGAGAAATCCTAGCAGGCGTTGAACTTGGCTCATCCGGCGTCCTACCCACAGGCTGGAGAGCCCGCCGGGCGTGGAAAAATAGAATCCTCATCGTCGCCGAAATCGAAGTCAAGCTGCCGGGCGACGCACGGACTCCGAAACCCATAGTCTATCACATTAGCAATTTATTGAAAACAGGAGTCTTATCGAAGGGGCTTGGCGCCTTCAGGCTTCTGCTTTTTCAGGCCAGTTCCAGCGCCATCGCCGCGGCCCCGTAAAGAGGCGAATACTTTTCCAGTTCTGCCTGGACGACGCGCGTGGAATGTTCGAGCATCGGCGCCGAGAACTCATCCAGGAACTCGTGCACCGGGTCCAGCAACAACCTGCCGGCAAGGGCCACTCCTCCCCCCAGGATGATCACCTCGGGATTGAGAATACGGATGGAGATGAGGAGGGCTTTGGCGAGCGCGCGGGCCGCCTCGCGCACAATAATCTGTGCGCTTCTCTCGCCTTCGCCGGCGGCGCGAAAGACAATTTCAGCCGTAATCCGTTCAGGATCACCGGAAGCAAGCTCCAGGCTTTGGGCCATCACTTCGGGCTTTCTTCGCGCCAGACCCCGTCCCCGCAGGCCGATGGCTGTTCCGGAACTGATGGTTTCAAGGCATCCGCGTCCGCCGCAGGAGCACAGCCCGCCCGCGTCCGAAACCGGGATATGGCCCACCTCCCCGGCCATGGAATCCTTGCCTCGAAGGACCCCTCCGTCGTATACCACACCGCCGCCGATGCCCGTACTGATGGTGAGATACAGCACCGACTCCGCGCCGCGCCCGGCTCCGTACCGGAACTCGCCGAGGGCCCCGGCATTGGCATCGTTGTCCACGCGGCATTTCAGTCTCAGATTGTCCTCTGCCCATTGCGCCAGCTTGAAACCACGCCAGCCGGAGATGTGCATTGAACTGACCTGCTGCCGCCTGTAATCGACCGGCCCGCCGAAGCTGATGCCGCAGGACCGCACCGGCTGGTCCGACCTGGTGATCAGGTCCTGCGCCCTCTGGCGAATCTCGTCCAGCATCCAGTCGCGGCCTCCGGAGGATTCCGTCCGGCCCTCCGAGACAAGAAGGAGGCGGCCCTCGGCGTCAAACAGTGCCACGCGGAAGCGTGTTCCGCCAATGTCAACCGCCAGCACGTTGCTCATTTGGGGGGGATCCCTCAACCCTTCCGATCAGCCGGCATCATAAGTCCCTGCCTTCAGGCTGCGTGGTTTTTGCTCAGGTCGCGATGTGACAGCTTGACCTTGTAGCCCTCTTCTTCCAGGAGACCGCCGATACGCTCGGCAAGCGCCACAGACCGATGCCGCCCTCCAGTGCAGCCGATGGCAATTGTGAGGTAACTTTTGCCCTCTCGGACGTAGTGCGGCAGCAGGAACAGGAGGAGGTCGGAAAGCCGGGTGATAAATTCGCCGGTGGTGGCTTGTGACTCCACGTATTCCCTCACTTCAGGGTCCTGCCCCGACTTTTCGCGCAGGCCGGTCACGTAATTGGGGTTGGGCAGAAATCGAACGTCGAAAACCAGGTCAGCATCCTGCGGCACCCCGTGCTTAAAGCCGAATGACAGGACGGAAATCAGCATGGTCTTGTGCTTGCGGCCTCCAAACCTGTCCTGAATCAGCTGGCGAAGTTCGTGCACATTCATCCGGCTGGTATCGATTACAGTGTCGGCAAGCTTCCGCATGGGCTTGAGCAGAGTTCGCTCGAGGCGGACTCCTTCCCGCACCGGTAGGTCGCGGCCCAGGGGATGGGGACGGCGGGTCTCTTCAAATCTCTGGATCAGCGACTCGTCGGAGGCCTCGAGAAAAACCAGCGCCACTTTAAGACCGTTGCGGGCCAGCCGCTGATAGGCGACAGGAAGCTGGCTGAGGGATTCGCCTTCGCGGATATCCACCACTACGGCCGAACGCGGGATGTGGCTTCCGGGCGCTGCGCACATGTCGGCAAACTTGGGGATCAGTCCGATCGGAAGGTTGTCAACGCAATAGTAGCCCAGGTCCTCAAAAGCCTTCAGCGCTGAGGCTTTGCCCGAGCCGCTGAGACCCGTGATGACCACAAACCGGCGGGTTACTGCTTTCCTGGGATGGGATTTCTTCATGCGCACCACGCAACCGGGCAGCAGAGAGTCCCGGCTTCTCGAAATTCCGCGCCTGCCGCCGGGTATCAAAAATCAAGAAAGCAGAGTGTCAAAGGCACAGGCTCCGCGCCGTATTCTTCGCGCAGATCGCAAAAACCGCGAGAGATGCGCCATACCCTATGCGTGCTGTTTCCGGTTCTTAAGGTTCGGGTTCTATCAAGCCCAGTTTTCCGTCGGGCCGGCAGTAGACCACATTCACGCGGTCGCTCTCAGAGTTGCGAAAGACCACCAGTCCGTTCTTCACCATGCGCAGGGATTCGATCGCTTCTTCAAGCGTCATGGGCTTCACCGGAAGCCGCTCCGATTCGATGGCCACGCGTTCTTCATGGTCCGCCCGGCTGCTCTGGAACACGTTCAGGGTAATATTTGAAGTCGGTTTGGGGCGCCGCTTCTTTGCGCGCTTCCTCGCCAGGCGCCGTACCGCCTGGCGCTCCAGCTTGTCGAGCGCTCCCTTGATGGCGCCTCGATTGTCGCCCGCTTCCATAACGCTCACCAGCCTCTGGTCACGAAAGGTGGCGGTGATTTCGGCCGTGCAGCCGCGCTTTTCCGCCGCCAGAATGACATGCAGCTTGGGATTGCCCGGAAGCAGTTTGCCCAGTTTTCTAAGGCGCTGGTGAGTATATTCCCGAAGTTCGTCCGTCACATTGACCTGGCGGCCTGTGAAATCAACATCCATAACAGCACCTCCTTGAACCGTTTTTCGAATAGGCGATGCGGCAGGCTTGTTCATCCCTTGACCCGGCGCTGGTGTGTACTGGGAATCTTCATGTCTTCGCGGTATTTTGCCACTGTCCGGCGGGTCACGTTGAAACCCTCTTCCCGCAGGCGGCGCATGATGCTTTCGTCGGTCAGCGGATGGGCGGTCTCTTCCTCATCAATCATCTTCTTCACAATCCGTTTCAAGCGGATCAGTGAGGTGTTCCCCCCCCGCGGCCCCTGGACGGATTCGGAAAAGAAATAGCGAAGCTCGTGGACACCCTGCGGCGTGTGGGCGTATTTGTTGGCGACGGCGCGGCTGACCGTGGAAGGGTGGACGCCGACTTCTTCCGCCACCTCTTTGATCATCATCGGCCGCAGAAAGTCGATGCCCTTCTCAAGGAATTCCCCCTGCCGCTGAATAATGGATTCGCAAACCCGCGCAATCGTATGCTTGCGCTGCTCGATATTTTTAATGAGCTGAAGCGCGGAATTGCACTTCTCCTTCACATAGCTGCGCACTTCGCGGGTGGCGGCCCCGTCCGCGAGCAGCCGCCGGTAGTGCCGGCTCAGACGTAACTGAGGCAGCCCGTCCTCGTTCAGGCGGATTTCATAACCATTGCTGGTCTTCACAATATAGACGTCCGGCTCAATCAGCTGGGGCTGCGACTTGTTGTAGCGCTGGCCCGGCCGGGGGTCGAGCTTGCGGATAAGGTCGATGGCCTTCTCCACGGCCTGTACGGGCCGGTCCAGCGCGCGGGCAATTTCGCGGTAGTGTTTGTTCTGGACGAGTTTCAGGTGGTCGGAAACAATCTGTGCCGGGAGGCTGCTTTCAGGGGCCAAATTTCGGAGTTGAATCAGCAGGCATTCGCGCACATCCCTGGCAGCGACCCCCAGGGGATCAAACTCCTGCACCAGCGCCAGCGCAGCCTCAACATCGCACGGTTCGTGGCCTCCGGTCCGGGCAATCTCTTCCACGGTGGTGGTCAGGTATCCGTCTTCGTTGAGGTTTCCAATAATGGAGTCCGCCGCGCTCCGCACCTCCTGGGTGCACTTGGAAACGCTCAACTGCCAGTCCAGATGGTCCGCTAACGACGAGGGCTGGGAGAGGAAGTTTTCAAAGGAGGCCTTCTCATAGACTTCGCCGGCGGGAGCTTTGAATCCCGGGTCGAGGTAGTCCCGGAAAAAGGAGCCGAAATCAATCTCTTCAAACGGATCGCGGTTTTCGTTTTCAGTCGGGCTCTCGCCGGGCTTCAACTCCGCGGCGCCGTTGGGCTCGGCCTTTTGAGCAACTTCGTCCATCGAGGGCGAATCTTCAGGAACTTCTTCCAGGACAGGGTTGGCGATCATCTCCTCATTGATCATCTCGCGCAGTTCCAGCCTGTTCAGGGCCAGTACGCTGACCATTTGAACCAGGCCGGGCGTCAGCACCTGCTTCTGCGCCACCTTGAGGTTCAGGCCGAGTCTGGGTTGAGTTCCGCCCATCAGACTACCAGCTTAAAGTTATCGCCAAGATAGATTCTCTTCACTTCCGAATCGGTTCCAAGCTCTTCCGGAGAGCCGGTCCGGAAAATTCTGCCGTTGTTAATGATGTAGGCGCGGTCTGTCACTCGCAGTGTTTCGCGCACGTTATGATCTGTGACCAATACCCCGATGCCGCTTTCCTTCAACCGAACGATGATTTCCTGGATGTCCAGCACCGTCAAAGGATCGATCCCGGAAAACGGCTCATCCAGGAGTATAAACGATGGCGAGATCACGAGGGAACGTGCAATTTCCACCCGCCTCCTCTCGCCGCCGGAAAGCAGATACCCGTGGCTTCGTCTAACTTGCTGCAAGCCAAGGTCTTCAAGCAATTCCTCGAGGCGCTCGCGCCGTTGATGCGCACTGAGCGGGAGCGTTTCCAGAACGGCCAGAATGTTTTCTTCCACCGTCAGCTTGCGAAAGATGGAAGGCTCCTGGGGCAGGTAGCTGATCCCGCTCCTCGCCCTCAAATACATCGGATATCCCGTGATGTCCGTCTCGTCGAGGACCACCTGTCCCGAATCCGGGCTGACCAGGCCGACAACCATATAAAAAGTAGTTGTCTTGCCCGCCCCGTTGGGGCCCAGCAAGCCGACGACTTCGCCCTGGGCAATGGTCAGGCTGATGTTGTCAACAACCTTGCGGCCTTTGTAGGCCTTGGTCAGATCAGCCGTGGAGAGAGTATGCATCGTTGCTCACTGTGCGACAGTGTGCCTGGAAACGACAGGGGAACCCGCTTCCCCTTCCACGAGCAACCTGTCATCGTGAATATAGAATGTCAAACGCTGCCCTGTCATCGATCCTCGATCCGTGTCATAGACGGTCGGTGGTCCTCCGGTCATCACAACTTTTCCCGTCTGAGCGTTATAGACGGCGTTCTCACCCTTAGCATAACGCATGGGCTGCACAATCTTCACATGTCCTTCTGCCACGGCGCGTTCCACTTCAGAGTCCGTCTGCTTCCTGCCGGGTGAAAAATAAACGTCCAGCCGGTCCGCGTCAATTCGCATGTCTTCCGTGATCAGTTCAACATTTCCGGCATAGCGCGCCTTTCGGCCCGCATCCAGATAATCCAGCCGGTCCGCCCGGATGGTGAGAGGTCTCGGGCCGGACGCGCCTCCCTTATGTTCATCGGTCCGTGCCGGCGCCGGCTGCAGGTGAGATGTGACCACCCGGGAATTGGTGCTCACCCGGCGCTCATTCCGGTAAACATCCAGCGACGGAGATTCCACCACATCGGTTCCGCGCCAGGCGCGAACGTGGCCTTCGTAGTGGACCACCTGGCTGCGGCGGTCGGCAACCATGCGATGAGCAACCACGTTGGTGGGAGGCGCCGAGGGATCGCGCGGATCCGTGTGGATGGCGTGGACGCCTCCGATTCCTTCTGCCGTGTCAGAAGCCAGCAGAATCAGAATCTGGTCGGCGTGCGCCCGCGTGCTCGAATCCCAAATCTCCGGGCGCCCGGTGAGAATCAGCTTCTGCTCGCGCGCAACGTCCCGGGCCCGCTCGGCTTTCGCCTCGATCGTCCCGTTCTGAAAATGGAAGTCCCCGCTTTGCTCTACCGATTGGACCACTTCCGTCGCCGGATCAAAGTCCGCCACCATCTCTCGTGCGGTTGTAACCGCCGGGGTCTGCTTCCCGGAATTCGGAGGCGGCGCGAAGACGATCCTGGTTCCACCCGTTCCGCGAAACCGTTCGAGATGGCTTGCAGAATCAAAGTCCATGAAGAACCTGGCCGCGGTCACCGTGCGGTTTCCGGCCTTGGCGCTCTCAGGATAGAGAATCAGCGTTCCGGGGCCCGCCGTTTCAGCCTCTTTAAGATTCTTCCCTTTGGGGCGAAAAGAAAACAGGAGCTTTTCAGTTGCAAGGTCTTCCTTCGCGATTTTTCCTCCCGGGGTCCGCGATGAGGAAGAGTCAGCTTGCGCACCCTGTGACTGTGCAATCGTCAGATGAACCTGGCCCATGGCTACGCCGTTGGAAGGGGCGTGCGTGGCAGAATCAAAATTCAAGACGACTTCGTGCGCTTCCACCTTGCTCAGCGCTCCGCCTTGCGTGGACTCGCCGCGCACATGCCCCACCGCCTCCAGCTTGCTGAGCCGGCTGGCCGCAGGATCGAGATGGCCCCGGAGCACATCGGACTGCAACTTCACCTGCCCGTCCCGGGTTCTGTCCAGAGCGTGTGCGTGGCCTTTTAACAGAACTTCGGTAATGCGGTTCTGAGCGTTCAGCGATATCGAGCCCTGGCTTGCGGCCACCGTTCGGGCCCCCTGATGGACTGTTACCGGTCCCCAAAGTTGCACACCTTCGGCCGGTCCGGCATAGCGAAGGCGGCTGGCCGACATTTCGATGGGCGAGCCCGGTTGCGCACCCTTTGCAGCGTGGAGCGTTGCCTGCACGTCCTGCTTCAGGATAATCTCTCCCTTCTCGCTGCCGTAGATCACCCCGCGCGCTGACCCGGAAACGTCCCCCAGATGAAACCGCACCGGAGTGTCGCTCTCGAGCTGGGTGCCGTGATCGCTGGAAGCCACTTTTGATGTCCTGATATACACCGGGGGGCGGCCGGTATCCGCATCGGCGGGCGACCGATGGTTGCGCTTTCCGGGCCCGCCGGCCACGCCCGCCATCTGGGTGGGCGAGGCGTTCAACACCAGTTCAACGTCGCCGGGCGTGGAGAGATTTCCGGTAGCCGGATTGTACGCTCCCTCCGGAGTTCGCATGATGTCGTACCGGTTTCCCGACTGCCCGAAGTACTCCACGTAGACGTCCTTCAGCACCGTCGAGCCGCCCTGCTTGTAGGCCAGCGTCCGCGCCGCGTGGATGACAAACACCCGCCGCCCGTTTTCCGAGCGCGTAAACGTGACGCCTGAAAGCTGCTGGTTGACGTCTTTTGGAAGCTGGGGAGGTTTGGGCAGGGGAGTCTGCCGCTTGGTATTGCCCAGCCAGACGGTTGCCAGGACGACCGCCACGGTGGCCAGGAGCCCGGCGCCGGCCAGAACCTTAACCCAGCGTTTTCCCCGGATGTGTCGTTGGATGCTTTCGCTCAATATCCCGCGTCATCCTCCTCCTTCTATTCTAAACCCCGGCAGGGAAGTAATCCCTCCGAATCCATGAATCCAGCCGAAATCCCCCGGAAAAACCGGCGAATAGGTAAAAGTTACACGCTGTTTCAAAATCGGACACAATTTTGAAAGTTCGCGGAAACCAAGAATGTCGTGATTTTATAAAATGCTTATTATCAATGATTTAAGATTTTACAAGAAATCTTCGCAAACGTCCCAAACGTCCCATTTCAGGCTGAACCGGGCATGTGTAGGCTAATAATCTAAGCTCTTGTGCCCGCGCGGCCCCTCCGCCCACATCCTCCCTTTCGCCTCGATAGCGCCTTCAGGATGCCCGGCCGGAGCTCTTATGTTTGCCGGCGATGCGGGAAGAGGTGTTTTGGGTGGGGGAAATGAATTCCGGCGAAGCGATTCCGCGCCGGGGCGCGAGCCAGCCGCAGCGGGGCGGGATCCAGAGCCCGACAGTCAAGCCGGTCCCGCCACGAATTGCCCGGCCATTTCCGTTTCAGTGCGAGCTGATGTGGATAGATCCTCCGCTGGTGTGCAGGCGAAGCGCCGGACCGCCCTGGCCGATGCTGCCGTTCAGGCTGGAGCGCGAAATGGTGCCCACCACCTTCACGGGCAGGTCGGTTGAAACGGAGCCGCCGGAAGTAGAAGCGTCAAGGTTGAGATTGACGGCGGGATCGAGGCTCACGCGGATGGAGCCGCCGGAAGTTGTAAGTTCGCCTCCCTGGCCGTTACCTGGCGAGAGCGTTGCCCGGATGGAGCCGCCCGACGTGTGGGCGCTCACGCGGCCCGTCAAGCCGTCAATGTGGATGGAACCGCCGCTGGTCCGCGCGTCCAGCGACCCGGTCAAAGAATTCACGCTGATGCCGCCTCCGGACGTCCGCGCCTCAACATTTCCGTGAACGTTTGCAGCCTCAATCGAGCCGCCGCTGGTGCCCAGGTCCTGTTCACCCTCCAGCGACGAGACATTCACTGACCCGCCGCCGGTCCTCACGCTCACCCGTGTCTTGGACGGCACCGTCACCTCAAAGTGCAGGTTGGCGTTCGAGAACCAGTTGAAGGTTTTCCTGCGCGCCGTCACCCGCGCCTGGCCGGTGCTCGACTCGAAATTGAAGGTGTACAACTGCTCCAAATCGTCGCGGTTGGAGGTGATAACGATCCGGGCGCCCGTGTCGCCGGAACCCGTCACCGTCACGCTTCCCCCGTCCGCCTGCAGCACAAATTCGCCGCCCGGCGCGAGCGGCAGCGTCTTCTCCATCCGCGATCCGGCGCGCGCCACCGCGCTCAGCGCCACCAGGGCCACCATCAGCAAGCCTGCCGTTTTCGTTTTCATTCTCTCCTCCGCATTCGTCAAGCCCCACTAAAAGCATTACGCGCCAGCCGCCGTAAATGTTCTAAGTTTTCTTGGATTTTTGAGGCGGCAGGTGGAAGGTGGCAGAGGGTAGGTGGTAGGTGGTATGTCGAATGTGGGCAGTAAATGGATTGTCTCAGGGGGACGCAGCTTCAGCTGCGTCATCGTGGCCGTAGCACATCAGAACGGCTTCAGCCGCTGAAGTCTCTCTTACTAACCGCCCGGTCTGGGGTTGATGTCCACAGCCCTCGTCGCGAAAGGGCACGGATTTATCCGTGCCGAACGAGGCATCCCCATTTTTCCCCGAACCCTCTACTTCGGGGGGAGAGAGCGGACGCGCACGTGGCCTGGTTTAGGGTGGGGTACCGGAATTCCCATGACGGCGCGACGCCGTCCTTGGAGTGCGGGAGCGTGCTCCCGCCTTCGGCCCCCAAATTTGCCGCGGGAAGAGGCCCCCAAATCGGGACGCCAGCGAACGGGCCGCGCGCAAGGCGGCCACCGACTTCGTCGGGGTAAACTCCAGCCGCCGCACTCCATGGCCCGCAGAACTGTAACCATCCGTTAGAGGCATTAGCTGGTGTTCTGCGGGCAGCGAAGCTGAGCGGGTAATGGCCTGTGCAGGGGGACGCAGCTTCAGCTGCGTCATCGTGGCCGTAGCACATCAGAACGGCTTCAGCCGCTGAAGTCTCTCTCGCCACCCGCGAACGGCCTACCCATTCTGCAATCTTGAATCTGCAACCTGAAATCGCCCCTTGGCCCGCGCCCTGCTTGTCACCCGTCACTCATCACTCGCCACTGCTTCTTGACCGCGTGAGGGGTGTTTTAAAGAAAAGTGATCGATCGACCGATTCGCAATTGCCCGATGGGAAGCGGCGGTCACGGCACCGCTCGTCTACCGTGGGCTTCGGTGTGCCGCGGGAGCCAAACGGCCTTATACTTGTGATATCCTTTGTGGCAGTTTGCGCGGTCGGTGTTCCTTTGGCTACCCTAATGATGCGGAGAAAAACCGACGAATTCATTTGCAGGCGGACCTGACAATGGGAACCAAGCATGGCGAATTGAATTCGGCTGTAGTTACCAGCCAGCCCGACTGGCCACTCACGGATCCCGACGCTGGCGCGGCAGACCTCCGCGCAGAGGACAATCACAGCCTGGCAAGCTACCTTCCCCCCGAGATTGGACACATTGGCCGGGATCACCAAACTGCGCTGCCTCGCATCGCCAAAGATCCCAACCTTACCAGGTTGATTGACCAGGCTCTGCGAAAAATACCCTCACGGCATGAAATTTATCCGGGGGACGCGAGGCGCATGGATTTTCTCCAGCCCGAGAGCGTCCATCTCGTTACCTGTTCCCCCCCGTACTGGACGCTCAAAGAGTATAGAGACACGGAAGGCCAGCTCGGCCACGTTCCGGACTATGAGGGTTTTCTGGTTGAACTGGACCGGGTCTGGGCACATTGCTACCGCGCCCTGGTTCCGGGCGGCAGGCTCATCATCGTGGTGGGGGATGTCTGCCTTTCGCGCCGGAAGAATAAGGGCCGCCACACCGTTGTGCCTCTGCACGCTTCAATTCAGGAGCATTGCCGCAAGCTCGGTTTCGACAACCTTCAGGGAATCTTCTGGCACAAGATCGCCAACGCAGCGTATGAAGTTGAGAACGGCTCCGGCTTTCTCGGCAAACCCTACGAACCCAATGCCGTCATCAAAAACGATGTCGAATATATCCTGATGCAGCGCAAGCCGGGAGGGTACCGGAGCCCGTCTGTGGCGACTCGCGTCATGAGCGTGATTTCAGAGCAGAATTACCAGAAATGGTTTCGCCTCGTGTGGGACGATCTGCCGGGCGCATCAACCAGAGACCATCCCGCTCCTTACCCCGTCGAGCTTGCTGAAAGGCTCGTCCGGATGTTCAGTTTTGCCGGCGACACGGTTCTTGACCCCTTCCTTGGGACCGGGAGCACCAGCATTGCAGCAGCCCGATGCGGCCGCAACAGTATTGGCATCGAGATTGACCCACACTACCGGAAGATGGCCTCTGACCGCCTCGCCAGGGAAACAGCGGACCTCTTCAGCAAAGTCACGCTTCAGCTTCACGGAGAGTAGCATCCCGAATGGACAATCCAGATGAGAGAGTGCGCGCTGCCGTCCGTTACTTTTGGCAGACCAGGAAAAAACAGGCCCTTGCCCAGGGCAACAAAACAGGAATCAAGGATTACGGCAGCCGTGGCGCAGTAACTGGTGGCAAGCAGATTGACGGCTTTGTTCAGGTAGTGGCCGAGTTGCTCAAGGAGAGCGAGCTTTCTCCGGATTCCATCCACATCGACAAGAAACACGTGGTCCTTCCCGGGTGGTTCCGGCCGACGAAAGAATGGGACCTGGTTGCACTTGTAGACGGAACAGTCCTGGCGGTCATCGAGTTCAAGTCGCAGGTAGGTTCTTTCGGGAACAACTTCAACAATCGAACGGAAGAAGCGCTGGGAAACTCGACGGACATCCTGACGGCATATAGGGAGGGGGCTTTTCAGGGCTCACCGCGTCCCTGGATTGGATACCTGATGCTGCTGGAAGATTCGCCAGGGTCCAGAACTCCGGTTTCTGTTCAGGAACCGCATTATCCCGCGTTTCCCGAGTTCCAAAACACGTCCTATGCAGACCGCTACCGCATCCTGTGCCAAAAGCTCGTCCGCGAAAGGCTCTACGACGCCACGTGCCTGATCCTCTCCGACGCAAAACGCGGACTCCGCGGTGAATATAGTGAGCCTTCCGCTGAAATCGGTTTTCGCAACTTCGCCGCATCACTAACCGCCCACGCGATGGCGTTTGCAAGAGCTCACAGGAAGTAGGGTGGTCAGTAATTTCGAGCCCTAAGCGGACGCGACACCTACTACCGTTCACAAACCCCGCCGCACTCGCCAGGTGCGTGCCACGTGCTCGGGCTATTTGCTTCCTATGATCTCGCCCCTTGTTTTTGGACTGAGGTAATACTCAAAGGCTCTCTTGAGGAAGAGTTGTCTTCTTTTAATTGCGTACGGTTCTACCGAAGCTTGAGAAATATACTTTTGAAATTCTTCTAAAATCTTCCGATTTGTAGGTTCACGGAAGGCGCTCAAGAGTTTCAGGTTGCGCTTAACCTCGTTCAGCAACTTAATGTAGAACTTCACAAAGTCAGGAATAACGTGCGTTTCTTTTTGAGTATATAGGTTCTCAACAAACAAATACGTAGAGACTGCAGCCGCCCTGCTTGAGATGTTCAGTGCGGCTGCTCCAAAAGCATGGTCCATAATCCTTAGAACTTCTCTTATTCTCACTAGGTTTCCATCTTTCTCATCTATAGCGTATTTATCCTTGAAAAAGTCCTCAAGGTCGTCATAGCGTGCCCTAACGAAGTCTCCAGTTTCGCTGAGGCTGAATGAGTTGATACAAATTTGTGCCAACGTGAATTGCCTCGAGAACCGCCTTTCAGAAAGTTTCGTATTTCTTAGAAAGGGCGCGTCGTTTCCCATTTCCTTGTAGACAAAATCTCGTAGGGCGCCTGTGTGTGATTTCAACAGTTCCCCAGAATTAAGTCTGACCCCGAGCTGCAGACGCCTGAATATTTCCCGGAGAAATACTTCGTCGTCAATCTGCGGGTATGTGACAAATGTCAACGGATAGTCTTCGATCTTTTTCGCTAGCTGCGGCAGGTCCTCTTGCAGCTGCTTATACGTGTATCGGTCTCCAGCCACTCTGACGGTCAGGGGATTGTCCCCCGCCTGCTCTGGTTTAAAGAAATTCAGCAACGTCGCCATTCTCTGTTTTCCATCAATACACTCATAATCGAAATTCTTGTTGCCACTCACGCGCGCGAGATAGATTTTCGGAATATCGATATTCTGGATAATGGAGTCTATTAGCTTCTCTTGGTCCCCTCTCGACCAAATCTTCTCGCGTTGATAATCTGCATCCAAATCTATGCGATAGATATAATCGTCTATGAACTTCTTCACGGGGATCGATTCTAGTTCTCTTGTAATCCGCCCCTTCGTTGTCGTAGGCATGCTCTTCTCCAGTCACCTTACAACCTTCTTCATGTCCCGTGTTGTGTTTATTGCGTCCTGGCCAAGCATTGCGAGGCCCTTGTATTTGAGCCAGGTCTTAAATGGGTTTGCAGATGATCCTTCAGGGATCAATGTACCTTCAATCTTCGAAAAAGTCCTGATTCCTGGGAAGAACCCGTAGTTTCCCTTGATGTCTTCGCCCGCCTTCTCGTGATTTATAATCTCTATGTCGAACGCCCTTCCCCCTTCCAAGTGCGCTTTGAACATTAGGTCGATGAAATGCGAGTCATTTGGGCTGAGTGAGCAGCCAATTACTCGGAGGGTGTCGCATTCAATAAGAACTTCAAGCGCCCTGTTCCAGATGAAACCGTACGGCGCATGAAGGTAGTTCTTTGCGGTTCCCAAAGGAATGATTTCAATTGTTCTCCTTCTACCCCGTATCTTTTTCGACTTCCAGTTGAAAGAACCGTGCAGCTTCAACAGGGGAACCTTGTCCTCCGAAGGGGTATCTTCCAAGGTGAAACAGTAAATAGGATCACCGAGGTACAGTTGATACGCTTGGTCCAAGATATCGTCATAATTCAACGAAATCAGGCCTGTCAGTTGTTCCGCAGCCTTTGTTAGTGGGTGTTGGTGGAGTTCAAGTAGCGCCTTGTGTAGATAGAAACCCCTTGTCCGGGATCCAGAGAGGATATTTTCAATATCCGCCTGCACGAGGTTCTTGAGTCGCCGGGTCTTGTACTCCCAGCCTTGAATCTTACTGTTCTCGATCAAGCTTATCAGTAATTCAATGTTAAGGGATCCGGCCGTCCCCGACACCATCGCGACGTTCTTGATGTACCTTGTGCTGGCTCTAGCTTTTTCGATTACTCGGGAAGAGACATTTCCTATCAGGAGCCCATACTTTTCCACGATTAGCTCTGGATTGCGGTTCAGGAGTTCAGCGTGAGTCGCGCCCGCCCCAAACAGATACACAACCTTTTTGGGTCCAGCTTTTGGCATGCCAGATAATACCGAAATCAGGTGAACACCTAGCGGCGCGAAGATCGAACCTTTGGCGCCCGGTGCGGCCACGGATTACCGTGGAATTAGGACCACAACTATATATATCCCCAGCCCTTGGAATGCAAGCGGGTTGCGCATATGTGGTGTATTTCGCCATGTATGCGACCGCAGGATGCGGTCCGTGGGCGCCGGCGATTCATCGCGCAAAAAGTAAAATCTTCAGCATGACCACAGCCACGCAGAGCAAAACCGCTGCGGTTGCGCCATCGCGCCATTCTGACCCCGCTCAGCTTTGCTGAACGTCCCGATCCATCGGGGCGCCGGCCGCGTTGCGGTAATGATAGAATCAGCTTAAGTCCCGCTAAGGGGGCGCTGGGCTGTATGCGGATTGGTATCTGTAAACTGTGTCTCCAACAAGGAAAGCTCCAGAAAAGCCATTTCATTCCGTCTGCCTTCTACAAATACATACTCAGCCCTTCCGAGGGTAACCCCAATCCGGTCCTCGTTGGCCCGCGTGTCACTGCTACGACCTCACGACAGGTTCGTGATTACCTGCTCTGCGCGGAGTGCGAAGACCTGTTTAACAAAAATGGTGAACAAGCAATAGTAAAGTGGGTCTGGAACGGCAAGGACTTTCCACTCGGGAATCGTCTCGCTGTCGCTCACCAGCATTTCACATTTAGCAAGGCGCTCGTATTTTCAGGACGTGCTATCGGAATCGATGTCGAGAAAATCTCCTATTTTGCGCTCAGTGTTATTTGGCGCGCAGCGGTCCATCAATGGGATCTAATGTTTGGTGATAAGAGTACGCTCTTAGACTTGGGTAAAACTGAGGAACCGATACGCCAATACCTGCATGGCGATGCGGATTTTCCAGATCAAGTTGCGATCACCGCAACGGTGTGCACAGATCGAACTTCAATGACTTTTTATCCGCCCTGCCGAGCTACGGATATTCCACACACAGCGTTTGGGTTCCTTGCACTGGGCATCCACTTTTTAGTTTACGTTGGGGACAAGATCCCCCTCGCCGTGCGGCAGACCTGCTTTATGAAGTCTGATCATCAACTACTTTTCCAGCGGGATTGCAGTGAGAAGATATTTCATGCCTATGCCGAACTCATGAAAACCAGCAAACTCGCGAAGGGGTTGGACTAAGAGGGCCAGTCCCGGGAAGCCCCTTCCACACCGCGGGTCGTGAAAGCACACCGCAGTTTGGAATGTATGCGATTAGAGGATGCGGTCCGTGAGAGCCGGCGAAGCATCGCATCATTCAGAAAGTAAAATCTTCAGTATGACCACAGCCACGCAGAGCAAAACCGCTGCGGTTGCGGCATCGCGCCATTCTCACCCCGCTCAGCTTTGCTGAACGTCCCGATCCATCGGGGCGCCGGCCGAGCCCCCGAAGGGGGCGAAAGACGTCATTCCCAGATATACCGCTCGTCGTACGGCGCACCGTTCTTTTTGAGGAAGCTGATGAATTCTTCCTGAAAGGTAACGCGCCGGTGGTGCTTCTCCTGATCGCGAATGTATTTGGTCACCGAGGCGGCATTCGACTGGCTGACGCTGAAGGCTCCGTAACCGGTTTGCCAGCCAAACCCGCGAAGGCGGCTTCGCGTCTGATGCACCCAGCGCGACGAGTTGGTCTTTACGATGCGTACCGCCTCGGCAATTGCCACACCGGGCGGCAACCACAAAAACAAGTGAGCGCGGTCCGGCATGGAGTTGGCGGCGACGCATTTGCCCTGAATCTCGCGGACGATTCCGCCCAGATACGCGACCAGGTCGGGTTTGAGTTCCAGAGGGATGAGCGGTTCGCGGTCCCTGGTGCTGAAGATGACGTGGGTCAGGAGGTTTGCGAAGGTATGTGCCATTTCTTTCGCCCCTCCGAGTGTGCGTGAGAACCAGGTTGCATTTTGAAGGGAAATGATGCAAAAGAAAGGGTCATGAGCACACGATTTTTGCCGTACAACCCGGATCAGGCTTATTTGCTGCCACCGAAC
>Ga0307373_10000157_pt1 | contig 120601 bp, 104 predicted proteins | sample OX2MG_FD_202534 | JGI IMG/M metagenome (GOLD analysis project Ga0307373, IMG submission 202534) | Soil microbial communities from Risofladan, Vaasa, Finland - OX-2 | ecosystem: Environmental > Terrestrial > Soil > Coastal area > Acid sulfate soil | place: Finland: Risofladan, Vaasa... | reverse complement strand
CTAAAATATTCGATTTTGGCAACGATAGTCGGCTTAGCATTTCCAACGACGCGATGCAAGCGTACCAGCGGCGTCATCGTCGCCGTTTCCAGTATGTTGTCGGCAATCTGTGCGCGACGATTCCAGTCAACCATGAGATTTCGTCCTTCCTGATTACTTTGGTCGTATTGCCTGGGTTATATCCAGCAAGCATTGTGCTGCTAGCAGCACAATGCTTGCTGGATATAACCCAGGCAATACATTATTTTCCATTTTGAGCATGAATAGCTCTTAACACTCTTTCCGGTGTGAGCGGTATCTGGCGAATACGAATGCCGAGGGCGTCGGCGACGGCGTTGGCAACGGCGGGGGCCATGCCATCTATGGGGATTTCGGCGATGGCTTTGGCACCGAAGGGGCCGAAAGGATCGCTGGTCTCCACGATATAGGTCTCCATCTGCGGCATGTCGGGGGCGCTATAGATGCGATAGTCGCTCAGGTTGGTGGTGAGCATGACACCTTTCTGGTCGTAGACCATCTCTTCACAGACGCCGTAGCCGAGAGCTTGCGTTGCGCCGCCTTCGATTTGCCCCTCAGCCATGATGGGATTGATGACGCGCCCGGCATCCACGGCTGATATGGCTTTGAGAACACGCACCACGCCCGTCTCGGTATCTACCTCGACCTCCGCTCCTTGCGCGGCAAAGGGCGGCGGCGAATTGTAGCTCATCCACGATGCGGTAGACATGATTTGCTGCTGATTCTCGACATGCAGGGAGTGCAATGCAACCTGCGAAACGGTAACAGTTGAACCGTTGGATGCAGTGATAACGCGGTCTTCGATCGTCAACGTTTCGGGATTGGCCTTTAACATGTGCCCAGCGACATCAAGCATCTGCGAACGCACTTGCTCGGCGGCTTTTTTGGTTGCGCCGCCGCTGATATAGGTGGTAGAGGAGGCATAGGCACCGGTATCAAAAGGCGTGAAATCGGTATCGGATGAGTGCATGATGATATCTTCCATGCGCACACCCAACACTTCGGCGGCAATCTGAGCCAGCACGGTATCTGAACCTGTACCAATATCGGTTGCGCCTACCATGACGTTGAACGAGCCATCGTCATTGAGCTTGATGCTGGCTCCGCCCATATCCAGACCGGGGATTGCGGTTCCATGCATGGCGAGCGATACGCCGACACCGCGCCGAAAACGTCCATTGCCACCTTTGCCACGCTTCTCCTGCCAGTGCAACTTCTCTTCGACAATTTGCAAGCATTGAGGAAGGCCGCAACTTTCAATAATCTGGGCATAGCCCTCTTTGCCCTCACCCAGAGCTTTCGCGAGCGGATTTTCATCGCCCTCTTTGAGCCAGTTTTTGCGCCGCAATTCAAGCGCGTCCATGCCCAATTGTTTCGCTACCTCGTCAATATGGCTCTCTAGGGCGAAAAAGCCCTGTGGGACGCCATAGCCACGGAAGGCTCCGGCGGGCGGCAGGTTCGTGTAGACAACCTCCGCGACAAAACGGATATTTGGGCAGGGATAGATTGGCAGCGTTTTCGAGCCAGTATTGCTTTGTACGGTCATCGAGTGTGTACCATACGCGCCGGTGTTGGCAAGCACCGTCATCTGATTGGCAATAATGGTGCCGTCGCGTTTGACACCCGTTTTCATGCGCAAAATCTGCGGGTGGCGCGAACGACTGCTACGGAACTCTTCGGCACGGGTCAATTCGAGCCTGACCGGGCGATTCGTTGCTATTGTCAGCAGAGCGCAGATGTCTTCGATCAAGACTTCCTGTTTGACGCCAAAACCACCGCCGATACGCGGTTTGACGACGTGAATCTGGCGCGGCGGCAGACCAATGATGGGCGAAATAATGCGGCGCACATGGTAGGGAACCTGCGTGCTGGTGCGCACTACCAGGCGGTCATCTTCATCCCAGTACGTAATGACAATGTGATTTTCAATGGGGGTCTGCTGCACCTGTGGCACAATGTATTCGCCCTCGACGACCAGATCGGACTCTGCGAAGCCACGCTCTACATCGCCGACTTCGGCTTCCAGATAGGCGGCGACATTGCGCGATGCATCGTGGATACGATATGACTCTGGTTCAGGATGAATACGCGGTGCATTCGCGTCCATAGCGCGGCGCGGGTCAAGAACGGCGGGCAAGACCTCGTACTCGACGTGGATCAAATCAAGCGCCTGTTCGGCTATCTCCGGCGTCTCAGCAGCCACGGCAGCCACGCGGTCGCCGACGAAGCGCACCATGTAATCGAGGCAATACTGGTCGTGCGGCCCCGGTTCGGGCCAGGATTGCCCGGCGGTGGTATAGGGAATACGCGGCACATCTTTGTAGGTCAGAACAGCATGCACACCCGGCAATGCTCTGGCTGCGGACGCATCTATGTCGCGAATAACCGCGTGAGCATGCGGACTGGTCAGCAAACGCCCATAGAGCATATCACGCAATTCGATATCATCCACAAAGGCGGGCCTTCCAGTCACAAGCTTGGCGGCATCCACTTTGCGCTCAGGCTTGCCAACAACGCTCAGATCGGTTTTGGTCGAAGTTTCTACAAGCGTTGCAACGCCGCCTTTGGATACATCGTTTGACGAGGGTGTGAGCGGCGTACTGGATGTGGAGTCAGCATTTGAAGCACCGTATTCGGCATGCTCTAAGGGAGAACGACCGGGGTCCCAGGGTTTCGCGTTTTTATCACTGCCGGGTTTGCTGATTGGCACGACCGTCTCACCTCGTAACAGGGCTGCCGTTCGCAAAATGGCTTGAACCGGCTTGACATAGCCAGTACAACGGCAGAGGTTGCCCGAAATAGCGTCGCGTACCTCGGCTTCGGTTGGATTGGCATTCTCTTGCAACAGTGCATACGCGGAAAGCACCATACCAGGCGTGCAGAAACCACACTGAATGGCTCCGGTATCTATAAATGCCTCCTGCAACGGGTGCAATTTGCGAGCATTACCCAGACTCTCGACGGTAGTGAGCGTACAACCACCGGCTTGAGCGGCGAGCATAACACATGCAGGGCGCGGCACACCGTCTACGAGAACAGTACATGCACCACATTCTCCCGTTTCACAACCATGCTTAACGCTGAAATAGCCCTCGCGACGCAGTACCGTCATGAGCGATTCGTTAGGGGCGGCATCCAGACTTTTGATGACCCCGTTGATACGTAGTTCAAGTTCCATAGCTTACTTGCTCCCTTCCGACGAAGCCATGCCACCGCGCAACGCATTGTTGGTGGCTTCCTCTAGCGCACGATAGGCCATACTGGTACCGCTTACCCGGCGATAATCGGCACTGGCACGAAAATCAGACGACGGGCGAAAATCGGCCATGCCGGATTGCACAACTGACTTAATTTGCCGGCTCCACGCTTCAGTCGTAGCAATCGGCTGCCCCTCAAGTTGCCTTTCAATCGCAAATATGCGCTGGACATCCATGTTCACACCACCGAACGCGAGGCGCACCCGCTGGTACACGCCATTCGTGACTTGCACGAGCGCGGCAACATTTAGCAGCGCCACATCGGTAGGTGTACGCCCCACACGCATAAACGCTGCACCGGTAGCAGCACCCGGACGCGGCACAAGCACCTCGATCATCAATTCGCTGGGGCGACGATCCATAGCTAAGGAACTCAATGCTATGTGGCGTTCTTGCTTTCCTTTGAAGGTGACACCGGACAGCGCCAATCCTGGCCGCTCAAACGTGCCACCACTGAGATTGACCTGCGTTTTTGAGGCGGAACGCACCACGACTTCGGTATCTAGAACGGCAAGAGCCGTTAGCAAATCAGCCTGTGAAGCTGTACCAGCACCAAGCGTGCCACCTATGGTGGCACTATTGCGAATGAGCCGCGAAAAGGACGAAGCTAACGCCGCTTGTACCAGTATTCCTCCTGCAAATTCTTGCAGTATAGGTGACTCGGCTATGCTTTGCAGAGTTGTCATTGCGCCAATATGAACACCACGGGCATCTTCAGTAATGTAGCTCAGTTCGAGGTCGCGCAAGTCTACCACGGACTGAATACTGTCGTCGCGATGCCCAAGTAAATAGGTGCCTCCCGCCAATGGCACAGTTTTTATGTCCGTGCGAGACAACAGCAGGAGCGCATCATCAATTTGCTCTGCCCAGTGATATTCCATTACATTCAGTAACATGTTGTTTATCCCTTATCTACCTGTCAGAATCAGCCCTGTAACGGGACGAGTGTAAACGTCTCAACATCAATCAATCCCTGGTCAGTCAGCTTGAGCGACGGAATGACAGAGAGCGAGAGAAAACTGAGCGTCATGCATGGATGTTCAAGCGTACAACCCAGTTCGGCTGCTGCGGCATCAAGTGCGCGTAGTTGTTGCACTAATTCGCTGGCTGGCAACGGCGAAACAAGGCCGCCATAGGGCAACGGCACGCTGGCACGCACCTCGCCATCAACGACACAGGCGAAACCGCCGCCCATCTCTTCAAGCTTTCGAGCAGCTGTGAGTATGTCGCGATCATTCGCCCCGGCGATGACGAGATTATGAGCGTCGTGCGCCACACTGGAAGCAATTGCACCTTTGCGCAAGCCAAAGCCTTCGACCAGTCCGAGACCAACTCGCCCACTGGCATGATGACGCTCGATAACCACTAATTTCAGCAGGTCACGTGCCGGGTCGGCGACTATCTCGCCATTGCGAATGGGAGCCTCTAACTGTAGACGTTTCGTTGTAATTTGTCCTGGCTCAATACCCACCACTTCAACTATGCCAGCTTTGCCTGGCATACGAAAGTCAGCTTCACGAATATCGCCGATATGGACGGTGCCGGTAACACCACTGACAGTGGGCGAAGACACCTCCACAAGCAAAGAGCCGTTCTGCGCCACCAACGCACCGTCTTTGTAAACCGACTCGACTTTGAACGTGTTCAAGTCATCCAAGACCACAAGATCGGCGACAAAACCAGGGGCAATCGCGCCCCGGTCGTAGAGGCGGAAATATTGCGCGGTATTATAGGAGGCAAGGCGTATAGCTTCAACAGGGTCAAGACCCAGTTCGATGGCACGGCGCACTATCGAGTCCATATGCCCACGAGTGGTCAAATCCTGCGTATCGCGGTCATCAGTCACAAAAAAGACACGGGGCGGGTGTAGTTCTTGCACGAGAGGTAGCAGCGTATCGAGGTTGCGAGCCGCAGAACCTTCACGAATCATCAGCCACATTCCCAGGCGAATACGCTGGCGTGCCTCGTCCAGCGTCGTACATTCGTGATCGGACATGACACCGGCGGTGGCGTACGCACACAGGTCGTTGTTATGCAGACCGGGAGCGTGACCATCTACAACCAGCCCGTGCCGCTGCGTAGCAACAATTTTGGCAAGCACTTGCTCATCGCCGTGTAATACTCCCGGCATATTCATCATCTCGGCAAGGCCCAGCACGCGCTCGTCTTCCAGCAACGGCAACAGGTCGTCGGCAGTCAGCACACAATAGGGGCTTTCATACGATGAAGCGGGTACACACGATGAAAGCATGACATACGCGGAAAGTGGCAGACCACGCCCAGCTTCGAGAACATAGCGGATTCCTGCTACACCCAGCACATTGGCGAATTCATGCGGGTCAAGCATCACTGCCGTCACACCTCGCGGCACCACAAGGCGCGTAAATTCCGCGAGTACCAGCATGGTACTCTCAATATGCATATGACCATCAATCAGGCCAGGAGCAAGCCAGCGTCCCTGCAAATCGCGCTCCTCGCGTCCCTGATACCTCTGACTATCAGAGCTGGCAGTGCTGATTCCAACTACCAGTCCATCAGCAATAGCAACATCTGCCTGATAACATTCGCCGCTGCACACGTTGACCAGTCGTGCGTTGCGCAGCACGAGATCAGCGGGGATATTGCCACGCGCAATCTGAATGCGGCGTTGAAGTCCATCCATAGAAAATCCCTTCCATTGACTCCGAAAAATATTTGCTCCACGTTTCGGGTTAGTATTTGAATATGGTATCAGAAACATGCCGAAGAGTCGAGTATACAGGGCTTTTCGGGTATCAGCAGGTGCTGCAATTCTGCTATTGGTATTCAGTATACTCTTTTGTGCCAGTTTTTGGAACGCTTTTCCATCTAGCGGAACAAAACAACCTCCATTTTTTTATCAAGCGCGGAACCAGGACAGCGGCGAGGAGAACATTCCTACTCTACACGCAAATACGAGTAATTGTGTAGAGTAGGGTTATTCCCCTCGCCGCTGTCCTGGTCTGGCAAAAATCTCATACTCATATTCTCGCCAAATAAAAACCTCATCTTCCATCTTTCTGCTGTCATGCAGTATACTTTAACCAGCATACTATCAGGAGTATCTCTACGTTGACAGCAAGGAAGGGACAGACAATGAGCAATTTTGGTACAATGTTGGTGAGGTTGACAGCACTGGCTGGCGGCGCGGTCATTGGCGCACTCTTATCAAGAATGTATGATGAGGCGCTGACAAAACGAGCCGAGGAGCGGTCAATGCGTGACAAAACTCGCTATGCGCAGGGACTGGCAGCAATGCAGGATGAACCCGGGGCATAAATTTTGACGAATGATGAGGAATAACGAACGATGACAACACAACCGAACGCGATGACTGCGGGCGAAAGAGTGCATGCCGCGTTAAAAGGGGAACCGGTAGACCGTGTACCGCTTTGTTTCTGGCACCACTTCAAACCGGAGGGTTCAGGAACACGACTGGCACAGATGACGATGGAATTTTTCCGCACGAAATTCGATCTGGATATCGTGAAAATCATGCCAGACCTGCCTTATCCCAACCCGCAGGCATACCAGTGGAGCATGGTACCAGCGTTGGGACTTGATACGCCCAATTTCCAGCAGCAGTTGATTTGCATTCACGAGCTACGCAACCAACTGGGCGCAGATTATCCGCTTATTGTGACACAGTTCAGCCCATTGACGCTCGCACGGCGCTTTCTGGGCAAAGATGCGATGATGGAGCAAGCGCGACAGGATTTTCCCCATTTCGTGGAAGGATTAGCAACCGTTGCCGGTAATCTGCGCGAATTGATGCGGGCCGAGATTGACGCGGGAGCCAGCGGCATCTTTTTCTCGTGCATGGGCGCAACCAATGCCGATTTTACACCCGAGGAATATGCGCGTATCGGGCGTCCCTTTGATCTGATGGCGCTGGAGGGTGCGCAAAACGGTTGGCTTAACATCGTTCATGTGCATGCTGAACCCAGCCAGGATGGCGATGAAATCTACTTCAACGATTTCGCGGACTATCCTGTTGCCGCCATCAGTTGGAGCGACCGCCTCACCGGCCCCAGCCTGAGCGAGGCGCTGACCATGACCGATAAATGCCTCATGGGCGGTCTTTACGAACGCGGTCCCCTCACGCACGGCGGCGAAACCGAGCTAGACAACGAAATTATGGGAGCCGTCACCCAGACCAAAGGCCGTCACCTCATCCTCGCCAATGGCTGTTCTATTCCTGACGACAACCCGGAAGAATGGCTACACCTGGCAAGACAGTTGGTAGATCGGTTGCGATAAGGATTGTTGAGGTCAGAGCATTTTTATACTGTTCTGGCCTCTCAATTTGTCATTCACAAAAATTGAAAGTCCGAACTCAATGATCAAACTTATTTCGTGGAATGTACGCAAAGTTGGTGAAAAAATTGCTGCCCGGCAAGCGGAGGCACTCTGTAAATTGCCCAGGTGGTGAAATTGACCTCTATAATGTGTATATTACCCCTTTCAACCATAAAGAACGAACTCTTACCGGAGAGCGCAAGTTGTATCCCTGGCTCAAATTTGACTTGCTTTCAGGTATCTACCAGACTCTTTCTGCTCCAACTGATAGACCTCGTGTCCTCTGTGGCGATTTTAATACACCACGAGAGGAAATGCCCGATGGAACAATTATTACATGGGGATATAGCGGAAGGAATGGGAAATATTTTCTTACTCCCGCCGGTCAGTATCAGCATGAAGTAGAGCATAACATCCTGTATGGGCTTGGAGAACATTGCGGTATGCCCGATGCGTATCGTCGCTTTCATGGGTATGGTACGTGTGACGCTGACGAGGGAGGCATGGAGTTGGCAGACGCACACCGGCAAAAAGTACCGCTTCGATCACATTTTTGCCTCAAAGACATTGTGCGTACAGGGCATCCAATATTTGCACAACATACGCCAACGTAACTTGAGCGATCACACTCCTCTTGAAGTGGTTTTCGCGGTAGAAAACGTACTGCAAGCGGATAGGGTGTTGTAAAAAGAATAGTCACTCATACTCAGAAACAGCTATACCCGTGACTAACCACACGTGTGTCCACTCAGTGGAAAACCGCCCCCCTTGCACCTCTGGCCTGATATGATACCATGAGAACAGATGGAACAATCCACTAGTAGGGAAGCATTATTGTGCGTGAACTTTTTCAGCAGCTGGTACAGAGCATGGAGCGCGGCGAAACCGTGGCGATGGCAACCATTATCCGGCGTAAGGGGTCAGTACCGCGTGAGGTCGGGGCCAAAATGCTGGTGCATCGTGGTGGGAAGATCAGCGGCACAGTGGGGGGTGGTTGCGGCGAGGCCGAGGTCTGGCGCAGTGCCCTCAACGTGATTGATACCAGACACCCGACCACTGTACAGGTAGATTTGACCGAGGATATCGCGATGGAAAGCCAGGGGGTATGCGGTGGCATCTTCGATGTCTTCATTCAACCCTGGCACGATATCTCTTTGAGTGAACAACCGGGTATGCAGAATACAGCCGCCGCTGTTCATACGGCTTTAGAGGGCGAGCGGGCGATTGTTTTGCTCACAATTGTTGCCACTTCTGGCGCATGGCGTTCTAGTATAGGGCAACAAATGCAGGTACATGAACATGGCGAAACGCAGGGCGAACTGGTACTTCCCGATGCTCCTTCTGAACTCACAGCACAGCTAGTACGGGCAGCACAACAATCCATCGAGTCTGGCAAGCCGCAGATTGAAAAAATATGCGGCGCTCCCGGTTCCTGGGCAGAGATTTTTGTTGAGCCGTTTATTCCGCCTCCGGTGCTGCTTATTGCTGGTGCAGGTCATATTGCTCAACCACTTGCCGCCGTTGCCTCCCTGATGAATTTTTCCGTCAGCGTCACCGATGATCGTGCTTCGTTCGCGAATCGTGAACGTTTTCCTGGTGCGAAGCAACTGCTGGTGGGCGATATCGAGAACACTCTACGCGACTATCCCATTACGCCGCGCACGCATGTTGTGCTGGTTACTCGCGCTCATTCGCACGACGTGCAAGGTTTGCGTGCGATTATAGACTCACCGGCAGCCTACATCGGCATGATTGGCAGCCAGCGCCGCGTCTGGGCTGTTTTCAAATTGCTTCACGAAGGCGGGATGCCAAGTGAGAAACTGCTGCGCGTGCGAGCGCCCATTGGCCTCGATCTGGGCGGTTCCACTCCTGAAGAAATCGCGCTCGGTATCATGGCGGAGATTACACTGTTGCGCCGCAACGGGACAGGTATAGCTATGTCTGATCCATTACGCGCTCGCTTTGCGGAACGTTTGCGTCGCATGGATAATTTGTAAGATTCACTATAGCGCGAAAGAACGTGAATACTTAGCGTTCCATCATTCTTTCGAGTCTAGCCTTGATAGAAGGCCACTCACTCTCGATAACACTGTAGTAAACCGAGTGACGATAAGAACCGTCGGGCATTATCATATGATTACGCAGTACCCCCTCTTTGACTGCCCCCAAACGCTCAATGGCTCGCTGGGATCGCGTATTGAGATGATGCGTTTTGAATTGCACGCGGATTGCGCTCATATCCTCAAAGGCATGACGCAAGAGCAGGTATTTACATTCGGTATTAATGCCACTCCGTTGCGCGGAGGGGGTAAGCCAGGTCCAACCAATTTCTAAGCCATAATCGTGGGGCATTATTGACAGATAGCGTGTTTCACCTACGACACAATTGTGGTCAAGACTGGTGATGATGAAGGGGAGGCAGATGCCTTCGCTCTGTTTCTGAAGAATAGAGGCGATAAGGTGTTCCATCTCCAGAAGTGAACGAGGTTGCTTGACAGGTATATAGGTCCATATCGCAGGGTCCTGGCTTGCGTCGTATAATTCACTGGCATATTCCATGCGCAATGGTTCCAGCCGCACAAGACTTCCTTGTAACGTAACTGGCTCGATGTTCATCATAGATAGTTAGCCTTTCATTGAACCTTTATTAACGTCCAGTGTAACACAGTTCCAGGAGAACAGTGAGTACCAATTTGATTGAATGGTGGGCAGCCAAGATGTGTTTTCTCGGGTCAATGTTTTTGTGGGTAGAAAATACCGCTCAACGTATCTTACGGTTTTTCAATGGCAATCCTAAACTGAGAAATCTCTGAATAAGAGCAGTCTCAACGGCCAGGCGTTCACGTTTAGAAGAGGGCGCAGGGATATCCACAATCACTATTTCTGACTTCGGCCAGCCACGACCACCGGTGTTACGGCTGCGCATCCCCTTCGCAGTTTCTCCAATACGATATTCACCCGTACTCTCATCGTACGTGATATACACGGTTGGACCAAACCTCGGCATACTCTCTTTCCTTTCAATGATACCCGATGATACTCTCAATACTCTCGCCAGCAGGTTGCCACTTCCCCGTCTTGCAGGAACAAGCAAACGGTCTCAAGATGCGGCTCATGCATTCATCCCCAGTACAATCCATCCGGCGATCTGTCCGGCACCACATCGTAGCAATTCTTCGCTTAACCATCCCTCTTGTGCTATTTCACATAAATTACGGATGATCGATACGATACTTTCTTCACTCACGGGAAGCTCCTACTTGAAGCGAAAACCACCACCATATAAGCCCCCATCTAGTCCGGTCTGGAAATCCTGTTGAATCTCGACTGCGTGCGTCACGATAGCCCCTGTTGTGACACTCTTCTGTTGCGGCATTGTCTATCCCTCTCTTAGCTAAACTGTTCATAATAGACGAATTATTATATTTAGAACATTTAGAAACACTTTAGCATATGATGTACGACTTATCAAGTCTGTATACTTGTTCCATGCCTTGACCAGAATGTACGAGATTGGTATACTGGTTAAAATATACGTTTTGGAGCTAGAACCATGCAGAAGCATCCATCAGACAAGGAGAGAGACGTACTCACTGTTGAAGAAATCGCAGAAGATCTACGAGTCAGTGCGGGGACAGTCAGACGTTGGATTAGGGGTGGGAAATTACCAGCTTTTGGGTTAGGGCAATATCGTATCAGACGCGCAGATTATGAAAAATTCCTCAACAAATATCGTACAGGTCAAATTGACTAGATGATGAAGTTTCACTTTCGGAGGCGTTGCGTATGTGCAGTGAGGAGCAGAACAAGCTGTATATAGTGACGCCCTTGATCTACAGGATTAACCGATATTTTGTGCGCTATGAATTGAGTACCGGAAAAGAGGAACTCTATGAGCAAAAATGTGACAGAAGCAACGGGGACGGTACAACGAGGGGTGGGAGCAAACATAGCGGCTATCGAGATAACCGACCTGTGTAAAACATTCGGTTCATTTAAGGCTGTGGACAATCTGACTTTGACCGTCAGGCAAGGGGAAATCTTCGGTTTGCTGGGTCCAAATGGTTCAGGAAAAACGACCACTATCAATATGGTTAGCGGATTAAGTCTACCGACGAGTGGCACAGTGCGAGTGCTGGGTTATGATGTGCGCCACGATGCCCGCAAAGTACGGCAGATACTTGGCTCGGTGCCGCAAGAGACCGCGCTGTACGATGAATTATCGGCCTGGGCCAATATGGATTTCCATGCCGACCTCTTTGGCATACCGCGCAAAGAGAAAAAGGAGCGCATCACGCGCATCTTAGAGTTAGTACAACTGCTAGACCGCAAGAACTCTCGCGTGGGTACGTTCTCCGGTGGGATGAAACGCCGCCTCGCGCTTGGGCGTGCGCTGCTGCACGAACCACAACTCATCTATCTTGATGAGCCAACATTAGGAGTAGATGTGCAGGCACGGCGCGTCATCTGGGATTATATTCTCGCGTTGCGCAATCAAGGCAAGACCGTTCTCATCACCACCAACTACCTCGAAGAGGCGCAGGCATTGTGTGAACGTCTAGCAATCATTGACCACGGCAAACTGATAGCGGTAGACACGCCGCAACATCTCAAGCAGACCTATGGCGGCAGCGTGATTGAACTGGAGACCGCGCAATCAATTACCGCCGTCAACGAGATTCGCGCTTTAGAGGGTGTCAAGGAGGTTGTGCAAGACAAGGCGCATTTGAAAATTACCACGGAAGGCACGAGCAACGTTGTGCCACAAATTATCAACATCGCCTCGCAAGAGGGCGACATACGCGATATTTCCGTGCGCGAACCCAACCTTGACGAGATCTTCCTACGATTGACAGGAACAGAACTACGAGATTAGGAGCGTGCTATGGTACAAAGCATTGGCTATACGCTGCGCGTCATCTGGGCTTGCATGAAAAAAGATATCAAATCGGCACTATCGGAGCGTGCATTTACGATTATCGGCGTGTTTTTGCCTCTCAATGTACTTATTCTACTGAGCTTATTTGTGATAGGCGGAGGCCGCGCACCCACCGCAGTCGTCATGAACGATAGCGGCCCTTACGCACAGCAGTTTTATAGCGCGATGGATTCGGCGCATTCATTCACATTGCAAAAAGCCAGTGCCAGCCAGGCAGAGCAGTTGATTCAGGCTGGACATATTGTCGCGGTCGTGACGATACCGGCGGATTTTGATACGCGCATCCGGCAGAATCAGCCTGTACAGGTGGGCGTGCAGATCAATAATCTTAATACCGACTTTACAAACGATATTCGCCGTGCTGTGCCACTTTCTATCACCACATTTTACGCGAAAGCTTTTCCCAATGTGGTAACTATCACACCCAACGAGGTTGATCAGTACGCGCAAGATACCGATTATATTCCTTACCTGTCCGTCTCCATCCTGGTTATTGGTCTCATGATCGGTGGACTCTTGCAAGCAGGAACGTCTTCGGCACGCGAGTGGGAAAAAGAGACGATTAAAGAGTTGCTACTTTCACCCGCGCCGCGCTGGGCGATGCTGGCCGGCAAAATGCTGGGCGCGTTCGCGATGGGCCTGGGCTCAACTATTGTGGTGTTGCTCGTACTCATTTTTGTCGTGGGAGTCCAGCCTGTCAACTGGGGCGAGGTGCTTGGATACAGCGTGCTTTGCCTGATCATTTTTATTGCCTTTGGCATGTTGCTTGGTACGTTGATCAAGCAACGGCAACCGGTTGTGGCCCTGGCATTTGGCACATCAATCCCATTGTTTTTCTTGAGTGGTGCCTTTGGCCCACTTTCCTTTGAAGTACCGGCTATTCAAGTGCTGGCGCAAATCTTTCCTGTGTACTATGCGATTGTACTCATGCAGCATGCTTTCCATAATTTTTCACTCAACACGTATGGCATACAGGTGAATGTGCTGGTGCTATGTGTCTATGCGCTGGGATTGCTTGTGCTGGCAACCTTCGCCTTGCGCCGGAGTACGCTTGCTCACTAAGCTACAGAACCGAGGAGAATGATGTTCCTGACTTTTTTACGCACAATCTGGACAGTGATGCGCAAAGATATTCGTATCTGGCTGCGGCAGCCGGCCAACATCGCGGCCACAGTTGTTCCGCCGGTTGGCTTTTTACTCATACAGGCACTGGGGGCGGCAGCCGTAGGTCGCAGTCCGGTTGCATTGGTACGACTGGATAACGGCCCCAAAGGCGTTGAGATGGCGCAGATTTTTCACAATGCCGATGTGTTTCGTATCACCGATGCTACTCAACAGCAGGCGCAGAGCTTGTACAACAATATTCAGGTGGTGGCGATTATCACCATTCCGGCGAACTTCACACAGCAGGTGGATGCCCATGCAAGCGCACCTATTACGGTGACCGTCAACAATCTCAATCTGGACTTCACCAACGATATTCGCCGCTCAGTGCCGGACGCTATTACACAGTTTTATCAAGCCGAGGGACGTAGTAGCCCAATTCAAGTCACGATGCACGAGCAGGATTTACGCAAGCAGGATGTGCAATTATTCGAGTACAGCGTCTTACCCACCATCGTGCTGCTGCTCACCATCGGGGGTCTGATTACTGGTGGGCTCGCGGCGGCACGCGAATGGGAGACGCGCACGGTCAAAGAACTGCTGCTCTCGCCAACCACACGCACTGCTATCATTCTTGGCAAAGTGCTGGCGGGCTTCATAACCACGTTCTTCCTGGGAACACTGGTACTGGTATTGGCTTCTCTGCTGGGGTGGATACACCCGGAAGGCATTTACTGGCTGACATCGCTGGCAGTTATAGCCCTGGTTGCGCTCTTCAGTTCGGGTCTGGGCGTTGCCATCGGGGCACTCATTCAACGTATCCAGCCAGTGATTGCCGTTTCGATCAATGTGGCGCTGTACCTGTTTTTCCTGGCCGGGGGTATAGGCGTCCTGGCGTTTGAGCCGCTTTTCCTGCAAAACATCGCCGCTTTTGTTCCGTTGACTTACGGTACCCATGCACTGGAACAGGCCGTTTTCTACAGTTCGACGGATCAACTGGGGCGGGACGCGCTGATTCTAGGGACTTGCGCGGTGGTCACTGTCTGCCTTGGTGTCCTTGCGATGCGGCGGGGTATTGCGCGTTAAATTCTAATTGACCAGCCCCCACGGCTTTGCCCGGCGACGGGCTTTGCTGGCCTCCTGGGAATTGCCCAGCGCCTCATAGACATCGGCTTTTAGCGTCCAGGCACGCGCATAGCTACGGTCAGTTTCGGTCGCTTCGTTGAGGGCATCGAGTGCGGCGCGGTTATGTCCCAGGCGAATGAGGGCCTCGGCTTTATTGCACCATGCCACGGCGCTATGGGGATTGATCAATAGCGCACGGGTATAGGCTTCGACGGCTCCCGCGAAGTCGCGCAAGGTGGTGCGAGCATTGCCCAGACCATTCCATGCCTGGAAGCTTTTGGAATCGTAAATGAGGGCCTGTTCGTAGGATATCAGAGCTTCTTCCAGCATATTCATATCTAATTGCGCATCGGCTTTGCCGTTCCAGGCCGCGACATACTGAGTGTCAATTTCCAGCGCACGCTCGAAATGTACCAGGGCTTGCTGATGGCGTTGCAGACGGTTAAGAACCAGACCAGCGCTAACCCAGACGATGGGATTTTCGGGTTCAATTTCCGTCGCCCGTTGATAGGCTTCCATGGCCTTTTTGTAGTTCCCCTGATTGTAGAGCGTCGTGCCTTTGCCATTCCAGGCATAAAAGTTGAGCGGGTCCATACGCAACGCCTCTTCGTAAGCTTGCAACGCTTGCGAATAGAGTTGTTGCTTGCGCAGTTGGTCGCCTTCCAGGCACTTTTCGTGGACACTACTTGTATTAGGAGGTGTTTTGCGCACGGCTTGCACTCTACCAGATTCATTGCCCACCTTGCTGTTCACCGGTGGTAGTGGGGATGCCGGTGAATTATGTGGAGTCTGTGGATTGGCTATATTCCGTACTGCCGGAGTACTTCCTGTAGCAAGCCGGGTAGGAGGAGGCGTTATACGGGCCTTTGCACCTGGTCTGCATGCCGTATCGAAGGCTTGCATAAACTCCAGCATGTCCGGGTAACGGTCTTCTGGTCGCGAGGCGAGCGCACGCAGCACAACTCTATCCATTGCCGAAGGAAGGGTATTGTTCAAGGTTGAAGGCGCGGGAATGGCGTTGCCTCCATCCAGAGGATGATAACCAGTCAGCATTTCGTAGAGTATGACGGCACAACCATACTGATCACCGCGAGGGTCAACGACGCCGCTTGTTTGCTCAGGTGCCATATATCCGACCGTCCCGCGCACCGTAATCGTCTTTCCGACACGCGCTCCTGGTTCCAATGAGCGAGCAATGCCAAAGTCTGTGATGACAAGGCGGGCATCCTCCTGGTGTATGAGAATATTTTCCGGTTTCATATCGCGATGAATGACCGGGCGTGGTCGCGTATGTGCATAATGCAAGGCACCGGCAAGCTGGTGAAAATTCTTCGTTGTTTCCGTGGCTGGTAAAGGGCCATTAGCCGCCGCCAGCCGATTGCGCAACGAACCGGCGGTATAGAGCGGCATGACCAGGAATACGCTGGGGCCGTCTTTACCATAATCAAGTATCGGCGCGATATTGGGATGATCGAGCGTCGCCGCGATACGCGCTTCGCGTAGAAAATTTTCGTGTTCGTTGGGCGTGGTTTTACTGGGCAATAGCACCTTTATCGCGATACGACGCGCAAGATTTCTATCTATGCCATAAAAAACGGCTGCATAGCCACCTTTACTAATCAGCGCATGAACTACATAGCGTCCAGCCAGTGCCGTGTTTAATAAAGGCAACGCGCACGCCCGACAAAAGAGTTCGCTATCTCGATTTTCATAGCCGCAATCAACCTGATCGGCGCAGCGTCGCACAATTGACTCCTTCAAGCTCTCTGTTTGATGAAATGTATGGAGACCTGATTACCGGGTCCGCCTGGGGAAATACACTACTTGGAGAAGAACACGACAACCGGTTCCTACCCACGCTAATTGTAACATTCATAATTCCGCCAACATTTCCGTGTGTATGAGCATTATACAACAGATAGCATAATGATTACGCAAGAGGAGGGAATGCATTTCATACCATGCCGGAAGCTCAAGATTTTTTGGCTTCGAGCAAACGCGCCCACTCCTGGCATGAAACAGCTTCTTGCACACGTCCCAATTTTTCAAGCACGACCGCCTTATTATGCCATGCATCCGGTTCATCTGGCGCGAAAGATGTTGCCTGATCCAGAGCGGCCAACGCCTCTTCGAGACGCCCCAGCGCAAAGAGCGAGAGTCCCTTATTATTCCAGGCAGCGATATAGTGTGAGTCCACTGCCAGAGCACGATCGAAGGCTGCTACCGCCTCTGCCTGCTGCCCTAATTCATGCAGCAGGCTGCCTTTATTGTACCAGGCTGAAGTCAGGCCATCATCGTAATCCAGCGCATGCTCATAGGATTCCAGCGCATCATCGTACAGACGTAATGCGGCCAGTACATTGCCACGATTGTACCATGCCCCGGCCAGCGTCGGATCACGGGTAAGCGTATAATCGTAAGCCGCAAGGGCTTCGGGGTAGCGACGCAAGTCGCGCAAATCGTTAGCCTTATCGAACCAGACGGTTGCGTTCTCCGGTGCAAGCACGCACGCACGCTCATGAACAGGCAATGCTTGCTCAGGAGCCTTCATGCGTCGCAAAATATTCCCTTTTGTGTCCCACAACATAGCATTATTGGCGTCAATATCGAGGGCGCGATTGATGGCGATCAAGGCTTCATCGTAGCGTTGAATAACGTAGAGAGTATCGCTCATGGCCTGCCAGATGACACTCCGCGTTGGGTCAAGTACCAGAGCGCGATCAAACGCCGCCAGCGCCTCTTCCGGTCTATTCAGTTCTGCCAGTGTCATACCACGCCCACTCCAGGCAAAGACGAAGTTTGCGTCATGGGCAAGTGCCTGATCATAGCAATACATCTCTTCGTCGAAACGATGAAGCTCATGCAAGATACTTGCTCGCGAATTCCATAAATCGGGGTCATTGGGACCCAGAGAAAGGGCGTGATCTATCGCCAGGAGCGCCTCTTCAGGGCGTCCTAGCACCAGCAGCGTTGCACCTTTGCCACTCCATGCCTCAACCAGCACCTCATTCTGGCTGAGAGTAGCTTCATACTCACGTAGAGCTTCTTCATACTGCCCACGTTCATACGCCCGGTGGGCAGATGTGAGACTTCCATGCAAAGGCGCGGATAAGTGCTGTCCCTGTTGCATATGTTGCCAGTCCATTTCTGAAGATTGCTGCATGTCAGGCAACACGCCATGATCAGAGTTTTTCTCACCTCTAGGGATGGCGGGTCGAATTGCAGTCAGCATATCTTCACCATCAAACACTCCGTCGGGTACAGGTGTTTGTACATTGCTGTACTCGCCATCGTAAGCATTGGAAACGATGCGACGATCAACATATGTAAGCGTGCCATTCGACAGATTCTGTTCCGCTGTTGACCACGCGGGCGGAAATATAACTTCGTGCGAAGATTGCACAGCCAATCCGCCAAAAGGCAGTGGAAAATCTCCATGAACCCGCGTTTTGAAGGGGCGAGCATTGGGTATTGCCGCTTCTGCGTTATAGACCGACTTGACAAGGAAGACAATTGGGCCATCTTGCCCGTAATCCGTCACATGAATGCTGCCAGCATCGTACATGCGACTTGACAAAGATACGGCCAGTTCCGCATCCTGCAAAAACGTTTCGCGTTCAGCCGGGCTGGCCTTTCCAGGCAAGAGAACTCGCATGGTAACTGAACGCCGTTCGTGCCGATCTATCGCTTGCAGCGAGGCAGTTTTGCGGTCTTTTGCCATCAACTCGACTATTTCATATCTTCCCTGCACTAGCGCTCCCCGTAAAGGAACACCACATTGTGCGCAAAAGCGTGCTTTATCCCGATTCTGAAAGCTACAATCCTCTATATCCAGACACATACCCATGGGCTTCCTTCCATCCTCCCCTGTTTCTTGTGCTTCATCTTCCGGCCTCAAACACAGGTGCGTTTGAAGCGCTACCTCTACTGTAGTAAAATATAGCCACTTTGTCAATACACAATGTATATGATTTCCTTGCTTCAGGTACTCAGATTGCAATATAATGAAAGGACAGATTTTTGTGGATGTGTGAACTGACGTCTCACCAGCAACCCGATTCGGGGTACTGCAAGTACTGACATGCAACAGTCAGAGCGATCCTATGTCGCCTCAAAGTGCTTGAAAATATCCGGCGTCGGGTCCCCTCTTCAAACCACTACATTAAAGGATACGTATCATGAGTATGCATAATGATGTTTTTGGAGCGCGAGCGACATTAGAAGGTGCGCACGGAAAAGTTACTTACTATTCGTTGGAAGCGTTAACCAAAAGAGGTATTCAGGGTCTCGAAAAACTCCCATTTACGATTAAAATTATTCTCGAAAATGCTTTACGACAGGCCGGTGGCGACCTGGTGACCGAGGATGATGTGCTTGCCCTTGCTCGCTGGGTTCCAGGACAGGCGGCACAATCTGAGGGAGAATATCCTTATTTGCCGGCCCGTGTCCTGCTGCAAGATTTCACGGGCGTTCCCGCTGTGGCTGATCTGGCAGCCATGCGCTCCGCCGTTTCACGGATGAAGGGCGACCCGCAAAAGGTCAATCCGCTTGTACTCGCCGATCTAGTGATTGATCACTCGGTGCAGGTGGACTCCTTCGGTTCAACGCTTTCGTTTGACCGCAACGTCGCACGCGAATATGAACGCAACAGCGAGCGTTATGCCTTGCTGCGTTGGGGCCAGCAAGCTTTCAGCAACTTCCGCGTAGTTCCTCCCGGCACGGGCATCTGCCATCAGGTTAACCTGGAGTACCTGGCGTCTGTGGTGATGACAAAGGAAGAGGACGGCGAGACTATCGCGTTTCCCGATACGCTGATTGGCACCGACTCGCACACCACGATGATTAATGGTCTGGGCGTCCTGGGTTGGGGAGTTGGTGGTATTGAGGCAGAGGCCGTGCTGTTGGGTCAACCGCTCTACTTGCTCACGCCAGAAGTGATCGGCGTGCGTCTGCACGGTGCGTTGCCAGAGGGTTCAACGGCTACTGACCTGGTGCTAACCGTGACACAGATGCTGCGCAAACGCGGCGTCGTTGCCAAGTTTGTCGAGTTCACCGGCCCCGGCCTGAGCCAACTACCCCTGGCTGACCGCGCCACTATCTCCAACATGTCACCTGAGTTTGGCGCGACAGCCACGCTTTTCCCGGTGGATGCCGAAACACTGCGCTACCTGCGTGCCACTGGACGCAGCCCCGAACAGGTTGATCTGGTCGAGCGTTACACGAAGGCACAAGGGATGTTCCGCACCGACGAGGGGACGGAACCACAATTCGATGACCTGCTTGAGCTTGACCTTGGCACGATTGAACCCAGTCTCGCCGGTCCCCGTCGCCCACAAGATCGTGTCGCCATGCACGACCTCGGCAAAGTCTTCCGTCAAGCCTATCCTGATCGTTTCCGGGAACCGGAGAAAAACGGCTCAACCGAGAATGCGCTGCTTCGACTCGGTACAGAGGGTGGACAGGCAAATCCCGACCCCGTTGTGCAAGAAACGGATGAAAAGGCGCATAATGGACATGTACACAATGTAGCAGTCACGATAGGCGACATGCAAACACACATTACCGATGGTTCTGTTGCCATTGCCGCCATCACCAGTTGCACCAACACCTCGAATCCCTCGGTGATGATCGCGGCGGGGTTAGTAGCGAAACACGCTGTTGAGCGTGGCCTTTCCGTCAAACCAACCGTCAAAACCAGCCTTGCCCCTGGTTCGCGTGCGGTTGTAGACTATCTCGAAAACGCCGACCTGACACCCTATCTGGAAGCTTTGCGGTTCCATCTTGTTGGGTTTGGTTGTACAACGTGTATCGCTGAGGGAACTCCGGTGCTGCTTGCCAACGGCACCGCACGGCGCATCGAGCAGATGCCGGGCGCTGGTGGTGCCGCGCTATTCGCTCCCACGGCAGATGGCAGACTGGGTACAGCGACGCAGGCCGAGATGATGATTCAAGGCGAGCGCGAGTGCGTCTCGCTCGTCCTACAAGATGGGCGCACGTTGCTCTGCACTCCTGACCATAAGATACTTTGCACAGATGGTCGCTGGGTGCGTGCTGACGAACTCGTATTGGGTCAGGACCGCATCGTGGTTGGCCTGGAGGTACCGTTGGACGAGCCTGGCGATGACGAAGCTGGTTACACGCTACACGTAGGCAACCAGACGTTCACGATGAACACATCACGTGAACGTCTGCGCACACAGGCGTTTGCACGCCTGCTCGGCCATCTGCTTAGCGACGGTTCAATCAGCCTCCTGGGGCAAGGCCGGATGCACGTTGGGCAAGCTATGGATCGCGAGGCAGTTCTCGACGATGTTGAGCTACTTACCGGCTATCGTCCTGCTGCAACGCGCTATGACCAGAGGAGGTGGACCATTGTGCTACCGAAGCCGCTCACGGACGCCATTAGCACATTGCCCGGCGTGCGCACTGGGCGGCGCATACAGCAAACACCGACGCTCCCGGCATTTGTGTTGGATGAAAACTGCCCTCGTGCAGTGGTGCGTGAGTTTCTGGGCGGCCTGTTCGGGGCAGATGGTCATGCGCCCGTCTTGCACCGCTGGGGCAAGCGTGAGGAGGAGGCAACGCTTGAGCCACCTGCCTATTCCCGAAGCACCATACCAGAGCATGTAGAGGCTCTTAAGCAGCTTATGGGCGACGTGACCCGTCTGCTGGCACGTTGTGGAGTAAAGACCAACGGAGCCAACATCTACGAGTATCCAACACGCCGCGCAACTTCCTCGTACCCGGCAGCACAGGACGGTATCCCGCGCGTGGAGGTTCGCCTGGAGCTTCCAGACGGCCTCTCGTTCGTGGAGCGCGTGGGATTTCGCTATTGTATGGACAAGGCCTTGCGAGCCAGCGCAGCGGCGGTATATTGGCGTTCAGTGGACCAGATTCATCAGCAACGCCTCTGGATGTCGAACCGTCTGGAGGAATTGCACCAGGCAGACTACGAGCTGTCGTTCTCGCGAGTACGCAAAATAGCGGCGGTGGAGCTGATGGAACGCGAGCCAGTAGTCTTCCCTCACTACTCATTATTGGAAGGCCACGACCGCTTCTCGCGACTGCCACAAGTGACAGCACGAAAGTTCCAGCCATTGCATAGAGATGCTTGCGATTTTCCGTCGCCTGTCGAACTGCTCAATAAGATCGGCGCACGTGCGTGGTTCGCGCCGTTGCTCTCGCGTGCAGATGCAGAGACTGCGAAACGCTACTGCATAGAGAAGGATGCGCTCACGTTGCCAACCCTGGCGCTCCAGGTGGTGGAACGCCGACCAGCAGGCAGACGAGCAGTGTTCGACCTGGCGGTGAACGATCTACATGCCTTCGTGGCAGGCACAGTAGCGGTCCACAATTGTATCGGTAATAGCGGCCCGTTGCCGGAACCCGTCGCCGAAGCAGTGCAAGACAACGATCTGGTCGTCGCGGCAGTTTTGAGCGGCAACCGCAACTTTGAAGGACGTATTCACCCGCAGGTACGCGCCAGCTTCCTGGCCTCGCCGCCATTAGTCGTTGCTTATGCGCTGGCTGGAACCGTGGATATTGACCTGTCCAAAGACCCGATTGGTGTGGACAGCAATAACGATCCGGTTTACCTGCGCGATATCTGGCCCACACAGGAAGAGGTACGCGAGGTCGTAACGAGAGCAGTCACACCTGAAGTTTTCTCCAGGAACTACTCTTCGGTCTTCGAGGGCGACGAACATTGGCGTTCCCTGGGTGACGCCTCCGGTGAATTGTTCGATTGGGATCCCGACTCGACCTATATTCAAGAGCCGCCGTTCTTCCAGGGTATGTCCACCGAGCCAGAGCCAGTCAAAGATATTCGCAAGGCGCGTGTACTTGCCATGCTCGATGACTCCATCACCACTGACCATATCTCACCCGCCGGTAGTTTTTCACCGAGCAGTCCCGCGGGGCGCTACTTGCTGGAGAAAGGCGTGGAGAAGCGCGATTTCAACACCTATGGCGCTCGTCGTGGCAACCACGAAGTGATGGTACGCGGCACCTTCGGCAATATCCGACTGCACAATCACTTGACGCCAGGTAAGGAGGGTTACTATACCGTCCACCTGCCCGATGATGAGCAAACCACCATCTACGAAGCCTCGGAACGCTATCAGCAGGAGGGAGTGCCACTGCTGGTTATTGCAGGGAAAGAGTATGGTTCCGGTAGTTCGCGTGACTGGGCCGCCAAAGGGCCATTGTTGTTGGGGGTACGCGCCGCTATTGCCGAAAGCTTTGAGCGCATTCACCGCAGCAACCTCGTCGGTATGGGCATTCTGCCGCTCCAGTTCAAACCGGGCGAGAACAAAGAATCGCTCGGTCTGACGGGCAAAGAGGTCTACGATATCGAAGGCATCGAGCAGGGTCTGAAACCGCGCCAGGAAGTTACTGTCAAAGTCACTCGCGAGGATGGCTCGACCTTCTCTTTCCAGACGATTGCACGTCTGGATAGTCCCATTGATGTAACCTATTACGAAAATGGCGGTATTCTGCTCACTGTGTTGCGCAGGCTAATGAAAGCGTAGCAAAAGCCTCTGGCAGAAAAAACGGTGCAAGAGTTCTGAACCCTTGCACCGTTTTTTCTGCCAGAGGCTTTTGCTACGCGAAATGAAATTGATGGGTATTGAGATTAAAGGTGCCATGACCTACTGATGTAGAGAACGTAAGCATTTCGCCGTGAATGGCGAGAAGAGTCAACATCCCGACAGGTTTGGTCGTCTGATACATATTGAGACTTTGCTGACCAGTCGTAAGATTCTCCTGAAGGACAGCAATAGCTCCCGTTGTGGGAGTGCGCGTCATAGCACCAGCATAGATGGACATAAGTTCATTATGCAAAACCACACGCGCTATATTACTGGGACGAAGCACGTTCGCCGGAACAGGGATTGGGCCACCAGAGGCAAGTGAAAGAATGCCTGTTGTCAGTTGTACGCTCTGCGTATTATTGCCACTGGCAGATCTGGGAATAGCAGCACCTGTCACTGCTGGAAGTGTTGGACTTACCACAGGAGTATCTGGTGTAATCTGCTTATGATTGGCAACAAATGCGACCAGCAACAGACAAACGGTAAGCATGGTTATTACAACCAGCGCCGACCGGGGTTGAAGATGATACAGCAGTTTTGAGCCGAGCATCTTTTTTTTTGTCTGGCGTTTCCTGCGCATACGTTTTTGCATGATATCCTCATATAGGGCGCTATGAATTGCGCCCCTACAATCGGGGCATCCACGCGGTATACCCCGAAGAAACAATTGCTATACATGGAAGATCTGTGTTAAGAAAATCATCCCGGACAGGTCTTTTGATGTGCAAGCATTGGACGCTTCGGCATCGTACAATGCCATGAAAGCTTGAGCGGGAGGGTTGGTGCCACGAACATTTTCAGACATGGCCCCCTTGAAGTAAATGGGACCACCTTCATTGTAACAGGCCCAGATATCCAATGGCTCCCAGTCATACGTAGCATCGGCATTGTAGTAGATTTCCGGCAACGGGAGATTATCCCTTGCCCCATAGGCAACATACCAGAGCTGATAAGCAGACCACCATCCAGGAGAAGCGTCACCAAAATCGAAGTAGATATGTCTGGTAGCGCTGTTATAACCATTCACAAGGCTGCTCGTCAGCGTAAAGTTCTCCCACTCCACTTCCAGGTCGCCAGCCCCACTGATCCCGATAACGGTATAGTGATTGCTGCTGATAAAACTTTGTATATTGTTCACCAATATGCCCCATTGCTGACCATCGGCATACCAGGCTGCAGGTGTGAGGGGAATTGCATAGCCAGAGTAGTAGTTGCTTTGACCAACGCCAATAGCGATATTGGTATATCTGGTGCGGCAGTACCAGACTCCTTGAGCAAAATCAGCAACTGCATGCAAGATAGCGGCATCCGTATCATCATGACCACCAAAGTCGTAGGTGCCATAAGTGTTGTACCCCAAATACACCGGTTGTCCCCAGTCGAGAATCAACAAACCAGGAGCGCCGTGCGCAGCACTGCAACCTTGATTGTATAATGTAACGGGATTAGTGGTAGATTCGTAAAGCGAGTGAGTAACGAAGGGAACCCTCGCCTGTGATTTCAAGACCTGTGGTAGAATTTGGACGCCATCTTTTGCTTGCTTGTGCCAGGAAGGCGATGACGCAAAAGATATCTGTTCAGAGAGCGTGTTGAAACCAAAAAGGATGCATGGAATAAGCAAGAGTAGAAACAACCTCACCGACCAACGTCGAATGTACATTCGATAGTACCTCACTTCTAATGAAAGGCCCGAAGGCCAATATATGACTATAGAAGTACATCGGCACGTTTATATAGAAAAACACTCCGCTTATACGGATTTTTTGAGAACTGGCAGTTATTTACGATTGATTTATACGTTTGAATGGGTTATCATACTTTCTGACAGCAATCTTACAGATGGGACGTTCGCGGACAAGGAGAAGTACATTGAGTAATCAGTATCCTTACGATAATTATCCACCCAATCCTGATTGGCAAAATAATTCGCAACAGCAACCAGATTACAGCCAGAACGGATATGCCCAACAACATACTCAATATGAGCAACCGCCATATGTACAGCCAACAGAGTACGCACAACCTGATCCCTATGCGCAGCCATTGCCAAACATGTATGCTCCCCCTCATAACCTCTATGGAGAAATGGCACAGCAATATGCACCTGCCTCGGACAGCCGTGCTGGATTTGCTATCGCGGGTCTCATTCTGGGCATACTGAGCATTCTCAGTTCGTGGATTCCCATCTGCGGTCTTCCTCTTCCTATCATTGGAATTGTGATGTCAGCGCTGGGACGGCGTTCTTTCTCTCACCGTACCATGGCTATGGTAGGGCTTATACTTTCCATCGCAGCAATTGTGATAGGGGTTGCCATAACAGCTATCGGGCTGATTGCAACTTCGCATACCTCTACGACCACTACGCCTGGACCATAATCATGGAGCTAGCGTTTCACTTCTCAAAACGAACAATACATCGCTTCCAACAGGTGCAGGGGCTGCTTGACCAACTGCATCCGGAGGAGCAACCAGAAGCACGTATTCTCCCGAAGTCACCAGTGCCACATGGTGAAATTATTGTCTTCCCAGGCTCGTTCAATCCACCAACTACCGCGCATCTTGCATTGTTGAAGCAGGCCCGGCAATCGGCGCTGCGACTGAATGAACAGTCTCACAAAAGCAATCGGACAGTACAATTGTTCGCGGCAATGAGCAAATTGACGGTGGATAAGGAACATGTGGAACGTCCATTGCTGCTGGACCGTGTTATCCTGCTGGATAATTTGCTCAAGCATCGCTTACCACATACGGGCGTGATGCTGTTCAATCGGGGATTATATGTGGAGCAAGCTGAGGCTGTTCATCGCTGCTTTCCAGGAGTAAAACGGTTATATTTTCTCATTGGATACGACAAAATTGTGCAAATTCTTGACCCACACTACTACACTGACCGTGACGCAGCATTAAAGGATTTGTTCGCACTGGCAGAATTGCTGGTTGTCCCACGTGGTGACTTTGGGCCACAAGCATTGACAGAATTGTTGCAGAAGCCGGAAAATTCGCCGTTCGCACACTATATTCACCCGCTCCCGTTTAGTAATGCGTACCGCGATGTCTCTTCAACACATATCCGCCAACACTCCAGCACCTATCTGCATGATGTCCCATACGAAGTACGACGCTTTATGCGTAAAACTCGTGCATATGCCTCTCCATTGCGTCTGCCAGATGGGACAGAGGTTGATTATTATGGCGAGCGAATGAAAGTCTTGCAGACGTTGCTCAAGAACGCGGCCTGTAAAAAATCAGCTTATTCGAGCCAATCTGTACCACGTCGCCTTCGTTGAGCAGACAACGGCTAACGCGCAATCCATTGACAAACGTCCCTGTCGCGGAACGATGGTCTTCTAATTCATAGGTCGTATCGGGTAACTGGCGAATGGTCGCGTGCAAGCGGCTAACCGCCAAATCTTCCAGAAAAATGGAATAATCTCGACTACGCCCAATAGTCATATGCGGATGTAACTCAAAACTCTGTAAAAGGCCATGCCTGCCGATGAGGTCTAGTCTGGCACTGGCTTGCAATTCTTGTTTTTTCCCGATATACAATTCACGTCCGCGGGACGATGGTTGCTGGAATTGTTGTGTGGCCTCATGGGCATAAAAAATAAGTTCGGTGTTGCCAAATAGCAAGGTATCACCATGAACAAGGCGCTGCTCCTGTACGGGTTTCCCATTGACGAAACTATCACCGCTGCCAGAATCATCTCGTAACACAAAGCCTGTATTGCCCCACACGATACTGGCCTGCTTGCGATGTACCGCGATATCCTCCAAAAAGATATCGCAGTGACGACTACGCCCAATGGTGGTGTAGTCTTTACAAATCTCTATGCGTTTGCCTGCTCGTGGCCCCTGTTGTATGATCAAATATGCGACCGCTACGGGTTCTTGCGCCATAATAAACTCTCTCTATATCCACACTGAAAATACGCAATAGTTATTTCTGTAATGTATCTAACGCTCGCAAAATCTTTTCTGGTGTAACAGGCAGATTACGCATACGCACTCCAAGCGCATCAAACACGGCATTCGCTACGGCAGGTGCCATGCCATTGGTAGGCACTTCACCGGCGGATTTCGCGCCGAAAGGCCCGCTATACTCTGTATCCTCAACCAGGAGCGTCGTCATCTGCGGCATATCCAGTGTAGACATGACCTTGTAATCTACAAAGCCGGGATTGCGCACACGTCCTTGTGTGTCGAACTGTAGCTCTTCACTGAGCGCATAACCAAGCGCCATAGTCACTGCGCCTTCAACTTGACCTGTTGCCAACGTCGGGTTAATTGCTTTGCCCAGGTCAAGTACATTTACTGCTCTGGTAACTCGTACCTGGCCCGTTTCGATATCTACCTCAACTTCGATGAATTGAGCGAAAAAAGGCGCGGGTGAGTCGTCTGTCCAGAAATCTCCTTTCGCCATAATTTGTTGACGGTGCCTGCCATATAACGTTTCGTTTGCGATGTCGGCTATCGTCACATTACTCTGTCCTCGTGGAGTGTAAATCATGCCGTCAATGATTGTCATATCTTCTGGAGCGCAATCGAGCATATCACCTGCCACATCCAGTATTTGCTTGCGCACACGCTCCGCCGCCACTTTGACACCACCCCCACTAATATACGTTGTACTGGAAGCATAAGAGCCATAGTCAAAGACGCTGGAATCGGTATCAGCCGAGTGCATGATTATTTTATCCATACCAACTCCCAGCGCCTCCGCCGCAATTTGTCCCAGGATGGTATCGCTACCTTGACCAATATCGGTGGCACCGGTCATCACATTGAAAGAGCCATCTTCGTTCAGTTTGATCGAAGCGCCTCCCAGTTCAAAACTGGCAACACCACTGCCCTGCATGGCTGTTGCCATGCCGCGTCCACGCCGGATTGGTTTGCCATCACCATGATCGAACGGCTCAAACCAGCCAATGGCTGCCGCGCCGCGCTCCAGGCATTGCGGCAGTCCACACGAACGAAATTGCCGTTTTGAGCGCAGCACACCGTCCTCTTCCACCACATCAATAGGGTCCCAATCGCCCTTCTGCACATGATTTTTCTTACGAAACTCCAACGGGTCCATGTGCAACCGATGAGCAATTTCATCAATGTGCGACTCTAACGCGAAAAATCCTTGCGGCGCACCGTAACCGCGCATCGCGCCTGTAATGGGCAAATTTGTATAGACCGCGTCGGCTCGAAAATGGTATGCCTTCGCCCGGTAGAGACACAGGCTTTTGTGTCCCGTACTGCGTGTCACCGTCAGACTATGCGTCCCATAGGCACCAGCGTTGCCGATAGAATGCATGGAGATAGCAACCAGCGTGCCATCTTGCTTGACGCCACTGCGCATACGCATAAGCATCGGGTGACGAAAACGCCCGGCGGTAAACTCCTCCTGCCGGCTATATTCAATACGCACCGGACGACGTGTTTTCAGCGCCAGGATCGCGGCAACGGGTTCCAGCAACATCTCCTGCTTGCTGCCAAAACCACCTCCCACACGCGGTTTCACCACTCGAATGCGCGATATCGGTAATTCTAACACGGCAGCCAGTTGACGGCGCGTGTGATATGGTACTTGTGTGCTACTCACAACAATCAGGCGTTCATACCCATCGAGATAAGCAACACAGATATGCGGTTCCAGCACGGCATGGGAGATAAACGGGACGCGATACTCGCCCTCGACAATGATATCTGCTTCGCGCATAGCGGCAGCGAAATCGCCACGCTCAAATTCTTCGTGGGCGGCAATGTTGTGCGCGGCATCAAAGATTTCGCCGAGATTTTTGCCGGTATTAGGGTGTGTGATATCGGGTTTGTGAAGTTGTGGTGCGCCGTCGCGCATCGCTTCCAGTGGATCAAAAACGGCGGGAAGGATATCATATTGCACATCAATCAGTGCAAGAGCTTCTTCCGCGATGGCAGGCGTTTCGGCTGCAACGAAAGCAACCCAGTCGCCCACGTAGCGCACGGTGTCATCTAGCAGGTACATGTCATAGGGAGATGGCTCTGGATAGGGCTGACCGGCAGTACTGTGTGCGATTCGTGGCACATCTTTATGCGTCAGGATAGCATAAACACCCGGCAAGGCCAGCGCCTCGCTTGTATCAATATGCATGATACGTGCGTGAGCATGAGGCGAGTGCAGGATACGCGCATGCAGCATATCCGGTTGCTCAAATTCAGTTGCATAGACAGGCGCACCTGTCACCAGCGGACGTGCATCCACACGCCGCTCTCCCTGTCCCACGACGCGAGTTCGCGCCTCCTGGCGTGCGCGTTGATGCTCCGCGTCCGCGATATTGCCCGCGCCGGGTTCGTAATATTCATTTTGCATAGCAAATGTACCATCTAGCTGTAGTTGCTCAAATCATACCATGCTCATAGTCAGGGTACAAGTAGTTACATTGTATAGTACAATCAGGAAGGCGCTAAATAAGTTCTATGATATACTGCTATATGGATGTGGAAATACGACCATTGCTCTTTTATTACTCACATTGCATGACCGTGTGTCATTCTTGCGTTCTCTCTCACTATCTCAACCAGGTCGCCCTGCGAGAAGCGGCGATAGACTACCCGGAAGCTGAAAGTTTCTGCACATTCTGCAAAAGAGGAAGCTGATGAACCAGCAAGAGGAGATCAGTATTTGTGAGATGACAGGTTGTTCTATGCCTGGAACCATTTGTCCGGCTTGTGATCAGTGCTTCTGCTGGCAGCACTTACAAAGTTCTTCCTGCGAGATCTGCCACAGGCTCTTATCTCAGCGCTCCTTCGAGGCACGCTGTGGCCGACTCGTAGGTGTTGGCATCAGCGTGCTGCTTTTTGGCCTCCTCTTCCTCTTTATGCCTCGCGATACAAACGGAGTTGTCATTCAGCTTGCCATCACACTCTTAGCCGGTGGTACCCTACTCTTCTGGGTCGGCTTGCTCGCACGTACTTGACGCACCAGAGCTTTTGGTTTTTTTTGTGCTATGTTTCTTTTGCCCTTCCCTAAAAACGACGGACGGCCCCAATGGTGCCCGAGGTGCCGGGGGATTCTCCGCCGGGGTGAAAGCTGCCTGCTTCCCAGCAGGGATTTCGCTGGCCTCAACGTGGAACGCGGAACTCGTTGAACGTGTTGGGCAAGCACTGGCGCTGGAAGCTAAAATGAAGGGAGCCCAGGTACTTCTGGGCCCAACGGTCAACATCCAGCGTTCCCCGCTGGGAGGACGCAACTTTGAATGTTTCTCCGAAGACCCCTACCTGTCCGCTCGCATGGCGGTAGCGTACATCATAGGGCTGCAACGGGAAAGTGTCGGGGCTTCCCTCAAGCACTACGTTTGTAACGACGAAGAGTTTGAACGCTTCAGCATTAGTTCCGAGGTGCGTGAACGGGCGTTGCGCGAAATCTATCTGTTGCCCTTCCAAGTAGCTGTACGCGAGGCCCAGCCCTGGACTATTATGGCTGCCTGTAAAGAGCGATTGTACCTTTCGGTGACTGAGGTTGCAAAAGCCATTACACTATCCTTCAAAACACATCAGTGCTATGCATGATAGAATGTGTCAAGGGAAATGCTGGAATCAGCATTTCCCTTGACACATTCTATCATGCTGCCAGTCGAGTTGATTGAACGCGCCAGTTGTCGGCGCTTGTAGAGGCGTCATATCTTTCCCTTCATCCTGACGATTGCATCGCCTCTGCTGCTCGCAACACGGCGGCGACTGGTTTGACATAGCCAGTGCAGCGACAGATGTTCCCGGCCAGTGCCGCTCGTACATCTTCTTCGGCTGGATGTGGATGATCTTGCAGGAAAGCGTAGGTGCGCATAATGAAACCGGGGGTGCAGTAGCCGCATTGGGCAGCACCCTCCTGGGCAAAAGCCTCCTGAATCGGATGTAGTTTCCCATCCTTTGCCAGACCCTCGATAGTGAGCAATTCAGAGCCGTTGGCTTGCGCAGCCAGCATGCAGCAGGCATTGATTGAACGTCCATCGAGGATGACGCCGCAACCGCAGCAGTCGCCGGTTCCGCAAATAAGTTTGGTACCTTTCAAGTGATGAGCGTGTAAAGCTTCGAGTAACGTCTCGCCAGGTTCGACGCGCCATTTTATCGCACGCCCATTGATAGTAAGCCGTATTTCTAGTATCTCTAATTCAGGCATGATGCCATTCTTCTTTCTGTGGGGCTAATCCCGCCGCCTGTCGCAATGCTCGCACGGCTGCGATGCCGCTCATACGCTGCCGGTACTCGGCTGAGGCACGCTGGTCGCTGATAGGGCGCACCTCCGCCCGCACAATCGCCGCGATATGCTGAAATAGCTCTTCGGTTGGCAATTGACCTCTGAGTGCCTCTTCAGCCGACGGAACACGCAAGGGTACAGGCGCAACAGCACCCAGTACCATTCGTGCGCTCGTAATGCTGCCATCACGTATGGTGAGTACAGTGGCGGCATTAACCACTGAAATATCTTCCGCCGTGCGACCAAGCTTGTAAAAGCCACCATGCATCTGTTCTGTCGTCGGTGCGATGGGAATGCGTAGCTCACGGATTAACTCATGGTCGCGTATGGTTTTGGCGGGGCCGACAAAAAAAGTTGCCAGCGGCGCAATGCGCTCTCCTCGCATACCCAGCAGCACCACATGGGCATCAAGTGCCAACAACGAGGGCAGTGTATCGGCGGAAGGCAGCGCAGAGGCAACATTGCCTGCCAGTGTTGCCATATTACGAATATTGGGTGAACCACACACCGCTGCGCTTCGCGCTAAAATACCACTGGCGAGCTTCTGTAGGGTTGGGTTCTGCGCTACAGTTCGCATGGTTGTCCCAGCACCGATACGCAACCAACCTTGCTCTTCAAGCATATAGTTCAAGTCTAAGGCTCGAATGTCCACAACCTCACGCACACCAACCATATAGCGCGGATTGACCAGCAAGTCTGTACCGCCGGCGATAATGGTACGCTCTTCGCCTGCCAGTAAAGCAATGGCCTCTTCCAGCGTTGTGGGACAATAATACGCTGTAATTTTGAGCATAAAGATAATTCTTTCTTCGATAACCCTGCCGGGTACCCACGTACCAACCAGGCATGTCAGGCTTCGTGCAACAGATACAAGATTGCCTCCAGGACGCCGCCGCCAATGGCGCGTGACTTGTCTGAGATCGTGAAGCAGTGTTCGCGTAAAGCGCGTGGGTCAACATCCCCAACCTTCATACCCTCAAAGACCGGTAAACCATCGCGCACCAGTCCGCGCAGAATGCCTGTAATCGCGGTTGTAACGGGAACGGATGCTCCGTCAGCCGTTTGTATCAGTGCAACCGTTTCTTGCGCCTGTACCATATCACCGATTTGATGGATAGCGTACAGGCTACCCGCACAGGTAGCACGTACCAGCCGTTCAATGGTATAGCCGCCAATTGCGCCGGGAACGCCCGTATTCGGCTCCGCGCAACCTGATAAATAGACGCGGCCCAGATTATGCCCACGGTTTGTCTCAATTACTGCATGAACATCCTTGCCTGCTGCATAGCCGGGTCCGAGAGCGATCACAATAGGAGCATCATGTAGAGTCACACCCGTATTCTGTTTCGAGAGCGTTGCCTCGACGAGTACTGTTGGGGCCAGCCGCCTGAGCAATTTCCCGTCGGGATCAACGACGATAGGAATTCGACCGATTGCGATGGCTGCATGGATCTCCGCGAGCGAATCTGCTCGTTGAGCGGTTACACCCTCAACCGTCATTTGCCCGGTGGCTACTGCCTCCGCGAAGGAGACAGTGCGTCGCACCACTGTTGGATGCTGTAGCTCGGTTGCCATCACCGCGAAACCCGCTCGCGTCAGGCGATGCATGACGCCGGTCGCAAGGTCGCCCGCTCCTTTCACAGCCACCAGTAAGTTGTGCAGATTCTCTACCATCGTTTGTTCCTGTTTCAATGCCAACTCACATAGCGCAATGCCTGTGAAATTTGCTGGCCCGTGCGTGCTACAGCCGCAATCAATTCTGTTTGCCTGGGTCGGCACCGTTCGCTCGGCCCGCCAATCGAGACGGAAGCGACGATAGTGCCGAGATGATCAAAAATTGGCGCTGCCACGGCATCAATGCCATCTTCTAACTCGCCACAGGAAATAGCATAGCCCTGGGAACGCACCTGTCGCAACTCATCCAGCAGGAGTTGTGGCTCAGTGATGGTGCGTTCAGTATAGCGTGTCAGCGTCGTATGAGCGAGGATTTCACGCAGACGCACATCCCACTGGTAGGCAAGCAGTATCTTACCGGTCGAGACGGCATGCGCGGGCAAATGCTGACCTGGCACATTGACGGCACGCACCACAAAATACGAATCTTCCGTGTCAATAATCACAACCTCCATGCCTTCCAGTACCCCAAGGTGGACGGACTCATGTGTCTGGTCGCGCAACTCCATCAGCAGGGGACGGGCAGATTTACGCACGGTGTGTGAACTGAGAATATTGGCACTAAAGGCGGTGAAGCGCAAGCTCAACGCATATTTGTGGCTGTCCTCATCCTGCATCAGTAATCCCTCACTCACTAGCGCGGTGACAAGCCGGTGAATGGTGGATTTAGGCAATCCGGTCGCACTGGCAATCTCGGTGATGCCCAGCAGCCCTCGATTATCAAAGGCGCGTAATACACAGGCAATACGATGGACAATCTGTACCGTCTTTTCACCTTCGATCTCAAGCGATTCGCCGTGTCGCATAGCTGCTCTCCTCCAGAACCAGTGTTCAGGGCGTTCCATTTGTTCTATAGAGTGGAAAGTCGTTCCGCAATGGATATGGTGAGAGTATAGCTAATACGTTGGATGAGTGTCAAGATGGCAACTTGGCGATGACTGGCGTACCTGGCGATAACTGGCGTACCCTTGTAGTCGCCAGACAACCTTGCAACAGCCCTGATAAACTAGCACTCTCTGTTTTTTTCGTTGTATGATAGCCGGAGACGCAATATGTCTCTTGAGAGAACGAATAACGAAAGGCTATTTGTCTGTATGGCAATGCAAATTGGTCAACAAATCACTGTAGATTTTGATGTACCCGCACGAATGCGCGATGGCGTCATTCTGCGGGCCAATGTGTACAGGCCGGTGGGCGAGGGAACATGGCCTGTGCTGCTCACGCGCTTGCCCTATGGAAAGGATTTTCCTGGGGGAACGTCTGTGATGGACCCGTCACAGGTGGCGCGACGTGGCTACGTGGTGATTGTGCAGGATACACGGGGCCGCATGACCTCCGAGGGAGAATGGGTTCCCTTCAATAACGAGCCAAACGATGGGTATGATACCGTCCAGTGGGCAGCACAATTACCCTTCAGTAATGGCAACGTTGGCATGTATGGCGCTTCCTATTACGGCTTCACGCAGTGGTCAGCGGCGGTACTTGCTCCACCGAATCTCAAGGCGATGGTGCCGTTTATCACCTGGAATGATCCGCTCAATGGCGTGGTCTTTCGCGGGGGAACGCTGGAACTGGGTTCTGCCGCGAGTTGGAATCTGATGATGGGCCTTGACGTGATGATACGCCGCTATCGCGACGATCCCCAGGCGCTCGGGCGCTCGATCTATATGCTGGCGCAGGAGATGGATGCGCTTGGCACGGCAGGATACTGGACATTGCCACTACAAGATTTCGGTCCAATTCGACGCCACGATATCGCTCCCAATGTATTTGAAGCGATAGAAAGCCCGATGGATCGCCAGTTGACGGACCAGATGACCATCATTGGCAAGCATGAGAACGTGACGGTTCCCTCATTGAATATCGGCGGCTGGTATGATATTTTCCTGCAAGATACTATCAGCAATTTCACCACTATGCGCGAACAGGGCGCTACGCCAGAAGCACGCCAGAGCAAACTGCTGATCGGCCCCTGGGCGCATGGCATTGTTTCCAACCCGATTGGCGATATGAATTTTGGCTTTGGTTCGTCGGCTGCGCTGATAGATTTGCAAATTGACTTTGTGAGTATGCAACTGCGCTGGTTCGACCACTGGATCAAGGGTGTTGATACGGGCATGTTGCGCGAGGCACCAATCAAACTGTTCGTGATGGGCGCAAACGTCTGGCGAGATGAACAAGAGTGGCCGCTTGCACGTGCTGTGGATACCCCTTTCTACCTGCATAGCGAAGGTCAGGCCAATACACTCCAGGGTAACGGCACACTCAGCCTTGAAACTCCGGGTAACGAGTCGTTTGACCAGTATAACTACGACCCATCCAATCCCGTTATCACTCGCGGCGGTGCGCTTCTGATGTCACCGGAGTATCGCCCCGGCCCATTAGACCAGACACAGGTTGAGTTGCGCGAAGACGTGCTGGTCTACTCGACTCCGGCGCTGGAGCAAGATATGGAGGTAACTGGCCCCATTACTGTTCACCTGTGGGCGGCGTCGAGCGCACCCGATACCGATTTCGTAGCACGTCTGGTGGATGTTCACCCCAACGGCTACGCGCAAAACCTGACCGATGGCATTATTCGCGCCCGTTATCGCAATTTCACGCACGGTGAGGCTCCATCGCTGATCGAGCCAGGCACCGCTTACGAGTACGAAATTGACCTGTGGGCCACCAGCAATGTCTTCAAGGCGGGCCATTGCATTCGCCTTGATGTGACCAGCAGCAACTTCCCGCGCTGGGATCGCAACCCCAACACCGGCCATGATTTCGGCGCTGACGACGAGCTGACGATAGCACACCAGACCATTTTGCACGACAGTCACCATCCATCGTATGTGGTGTTGCCCATTGTGCCAATCGTTGCCCAGGCACAATAACTATCACGAGAGGCATTGTGCCTGTAATAAGGGAATAGCCTGAAAAAGTGTACTTTTTCAGGCTATTCCCTTATTACAGGCACAATGCCTCTCGTTTTCCATAAACCGCTAGATATGCCTGAAATGATGGCACGGCCATTGAGGCCTGATGGCTATGGCTCAGGAAAACAGCCAGGCATATCAAACCGACAATAATGAGCAGTAACGCTATAAGACCGATGGCAATCACGCCAGGCGAGAATGACAGGAATTTAGGACGCTGATTCGCAGCCTGTATATTTGGTGTCGGCAATGTCGAAGCGGTAGATGCCCTACCGGATGACCCTTCACTGTCAGGTTCCAATGTTGCCACATACCCACTGGCATCCACCAGTACTTGTGAGGGTTGCGGCGTGCGTACAGGTAGGGCTTCTTTTCTTATTGCCGGTAAAGTAGCGGTAGACTGCGTTCGCTGGCTAATGGGGGCGGGTGCCGTCTTTGGCCCCAGAAAGTTTCCTGACCCTGAATGACGGGCTGGTAGAGTGATTGTAAGATAGTATCATATGCCTGTGCAAACTCTAAAATCGTCGGATAGCGTTGCTCGGGCTTTTTTGCCAGTGCCCGTAAGAAAGGTTCATCCAATTTACTTGGAAACGCTGCATTGTAAACGCTAGGCGGCGTTGGGGGCGTATAATGATGATGATGCAATAGCTGACTGGCATTACCCTCGAAGACAGCGCGTCCCGTGATAAGCTGGTACATCATAACCGCAAGCGCATACTGGTCGGCTGCCGGGCCGACATGTACCGATGTCGCCAGAGCAGGGTCGTCGAATTGCTCAGGAGCCATATACAGCGGCGTTCCCACCGAACGGTGCAGCGAACGCCCGTTGCGATAGAAAGCCGCCAGGCCAAAATCAGCCAGTAATAACATTGGTTGCCCGTGAGGAAATATTTTCGCGAGCTTATCTTGCTGTCCGATTTTTAATGTATGTTTCTCGACGCGAATTAAAAAATTTGTGGGTTTGATATCGCGATGAATAATGCCATGGTCATGAGCACATTGTAAAGCAGACGCCGCTTGCAACAGGTAATACCCTGCCTCTTCGGCAGAAATAGGCCAACTGAAGTTATATTGCTGGGTACGCTTCTGTAACCAGCTCCACAGAGAGCCTTCAGAGAGATACGGCATCACCAGATACGTGATAGGCAAACCGTCAGCTTCAATGGTCTCTTCCCCAAAATGATAGAGTGGAAGAATATGTTCGTGTTCTAATTCGGCGACAGCACGCGCCTCACGTTCAAAACGTAACGCGGCCTGCCGCCCTTCTGGTGTATCGGGAACAGCTCGCAAATCTCCACAAACAACCTTAATCGCAACTTTTCGTCCTATGCGTGCATGTTGAGCTAGATAAATATCGCCCATACCGCCGCTCTCGATGAGTCGTACCATCCGGTAGCCACCGAGAGTTTTCCCCGCCAATATATTTATCATTCTAATCCCTCGTACAGGAATAATGTGCATAGAGGAGTGAAAAACACAGCACCTCTACATACATTATACTGATGGGGGTAAAAAAAGCAGACTGCTATGAGAAAAAGGTACAGGTGGCATTTCGCCGCCTGCTTCTTGGAAGCGGACATATACTAAAAGCAAACTGTGCAGTGTCTGTGGGATGAAAGTGAAGGCAGGTAGGAGTGTCGGTAGATACACGTTTACAGGATGTAATCAAACAGGTTTGGCACCTTCTCTCCTGTGGGAGTGTGCATATCATACTGGGATGTGCGGTACCGGAACTACGCCATCCTTTACTGAACCAATTACCCCTTGCGCATTATACTGTTGTCGCAAACAGTGGGCCAATCAGTGGAACCGCGCTCTTGCAACATGAGCATATCCGTGCGCTCTGCGATGTTTCGCTCTACAAAGGCCAGCTAACCGCCAGTAGTGCTATGCAATGGCATATTGACGGAGTGAAAATTAACAGCGTCGCGGTTGCCCCTGTTGAGGTGTCTCAATCTCGTACAGATGGCGCAGATGTTACCGGAAGCACAGGTATCATTGGTATCATTGTCTGTACAGATGCGTATCCAGACGCTTTTTCCTATGGTGAGTGTCTCCTGCTACAACGCTATCTGCCACAGGTAGCCGAACTTCTTGTGCAGGAAACCTCTGAGTCGCTGTCTCGCCGTATAAAAAATAATGCCCCGCAGGTTCATATACCATCAACCATGCTGGAGCCACATAACACGACTTCTCGTACTACGTTTACCGGCCCTGTTCCCCCGCAGCTTAAAATACTTGACCCATTGAAGAACGAATTCATCTCCATGCTCAGTCATGAATTGCGCTCACCATTAACCGCCATTAAAGGCTATGCAATCCTTTTGCAGGCATATGTCATCAATGGCAACAGCGAAGAGCATAGTGGAGCGGGACATACCGATTTCAACACTGCTGAAGCACTCACATCCACACGCCAACGTGAATATCTCGATATCATCATGGAGCAAACAAATCAGCTGGAAGTATTGATCAGTGATTTGCTCGACATATCGCGCATGCAAGCGGGACGCCTGGCATTGCGCTATACGCAGGTTGATATAGCCAGGCTTTGCCAGCGTGTTATCGAACTTGTCCAGCAACATGCCGACCAGCAATATCCCGCTCGCTACACGTTTCGCTCTACGATTGCAGAGAACCTGCCACCGCTTTGGACTGATGCACAACGGATGCGACAAATCCTCACCAATCTGCTGGAAAATGCCGTTAAGTATTCACCAGAAGGCGGTTTAATAGAAATTCTCGTGCATCTCTCTGACACTTCTGACACCTCCTCTCATCTCGATACTACTGCAAGTACGTTCACAGCGAATGACCAACTACCTGCTGAGCCAGCTGCACACCGGCACGATATGTTTTCCATCACTATTCGCGATGATGGCATCGGTATTCCTCTTCAGCAACAATCTCATCTATTTAAGCCCTTCAACCGCCTTGAGCATCCACTTACGCAGGACGTACCAGGGGCCGGGCTAGGACTCTACATCACATATAAACTGGTAGAAGCGATGGGCGGCAGCATTGCCTTACAGAGTAGTGAAGGCCAGGGAACCAGCATCACCTGCTTTTTGCCAGTCAAGCAACCGAATACAGCTTCTTTCAATACAATGGGTACTTGCTAAAAGTTGCTGGGTTTGTTATAGTGTCATTGGGCAGAAAAAATCTCACTATAAAGGATAGAACCATGCAAATCGGTCTGCTTGAGGATGATACTGCTATCCAGGAGATGTTGCGCCTTGTACTACAGGATGCAGGGTATCTCGTCATCATATATCCCACTTCTGATGAGTGTTTAAACGCTTTATCAACCAGCACACAGGGACAGAACACATCTCCCATAGATTTGCTCATCGTTGATTGGCGTTTATCAGGATCGATTCCAGGGACAGAAGTCATCCGCACATTGAGAGCAAAGGAAATGTATAGCTCTCTGCCCATTATTTTAACCACCGCCGCCACTTTCCCCAGTGATGATGAACTGCGCGATATGCATGTCTCACTGCTTGAGAAACCTTTTGCTGTTGATGACATAGTGAGCCTGATAAAAAGTCTGGTGTGACTTTTTTCACATGATCTAACATGATAAGCTCAGCAATCCTTAGAAAAAAATGAGTGTACCTTAGAGAATGCTAAGTCTTTTATTGTTGACTTGTAAGGCGCGGGAATCCTCTGTTATTCTCTATAGTAGTGATAGCGATATGTACTTTTTCCACTTCATCCATGCCAAATATCTTGTGAACTCTGTAGAGAAACAGCAAGGATATGGGAAATAATGAGTGAATATGTGCATCATATCCCTATCAAGTGAATAGAAAACAGTTCTGAAAGAAGCCGAAAGCTTTGAAGGGTGCATCCAACTATGTGGTTGGATAAAAATTGTAAAGAACAAAAAAAACAAACAGAGGGAGAACAACAATGCAAATGCAAAAGGGTCGAGGCCGTGGTTTCGCATCAATGAGTCCTGAGAAAAAGCGTGAAATTGCCAGCAAAGGCGGGAAAGCCGCTCATGCCATGGGTACCGCGCACAAGTGGACCAGCGAAGAAGCTCAGGCCGCGGGTCGCAAGGGTGGCTCCATTAGCCGCCGTCGCCCCAGAACCAGCATTCAAGCGTAGTGTTTGATGTTTTAAACAATAAGGAAGACTGGCGTTTTCACGCCAGTCTTCCTTGATTATCTGGCTTCGCTTGCCAGGCTCTGTGTACAGTATTCAAGGAAGTTGTACATACAAGATCGGGTTGACCCAGATATTATTTACCATTACCATAAAATGGACATGGGGTCCCGTTGATGCCCCAGTACTACCCTCGTATCCGATAACCTGACCTTTGGTTACATTCTGACCAACGCTGACAATAAAACGCTCCATATGTCCATAAATAGTGGCTATATAGTTGCCGTGGTTGATTTTGACCGCCCAACCAAGCCCTGACCAATCCCAGCCAGTCCAGATTACCTGCCCGGTATCCGCCGCCATGATCGGCGTGCCATAGGGTGCGGCAAGGTCAATACCCGTGTGCGGCTTCCAGCACCCACACCAGAACTGGTATTCTGGATGCCCAAAGGGCTGCGTGATGACCGCTCCAATAATTGGGCGTTGCATTTGACCAGTTCCCATAATGCCGCTCGCGGGAATTAGCGTCGCACATGTTCCCCAGATATCGCTACCACCGCAGTACCCTTCATTTGTTCTCAGTGCGGGAGTTGCAGTCGGCGTGACAGGATTTTGCGAGGTCGCGAAGGCACCTGTTTGCCCACTGGTAAACCAGTCATTGACCGATTGTACAAGGTTCTGAGCATGCTGACCACTCTCAAGTGGTGCAACTAGCAGCGTTGTAAGCACCAGTACCAGCATGCAAGCCACTACTGCGCCAATCAATATGCGAGAGCCACGGCGCGGCTTTTGAGAAACTGGTGTCCGCTTATTCTCTGCCGGAATTACCACACGTGTTTTATATACCGGGAATGATGTTGGTGATACCGTCTGGGCCGGTAGTCCCTGTGAGAGTGTCGTTAATTGCGTATTCAGCGGGCGCGTCTGTCGCTGCATTGGCAATGGCGTTGTATCGTCCAGCCAATTACCTGCATTTTCCAGAGGACGAGTGACATGCCCATTTTGCGTAGACCCATCGGTATCATTCAAGGAATGCGTCGTGCGGGCATTAGACAGGGGCGATGTGTTACTAAAAGGCCGCTCTACGTGGTCATCAAAAAAAGGTGACATGAAAAACCTCGCTCATTCGGATTATTGCTGTTGTGCTGGTAAACACAAGAGTAGTGTACCTGAGAAATGCTGCGTTGCCAATAGAGATACGCTGAACGGTAGCTCAAATGGGCTAGAAAAGCATTAACTATCTGAACGCTTAACACAGCCCGTTTCGCATAGATTTTGCTTTTAGGCGGGCAATTCGTTCGTTTGAGGGTAACGAAAAGATCATCCCGCGAATAGAGATGGTACTTTTTGGAATAAAGTTGGTCATTGAATAACATGAATGCTATAATTCCCTCCAGTCAAGAACCTGATTTATGATGATATGACTTCTAGCCCAAAAGGAGAGTGTGACCATTTCAGCCGAAACAGAACATAGAGAAAAGACATCAACGATGGTCGCTGTTGCCGTCGAGGCGCAACCCGCACCATCTCCTTCGCCCACCAATCCCCAGGTTCCTTCAAAGCTGTCTCGTAGCTGGTTTGGCAACGCCTTCAAAGTTGATCTGAAGGACTTTCGTCCGGGTGGGATTTCACTCAGGAAATTCAGTATCACTGAGGGCGTACTGTTACTGGTCGCGGGTTACCTGGCCTCGCGTGGACTGGGAGTTATCCGCCAGTCACTTTTTAATGCCATGTTCGGTACGAGCATCCAGGCAAGTGCATACTATGCCGCATATCGCTTACCGGATACGTTATTTGAATTAATTGCTGGTGGCGCACTATCACATGCGTTCATTCCCGTATTTATTTCGTATGAGAAAGATCAGGGACGGCGTGAAGCCTGGCGGCTCGCCAGCCTTGTTTTCAATATCCTCCTGCTTGTTCTCACTATCTTTACCCTTATTGCCGAGTTTGTCGCGCCCGTGTTTGTGAGCCATCTGCTGGTACCTGGATATCCGCCCGCGACTCAGGCACTGACGACATCCCTCACGCGCATTATACTGATCCAGCCGCTCATTTTAGGGTTAGGAACGGTGGTTTCTGCCATGCTGAACGGCAAACGGCAGTTTCTGTTGCCCGCGATTTCTCTCGCAGTTTACAATTTTGGTCTGATCGGCGGTCTACTCTTCGCGCTAGCCATCCCTGGTGTTGGTATCTACGGCCCAACGGTGGGCGTTATCTTTGCCGCCATCTTTCAAGTGGCAGTGATGATTCCCGGTATTCTCAAGCAAGGCGTGCGCTATGCATTCATCTGGAACCTTAAGCATTCTGGATTACGCCAGATTATGCATTTGCTTGGCCCGAATGTACTTTCTTTGGGCATTGCCTCAATCGCTACCATCATTGATACGGCTTTTATCTCCTACATGCCTGATAAAGCCAGTCTGGCGGCACAGCACAATGCTCATCTGCTCTTTTCCTTACCGCAAACGCTCGTTTCCCAGGCAATCGGTACAGCGGCACTTCCTCTGCTGGCTATTTTCGCTATGAACGGCCATTTTGTGCGCTTTCGCACAAATGTTAGCAAACTGCTTGGCGGCACAGTCATCCTGAGCATACTCGCCTCGTTGTTTTTGTTTGCGTTCGGTAAACCTCTCATCCATTTACTCTTTCAACATGGCGCGTTTAACAAACATTCATCAGCTGTAACAGGAACCGCTTTGATGGGCTATGCGATTGCTCTCCCAGGTCTATCGCTGGCGGCATTACTGGTAATCATTTTTTATGCGATGAAGGATGCGTGGACGCCTTTCGTAATCAATCTTATTGGCCTGGGCATCCACTTTCTACTGGTTATCTATCTTCTAAGGACATTGCATGGGCAGCATATTATCCTCTCCATTCCACTGGCAGGCGCTGGCTCCGGTACCGTTGAAACCGTGCTGCTCGGTACCATTTTATACTTCCGTTTGCGTTCCAAAGTGCAAACCGACAAAGGTATGCAACGCCTCGAACGCTGGCGCAACCGTACCCGTAACATGGCTGTTCCAGCATTAGCAACCAGTGAAGCGAGTGGAGCGATAGGAAACATATCTGAGCCAGAAATGGTGCAAGACGCAAGTATTGCCGAGCTATTCCAGCCAATAGAAGAACATAAAAATACATTGCTAGAGCCAGAGGGCGTGGAAGAAATAGGGGGAAAAGAATCTCCATACACGTTGGAAACATCAGAAGTACCAACGGAAGAAGATGTCCCAGCAGAAACCGTGGAAGCAGAAACGGTAGAAAACCCGGAACACGTGCAAACTGTGGAGACGGTGGGAGAAAAACCGTTGTCGCAAAGTACACCAACACCAACAAAGCGCAAATCTACAGGCAAAAAGAGGAAGAGATAATCGTAGGTGCCGGTAAACCGCACACCTACGACTTTGGAGCCTAGTAGCTCCAGTTGACGCCGCATTGGGCGCAATGTTTTGCCGGGTGATCGCTTTCAAAGGCACGGCGGAAGGATGCGTAACGTTCGCCCTGCCAGATAGCGGCGATTGGCTCTTGAAACACGTTGCCCAGCACGCGCTCCTCTTTATACTCCCTGGCGCTTCTGTGTCCGAAGGGAGCGAAACAACAGGAAAGCACATTGCCACTGGAGGTAATATAGGTCAAAGCATATGGGCGCTGGCAACCAGACCAGGGCCGATCGCCGAAATCGCGCACGATACTTTCTAAGGGAGTCGCCGAACCTGCGGCCTTGAAGGTAATGCCTCGCTCTTTGCACATCTCCTCACAACGGCGCACAAGTGCTAATTCATCGGGTGTTGAACGTCGGAACAGCGCCTGCTTCGAGTGCGCCAGACCCTCCTCAAAGTAGACAAGACGTTGCATGTACACTTCACGCACACCGTTTTCGGTGGCGAGATCAATCAACCCCGGCAATTCATGAAGGTTTTCACGCATGGCGGTAAACCAGAGCGAGACAGCGGGTTTGCTCGCATCCTGTGCCTTTTGCATTTCGATAAAGGCCCGCACATTGCGCCATATTTTGTCGAAAGCATCCACGCCACGCACGATTGCATACGTTTCGGGCGTCGAGCCATCCATCGAGAGGCGATATTCGTCAAGCCCCGCGTCAATCAGTGCCTGCCCACATCTGGGGGTGAGGGCAATACCATTGGAATTGAACAGGACATAGGTACCGCGATCTTTGAGATAGCGAACCATGCGCGGCAACTCTTTGTTCAGCAAAGGTTCACCTAAACCATGCAGTACAACGCGCTCCAGTAGCGGAAACTGATCAACGATATAGCGAAATTTGTCAAAGCTCAAATCCCGGTCGTCCTCGCGTGAGAGCAATGTACGCGGGCATTGCTGGCAAAATTCATTACAACGACTGGTCGGCTCAATATAGATTGAGCGCGGCAAATTAGCGATGAATGTTGTAGTCATGCAATCTCCTCGTGCTAGTAATATACGCGGCAGTTGCCGGTGCCAATTGACTATCTGTCTCTAATAACTCAGCCAGACGCAACAGGTCAGGTAGTTCGTCAACGTCAAATAAAGGGTCAATGCATTGAATAGTTAAGCCCTGGCGTTCAGCCTGCTCAATCGTTCTCTGTGTGACCACGCTGGTACTCATGGGAATGCCGCTAAAGACATCGTGTGGCTCATGCATGGCGATTAAGTAATAGCCGCCATCGTCGGATGGCCCAAGCACCACATCTGCCTCATTCAAGGCAATACGAGCATTAGCGATGATATTCCGGCTCACATGAGGCGAGTCCGAACCAATAAGAATGATGTTCTGGTAGCTCTGTGCATGTATCCACTGAAACGCATAGAGCAAGCGTCCGCCCAGGTCAGCCCCTTGCTGGGGAAAACAGGTCATAGCAGATGCGAAATCAGGCACAAGCGTTGCAATAAACGCAGCGTAATCAACATGTACGGGTGTAAATGTCCAGTACACATCATACTGCTGACCCGCGAAACGCTGGGCGAGGTCAGTAAGAAACACACGATAAAGCTGTACTGTTGCCTCATCGCCAATCGAGCGAGCCAGCCGTGTCTTTGTTTTTCCCACTTCTGGATAGCGGGCAATAATCACAAGGGCGGTATCAGTGAGCTGTTTCATGTATTTTCCCTGCTACCTGCATAGCGCAACGTCGTGCGCAACATATAATAGGCCGCTTTCACACTACCGCTGATGGTACCTGCAACTTTGGAGCGACCATGACTGCGCCGACGATAGTGAATAGGCAATTCTACCATGCAATAACGCGCTTTGGCCGCTTTGACCAGCATTTCCACGGGCCAGCCAAAGGTCATCTCTCGCATATGCAATGCCTCCAGCGCGGAACAACGTATCACGCGAAACGAGCCGATATCAGAGAGATGCACGCCATACAGAAATCGGAGCAAACGGCTTACTAACCAGTTCCCCAAGCGTGCTTGCGGAGGTATCGCGCCTCGCTCGGAGCGCTTGCTCACACGCGAACCAATGACCAGATCGGCGTGTCCGTCGCTTACCGGTGCAAGCATCGTGGGAAGATCGGCGGGATCATCACTGCCATCACCATCCATGAAAATAACAATATCCGCACCCAGAGCGCAAGCGGTTTGAAATCCCTTCAAGCAATTGCGCCCATAGCCACGCCTGGGTTCACTCGCTACAATCGCACCTGCCGCACTGGCAACTGCCGCGGTGGCATCAGTACTGCCATTATCGGCGACAATAATCCAACGAGCAAAATCCTGTGGGATCTCCGGCAATAACTGGCGCAGCGCCGCCTCTTCATCCAATGCAGGGATCACTATCGCCACGTTTTCGGTTGCTAACATACCACTCCTTGCTACAAAGGACGACATACACGATAATATAGCTCGCAATATAACTATGACACGTATTAGTATCGCAAATATTTACAATACTCTATGACCCATTACTTTTCTGCCAGGCAACCTCAGAAATAGTACTTCTTGTGTATACGGGAAGCAAACTGGGAAACCATAAGCCATACTGTCGTATAGAATACAGTATGGATGAGGGTAGGGACCGATTTATCGCGTCCCTACCCTCGCACGGTATTTCACCTGGAAGGATGGAGACAGGCGAATGCGGACGCTTGACATGTGCTATAAGGATGAATATACTTATTGCAATATTTGAGACTGCATTTCTATTGGTTTTCCGCCAATCAAGTTGCACAACGCAATAAGTAAAGGAGCGAGCAGTGGACTCCGAACAATTACGCGAGAATGATGTTCTTGCTGTCCCCAATTCGGGTAGTCTCCCACAAAATATCAATGTTGTTGAGGATGAGGTAATTATCAGCGCCGCAAAATTAAACAAGTATTTCGGCGATAAACACGTTCTCAAAGATATTGATTTCCTGGTGCATAAACGCGAGGTGGTTGCGTTGATTGGCCCCAGCGGTTCAGGTAAAAGTACGCTTATCCGCTGCTTGAATGGATTGGAAAAAGCTACTAGCGGTGAAATCATCATTCATGGACATAAGCTTGATCCAAACTTCTCGACAAAGCAACTCAGCCCCATTCGTGCCGAACTGGGCATGGTTTTCCAGAATTTCAACCTGTTCCCACATATGACGGTGTTGCAAAACGTGATTGAGGCTCCGTTGCTGGTGCGTAAAATGCCAAAAGATCAGGCCGTTGCGCTGGGCGAGAAATTGCTGACAAAAGTAGGGCTTTCGGAAAAGCGCGACGTGTATCCCAGTCGGCTTTCAGGCGGACAAAAGCAACGGGTCGCGATTGCTCGCGCACTGGCGATGCAACCGCGAGCGTTGCTTTTTGACGAGCCTACATCGGCACTTGACCCAGAACTGGTGGGTGAGGTACTCAAAGTGATGAAAGACCTTGCGTATGAGGGCAGTACCATGGTGGTGGTAACGCATGAAATGCAATTTGCACGCGATGTATCCGACCGCGTGGTGTTTATGTCCGATGGAGTGATCGTTGAGCAAGGCGACCCGGAGGATTTATTTCGACATCCTAAAGAGAGACGCACGCAAGTGTTCCTGGAGCGCGTTCTCTCTGTTTTGCCATAGTTAGGCGATCTATTTTCCAGGAAGCACAAGCAGAAAGGCATTATTTTCGATGGATAGTGAACTCAACAGGCGCACGTTCCTTAAGCGTAGCGGCCAAATCGGCGGCATCGTTGCCTTTGGTGGCACATTAGAAGCGTTACTCGCCGCCTGTGGCGGAAATGTGACGACGACGACGGGCTCAGGTACAGTAACCCCTGGTACAACGGTAATCGCCAGTCAAGGTTTGAAAGAGGCAGGACTGTTACAATGGGGTGCCGACTATGTGAGTGGCGCTCCATACGTATTTAAAGACCCCAGCAATCCCAATAATCTGGTCGGTTTTGAGATTGAGATTGCGGTAGCAATGGCCGCGCTTATGAATATCCGCCAGACACAGGTTGAGGTCTGTTATTCAAATCTGGAGCAGGCGCTGCTTGCCAACCAGATTGATATGGTCATGAATGGCTGGGAAAAAACATCAGACCGCGAGAAAACCGAGCTATTCTCCGACCCTTACTACCGTTACGGCCAGCAAATTATTATCCGGGCAAACGACACTCGGTTCGCCAGCACACCCAATCCTCAGGATGTAAGCGTGCTGGCCGGCCTCACGGTCGGTACCGGCGCGGGCTACCTGGCGCAAACGATCATGGAGGATTACAATAGCGCGGTGTCGAGCGCCAGCCAGAAAATCAACATCAAGGCCTACGCGGGCAATATCGCCTTCTCTGACCTTGTACAAAACAAGCTTGATGCCTTCTTCCTTGATAGCCCGATAGCCGCTTACTATATTCTCGGCAGCGGCCCTGGTGCAACACCGATCCCGCAGTTGAAGCTACTTGGTACCCCGATTTATAAGGACAACTACTACGTTGGTTTCAACAAGAGTAATCCCAACTCAACAATCCTCTTGCCGGAAATCAACCAGTGCTTTAACGTTCTCAAGCAGAATGGCACCCTGCGCCGCATCTATACGAAGTGGAAGATGTGGGATACCGATCAAGCATCCATAGGCGTCCAATAGATATCCAACACGGTTGAGTGAGGGTACAGACCTCTGTACCCTCACTCAACCGTGTTGGATAACAACATGCAAAAGCTGAAAGAAGGAAGAATATATGGATGTGATCCTACAGGTCCTACCCGATTTCTTAGACGGCTTGAAGAATACCATTATCTACTGTGTCTCTTCTTTTGCCCTCGCACTATTGCTTGGCCTTATACTTGCCTTGATGAGCGGATCGAAATTCGTCTGGTTACGAGCCCCTGCGCGTATTTTCATTGAAGTGATACGCAGCACCCCCATGATCGCACAGATATTTCTTATCTATTATGGCTTGAGCGCATTGCTGGCAGTCTACAATGTTGCGCAATATGATAATGCCTGGACAGCAGGTATCGCATCGCTTTCGTTAAACTATGCCGCGTATGAGGCGGAGGTTTTTCGCGCCGGTTTCCTCTCTGTTGATCGCGGACAAACGGAGGCCGCTCTCTCGTTGGGGTTGACATCGCAACAAAATTTCTTCCGCATTGTCTTGCCCCAGGCCATTCCGCTGATGATTCCCCCGTTCGTCAACGACTTTATCTACATGCTCAAAGACTCTGCCGTCGTCAGTGTGATTGCCGGTACCGAGCTTACCTCTGTACTAGACTACTATCGCGTGCGCAATGGCAGCAATCCCATTCCATATTTTGTACTCGCTATCGTTCTTTATCTCGCATTGAGCCTTCCCACCTCGTACTTTGCGCGGTGGTATGAACGTCGGCTGCGTGCAGCACTCTAATGCAATCAGAAGGAGCAGTATACATGCAGCAGGCACTGACAAATGTTGAAACAAAACCCCGCTCACGAGGTTGGCTCGTCCTTTTAGATTACCTGTTTTATATCTTGCTGGTCGCCTTCCTGGCCGCATTTGTCTATTACTTCTATTCATATCGGCAGTACGTGACTGTTTTGCTCCCTAGCCTGGTCGAACAGGGTGCGGTTACAACCATCTTTTTATCAATTGTGAGTATGATACTGGCGACTATCTTTGGCTTTATTGGTGCGCTCGGTCGCCTATCGCGCTTTTTCCTATTTCGCTGGATTGCCTTTGTCTACGTTGAAGTGATACGTGGCACCCCAATTCTCGTGCAGTTGTTATTATGGGCCTTTGGAGTCAGCGCGATTCTCACGAATGTCGGCTTTGACCCCTATAATATTGCTTACCAGGCGATGACCGCGCTGCAAAGTAACAGTCTTTTACCCGGCCAATTTACGTTTGACGCCGCTTTCTATGGCATACTTGCCTTAAGTTTCAACTACGGTGCTTATCTGACCGAGGTTTTCCGTACCGGCATTCTGAGTGTAGACAAGGGACAGACCGAGGCGGCCCTGAGTTTGGGATTAAACTCTCGCCAAACAATGCGCCATATTATCTTGCCACAGGCGTTTCGTATTACCATTCCCCCGTTCACCAACTATTTCATTACGCTGGTGCAGGATACCGCTCTTCTTTCTGTCGTCGGCGGCGTCATCGAGTTGCAAGAATTGACCACTTCGTATGCCAGTCCTTTATCATCAAACACGAACGCCGAGTTGTTCGTCTATGTGCTGGGCGCGGTCATCTTCCTCTGCATCTGTTACCCACTCGCCCTGCTCGCCCGCTATCTGGAGTCACGCATGGCGGTTGCGTATTAAATATGATAGAAGATATGCTGCGTTTCTGCCAGCATCACATCCCTCACTCAGTAACATCCCTATTTGAGTGAAGTGTACCCTCTTCAGTAATATTTTACCTGAGGGAATGAGGGAATGAGGGAATGCGTATACTGGCAAAATCAATAAGAACATGTTATACTTAAAAAGCAATCGGCAAATCGTTATTTAGGCGGGATAATGATACAGGCCTCATTGCGCTGCTATTGCTACCCTTGAAGTACTACTGGCAAGTTAATAGTGTCTTGACTTTTTAGTGTGTAAGTGGTACAACTACATCCGTAATGTTGTAGTGCGTTTTCTATTGGCTCCCCATTCCCGGCGGCAGGCGAAGAATGTTGCTTGCCTTATATCCATCCGTCATCGGGAAAGTATGACGTTTTGTTTCCCACTCACGGTCCTATTGTAAACTACATGTTGTTTTCAAGAACAGACGAGGAGAATCAAATGTCTCAACATCCGCAACCCAGGCCCGGTCAGGAGTATACCGTGCAATCCGGGGACACTCTCTGGGGTATTGCACAACGAGCCTACAACGATCCTGAAGATTGGGATACCATCTACGATGCCAACAAAGGGGTGATCGGCAACAACCCTAATCTTATCTATCTTGGACAAAGGCTCCAGATACCATCACAGTCAGACCCACATAAGAAAAAACCGGTTCCCACATCACCACCAACGACACATATGCCGCCTACACCACCACTGCCACCAACGACACATATGCCGCCTACACCACCACCAACGCCACCTACACCACCACCTACAACATCTGCGCCGCCACCGCCAAAGGATGATAATGACAGTCCATTAGATTGGATCCAACACGAACTTGGAGAGAAGAAAGACGACTGAGTGACTCTTTTCCGGTGTATAGTGATGGTTCGGCACCGTTTAGCACACGTTCTATCGTGGAATATCGCGGAGTACCCCTTGCTTTTGGCTAAGGGGTACTCTTGCACAGGGAACCTGTCAGGTTCGACGGCCACCTTTATAAAGTGAATAGATGCCAGTGATATTGTCTTCATTTTTGCCAGAATAGGGAAGCGCAATTCTATGGATAAAGAGGTAAGCCTGATCATTCCAACGCTCAACGAAGGAGAAAATCTCTCCATGACGATTGAGAGCATACAGGCAACAATTACTGGTGCATACGAGATAATCGTTGTAGATAATGGCTCAACCGATGGCAGTACTGCATTTATTGAACAGGCGAGCGATCCACGGATTCGCCTGCTCAAGACGGGAGAGCGCCTCGGCGTAGCGGGGGCGAGAAATTATGGCGCAGCCTTCGCTGAAAGTAATATCCTGATCTTTATTGACGCCCATATGCTGTTTCCTCAGAACTGGCTGATGCCCGTACTCGATGTCTTACACGAGGAATCGGTGCGACTTGTCGTTCCTGCTGTTAGTGCCTGGGGAAATCCGTATGCTCTCGGTTATGGTATAAGCTGGAAAGGTAAAAAGCTGGAACCGAAATGGCTGGGCAAGCAATCGTCTGACCCCTACACGGTTCCGCTGGCCGGAGGGTGTTTTCAAGCATTCCATAAAACTTTTTTTTATGAGATTGGCGGCTATGATCCAGGCATGACCAACTTCGGCAGCGAAGACCTGGAAATGTGCCTGCGCGTCTGGCTGCTTGGCTACCAGGTAAAGATTGTCCCGCAAGTTGAAATCTCCCATCGCTTTCGACGTACTGCCCCCTATGAATTTGGCTGGATTGATACCTCATACAATTTCCTGCGTCTCATTTACGCGCATTTCAATGAGCAGCGTATAGCACGCATCCTTGCAGCCCATACAGAAACACCCAGCTTTGATGAAGCATTGCAACGAGTGCAAATCAGCGATATCTGGCTCAGGAGACGCACACTCGCCTTGAAGCGTACATTTGATGATGACTGGTTCTTTCGCACCTTTGACATCAAGGAGGGTGAGGGAACCGAGCAACTCGCTGTATCAAGGCAGGATGCAGTGCCAGAGCAGGTCTTGAACCTGCCCCTACCATGACCAGTGAGGCTATTTCAATCCATACGCAGTAAGATGTCCTGCTTCATCTGCTACATACACCCGTCCATTGACAATGATGGGGCTTTGCCAGTGGAGGCCGCCAATGGAACCACCTGCCGACGATTGGGTACTGCTCCAGAGGACTTTTCCGGTTGCTGGTTCCATTGCCCATAAGACATTGTTGCCTTGCACAAAAAGGATGTTGTTGGCGATGAAGGGCGAACTGCCGCCATGACTGTTCTGGTACGCCTTTTGCAGCGTGGTATGTCCATGCGCATCGGTTATTACCTTGAATGCGACAAGTTCACCTCCATTGGTGATGAAAACCCAGGTCGTATTATGCGCATCGTTCCAGGCCACTGGTTGCGTAAGTATACTTCCTTGCATGGCTCCATTTAACGTTTGTAGCTCGCCTCCTACATGATTTGGCCCGCCCTTACCGGAGAGATTCTGGCGATTGAGCAGCCGTACCGCGCTATCTTTGCCCACCTGCACGGCGAGATAGGGCGTTAAACTGCCTTTTTGCATGGGAAGCATCGTGGGTGCTGCGCTGCCAAGGTCGAGATCAGTTGATTGCAGGTAGCTATAATTGCTCGGCGTATAGCTATCAACCACTTTTTGCAGATTGGGACTGAGTTCGATAATGCTGTCGCCATAGTCATAGCCACCTTTATCAGCAGTATAGTTACCATTACCTGTGGTGACAAAGACGTTGCCAGTTAACGGATCAACCACTGCGCCCGCTCGTGCCCAGATACCTGACTGCACATCGGGACAGTAATTGGCATCAGTAGATACCGTATCCAGCAACCGGTGAATGTTTGCACATAACGAATTAAAAACGCTGAGCGCACCCGTTGTGAGCGAAATTGCGACAACATGTCCCTGGTAATGTCCAGCATCACCAGGATAGCCACTGGTACTCATGTAGAGATAGCCACTGGCAACATTGAGTGAGGAAGAGCCTTTCTCTACATCTGGCATGTTCGTGATACGTACCGGCCACCCCCCACCGGTTTGCTCCGCACCGCTACCAACCGCATATTTATGAATTTTGCCGTCTAACCCATAGCTATAGACATACTGACCGGATGGGTCAAGCGCGGGTGAACTCGTAGTAAATTTTGGTCCGCTGGTATTTTGTCGCCAGACCTGTTGCCCTGAATTAGCATCCAGAGCCAGCAAGCTACCAGCCAGCGTAGTAACGAAAAGCAACGTTTTCACGCCCGCCGGTGTTTTTACGCCGGGTAGTTCAACCGGTGAACTGTCCACCACAGCAGGTAATGTTTGTTGCCATAAACGTGTAAGATGGCCCACGTTGCCTGATGTAATGATTTTCTCACTGGTGTTCACCCCACTGCGTGAACCACCGCCATCGAATGCAGGCCATGCAATCTCTGCTTTGCCATTGGGACTGGCCCCAGATGTGGATGTTGCCGGGGCTGAAGCCGTACTGGTAGCTGAACTGGTCGAAGTACTTGACTGCCCTGATGAACAGGCCGCAAAGAGTAGCGAGCAAAGAAGAAATACTGAAAAGCCCGATGTTATTCGCAAACCACGTTTGTACCGAAAATCCATACAATCCCCCGAAAGCCCATACAAATCTGTACAAGCTTTGCATAGTATCCTATCTGACTATCTAGCGTTCATGATATACGTTAAATTATAAGCAGAGTAGCAAAATAGGACGAAAATACCAGCGCAAGGTATCTCAGAGATACTTTGCGCTGGTATTGGCGATGGAAAGAATATGCTGAATAGAACCGAATAGCCTTAAAAAAATGCCGCTTTACTCTTCCACGGCGCCAAAAGAGCGACGCACCCAGAGAAATGCTCCGGTCGCCAGAATCACTAACGCTGGAACGGCGAGAAACCAGAGTTTACGGCCTTTCTTGCTGGTGTTCTCGTCCAATTGGTCAACTGCCTCGATTTCCTCTATAACTGCGTCTTTTACCGCTTTTGCCATGCTACTACATTCCTTTCATTTTCACAAAAATAGTGGCGTTTGTTTCATTACCCTCACGTTCAAGAGTGAGGCCATCGCTCGTTCACAGGTAATGCATTGATGAGCGTCTGACATTACTATTATACGGCGGGTACAATCACCGTTTGTCTATGTATTCTTACGGTGCTTGATCCATGACCTGAACCGCTTTTGACAGTTCATTTCTGCAAGAATCAATATGCTGTATTATACTCATTTAACGAACAACATACAAGAGATACTACTAGATATGATGCTGGTCAGAGAATTTTTGCTTGATACAATCCTGATGTTTGTGCTGCTTTTCTTCCGTGTTATGCAAATCATAAATACAATGCATAATCTTTGCCAGCGAATCGTCAAGCGGATTAGATGTGTCTATAACGCAGCCATCGTCGTCGTAATCCTCAAATCGGGGCTTCCACTGCTCCCACTCTTCCCAGGAGGTGATCTGGAATTCTGAAACTTTCCCTTTGCGTCCTTCCAGGCGGCGTTTTTGCACTTCTGGCGAGCATTGACAATGCACCACTAACATCGGAATCGAAAATTCTCTGGCTAGCGCCTGTGATTGCTCGAATGTCGTGCGATACGTCAGCGGCATATCCACCACGACGCTGAAGCCCAGGCTCAGTTGTTCACTGGCAAGGGCAAACATCAATTCGTATGAAAAACGTCCAACTTCTGGTAAATCCCCAAAAATATCAACGGCTTTCTGACGTATAATGTCCCGGTCAATCAGCGGGGCATGTAAAGCCACCGCAATTGCCCTCGCGATAGTACTTTTACCAGTACCTGGATATCCACGCATTACGATGAACGTGCTACCACTATGCACAGTCGTCTCTCTTCTATGAAAATGCCTCATTCTCTGTCGTGGCGATTACTTTTTTTTAGTATAGTCGCAAAATGAAGGAATGTCCAGAAAATAGGACTTGTAACTACTGTTGCAACATGTAAGCAGTAGCAAACAATCAGCCGTGTATGAGAAAGACGTTACGCCGCCGACGACTAGCACACATCTTGACGTTGCCGCACGGCGGCGTTATCATTCAATAAGAAGAACTCCTTGAAAAAGATAAGGACACTTGTATTTTATGATGAAGAAGTTTCGAGGTCGCAGCCTCGCACATCCAGGTTGTTTGATCGGTGTAACAACCGGTTTGATCGTGGGGATTGTGCTGGCAGGTATATTAGCTGCTGTTTTTAATGTAGCATTCAACGTTGTGTTACTGGTCTGGTTTGGTTTGGCAATTGTGCTGGGTGCGATTGGCTGGATTATCGGGACCCGCGTCTCCTCGCGCTTTCCAGCGTTGGAAAATGAGGAGTAACCTTACTATTTTTGTAACAATCATTTCAATTGGTCACACGAGTTGGAGTGATCGCCGCACATAGTGTTTATCCAGCATCAGTTGTTTTGCAGCTGATGTTGGATAAACTGCAAACCGCCATAAAAACTACCCGGATATATACAGTTGTATATTTCTAATTCGGCCTTGATTCTACGGTCATCGTCTCTGCCAAAGGCTCTTTTATCTCGGCTAAGAAAGCACTTTTTCTCTCCAACCGATCTCCCTTTTAAATCATCTATTATTGTTGAGAAAATAATGCTATCTTTAGGATCAAGATCAAGATTTTTTCGATATAACTCTGCCTGCTTGATACCGTCCACCTTAACCTCAAGGCATTTCCCAACATTGATGAGCCTATCAAGCATCGAATGCAAAAGATTCAGTTCTCTTTCCTGCGAATCTTGCAAGACGCTAATAACAGGCCCTAAATCAACCATGACTTGTTTATGCGGCTCTGAACGTTTTAATTCTCCCAATGTTTTTTTCAGAGAGTTATGTAAGTCATTTCTTTCATTATGGATGCGTAGGATGTTGTCAAAACATTCCGCAAGCACGAAATTAGGGAAGACAAGTTCTATCTGGCCTTTTTCTGCAAGCTCAATGACTGCAAGAGCATCAGCATGCTGTTCCTGTTCACGTACCACTTCGATGACAAAATTTGTTTCGACATATACGATCATAACGTCCCTTCCATCAAAACCATTGCTCCTTTGATAGAATCATTAAAGCCTGCTTGAGCTAATGTCTTCTCTGGCTCTTCGGTAAGAATCTGGGGTTTCGTACTTAAATTGTCCAACCATTGAAGCATGACGAGTTCAAGCACCGAACCATAAAGTCTCTCCTGTGCTTCCTTATCCAGGTAGCGATTCATCACTTTATCCATTGGAAACTCGTACATAGGCGTTTCACTGGCACCATATTGTTTTGACTCCTTCCACAAGTAACCAACATCTTGCGAGAGCAGCAAAAAGTATGGGACATGAGCAGGCAAACCGCGAGCTAGCATATTTTGACGAATCACCGTAGCTTCATCGCGAGTCAGGTTTGACATAGCCTTAACTTCCACCACCGCTATTGGGTCCCCATCAAAATTTTTTATGAGCAAGTCTGGTCGAAAAGTAGTCATGGTTTCTTTTCCTTCCTGATAATGACGCGGTTACAGATTCGTCTTTCCTTACGCTGTCAGTATAGCTATTTTGACGCACGAAAGTCAAACAATTGCCGCTAATCTTTCACAAATCTCATCAGGGTTTTCAATACTATTGGCATCATTACAACGGCCTGAATAGATATTCTTCCTGGGTCATGCGTTTGTAGGCGCTGACGACGTGGTAGAGGATAATCAGTTGTGTGAGGGCTAAGGGATCGCTCTGGCGGAGCATGTTGCCAACATGGAAGAGACCGAGTTGGCTCAGCAAATCGGGGCGTAGATGGCTGACATTCTCCATATGCGCCCAGATGCAATCTTCCAGCTCACAAGCTTTCTGGTGACTGATGTTACCATCAATATCTAAGATATCACGTAACTTTCCGGCGTATTCTTCTTCAATATAGCGTAGTGCCGGACGCGCCCCCTCATGAACATCATCAAAATCACGCGAAGCCTCCAAAACGTCACGTAAGTCAATCTTAGGCGCATCCTTTGCCTCAATCAGGCGCACATCGAGATGGGCAAGATTGCGGGTACGATAGTAGAGGCTGCCACGGGAGAAACGCACGATGATATCGGCATATTGCTTCTGAGGTTGGATATAAGCGCGGCTATCACGGCGGCGCAGCTTCATTTGTTCGCGCACCTGCTCAACAGTATAACCGCGAGAGGTACTGTCGCGCATAATTTTCCACTGTTGCAAAAGAGCAGTTTCGGGGTCAAGGTAAATGCGCACGTGCGCAAGGCTGCGTAACTCTTCGGTAAAGAGTGGGTGCAGGCCATGCACAATGATAATATCGGCGGGCATAAAGAGTACAGGGTCGGCAAACGTCCCATGTTTATGGTCATAGACCGGCTTGATAATGCTTTCACCATGCGCGAGACGACGAATATGCTCCGTTATGAGCGCGATGTTATTCGCAGAAGGGTGCAGGGCGGTTATACCAGCACGCAAACGGGTAGTCCGATCCATCGTATGGTAGTCATCGAGACAGATGTGCGTCACACGTTTCCGCCCAAAGACCCGCACCATCCCATCGGTTAAGGTCGTCTTCCCTGAGCCACTATCCCCACAAACCGCCACAATAAGGGGCTGTTGACCATTTGTAACACTTTCCATGAATTACCACTTAGCATCTTCTCGAACCATAGCATTCAGTTATCCACACGACACTACGACAACATAGTCCCCATATATGCTACGCCTTCACCGTTCCAAGCATCAGTTTCAAAAGCGTGGGCTGTACCCCGTCTTTTGATATGGAATGCTTACTCTAAGTATAACAAAGAAATTGTGCTTTCGACTATAGGCAATCTGAACACCATGTTTCATAAAGCACAAAAAAAGGGTACAATGTAGAAAAGTAGATTAGTATCGGTGGGAGACGAGGGATTTTATGGATTATCCAATACTTGAACAGCTTAGACAACGTCCTCTCCTGTGTGACGGCGCAATGGGGTCATTGTTATACGCACGCGGCATTACCTACGAAGAATGCTTCGATGCGTTAAACCTGACGCAACCCGCGCTTATTCAAGATATTCACAGCGAATATATCAGCGCAGGCGCACAAATTATCGAAACCAATACCTTTGGCGCGAACCGGGCAAAACTTGAAGCCTACAATCTGGAAGGGCAGGTGCGTGAGATTAATAAACGCGCCGCAAAACTAGCGCGTGAAGCACGTGAGGTTTCGGGCCAATCGGTCTTTATCGCGGGCGCGGTCGGCCCCAGCGGACGCCCTTTACAGGCACCGGATGAGCATCGTTTGAACGAACTACGCTCTATCTTCCGCGAACAAATTGAGGCGCTGCTGGTTGGGGGTGTAGACCTGCTCATTCTTGAAACGTTCTCCAGCCTGGCAGAATTGCGCCAGGCGGTGCTTGCCGCACAGGATATCGGCGGACTACCGATTGTTGCACAGATGAGTTTCTATGAGGATGGTCATACGCTCTCCGGTCAATCGGCAGCGCGAGTAGCCGCCGTACTGGACGACCTGGGTGTCAACGTGACGGGAGCAAATTGTAGTGTTGGGCCTGCCGCGACACTCGATGTTCTGCAAGAGATGATTGACAGCGTTCAACCCCTGGCCGAACGAACACACGCACCCACACAGTTGTTTTCCGCGCAACCGAACGCCGGCTTGCCCGCTCGTATCGGGAACCGCTTCTTTTATATGGCAACACCTGACTACTTTGCGGATTACGCGCTCCGTTTCGCCAAAGCTGGTGTCCAGCTTATCGGTGGATGCTGTGGCACCACTCCACGCCACATCGAAGCGATGCGCAAAGCACTTGACGAGCATTACGGGGCGGTTCCGCAAAGCATTCCAGACGCGGTTTCAAGCGTTCAGATTCGTTCGTCCAACGGGCAAAACGGGTTAACAAAGGCACAGGCTACCATCGCCAGCTTGATTGAAGAGGAAATCATTGTTCCTCAACAAGGAACTCGAACTCGCTTGCAGGAAAAGCTCGCGGCAGGGGAGTTTATAGTAAGTGTCGAATTAGACCCACCAAAGGGGTTAAACCCAACCAGGATACTTGAGGGTGCCGCGTTATTACAGGAAGCGGGCGTTGATTGCATCAATATTGCCGATAGCCCGATGGCACGGGTACGTATGGGCTGCATCGCCCTTGCGCGGCTCATTCAAGATCACCTGGGCATTGAAACCATCATACATTTCACAACGCGAGACCGCAATTTGATGGCGCTGCAATCCGAATTGTTGGGCGCTCACGCTCTCGGCATCCGTAACATCCTGGCGCTGACAGGTGACCCGGTGCGGGTTGCCGATTACCCGAACATAACCGGTGTCTGGGATGTGGATTCAGCAGGATTGGTATCGGTGATTCGCGGCCTAAATAATGGACACGATGCAGCAGGTTCTTCAATCGGCGCACACGCCTCTTTCCATATTGGGGCCGCGCTCAACTTAAATATGACTGATGAGGAGACAGAGCAGGAGATCGCCAAGTATCATCGCAAGATTGAGGCAGGTGCCCACTTTATCATGACCCAGCCCATTTATGAGATGGCACCGCTGGTGCGCTTCCTGGATCGCGCCGGGACGCCGCCGGTACCGATCATTCTAGGCAGCATGCCATTGCACAGTTCGCGTCATGCCGAATACTTGCACAACGAAGTTCCTGGCTTTTCCATTCCCGACGCTGTGCGTAACCGTATGCGCAATGCCGGCGAACATGGGCAGGAAGAGGGATTGCGTATGGCTCAAGAACTGCTGGCAGAGGCCCGCCCATTCATACAAGGCGTCTATCTCGCACCATCCTATGCACGCTATGATATTGTCAACACCCTTGCACGAATGCTGCGAACACAACAAACTGCCTGAATGGCCGCATACTTGTAGGGGCCGATTGATCGCGCCCGCCTTCTCATTCCAACACTGTGCGCTTCTGATGCAGGACGCGGGCGCGATCAATCGCGCCCCGACATTCAAATCCAGTGATGCTCAACGGCATCCGCAACCACACAGGCATACATTACACCCTGGATACCGGCAAGACGATACTTTTCTATACATCCCGCCAGTACAAGCACACCTGTGGTATACAAATTCTGCCGTCTGCTATGTACTGCCATACGGAGCAGGCACTCGGCAGCCAGCGCATTTTCGACCAGAGGCTGCTCACGAAGCGCGAGCCGTCCTTCCGCCTGAGCATTCTCTGGATAATCGTAAAACAAACCTGATTGCTCATCCAACAATTCCTGGCAAGCGAAGTGCATCAGGGCAATCGCCGTATCAAGATATGTTCGTTGTTCGCGTAACTCATAAGCATCCAGGAGCGCACGAACCATCCACATCTGATCGGCGAGTTGACCCGGCAATCCGGCATGTCCATCCAAATAGTAATGACAGATACTGCCATCACGATAAACCAGCTGCTCACTCAACCAATCTAAAGCGCGTAGAGCCATTGTTGCTAATACCGGTTGATGCAAAATACGCGCCGCCAGTAGATAGGAGGAAATCATACGCGCATTCCACGAGGTGTAAACGGTTTTATCAATTGCTGGTGCCTGGCGCGAGGCTCGCGAGAAGTTACCTGGCTCATAATATTCCTCGTCGGCGCTCTGGCTCCCGCTAAAAACGCCCTCCACCGGTTGATAGAGACAGGTGTTGATATAGCGAATGAGCTGCTGCGCGAGGTCATACCACTCCTGCGATTGACTGAGTTGCGCGGTTACTAACACTGCACGCAAGAGGGCTGCGTTCTCATCGAGCATTTTTTCCGTGTGCGGCATACTCCAATCGCTGGCGGCGGAATAGCGGAAGAAGCCTCCCTCTTCCTTGTCCCACAACCCACCCTCAACCATCTGCTCCAGCGAATATGTCACCATCGCCAACATCTCTGTATGCCCCTGGCGAGCTAACCCTAGCAGGAGTTCTAATGCCTCCGCGTGGGAAAACTTGAGATGGGAATGGATGGTAAAACCACCATAGTCGGCATCGAACAAATCTTGTAACACCGCCCCAGCTTGCAGTGGGAGGTCTACCAGCACTGTGCGTTCTTCTTGCAACAAAGTTCGCAAGGCACCCGTTGAAAGTGATTGAGACAGTTTGTGAGTGAACCGACGATCCTGTAAAGCACGCACCTGCTCCGCAATTTCCTGGTGATATTCACTATAATAGCGGCGGATATGCCCCAGGTAATAAAGCATCTGCCTGGGTGGTACATAGACGCCCCCCCACAGAATCTCACCTTCCGTTGTCAGCAATACCACACTGGGCCAACCATTCTGATTGTAGCGTTGATTCACATCCGGGCGCAGGTCGCTATCTACACGAATGGGGATGTAATCACGATTGAGGATCGTAATGATCGTACCCTCTGAAAGCGTGGTTTCATCTAACAAGTGGCACCACTGGCACCATAAGGAAGTGATGAGCAGAAAAATGGGCTTATCTTGTTCGACAGCTTCTTGGAATGCGGCTTGCCCCCAGTGCCGCCAGTGAATACGGTCAGCCAGATGGAGACGTGGGGAAAAACGAAATGCTACCGGCCTCGGCTCAGATGTTTCCGAGGGATCAGCATAGTTAGAATAATCGGCGGCTACATTGCCGCTCATAAGCATCCTCCTTCAAGTCAGACACATTCTTACGGAAACGGCTGCAATTAAGGACGCATTGACAGGTATATACCGATGAACATACGCTACAGTTATATAAAGAAGGGTCGCATCTTTTAGTATACCATATTTTGGGCCAGTATTCGAGGATAAATCAGACCAATTTTCACAAAAATTATTGCGAGTACGCTCCCTCTGTGATATACTGTATGCAACCATCGTACAGTATTCATCAGGAAATATTGTGCTGCATATGAGAATAACTGAGAGCATAGTATCCTGACGATGCATAGTAGTAGCAAAGAACAAAAGACAGTAGTTCAACACAAAGGGAGGTTTGGCCTATTAACAGGGATTTTCGGGGTAACGACCGCCAACGAGAGACACGGGTGAACGAGCGCATACGCACACGCGAGGTACGTTTGATTGATGAAAATGGAGAGATGGTCGGCGTCATGGCTCCAGGGCGTGCGCTTGATATTGCGCGAGAGCAGAATCTCGACCTTGTCGAGATCTCACCCAATGCTAATCCACCAGTCTGTAAACTGATGGACTACGGTCGCTACAAGTATGAGCAGGCAAAGAGAGAGAACGAGGCTCGCAAGAATCAGAAGACAATTACCCTTAAAGAGATTCGTATGCGCCCGCGCACAGATGAACATGACGTGGACGTAAAAACGCGCAAGATCCAAGAGTTCCTGGCTGAAGGTGACAAAGTTCGAGTAAGTGTCCAGTTCCGTGGCCCGGATATGCGCCATCCAGATATCGGTCGCAGACTACTAGACGAAATCGCAGAGGTACTCAAAGGAACTGCGGTTATTGAGCGTCCACCAGTAATGGAAGGACGTATGATGTCAATGATTGTTTCTAAAGCGCCCGGTTGGGAACCACCAAAAAAGCAGGCACCTGCGCCCCCACGCAAACCGCACGCGGACTCGACAGCATCAAGTGCTACGGAAATCACACCGCAGCCTGAGCCTGACTCTATCCCAGAAAATAATGAGACGACGGATACACCAGAAGATTTGTAATCACCAGAGCCGACACCATCATGTAACCTTACAATCATGGTTGTACGCCTGACAGATGGATATATCAGGCCATCTAACCGCAGACCTCGGTGGGGTGTAGTTTTTTGAAACTACACCCCACATTTTACTTGCAGGAATTATCTATTTGACTTTCTAGCCCTGGACTACTACGATACAATAGAACAAAATGATCTCATACATTTTAGAAAGCAGAGGCTCTCAGTGAGTAGTTACGACGATCCACGCTGGTACGAACAAGAACCGGCGCAACCTCATACAAATACACCTTCTTCTGACAAGCAAGCATCGGACGACATGCCTGTATCTATCTTCAATACGCACGACGAACAAGAACCAGCGCAACCTCAACCACCTCAACCACCTCAGCATCAGCCACTGTTCCCCACTCGCAAGGCACTTGTGCCTAAGCCGCGCATATACGGTATCATCAGGCAAATTGTCCTATTGACTGCTATCGTTGTTATTGCTTTCCTGGCCGGTTGGTTCAGTCACCAGCTCTTAACGAACAATTTTAATGCCAGTACTCCTTCCCGCTCATACCTGAGTTTATTTGATCAAGCATGGAGCATTGTAGATCAGAATTATGTTGATCGCAAAGCGGTTAACTACCAGCAAATGTCGTACCAGGCAATCCAGGCCATGCTCGGTGTCTTACACGATACCGGCCATACTCGCTTCCTCACTCCCGCCGAGGTGCAGTCGGAAAACCAGAGCCTGAGCGGCACCTTTACTGGCATCGGTATCTATTTGAGCCAGGACGCCAAAACAAAGCAGGTCACTATTACCGCGACCGTTCCCGGCTCACCCGCGCAAAAGGCGGGTTTCAAGCGCGGCGATGTGATTGTTGCCGTCAATGGCACAAACGTTGTTGGCAAAGATATACCCACTATCAGTAAGCTCATCCAGGGGCCAGTCAATACCAGCGTCTCCATCACAATCAAGCGCCCCACAACAAACCAGACGCTGACAATTAAAGTGACACGGGCCGTGATAAACGTACCAAATGTCATTATGCACTACATTTCCCAGGATCATATCGCTGACATCCAGATTATCCAGTTCTCCGATGGTGTTTCCAGCCAGCTCAAAGATGCCCTGACTCTCGCCAAAAAAGAGGGCGCTACCAAGCTTATTCTTGATTTGCGCGATGACCCCGGCGGCTACTTGAGTGAGGCAATCAATACTGCCAGCGAGTTTATACCTTCCGGCAATGTATTATTGGAACAGAATAGCACGGGACAACGCACGCCTGTGCCTGTAACGGGTAATACCGTCAATACGACATTCCCCATCGTCGTGCTGGTTAATAACAACACAGCTAGCGCGGCGGAAATCGTCTCTGGTGCGTTGCAAGACAACCACCGCGCAATCATCATGGGGGTCAAAACATTTGGCACCGGAACCGTCTTGCAGGAATTCCCGCTCTCCGATGGCTCCGCCATCCTGCTCGGGACTCAGGAATGGCTTACGCCCGATGGACATTTTATTCGCAACCTGGGCATCACACCGAATATCACTGTCCGACTCGGCAGTAATAACGTCGTAATCACGCCCAATGAAGAAAACCAGGGCAACATGACCGAGCAACAAATTCTCAATAGCGGCGACACCCAATTGAACGGGGCCATCCATTACTTAGAAGCGCGTTAAGGCAATCCGTAAGAGAGACAGCAGAAGCAAAAGGGCAAAACGGCTCGCCGTTTTGCCCTTTTGCTTCTGCTGTCTCTCTTACACCTCGCAGGCGCTTTCAGCAGCCTGAAAGTACTTGCTTGTAGGAAGATGACCCAGGAATGGAGCGATAAAGCGGGTGGCGGCGACCACTTGATCCAGGTCAACACCGGTGTCAATACCCATGCCGTGCAGCATGTACAACAGGTCTTCCGTCGCCAGATTACCAGCAGCACCAGGAGCATAGGGGCAACCACCGAGACCACCCGCCGAGGAATCAATGATGCTAATGCCCAGTTGCAGCGCCATCAGCACATTGGCAAGCGCGGTACCACGAGTATCGTGGAAGTGAACAGCCAGCTGCTCAACTGGAATACTGCCAGTTTCGATCAATAGACCCAACACATCCACTACCTGATTCGGTGTCGCCACACCGATAGTGTCCCCCAGTGAAAGTTCGCTAATGCCCATCTCCAGCAAAGCCTGCGCGACATGCAAAACATTCTGAGGCGGAACTGCACCCTCGTATGGACAGCCAAATACCGTTGAGATGTAGCCACGCACAACTACCCCTTCCCGGTTCGCACGTTCTATCACCGGACGAAAATTGGCGAGACTTTCCGCTATGGTAGCATTGATATTATGTCGAGTAAAACCCTCGCTGGCGGCGGTAAAAACCGCGATAGAGCGCACCCCTGCTACCAACGCTCGCTCCATGCCCTTCAGGTTTGGTACAAGAACGGGATATTGCACCGCCGGCAATCGCTCTATTCCGGCCATGACTGCACTGGCATCGCTCAACTGGGGTATGGCACGCGGGCTGACAAACGATGTCGCCTCGACAACGGGTAAGCCAGCCTCGGCGAGCATGTTGATGAACTGTATTTTTTGCTCTGTAGGCACATGTTCCTGCTCGTTTTGCAAGCCATCACGCGGGCCAACCTCGACAATTCGCACCGATTGAGGTAATTGTGGTAATACTGGCAATGTTGCTGTCATCGCTCAAGCCCCTCTCACCTCAGTACGAGATGGCCGTTCGACAGGTTCATTTGTTTGCCTCAGTTGCGTATCCTCATTCTGCTGTCGTGGCGATGGTAACAGACGCGGGCCGGACAGATGTTCATTCTGTTCATTTTTTCGCATAACAGCGGGGGCTTGCGTCGTCTGTGCATGCTTACGATCCACACGCACCTTTGTAATACGCCGACCGCGTGTTGAGAGAACGGTAAAAATCAGATCTTTGTGTGTACTGGTATCACCAACATTCGGTATCTTATCCAATTGAGCATACAGAAACCCGCCCAGTGTATCGTAACTCTCGTCTCCGAGGTCCGTATCCATCAATTCATTGAACTCATCTATACTTATTTTAGCATCAAAGACATATTCATTTTCGTTGATTTGTTCGTAGAGCAGTTCTTCGCGGTCATACTCATCTTGAATATCGCCGACAATCTCTTCGACAAGGTCCTCAATCGTCACCAGTCCAGCAACCGAACCATATTCGTCAACCACAATCACCATATGCACACGCTTCTGGCGAATCTCGCGCAGCAAGTCATCTAACTTTTTTGTTTCGGGCACAAAGTACGCGGCACGGACAAAATCACGAATTGGCAATTTATTGTGTTCCTCGCGCAGTTGCCGCAACATATCTTTTATATAGAGGACGCCGATAATGTTATCAATGCTCTCTTCGTAGACGGGAATACGTGAAAAACCACCTTGCATGGCAAGATCTACTGCCTCATCAATCGTGGTATCACTTTCCAACGTCACCATGTCTATACGCGGTATCATCACCTCGCGTACCGTGGTATCAGCAAACTCGAAGATGCTGCGAATCATCTCCGTCTCTTCCTCTTCGAGAACGCCCTCTTCCTCGCCAACACTCACCAGCAAACGCAATTCCTCCTCTGTCACAAAGGGACCGCGATGTTTAATCTCACCGCCCACCAATCGAAGCAGTAGACCAGTAATTGCACCCAGTAACCAGATAAGCGGGCGCAAGAGCCAGGTGACAGCTTTCACTGGTCCAACAAAGGCTCGCGCATAGCGTAATGGATTTTGTACCGCGGCGGTCTTTGGCGTTATCTCACAGAAAATCAGCACCACGAGCGAACTCAGCACTGTAGAAATCAGTTCACCAAAGCTCGCGGAGAACTGAAGCGCCAGCACTGTCGCCATACTGGAAGCAACGATAACTCCAACACTATTCACAATCAGGATTGTCGAGAGAAAAACGTTGGGATTCGCCAGCAGCTTATCAATTTCGGCAGCCTGGGCATCCCCTTCTTCAACAAGATTTCTGAGTTTGATCCGGCTGATAGAGGTTAAAGAAGTTTCAGCAGCAGAGGACATTGCACAGAGGAATAAGGAAACAATCAGAATCGTGAGTTGCAGCCACGATTCTGAGTTAAATTGCGGAATGTGAAAATCTATTCCGGCGGCTACATTTGCTAAGCCAGGGCCGTCCATAGCAAAGACTACTCCTTTTTACCTTGTTCTGTCGCAGTATCTTCTGCGTTTACTGCTAACTCCGGCATGCGTAACACCCGTGCAGGAACACCAACAACTAACGCACCAGCGGGTACATCTTTTATTACCACAGCGCCAGCACCTGTTCTACCTTGCTCACCTACAGTTACAGGTGCAACTACCATTGTACCACTTCCAATAAACGCTCCGTCGCCAATAATAGTACGGTGTTTGCGTTCGCCGTCATAATTGACAGTCACGACTCCCGCACCAATATTAACATGCTCACCCAAAGTGGTATCGCCCAGATAACTAAAATGATGCATATCGGATTCCGCACCTACATATGAGTTTTTCACCTCAGCAAAATTCCCCATACGTACATTACGTGCCAGGTACGCTCCTGGACGACAGTGGCTAAATGGCCCAATGCTGACGCCATCCTCAAGCGTTGTTTCCTCCAACACGGAATTACGCACAATACAATGATCTCCAATCGTAGACTGCTCAATTGTCGTTCCCGGCCCAATACGGCACTGGGAACCGATACGAGTATTTCCTGTAATCATTGTACTCGGCAGAATAAGCGTGTCAGTGCCAATCTCAACTCCGTCATCAATATACGTTGTAGCGGGGTCGGTAATTGTCACGCCCGCGTACATATGGCGATCCAGTATGCGCCGCCGCAGCAACTGCTCGGCAAACGCAAGTTGTACGCGGTCGTTCACGCCGATGGTCTCATCGAGCGAGCCACTCACGGTTGCGATAATGCGCCCTTGTGTACTGGCGATAGCCACTACGTCGGTCAGGTAATATTCGCCGGAAGGATTGAGCGGCAACGTCTCTAATATGGGCCAGAGCCACTCACGATCAAAACAATAAACGCCGGAGTTCACTTCGCGGATACGTTTTTGCTCCATGGTCGCACGTTTTACTTCAACAATTGCACGTACCTGCCCATTTTCGTCACGCACCACACGCCCAAAATCACTCATACTCTCGGTAATGGCTGTGAGGAATGTGACAGTTGCTCGACGCTCATAATGTTCAACCAGCAAACGCGCCAACACGTCACTACTGACAAGTGGCGTATCTCCATAACATACCAGCACGGTCTGCGGCAAAGGTGTGAGTCCATCAACGGTTCCGTGTGCCGCCAGTACAGCATCGCCAGTACCAAGACGTTCTTGCTGAAGCGCATAAAGGCAACGTTCGCCAAAGACATCTTTCACCTGAGCAGTCTCATCTCCAAGTACAACAATGGGACGATGGGTGGATGTTGAGGCGACAAGCGATGCAAAAGAAGAAGTGGCAGGTATAGCTTCAATGGCTTTTAGCACATGCGCCAATAATGGCGAACCCACCAATGAATGAAGCACCTTTGGCAATGTTGAACGCATCCGAGTACCCTTGCCTGCGGCAAGCACTACGGTCGCATAAGTATTCATGATGGTAATATAAACCCTTTTTATTGCTCTCTCCATATAGCATAGAGAAAGGCAAAAACAAGATAGACCCTGACAGCAATGGCTCACTCTCACAGGTACCATGCACGCTCAAGGTCTATGGTATTTCCATGCAAGGAAACAGGCTCGGGTGCCAGGATTCGAACCTGGGAATAACGGTTCCAAAGACCGTCGCCTTACCGCTTGGCCACACCCGAATATACTTTAGCCTTCAAGGCCACTTCACGGCCCATCAACACTGTATAAAAATTGATAGAACCGTCGCCCTAAATGGGTGAAACCGTCGTACTATCGATGTCAACTATAACACGGTAATGTGTCAAAGTCAAGAGATTTGCAAAGTTTACAAGAGTTTTGAAAACTCTGAATAAAGCACGTTAAACGCTGGGTAGGGTACGTCACTGAAACAGGGGTAACTACTCCAACTTGACCCCATGATTAGCTATTTTGTTTGACTCTGCATAGCTTAATGGCATTGCGGGACTACTCCACCCACCAGTATCTTGTAGTGACTTGATATCAGTACCCCCTTTGATAGCCGATGTTGACCAATAGTGTCTTGCATCGTGTGCCGATAAACCAGATAAGCCTACAAGTTCTCCAAGTACACGTACCCTATCTGTTATAGCTCGTTCACTCATGACACCTTCTAACTTGCCACCTTTACGAGAACCCATCAGAAGTTTATTGGTAGGAGTACAGCACTGGAAATACCGGATAGTTGCAAGTAGAGTATCTTTTGTGAGTGAGTGTATCTGTACCTTGTCAACCTTCTCACGGTAGAACTTCAACGTACCATCACTGAGAGAAATAGAGTCAGGTGTTAATGAAGCAATCTCACCACATCGTAAACCATGATCCAGCAACAAACACATCAGTAAAGCGTCTCTACGTCCCTGTGGTGTGTCTGGTTGTGATTTCAGTGACGTAGAGCCTGTTCTTTCGAGATAGACACTGCAACAGCCTTCTTATCTCCAACACGAGTAACCTCACGTCCCTTATCAACGTTTCTACCTTCTGCGTGACTATAACCCTCAACTAATTTAATTAGAGCGTAGTCAGTAGATGAGATAGAACCTGCCTTAGTAGCGATTTTACAGTACGCTTTAATCGTAGCTAATCGAACGTTCACAGAGTCGATAGCGTAACCCTCTTGCAACATCCACCGTATATAACCTTCTATGAGTCCATATGTGATACCGTTCCAAGTGTCCGGTGTATACATTAACTCATCAACAGTAAGTATGACACCAGCAAGAGATAAGTATGTGACGAATAGTGCTAAGTCGGCGTGTTGTCTGCGTAGTGTGTTAGATGCTAGCCTTGAGTGATAATCAATGAAGATATTTTGTGAAGCATGGTAGTTTGCCAGTTCCCCAATAGTCTGATTTCCAACAGGTACAAGTTCTTCCGTCATGTTCGTTACTCCTTCTTAGCTTCCGATTTGTCAGTCGGAATAGACTCTAACCAACTCATCACGTTTGCAACTCCTTTGCCGATGTTTTCCATATAAGGTAGCCCTTGCAGTATATACCATTATTGGTAGATTTGGTCAAGGGTAAACTCTGGTAGAATTGACAGAACACGGCAAAAAGGATAACATCATGGTACGGCATAGAGTACGAGAAGAGGCAGAAAAACAGGGATACAATATCTCAACTCTCTCACGAAAAGCGGATATAGGTCAAAACACGGTTCGTAGGCTGTGGCATGACCCATATCGCAATGTGGATATTCAAGTCCTTGAGAGGATAGCGCGTGTACTCGGAATGAAGACAGGGGATTTGTTAGAAGACGTACCAGATGAACAAAACTAACTATTGCACTGGTAATTTATTTCCATCTCTCCAATGATATTCAGAAACTTGTCCTGGCGAAAACTGGACTGAACCCCTTTGACCGGTTCATGCACACATTCGATGATGCGGGATGGATAATGGTAAGGAGCATATACGTCAACCCACTGTAGATGCTATTGCTTATTCCAGCACCATGTCTCATATCAGTGCAATCATCGAATGTGTGCATGAACCGGCAACATGGGTTCACTCCAACTACGAACACCTTATTTTACAGCGACAATCTTAAGTCGCGCTATTTTTGTTACCGGGGGAAGGGGCATATGAGTAAACCTATGCCACAGCACCAACTCAACACCGATTTCGCTATATATAGCGAAGCCACTCAACCTCTGCATCGTGTACAGCGAGCCATGAGAAAGGTTCCAGAAATTACAGCTATCTTCTGGATCATTAAATTGCTGACCACCGCTATGGGCGAGTCAACGTCGGACTATCTGGTTTTCCAGATCAACCCATATGTTGCGGTAATTCTTGGGTGTCTTGGCCTGGTTGTTGCACTAACCTTGCAACTCCTGGTGCGTCGCTATATCCCGTGGGTCTACTGGTTAGCAGTCGTCATGGTAGCAATATTTGGCACTATGGCCGCCGACGTCATACACGTGGTACTGGGTATTCCGTATCTGGTCTCCACTGCATTCTTCGCCTCCACTCTCGCCATTATCTTCGTGATCTGGTACCTCAGTGAGAAAACGCTGTCTATCCATACGATCTACAGTGGTCGTCGCGAGCTGTTCTATTGGGCTACAGTCATGGCTACATTTGCACTTGGCACCGCTGCCGGCGATATGACCGCATCAACCCTTCGTCTGGGTTACTTTCCCTCGTTGATACTCTTCGCAGTCTTGTTCGCCTTCCCAGCGCTAGCTTACTGGTTGTTTGGTTTGAACGAGATATTTGCCTTCTGGTTTGCCTACATCGTAACCCGACCGCTCGGCGCTTCGTTTGCCGACTGGATGGGAAAACCATTTCTGGGTGGTCTCGGGCTAGGAGACGCAAAGATTGCCCTGGGCTTAACGGTTTTGATCATCGGCTTCGTCGGCTACGTAACGGTCACTCGCAAGGATAGGCAGAGCAAACAGCAGTAGCTGGCAAGCAGGCATACCTTTATCCTTTAATATAGCGTGTATCAGGATGACACAAGGGTTCTCTGTACCACGCAGTCGCCCAACATTCTGCTAACACGCTATCGAGTTTCCGCCCATTCAATCGAGGAATAAGCCGTGTCACGACATCTTTGATAGGAGCATAATATTCGATAGGTGGCCTGTCATAATACGTGTAGATATACGCCAATTCTCGCTGGTAGTGTCCTATTAGTTCTTCCCTCAACGACTCGTATTCTTCTTCGTCGGTTCGCTGCATAAACTATCCCTCGTGCCGATATTTGTTAATGTAGTGACGATATCACGATGTAACATTATAATGATATCACCGTAATCCTACTTCCGTCAAGCAAAGAACGGGTGTACATTGTTGAGCATGAAAGTGCGAGTTAAATTGAAAGAAGTGACAGAAGCGAAGGGCATGAGCATGACAAAGCTCTCCCATCGCTCGGAAGTGGCCTACGGTACAATCCGGCGGTTATTCCGTGATCCTTATGCAGAGGTAACATTATCAACATTGAGAAGGTTGGCCGATGCTTTAGGGGTTGCGACATGTGACTTGATTGAAGACGAACCTGACACCGATACTCAGCAATTATGATTAAGCTCAAGGTCAAAGAAGTTGCAGAACAGAAAAAGATGAGCATGAGCAGATTGGGTAGAATGGCAGATGTGGACTTGACAACTCTACAGAAAATCTATCGTAATCCAACACAAGCTAACATCACCCTCTTTACATTAGACAAATTGGCAAGGGCGTTAGAAGTAGATGCAAGTGAACTGATAGAGAGCGTTCCCGATGATGAGGAAAGGGAGTAACGGTAATGGCAACGATGCAAAAATGGGACACTCTCACCGTTGAAATGGGCTTCTTCGGTATGAATTCCGATCACCCGGCACCGCGATTTGTAAACGGGGTGGAAATAAAGGATTGGAAAAAAGTTCCTCTTCACGCTTTTATCACGCAGTTAGGCGCTGATGGATGGGAAATGTCGGGTACGATTAACATTAGTGGTACCAGTAGCGGCAACTTCCTGTTTTTCAAGCGTCCCAGACCGTAGAAATAACATTAGTTGCCTGAAATAAATAGTGTCTCAGTCAATTTAGGAATTCCAACACCGCTTGACCACTCCTCACAAAACCCCTATACTAGCTCTAGCAAAATCCATTCTGTAGGAGAGATGAGGTCGCGGTCTTTATGCAGCAGCCTTCCACGTCCATTGAACTGCCCCAATTTACGAGCATTACCGACGTTGCGCTCGATATTGCCAGAAGATGTGCCAGTTGGCAAGCGCCGGGGACAGGGGAAGATATCTTTGCTTACTTCTCACGTACTCCTCGTCATACGGGCGATGAGCATAGTTTACGCGCTACGCTCATTCGCGAACAGATTTTGCCGGTATTTCACTACGCTTCGGCAGAGATTGAATATGAAAGCCAGGAACGCTACGATCTTTCACTGTGGGTTCAGTCTGGACAGGATAGACGTAGGATAGCCATTGTCGAGACGAAAAGTTCATCAATACAGAACCTTGCCTCAACAAAAAAAGGACACGAAACGCCGATCGAGCAACTCGAACGCTATTTATCACAGGCAGGGCTTTATCTTGGTGTATTAACTAATGGCGACGAATGGCACCTGTTCGATTTCGCCGTAGGCCGCGAACCTCTGGCCTCGTTCAGTCTGGTGGATTTAACTAGATTGTTGCATGACGCCCCAAATGTTGATGTTGCTGCACAACGATTGGCAGAACAGCCACACCTGCAACAGGCGCTCGTCGTCACATTTTACTACCTGAACGCACAGCGTTGGCAACAAACCGATGTGTTTCGCGAACATATCGCCAATCCAGCCTATCACCGCATCGCTTCTTTACAACAATCCGTGCATATCGAGACGTTCGTCGCGCAAATTAAGCTTGTGCTTGGCTCACTCCGTGAAACGATTCGCGCACAATTCGCTTTGCTACAAGAACGCTATGACGACTACCAGCAACAATGCCGGTATACAAGCCTCAAGGATAACAGACTATACGCGGATGTTCTTACAGCAGCGATAGAGCGCGTGGTGCAATCAAGTGCTGCATTGCAGTTTGTGTCGGAAGGCGAATTGCATGCTGCGTATAGAACACTGCTTGCAGCATTAACGGAGCAGTTTCTTGAAGACGGGGATATCGCGGCTTTCAGAAGCGAATATTTACGGCAAGCGAAAGAGTTGATGGCAAATTACAGTATTAGCCAGCCAACATTGATGGGCGAGACAACGAAACCGACAGTAAAACTCCGTCCGCCAACCACCGGCCTGAGCGACCTGGAAGAGTTGATGCAGATTCACTATGCCTATTTGCAATCGCTGGCGGAAGAATTCGCGCTGAGCAAGCAGGCCATAGAGTCATATGCGACATGGCAGGCCGGTGTACACGATATTTTCAGCAATCCGGTGAGCGAATTTTGCCTGCAAACGGCCTATATCGCCTTTGTGCGGCTCTTTTTCGTGCGCGTCTGCGAGGATTACGACCTCATTCCGCGCCGTATCTCCGATGGCCCGTTTACACGCTTCGAGCAATACCGCGCCGAATTGCTCACTGGTATCAAAGATACGTACATTCGCTTGCTTGAAGAGACGTATCAACGCGCCCGCACTGTCTACCATAACTTTTTCGGACACCATGAATTGTACGACTGGTTCGCACTTGACGAGTATACTATCCTGGCGATCTTCGACCTGCTCAATCGCTTTGACTTTCAAGGTATCAGCGCCGACGTGCTGGGTAGAGTTTACAACGAGGGCTATATCGAAACGAAGGCACGCAGCGAGCGCGGCCAGTTTTACACACCGCCGCAAGTTGTGGACTATATGCTCGACTCCATCGGCATCCCCGCTCGTGATGAAGCGGACGACATCCGCGCACGCTCATTTTTAGAGAAAAGCGTTGGCGACCTTTCCTGTGGCAGCGGTACCTTTTTAGTAACGGCTGCAGCACGTAAAAGCTCCATTTTGCAACGTCTTCTTGCCAGGGGCGAGGTTGATGCAAACTACGCGCTACAAATCTTGACAGAGACTTTTCTAGGTTTTGACCTCAACCCGTTCGCCTGTTATCTTGCCGAAATCAACCTGCTCATCCAATGTCTGCCATTTTTGCTCGACAAACAGGGACGATTGTGCCGCAGCATTCACCGTTTCCATATTTATAGCACCGACTCGCTTGAGCCAACGCGAGCCGAACAGACCAGTGCCTACATCTTTGGCGAGGCAACGAATCGCCTCGTACTCTTTCCGCCCTCTACCCACAAACACGTTCTGTCTGAAGATGAGCGCAATGTCAACAGCATCAAACATGCGAAAGGCATTCCAGCAGATTTTACAGAGTTCCATACCGGCGAACCTGGACTTGACTATCTGCTCGGTAATCCACCGTATGTGAGCGCGGGCGAAAGCGAGGAGAATTCGCGCTACCGCAAAGCCATCTGGGAATACGGTACATATCACCTGCTCCATCAACGCTGGGACCTCTTCGTGCCATTCTTTGAGCGCAACCTGCAATTCCTGCGCCCGGAAACTGGTAGATTAGGTCTGATCGTCTCCAACGGCATTGAGACCGAGGGCTATGCCGAACGATTGCGCGAACACCTGAGCAACCAGTATCGTCTGCTGCAAATAGACTTCTTCCCCAATCTGCGCCTATTCTCGGATGCTGCCGTTGAGAATACCATCGTTCTCGTCGAAAATCGTCCACCCGATGAAGAACATACCGTCACTCGTCGTCGCCATCGCCAAACCGATTGCCGGCGCTATGAAGAACTGCTACCGGCACCACAACTGGCTTCCAACGGGCAAATTTTCCGTTGGCGCTACGATGCCCTGCTCGATAAAAGCATCGCGCAAGGCAGCATCCCACTCTGTGCCATTGTGTACGTTGGAACCGGCATGGAAGCACAAAGCAAAGAGGACTTTGATCCCGTAATCAACGGAAAACGGCAAAAGAGATTTACCCTTGACGATGTTTTTTTACCACCAGCAGACGGGAAAAATCCTCCTGCTGAATTTACAGATACCGGTGTGCTGGGAGATGATGTTGATAGCTTCTATCTCCGTCGCACACGCTATGTTGCCTACGAAAAATACCGGCCACAAATGCGCCGTCCGCGTCATAAGTTGCTCTTCCAGACGCCGGAAAAATTGCTGTTGGGTGAGACATCGGGCGGCTATTATGATCGCGCCGGACTCTTCGCTAACCATAGCGTGCAGGTTGTCGTCTCGTGGAAAGCATTGGAGGAATCGGGTGCGATAGAAGAGAAGGGCATTAAGACGGTGCTGCGCGAGTCGCGGCAGATTGCTGGCATGACAAACGGCGTGGCCGCTGTCGCTGAACTGTTCGATCTGCGGTATCTGCTCGGCATCATCAACAGCCGTTTTATTCGTCGCTATCTTGCCTCGAACAGGCTTGAAGGTACCCGCGAAGGTCGCATCTACCCCGACGTGTGGAAACGCCTCCCGATCAAAGCTGCCTCTCAGGAAAAACAGCAAGCCATTGCGGCAAAAGTTGATGCGATGCAGGAACAATATCGGCAGCTTGCCGCCTTGCCAACGCCTGCAATGCTCGCGGCAAACCCGACTATGCGCTATCGTGATGTGCAGGGCTATCTTGCGCAAGGTGTTCTACGCTACACTGGCGACATTCAGAGTGCCATTGGCGACAAACCGACTTTGCGCGAAGATAGACTCCTTTTGCGTCGCCAACCCCTGACCTACCTTGAAGCATCGGATGCCGAACTGTTGCGTTACCTTGAGTTATATCTGACACAACTCAACCCCAAACTGCAAGGCTGGACATGGGCCGATGCTCGCTCACGCATCCGGGTACCAGCAACGCTGAAAGATGTGCAAACGTTCATGGCCTCAATTGATGCCCTTGCCGTGCAAGAGGCACAGATACGGGCAACTATTGAAAGCATAGCAACAGAAATCGAAGCCCTCGTGGCAGATGCCTACTACGCACCACCAGATGAGCAAATGATGGAAGTTATACGTACAAAGGTGGGGAATTTGCACGATGGGAGCCTGTTCTAACAAGAATCGTGGCATATAACAGAGATGTGGAAACGGAACCAGGACACCCGCACGCGGGTGTCCTGGTTCCGTTTCCACATCTCTGTTATGCACCAATTGCAGAACCTGTCTCTACCTCAGCGATTCCTTGACAGGAACGATAGGTTGCAGACCAGCCTCGATCTCCTTGCGCCGTGGCTCAAGGAATGGAGGTAGGGCAAGTGATTCGCCCAGATGTTCCTCGGACTCATCGGTAGCAAAGCCTGGACCTTCGGTGGCTATCTCGAAGAGGACACCGCCCGGTTCACGGAAGTAGATGGAACGAAAGTAGAAACGATCAATCACCGGCGTCGCGGCAAGTCCAGCATTAATAAGTCGAGCGTGCCACGCCAGATGCTGCCCCACGTCAGGTGTGCGGAACGCGACATGATGCACGCCACCTGCACCAACGCCGTGACGACGCGGCAAATCTGGTCGCGCTATCAGCCGCACCTCTGAACCTGGGCCACCAGGTCCTACCTCGAATGTCGCGGTCGGATAGCCATTTTCTGTGTACTCGCGTACTTTCCTGAAACCTAACACCTCTGTAAGTACCGCCGCGGTCGGATACAGGCTCTTGACGGTGAGTGTGACACCTTCGAGGCCGCGAATAGCCGATTGCACAGGAACAGGACTCTTCGCCCACGGAACACCCGGCTTGACGCCAGTAACGGAGGCGGCCAACGTGTCATCTACGAGTTCAAGTTTCTGCCCTTCCGGGTCAGTGAAGGCCAATACCGCTCGACCTCCTCTTTCCCCAATCTCCCCATGAGCTACACCGTAAGTGTCGAAGCGCTGCACCCACCATTCAAGCGCATCGCGGCCCGGCACACGAAGTGCAGTTGCGGAGATCATTCCTGCACTGGGAACATGCTGACCGATGTTCGCCCAGTCGAAGAAGGTCATCTCGGTTCCTGCATTGCCTTTTTCATCACCATAAAAGAGATGATACGCCGAGACATCATCCTGATTGACCGTCTTCTTGACCATTCTCAAACCAAGTACATTGGTATAGAAATCTACATTGCCCGCAGCGTTACTTGTTACCGCCGTAACGTGATGTAAACCGCCAAGCTCCATTATTTTTATCCTCTCTCGCTGAAATACAAGCCAGCGCATAACCTGAATAGTATGCCGACTATATGAAGGAGATGCAATTGTTGCCAATTTGTCGTCCTACGCCGGTAATTTATCTTCCAGTTAAACTAACACATTATTAGCGAGCATTATTTCAGCGATGAAAATAATCTGTTCTAACCGAAATGTTGCCAGCAAACTCAAGCAGTGGTAAGATACCGACAGGGAATTTTCACTACTTGATGAACAAACACGATTTTTTGCCGATTTTGTATCTGGGGGATTGCCCGTGACAATAGATACGCACAGTTACACACAACTAAAGCATGAGATTGCCGAGCGCATCGTGGCCGGCCGCGCCATACTCGATCAGTTGCGCGACGAAATACGCCCTCTGCGCGGCGAAACCCGGCGTATACAGCCACGATCAACACATTCGCTGTCGCTGGTGGCAGCAGATGGTGGCAATAACAGCCTGCGCTTCGACCCTTTTTTGATCCACCTCGTTCGGGTTGTGGACGCTAAAAACTACGAGTACTTTCGTTTGAACACATGTATAAAGCGATTGACCCTGAATATAACAAAGCTGCGGCAGATACATTTGCAAGAAGGTTAAAAGATAAATTTCAGAGGACGCTTGAAGACAGCATTGAACAACAACCCACTATGTCTTCAACTAATGAAAGCGAAGCACTTTCTGATAATGTATCAGAAGCAGAACCCATTGATGCCAAAGCAGCGTATGAAAATAAAGCCATAGAGAAACTGCGCTATAATCAGGATTTTATGGAGCAGATGCAGGGTAGAGGTATCCCGTGGGGCGGCATCTTACGATTGCTGGCAGATGAGCTTCCCGATACTATCGAAAATAAGAGCGACGTTGCCTATTATCTGGTGCGGGAAGCCCTTGAGAGAAGCTTTGGCCCGAGAGATGAAGCCTGGCACACATATAAACAAACAAAGAGGGTAAATCTGCCGTCCGGGTAAAAATTGGTAAGCCAAATTAAATAGCAGCATTCCGAATCACCCTTGACGCACCTTAAACGCCGGTGCTATGCTGCAAATACTGGCTTGCCAACATTCCGGTAGGAACCGATTGATCGCGTCCGTATCTGAGTTTGCGCATCGCTGGGAAAGGACGGCGGACGCGATCAATCGGTCCCTACCGCATCACATACAACCTGGACAGCGTTGTCGAGAGGAATAACACATATATGAGTATTATAGAGTCCCGCGTTGATAGCACAGACCGCGAATTTCAAGAGAATACGCGCTATTTTCAGCAACTGTTAGGGCAACTAAATAAACGTATTCAGTTGGTACAGCAGGGTGGCGGCGAAGTTGCCATTGCCCGGCATCGCAAGCGCAACAAATTGTTGCCGCGAGAACGTATTCAAGTTCTCTGCGACCCCGACACGCCGTTTCTGGAACTGAGTCCACTGGCGGCGTGGGATATGTACGGCAATGACGCGCCATCGGCTGGTATCGTCACGGGTATTGGCGTGGTCGAGGGGCAGGAGTGTATGATTATCGCTAACGACGCGACCGTCAAGGGCGGCACATATCATCCGATGACCGTCAAGAAACATTTACGTGCGCAGGAGATTGCCGAGCAAAACCACCTGCCTTGCATTTATCTTGTTGACTCAGGGGGAGCCTTCTTGCCACTACAGGCCGATGTCTTTCCTGACCGCGATCACTTCGGGCGCATCTTCTATAACCAGGCACGCATGTCGAGCCAGCGCATCCCGCAAATTGCCGCCGTGATGGGTTCGTGTACTGCTGGTGGAGCTTATGTTCCCGCGATGAGCGATGAGACGGTGATTGTGCGCGGCAACGGCACTATTTTCCTGGCAGGGCCGCCGCTGGTCAAGGCCGCAACTGGTGAAGAGGTCACGGCAGAAGACCTGGGCGGTGCTGACGTACATAGTCGCATCTCCGGCGTCACAGACCACTACGCTTTGAATGATGAACACGCGCTTGCCATCTGCCGCAGCATCGTCTCCAACCTCAACCGGCGCAAGTACATCCCCTGGGATATCACTACGCCGGAACCGCCGCGCTACGATGCCAGAGACATCTATGGCATCGTGCCTCGCGATAACCGCAAGAGTTACGATGTGCGCGAAATCATTGCTCGCCTCGTTGACGGCAGCAAATTTCACGAATTCAAAGCATTATATGGCACAACGCTGGTCTGCGGTTTTGGCCGCCTGATGGGTTTTCCCGTTGGCATTATCGCTAACAACGGCATCCTCTTCTCCGAAAGCGCATTGAAGGCCACACACTTTATCGAACTGTGTGCGCAACGCCAGACGCCACTCATCTTCTTGCAAAATATCACCGGCTTCATGGTCGGTCGCCAGTACGAAAACGGCGGTATCGCGAAAGATGGAGCTAAAATGGTGATGGCGGTCGCCAATGCACCTGTGCCGCGCTTCACCGTCATCATTGGCGGTTCGTTCGGCGCTGGCAACTATGGCATGTGCGGACGTGCCTACTCACCGCGCCAATTGTGGATGTGGCCCAACGCTCGTATCTCGGTGATGGGCGGCGAACAGGCAGCAAGCGTGCTGGCAACGGTGCGCCAGGATGGTCTGGCAGCACGCGGCAAGAGTATGACCCCTGAAGAGGAGGCCGCGTTCAAGCAACCCATTCTCGACAAATACGAGGAAGAGGGCAACCCCTACTACAGCACCGCTCGTCTCTGGGATGACGGCATTATTGACCCCGCCGATACGCGCACCGTTCTCGCGCTGGGTATCGCCGCATCGTTGAACGCACCCATGCCGGATACACCTTTTGGTGTGTTCAGAATGTAACCCAATAAAAATACACGAGGATAGAGTCATGCCAGATATTCAATGCTCTCATCAGGATGCAAATGAGAGCAACATAAGGCAAGTTTGCCAGCACCTTTATGAGAACACTCAGAAACAACACTATCGCAGGTGGTTTTCTGAGCCAAATATGAATTTCAAGCTCCTTTGCCCGACATGCAGTGAACAGGTTGGCGACGGTAACTTTGCTATTCCTTTGCTCAATGTATGCGATAAATGCTTCTGGCATATATGCTCGTACCCAAATACGCAGGTTGGCGTCATATTTTTCGAACCATTCTATCAGGAAAGACCTTCGAACCTCTCCTTCACCCATGAGTTCGTAGAATTCGCCGTGCCAATTAACGGAAATATCCTTGATATGCAATCTGTTTGCTCGTTAAGAGAGCCTGTGTGGGTAGCTTTAACCGATGAGGGACAGCTTCTTGGATTAGACTTTAGCAACAATTCCGTTACAAAACTTGCTGAACTGCCCCTATCAGATCTAGAACTTTTACGAAGGCCGCCTAATAAAAATGTAGAGTCGGAAGAAAAGCTTTACCTGTCACCCAATGGGCAATTTGCTGCCGTCGTAAACAGGCGGGGACAGTTTGGGGTTGTTGTCAACCTCGTTTCAAATGCCATAACGATGCATCTTGAACGTGAAAATTATCATGTCGAACATTGCGATTTTCCCATCGCGTTTTTTGAACATAAAAACCGCACGCTGCTTATGCATGGCACAGAATGGAATCGTGTAGATATTTCAGACCTTGAGACGAGCGAGTTGCTGACACAACGAGCGTCACCAGCCTATGTGAGTGGACAAAAACCTTCTGATCATTACTTGGAGTATTTTCATGGCAAGTTATATGCCTCACCGCAACAAGACTGGATTGCTAATGATGGCTGGGTCTGGCACCCCTACGGAAGCATCACTGTCTGGAATTTGTCCCGTTGGCTAGAAGATAACGTTTGGGAGTCTGAAGACGGTTCCTCTAAAAAAGAGCTTTGCGAACGCATTGACTGGGATAGGTCAATGTGCTGGCTAGATAACCAGACACTAGCAGTATGGGGCTATGGAGATTTTGAAGATGACGATCTTATTCCGGCTGCTCGGATCTTCGACGTGCTAACAGGTCAGGAAATTCGTCACTTTTTCGGGCCAATAGGCACGTTTGTATTTGATGAATATCTTTTTTCGTTCACAAAAGAAACTGGCACATCAGTTTGGGACGTGCAAACAGGAGAGCGCCTCCTCTTCGATGCTGACCTCCGCCCAACTGTATATCATCACGGCACAAAGCAATTTCTTACTGTTTTGACAAACCAGACATTTCTTTTGAGCCGTTTGCGGCAGTAACTTCGTATCCTATTTCCATTGTAGCTAAAAGAAGGAGCATAATATGTCCACATACACTCACGTCACCGTTGAACAGAGCCATCAGGGCAAAGTTGCCACCGTTACGATGCGCCAGGGGGATGTGCATAACGCCCTTAACACACAGCTTATCGCGGATTTGCAGGCGGCATTCAGCGACCTGCAAGCAAATGAACAGTTGCACGCGGTCGTACTGACGGGCGACGGGCCATCGTTTAGCGCGGGGGCCGATTTGAGCATGATGAAAGCGTCAGCGGAGTTCTCGCAGGAGCAGAATATAGCGGATACGTTGCGACTGGCAACTACCTTCGACACCATCAACAACTTCCCTTGCCCGGTGGTGGGACGCATCAATGGCCCGGCAATGGGCGGAGGTGCAGGACTGCTAGCTGTCTGCGATATCGTGATTGCGGCAGAGAATGCTCGTATTGCCTTTAGCGAGGTTCGGCTCGGCATCGCACCTGCCGTCATCTCGCCCTATGTAGTACGCAAAATAGGCGAAACGAACGCTCGCGTTCTTTTCGTGACAGGCGAACGCTTCAATGCTGCCCGTGGACGTGACATTGGCCTGGTGCATACAGTTGTACCTCTTACCGAGCTTGATGCCGCCGTAGAAAAAACGTTGGGAGATTTGCTGAAAGGTGGGCCACAGGCGTTGCGTGCCTGCAAGTCACTGGCTTTACACGTCGGCCACATGGACGCAGAAACAGCACGTCAATACACGGCTGAAACGATTGCCGCCTTGCGTGTGAGCGCGGAGGGCCAGGAGGGATTACAAGCATTTCTGGAAAAACGCAACCCGCATTGGGTTAAGTAAGCGTATTAAGAAAGCGGACGCCCACGAGAGACATATCCTTTGAGCGGCATTTCCACAATAAAAGTACTGACATGGACTGGTCGTGAGCGACACCAGATACGTCCACCATGTCGCTCAATAATACCTTTACAGATAGAGAAACCCAATCCTAAGCCACTTTTTGAGGAGGTACACACATTCTCTTCACTACGATAAAACGGTTCAAAAATGTGCGCCTGTTCCTCTTGGGAAATACCTTTACCGGCATCGCACACTTCGATTATGCCAACATCAGATCGTTTATCAACAAAAACCTGCACGCCACTGTCTTCAGATGAATACCGTAGGGCATTACTGACCAGATTAACGATTACCTGAGAAAGCCGATCCCCATCTGCGTGCATCATAATTGGAGAAGCTGGCACATCCAACTGAATAGTGCGCCCTGTTAATAAACGCTGCTCTTTAATAGTATCATGACACAAAGTAACAAGATCACACGGCTTCAAATGTAATGCGATTTTACCAGAACGAATATGGTACATATCAAGTAAATTGCAGTTACTGCTTTACTGGCTACGTTAAAATGGGGTACTTCCATCTTCGATATCCACACACTCAAGTAGTTACACGATTACGCACTGGTTCTCGTTTCATAAACTATTCCCCCTTACCGAATTCTAATTTGGCAGAACAAGCAAAGATATCGTAAGATGAAGCACAACCTACCAGAGAAGTCAGGTATCACAACATGTTTACAAAAGTTTTGATTGCTAATCGTGGAGAAATCGCTGTTCGCATAATGGCAACCTGTCGAGAGATGGGCATACGCACTGTCGCGGTATACTCCGAGGCAGACCGTAGTGCGATGCATGTGCGAGCCGCCGATGAAGCGTATTACATCGGCCCGGCACCAGCAACCCAGAGTTATCTCCGCGTAGATACAATTCTTGATATCGCGAAACGTAGTGGGGCAGAGGCCATTCATCCCGGCTATGGCTTTCTCTCCGAGAACGCCACCTTTGTTGAGGCTTGCACAGCCGCCGACATTGTATTTATCGGACCCCCTGCAGATGCAATGCGCCTCATGGGATCAAAAATTGCCGCCAAGCAACTTGCGCGTTCAGTGGATGCACCAACTATTCCCGGCTACAACGGCGAAAGTCAGGATGACGAGGTATTGGAGCGGGAAGCAACACGTATCGGCTTTCCCTTGCTCATCAAAGCCTCCGCCGGTGGCGGCGGCAAGGGTATGCGCGAGGTACATCATCCCACGGACTTTTTAGAGCAGCTAGCGGGCGCACGGCGTGAAGCGCTGGCATCCTTCGGCGATGGCACAGTCTTCCTCGAACGCTTGATACAGCAGCCGCGCCACGTCGAGATACAGGTGCTGGGCGACACTTTTGGCAACCTCATCCACCTCGGCGAACGCGAATGCTCCATCCAACGGCGACACCAGAAGATTGTTGAAGAAAGCCCGTCGGTGGCTTTAACGCCAACACTGCGTTCTGAAATGGGAGCGGCGGCGGTGCGCATCGCTCAAGCGGCAGGTTATATCAATGCCGGAACAATGGAGTTCATTCTCGACGACGAGAAACATTTCTATTTCCTTGAGATGAATACCCGCCTGCAAGTGGAACATCCCGTCACCGAGTTTGTGACCGGTTTAGACCTTGTACGTCATCAGTTGCTCATAGCCGCAGGTCAACCACTACAACTTCAACAAACACAGGTCGGACCACGCGGACATGCTATCGAAACGCGCCTCTACGCTGAGGACCCTGATCAGAACTTTCTGCCGTCAACCGGCACAGTGTCACGTTTCGTAGAGCCACACGGTCCAGGTATCCGTGTAGATAGCGGCATCGCAAGCGGCGACGAAATTACCCAGTACTATGACCCGATGGTTGCGAAACTCATCGTCTACGCCGAAAATCGTCCCGCAGCTATCGAGCGCATGCGCAACGCGCTGGAGCAATGCGCCGTTTTCGGCGTCAAGACAAACGCGCCACTCCTGCACACCATCGTGACCCATCCAGCATTTCAAAAAGGGGACACGCATACCGGTTTTCTGGATGCATATGGCTTGATCGGCAGCAATGTACAACTAGCAGACTTGCCCGATGCGGTTTTGCTGGCAGCAGCATTATACGAAGTGCAGGATTACAACGACGCTAAGGCAACTTCCGACCATGCCTCACAAATGGCAACTGCTTCAACAAACCCCTGGCAAACATTGGGGCCGTGGCGCATGATAGGTGAAGCAAAACGTATTATCTATACCTATCAAGATAAAACGTATGCCGTCGCCGTCAATCCTGCATGGAATGGGGAAAAAGATTGGCAAGTTCAGGTTGATACGCATGCGGCAGAACAGGTACAATGCACTATAGAGCATAGTGGTACAGTGCTATTGCGTCGAGGTACAAACCAGATACGTGCGTATGTGCAACGTAGCGACGGTGAAATCCATGTGGCCTTACAAGGCTACATGTACCGCTTGCGACGACGCCAGCCGCCGGATGTGGATGCCACCGCGCATGGAGGCAGCGCAGTCAGTACGCAAAAAGCGTTGACGGCACCTATGGCCGGAACAATCATTAAAGTTCAGGCACACGAGGGCGATAGAGTGGAACAACGCCAGGTACTCGTGATTCTCAGCGCCATGAAAATGGAACATACTGTTGTGGCACCTTACGAAGGGAAAGTGCGTCGCATCTATTTTCAAGAAGGGGATGTGGTCAAAGGCGGCGCAACGATTGTCGAAATGGAGTGATACATTAATTTTTTCAGGATATTCTGAACAGTGATCGAAAGGATAGATAGCTATGCAAGTTGGTTTTATCGGTATTGGGGTTATGGGACGGCCAATGGCCCTCAACCTGCTCAAGGCAGGTCATTCAGTAACTATTTTTGCTCGTCACCCGGAGAAACCAGAGGTACAGGAAGTGTTGCAGGCAGGAGCGAAACAGGCTCCATCAGCGCGTGCCGTCGCTATGGCCTCAAATATCGTGATTACGATGGTACCGAACTCACCACAGGTCGAAGAGGTCGTGGCCGGGCCGCAAGGCATTCTCGAAGGGGCACGTAAAGGTCTGATTATCGTTGATATGAGTACCATCGCGCCCACTGTGAGCCGCGCACTGGCGGAGAAAGCGGCGGTTCAAGGCGTGCATTTTCTCGATGCTCCGGTTAGCGGCGGCTCACAGGGAGCGGTAAATGGTACTTTGACCATCATGGTTGGCGGCGAACAAGAGATAGTTGAACAGGCGCGACCAGTGCTGGAAGCAATGGGCAAGAAGGAAAATATCTTTTACGTCGGGCCAGTTGGCTCAGGCGAGATCGTCAAACTGGTCAACAACGTTCTGTGCGGCGCAATCGCGGCTGCCATCGCGGAGTCATTTGTGCTAGGCGTCAAAGCAGGCGCGGATGTGGATACGATGGCAAAAATCATCAGCGTCAGTACTGGCGGCAGCTGGCAACTGGCTAACCAATTTCCCTTACGCGCCTTCAATGGCAGTTTCCAGCCCGGTTTCATGACCGACCTGCTTTATAAGGACCTGGGACTCGCCCTCGATCTCGCTAAGGAATACCACACGCCCGACGAAATGCTCGCGCTCACTCGCAGACTGTACGAGAAAGCGCGTGAAGCAGGTTATGGACGTGACGACTACACCTCCCTGCTGAAAGTGCTGGAACAACAGGCTGGCGTAGAGGTGAGAGGGAAATAGCGCAACAGATGCAAGAGGCGACACGTTATGCAGCGTGTCGCCTCTTGCATCTGTTGCGCTATTTCCCTATTGTAGTGTGAAAATCAGCCCGTGTGCCAGGGACATACCAAGCACGAGGACTGCTGCCAGGCCGAAGTATACGAGACTCAACACAATTCGCTCACTCACTGGCACAGTATAATATGCTCTACCCTCCGCCGTATCGGCAACATTGCGCCGTGACAACAATTGTGAACCCGCCATAATGATGAAGAAGAGCAGCCACGGCGAGAAATTGCCGTGGAACCACGACCAGACCTCAAAGGCAAGCAGACCCAGAAAACCAATTATCCAGACGCGCCGATCAATTGCCGCCAGCACGCGCCCCCCATCGAATGGCACAATTGGAATGAGGTTGAACAGGTTCATGAAAAAACCAAAGTAGGCCAATGGGGCCCAGATGGATGGGGCATTCGGATTTTGCAAGGCAAGAAACAGACACACTGCCGCGGCAATGGCTCCGGCAATTGGCCCCGCGATACCTACCTCGGCCTCGTCCTTCGCGTTTTTAGGCATGTGTTTCATAAAAACCGCGGCACCCAGCATCGGGACAAAAATGAGGCCACCAACAGGTATGCCCTTCAATTTCATGACCAGCGCGTGGCCCATCTCATGAATAAACAGCAATACAACCAGACCAATCGCAAAGGGCCAACCAAAGAAAAACGAATACGCAAAAACTGAGATTACCGCCGTAATACTCGCTAAACCCACTTGACCAAAGATGACCAGCCATTTGAGGTTGAGCAAGAACGCGATGATTGCCGTACCTATGCCGCCCAAACCAGCTATGCGTTTGCGCTGTTTGCCGCTCTCAATTTTGCCGCTTTTCGCCGCCTCACGCTGTACCGCACCTACATCTGTGGTATAACCCTCCATATCCTGCGGGCCGCTATACGCGGACACAACGGGAGGTGCATAGGCACTGCCATAGGTCGAATTATCCGCAAAATTATGCTCATGATATGGATTGTGTGTTTGTGCAGCTTCGACGGCAGAAGGTAATAAAGGCGCTACTTGCTGACTCGCCTGTTGATAATACAGGGGATTAGCATAATCTAATTCTTTCAAAGAGCTTTTATTTTCAGAGGATTCATCGGAATTCCAGTACATTGGATGCCTCAGTTTCTGCCAGTCGCTTTCTCGTTCCTACCATACGTTCCTATCTTACCACATATTACGTGAAACGCTATGGAACAGTTGTATTATTCCTGGTAGGGGCCGATTTATCGCGCCCGCGCTCTTAACTCCAGCATTGGAATATATTGTTTGATTAAGAACGCGGTAATGCGCATTAAATAAACAGGGAATCATGGGAAATGCGGACGCGATAATGCGCATTAAATAAACAGGGAATCATGGGAAATGCGGACGCGATAAATCGGTCCCTACACAGGCTTCTTGACTCCTTCCAGAAACAGTCGTAACAGATTAAGGGCGGCAAGTACCGCGAACCGTTTATTATCTTCGCGCCCACCACGCCAACCCGGCCCCATGCCCGTCACAACTCCCGTTGGCCCTTCTACGGCTATATAAACAGTACCAACAGGCTGCTCTTCCTGCTTATCAGGGCCAGCCACGCCAGTGACACCTATACCAAAATCGGCTCCAAGTTGCTCGCGAACCGCGTGCGCCATTGCGCGAGCCGTCTGCTCACTGATTGTCCCGTATTGCTCAATCGTCTCGTGTGGCACGCCCATTTGCTCTTTGAGTTTAACGCTGTACGCTGCAACGCCGCCGATAAAATGCAGCGAGCTATTGGGTACATCGGTAATCGTACTGGACAACAACCCGCCTGTCAGCGATTCCATCACCGCCAGCGATTGGTGGCGTGCCTGCAACAGGTTCCCGACAACACCCTGCAAGGTATCTTTATCAGTGCCAAAGACGTGATGACCGAGTATCTGGCGTACTCGCACCTCCATCTCGGCAACCTGTCGTTCTGCTTCCTCAGCCGTCTCGGCCTTCGCGGTAATACGCACATCTATCGCATCGGTTTTGGCATATGTCGCCAGCGTCGGGTTGTTGCTGTGAATGAGCGTTCCTAACCGCTCCTCAACCGTCGATTCGCCCATACCGGATACGCGCAGTATGCGTGTGAAAATTAAGCCGCCCGTATACGGTTTCAGCCGGGGGATGGCCTCCTGCTCCCACATGCGAAACATTTCTTTTGGCACACCAGGCATGGCAACGATAATACGCCCATCCTTCTCAACCCACCAGCCAGGCGCTGTTCCGCGTGGATTGGGCAAAGCCCGGGCAGATGGTATCAATGTAGCCTGTTTAATATTGCGCTCGGGCATCTGCGCCCCACGTCCCGCGAACATAGCACGCAATTCTGCCCCCAATGTCGGATCTACTTGCATCGTCTCACCCAGCAATGCGCTAATAGACTCACGTGCAAGGTCATCTTCTGTCGGCCCCAATCCGCCCGTCATGATAATCAAATCGGAACGCTCCCAGGCACGCCGTAGCGTATCCACAATGCGTCCCTGGTTGTCTCCCACCTGCGACACAAAATACAGGTCAATGCCTAATGCCGACAAACTTTGCGCAAGATATGTCGCGTTCGTATCGGTAATATGACCCAGCAGTAATTCAGTTCCACACGATAAAATTTCAGCACGCATATGATCTCCAAATACCTACTATCCGGCGCTATTTGACTGCTTGCGCCGCCTTACATATCATATCACAAAAACAAATATCAACATGTTGTGTCAAATTCATAGCACATAACAAGATGTTGTGCAAAAGGGGTTGTAATTCTCGTTTTTTCTGAGTATACTGAGTAACGGGATCCCAATAAAAAGAAAATATGTACGACATGCCCGTCACGCCAATGGCGTTTCACAGGGCAGACAAAACATACAGCGCACACAGCGTTCGTACACCATTTGATAGCTGAACAGAAGGAGCAACGGAACGTGTTAGAGCAGCAATCTTCTCAGTCGCTTACTGGTACGCAGGAGCCGACACAGTTGGAGGGAATTCGCCAGAAGGTCTTTATGGATAGATACTCCCTCAAAGATGCCGCCGGGCAACCCTTAGAATTTCATCCAGAGGACCTCTGGGCCAGAATAGCACGCGGTATCGCTGCTGTGGAACCAACGGAAGAGCAGAAGGCACTATGGGAAGGGCGTTTCTACGAGGCGCTCTCGAACTTCCAGTTTGTACCCGGAGGACGTATTCTCGCCGGTGCCGGGTCAGGCCACCAGGTAACATTCTATAATTGCTATGTGATATCGAGCCCTGATGATAGCCGTCAAGGAATACTCGATAACTTGAAAGTAATGACGGAAATCATGGCTCGCGGCGGCGGCGTCGGTATCAACCTCTCAACACTCCGTCCTCGCGGTTCCTATATCAAAACCGTCAACGGCACTGCTTCCGGGCCATGCTCCTGGGCACAATTGTACTCTGTTGCGACGGGCGATGTGATTCAGCAGGGCGGAAGTCGGAGGGGCGCGTTAATGCTAATGCTTGACGATAATCATCCCGATATCGAAGAGTTCATCACGGTCAAACGCACTGCCGGAAAAATCGAACACGCCAACCTCTCCGTCTGTATCTCCGACAAGTTCATGGAAGCTGTCAAAAACGACACTGACTGGGATCTCATCTGGCAAGACAAAGTGATGAAAACCATTCGCGCCCGCCAACTCTGGGACCTGATTTGCAAATCTGCATGGGAATCCGCCGAGCCAGGGATGGTGTTCATGGATCGGTATAATACCGAGTCGAACACATGGTACTACGAAAACATTAGATGTGTGAATCCGTGTGTTACAGGGGATACACTCATCTACACCGATCACGGTTTGATCCCAGCCGCAGAACTGGCAAAAACCGGCTTACCTATCTCAGTTGTATCTCCCAACATTTTCGTGAAAGAGCTTATCCCGGCTGGACATACAAGTGAGGAAAATAGTTCCCAGATCACAAAAATCTCACCGACTAAAAAAGTCTCACTGCGGCCTGCAAGTCATGTCTTTCCTACAGGTATTAAACAAGTATACCGCCTTCAAACAAAAGAGGGGTATACACTACGTCTTACTGGAGATCACAAGGTACTAACAAGCAAAGGATGGAAAGTGGCGCAAGACCTCGTAGCAGATGACAAGATACACCTACTACATGGCAAGGGTCGTTTTGGTTCATCAGGTAATGAAGATTTAGGACAAATCTTAGGCTGGCTTATTGGGGACGGCTATCTCAACAAGCTAAACCAACCTGATAAATCTTGCGTGACACTTTCGTTCTTTGGCAGCGAGCAGACAATCGCGACTCATTTTGCCGAGATAGTTAATCGGTTAGTCAAAGTACCGGAGGTCAATCAGAGAAGCCGTGATTACCATATCAGTGTACAAAAGATTGCTGGACGCGAAGAATCCCGTGTTGAGTCAGTGCGATTAATGCGCTTAATTGACCCAGAATTGCTTCAGAACAAGCTACAAGTTCCATCCTCAGTGTTGCGAGGGTCGGAGGATATGCAGCGCGGCTTCCTCTCTGCTCTCTTTTCAGCTGATGGTTCGATACAAGGAATACAGGAAAAAGGATTTTCGGTTCGTCTCACTTCTATCAGCCAGGAACTGCTTGAGGGTGTCCAACGTTTGTTGCTGAATTTTGGCATCGTCTCAAGCATTGCCAGGAATCGGCGAATGCCAGCAACACGCAACTTACCAGATGGCAAAGGTGGTCAAGCAGCCTATGAGTGCCAAGCATACCATGACCTGATTATCACTAGTAGTAACTTGCGCCCTTTCGCAGAACATATTGGATTCCTCGTCCCAGCAAAACAGCAGAAGCTTGAGACTGCACTACAAACATTCTCTCGCGGACCATATCGAGAAGATTACCTGGCAACGTTCGAGAGCCTCACGCCTGATGGCGAAGAGATGGTCTATGATTTAAACGAACCCGAAATGCATCTTTTCGTCGCCAATGGCGTTATTGTTCACAACTGCGGCGAGCAAGGACTTCCGCCTTTCGGCGTTTGCAACCTCGGTGCGCTCAACCTTGCAGCATTTGTAGAGAATGGGCAAATGGATTACAAAGGGCTGGCGGAGACAAGCAAGGTGGCGATGCGCTTCCTGGATAACGTCATTGATGCCAATTTGTACTTCATTGAGGAGAACCGGGTAGCACAGCTTGGCACGCGACGCACTGGATTGGGCACGATGGGACTTGCCGACGCGCTGATCAAGATGAAGATTGCCTATGGCAGTGAGGCTTCGGTGCCGGTGATCGAACGCATCTATAGCACCATTCGCGATGCTGCCTATGAGGAATCTACCGATATCGCGACGGAAAAAGGCTCGTTCCCGAACTTTGACCGTGATAAATACATGCAGGGCAAATTCATCAAACGATTGCCCAAAGCCATCCAGGCAAAGATTAAGCAGCAGGGCATTCGCAATGCAGTGATATTGACACAGGCACCGACGGGGACTACCAGCCTCCTCGCGGGCGTCAGTTCTGGTATCGAGCCGGTTTATGACTTCGCGATGGTGCGCCGTGACCGCACAGGTGAGCATATTCTCTACCATCCACTGCTCGAAGAGTGGCGCAACGCACATCCCAACGAGCCGACGCCCGCTTACTTCGTCGCATCCAACGATTTGACGCCGGAGGAGCATGTGATAGTGCAGGCTACTATCCAGAAGTACACGGACTCCAGCATCAGTAAGACGGTGAACGCACCCAATAGCCACACCGTAGATGAAGTGCAGCGGCTCTACCGGCTGGCCTATGAGATGGGCTGCAAGGGTATCACCTACTACCGCGATGGCTCGCGTGACGCCGTTCTCACTCGTGTGGCGGATGAGAAAAAGACACAACAGCCATCAGCCATGGAACCAATTACCTCAATTCATCAGGGCATCAAGCCAGTGCCGGAAATGATGCAAGGGTATACGCGCCATGTGACCGCACCGGAAGGGAAAGTCAACATTACTATCAACAGTGATGAGCATGGGCCATTCGAGGTGTTCGTCAACGTTGGTAAAGCTGGTAGCGATATCAGCGCACTGGCAGAAGCATTGGGTCGTTTAATCTCGCTCAACCTGCGTATCCTCAGCCCGCTCTCACAGACCGACCGTGCGCAAGAGATCGCGGATCAATTGCGCGGCATTGGCGGCAGCCGTTCCATTGGCTTCGGCATGCAACAGGTACGTTCGCTGCCCGACGCGGTGGCGCGTGTACTGGAACAACACATGGAGATGCTGAAAGCGCAACCGGAAGAGAGTAAGACTTCCGGCACAAACAGCGTGAGCAACGTGAGCAAAACAAATCCAGTAGCCGCCGCTAAGAATGGCATCAGCATCAGCAACGGTTCATATGATGCCCCCGCGGCGTTCAACTTGAGCCATCCAAGCGTGACCGGCAACCTCTGCCCGCAATGCGGTTGCAACACGATGGTCTACGAGGAGGGCTGCCGCAAGTGCTATAGTTGCGGACATAGCGAGTGTTAAGCTTGGACTAACTTTTGAAATCTGAGTATCACATAGTAAGGCTTGGGAAGAGTCCTGATGAAAATATGAATATATGTTTTCATCAGGACGTTAAGTTCGATAGATACACATCTCTTGGAATGTGTATTTTGAAAGTATAGATATGGACGAAATAAGCATCTCAATACCATTACCTCTTGATAAAGATGGTTTCTTACGAAAAGAATGTCCTAACTGTGGAAGGCAGTTCAAACATCGGCAAGATAAACAAACTGAGACACAGGAATCTCAAGAAGGGTACTATTGCCCTTACTGTTCCACTTTAGCAGATGCAGGTAAGTGGTATACAGCACAACAGCTGGAGTATATGCAGCAACAATTAACTGCAGAGGTTATGAATCCAAATCTGTTCAGACTTCAGGAGCAGATAGAACGGGTCGGTCAAAGTGGTCTGTTTCGTATCGAGATGAATATACCTTTGCTGGAGGAGCCCGAGCCGCTAGTGGAATACGATGATATGGTGCAGCTAATATTCCCTTGCCACGTAGAAGAGCCAATCAAGGTCGATGAGCAATGGGATCAAGCAGTAGCTTGTGTGCTGCGTGGCATTCATTACCCAATAGACGAGGTCAGAACTATGTCAAAAGATGAGGTTGGCGAAAAGCTCCGTATGGAGCAAGAAAAGAGAGTACATCCGAAAGTTTTTATCAGCCACGCGAGCGAGGATAAAGATCGTTTTGTTCGTGCTTTTGCGACACAGCTACGCGAGAATGGTATCGAGGCATGGGTAGACGAATGGGAGATATATCCTGGCGATAGTCTTGTGCAGAAAATATATGACGCTGGTATTGGTTCTGCAGAAGCTGTTATTATCATCCTCTCCAATAATAGTATCCATAAACCCTGGGTAAAAGATGAGTTGGACGTAAGCGTCATAAGGAGGATTGAGGAAGGAATGCGCATCATTCCGATTGTTCTTGATGATTGTACGATACCAACAGCATTGAGGGCAACACTACACGTAAAGATTCCTGATCTGAACAACTTCGATCCGCAACTGAGTAGTATTGTCGATACCCTCTATGGACGCAGGAAAAAACCTGCTCTGGGTTCTACTCCTGCCTATATTCAGAATCCCATTGAGCAAATACCTGGCCTCAGCAGAATAGATAACTTGGTACTCAAAATGGCGGGCGATAAAGCTATTGAGGATGGGGACCCTATCAGGATAAAAATAGAAGAAATGCTAAACCAAGCTTCGTCACACGGTATATCGCTATATCAGCTCTATGAGTCGCTTGCGATACTCGGCGAAAGCCATGATCTCGATCTGCATGTTTATCTGGGCGGCGAAACGACTGATCCAAACTTACGGAATTTGGTAGGAGGAGGAATTCAAGATTTTTCTATCAATATTGATGGTTTCGAGAAGTATGCAAAGGCACATATTCCTGAATACAGAACCATCATCAGAGATATACTTCTACAAATCGTCAATGAGGATAAAAGTGATAGTGCTTCAATAGCTTTCGCTATCAATCAGCCTCCGATGGTCGTTAATCACGTTCTCCAACTCTTGAGCCGTGCTGGAGAAATAACAAATTCTTCAAAACACCGAGGGAGCATGGCTGTCTACTTTATTAAGCCATCTCCACGGTTAAGGCGTCGCTTGGAGAACTGGGATACTACATCAGGGTATGGGCGTAATTGAAGGAAGCACATTTATTAGAAAGAGGAGGAAGGATGCCGAAGCTGACAAGTGTGGCAGTTTCGTTGAAACTGCCCTTTCTTGGTGACATCAATGGAACTTGGGAACCTGACGAGATCGAGCAGAAGGCAGCTTGGGAGATGTACGTGGAATTGGTGACACGCATCTCTTTAGTGGAACTACAACCAGGTGAAGGACTACTCCATGAATCGTTAGCTTCGCTTTATACGCTTTTTGACAGCACACGTAAAATTCTCCGAGACTATGGTCCTGCAATAGCACGCCCAAAAGGCGAAGGTGAGCTTTCGTTTGGTTATTTGGCGATAGCAATCATCAATTGTGTGATTCGCCCTCTGCTCACAAAATGGCATCCCAGACTCCTACATTATCAGAGCCTGCAAACAGATACACGTTCTTCGGTCCTGTATGAACAGCAGTGGGAAAATAGTGATCAGCTCCGTCAGGAGTTGAATAACATGCATAACATTCTCAGACAATATGCAGACCTGCTTGCTCAAATAGCAGAGGTACCGCCTTTAATGCTCTGATTAATAACGAAGGATACCAGTGATATAATAGGCTACGTTAAGAGCTAGCTTACCTTCCCAAAAGTTTTCGTAGTGTGTATCGCCACACAGAGGGAGAAGAACACCAGCAATGAGAATGATGATTACTATTCAGTTCGATCCTCACGATTTTGCAGCAATGAGCGCCTTGATTCCGCAAGAGCAGGAACACATCAGGACGCTGATGGGGGAGGGAAAAGTTGAAGCAATTTATATCAGTGCCGAACGCACGGTGGTCTGGCTCATCATGAAAGGCGAAACGAAAGAGCAGATAGAGCAGGAGTTGAGTGGCTTCCCGCTTTATCCATATATGAAATCACAATTCGTACATCTTATGTAAAGAAGAATGGAAGGTATGCGTTCATTACCGTTAGCCAGCCCTGACCATGCAGCGCAGGTCTCCTTTGTGCGCACATCCCCCTATCTACGGGCTGCGTTGCTGCTTGCCAGTGGGGGTGGTTTCACGCTGGCCTGTATACTTACGCTCGCGCCGCTCATTGGCATGCCACTGGGTCTGTGGTGGGAGGCTGTGGTGCAGACACATGGACATTTGCAGCTTTTCGGGTGGGCAGGAATGTTTGTGATAGGGGTTGCGCTGAACTTTTTGCCACGGTTGCGCGGAACGCCACTTGCACGACCGGCACTGTTGCCGTGGATTCTGGGTTTGCTGGTAGCGGGCTTGCTGCTACGCTTTGTGAGCCAGCCATTACTTGTTCTGACGGGCTGGCTGCTCTGGAACATCCTCCTGATTCTCAGTGGCGTGCTGGAAGTTCTGGGGTTGCTTGCTGTTTTTTACTTGATGATGCAAACAATCGCACGTAAGTCAGCGATGAAAAGCACTACAGAGGGGCTTCGTTCCATAGCGCCGTTTCTGCTCGGAGCGTTCTCGGCGCTATTGCTAGCTGGCGTGCTGAATCTGTTCAATTGTATTGAGGTGCTGGCAAATGGAGGTCTGGTTCCCGCGAGTTGGGATGAGGCCAATATAACGCTGGGGCTGTTCGGATTTCTGCTTCCCGTCGCGCTGGCAATGTCCTCGCGCATGCTGCCGCTTTATGCGCATATTCAGCCGTTCCCCACACGGCTGTTATGGATACTGGCCCTGACATATTTTGCGGGCGTTGTTTGCTGGATACTGGGAATCCTTCTTGTGGGCGCGGTGTTTGTAGTAGTACAAGGGCTGGGATTCCTGCTGATTGGACTGGTTATGCTGAGTTTTACGGGGTATTTCCTCTACCTGATTCGTAGCAGGATACAGTCAGCGCCAGTTGCCAGCAGTGCTTCACGGCTGGAAATGCTGCAGAAAGAGCGAAGTAGGCAACGTAGACAGGAGGAGCGCCACAAGTACGGGCCGTATGTGGCATTGATTGGTAGCGCCTACCTGTGGGCGTCACTCGGAGCAATTATGCTGGTGATAGATGCACTGGCATCATTTTTGTCTGGTGTCAGCACGTTGCCAGTCTCCGTGGATGCCATCCGGCATAGTTTCGCCGTTGGTTTTATTACGTTGCTCATCTGTGGAATATCGGTACGGCTGGTTCCGGGTCTCTCCAGTAAAGCCATACGCGCCCCTATACTCGTCAGTGCAACCTTGCTCCTGGGCAATCTTGCCGCGTTGCTACGAGTCGGCTCATTATTGCTGACGCCAGTACTTCCTGGCTCAGAGATATTCTTCGCTCTCTCCGGCCCAATCGGGCTAGCACTGATCCTCTGCTTGACGATAAATCTCTGGTCAGCTTTGTAGATACATCTCAATCAACCAACCAGGCTCACCTGTATACTGAGGAATCCGATGTCGGGGAAGAAGGCATAACCTGGCCTGTAATAGTCCGAATAAATTCGCGTGCGGCACGTGAAATAGTCCCAACACGGCGATAGACAAGGGCAAAAATAAACTCTTCTTCTAAATCGGTAATGGGCAAAAGCATCAGGTCATTTCCAATCTGTGATGGTCGAATCAAGGCAGGTAGCGTCAGTGTCACTCCGATGCCCTGCCTGACCATCTCTTTCAGGCCCTCAACCGATTCTATCTCGACAAGTGGATGGACAGGCAAACCGCGTTGAGCAAAGATTCTTTTGGTGATCTGCCCCATGCGGGAAGTTTCGTCCAGCAGTAAGAGCGGTTCGGTCACTATTTGTTCCAATGTGACTGCCGAAATCTTGCTCTGAGCCAGCGGATGCTGCGCTGAAACAAGCAGGTGAAGCGGCTGACGGAATAATTCTTTGATAATCAGCAACTCCGATTGCAATCTCGGATCAAGAATCAAGCCAAGTTCCACTTCTCCCTGTTCTACAGATGTCACCAGCTCATCTGTATGATTCACATGCACTTTTAGCCGTATATGCGGGTATTGTTGATGAAAAGAGGCAAAGAGTGCCGGTAAGAAAGCGGTTGCCAGCGATTCGATGCAACCAATACGAATAGTCCCTCGCTGCCCGGTCTGCAATTCCGCAATAAACTGCTGGCCCTCCTGCAATTGTTCCAGCGCATTTCTCACGTAGAGCGCAAACTCCTGGCCCGCCGGAGTCAACGTGACACGTTTCTTGTAGCGCGTGAAAAGTGCGACCTCTAATTCGTCCTCCAGCGCCGCTATCTGGCGACTCAAAGCGGATTGCGCAACCAGGCACAAATCGGCAGCTTTACGAAAGTTCTGCGTCTGTGCCGCCGCCAGAAAATAGGAAAGCTGGTAGAATTCCATCCTGATTCTCCTCAGAAATTGATGCTGCTGTGATATCAACATTATATCAAATAAGTGTTGGACGTATCAACCATTCTGCCTTATACTTTCTTTATATTCATCTCTGGAGTAGAAAAGAGAAAAATATGACACAGGTTGAACAATTGGCCGCTTTCGTCGTGCGTATGCGGTATGAAGACCTTTCGGAAGAAGCACGGCAACAACTCAAGATTCGCATACTTGATGCCCTGGGATGTGCTATTGGAGCAGTTGAGGGAGCACCCATCAAAATGTTGCAGGCCCAACTCGAAGACTTTGGCGGCAAACCACTGGTAACGCTGATTGGCGGCGGAAAAACCGCACCAGACCGGGCGGCTTTCTACAACTCAGCGCTTGTACGCTACCTGGACTACAACGATAGCTACATCGCTAAAAAGGAGACGTGTCACCCCAGCGATAACCTCGGTGCGGTACTTGCCGCCAGTGAGTACGCACATACAAATGGCAAGGAATTCTTGACCGCCCTGGCAGTTGCCTATCAGGTGCAATGCCGACTCTCAGACGTGGCTCCGGTACGAGCAAAGGGCTTCGATCACACGACGCAAGGAGCCTATGCTGTGGCGGCGGGAGTAGGCAAGGCGCTTAGTCTCGATCAGAACGAAGTTGCAAACGCTGTCGCGATCAGCGGAACAGCCTACAACGCTCTGCGTGTCACCCGCACGGGCAACCTCTCCAACTGGAAAGGGCTGGCCTATCCTGACACCGCTTTTGGCGCTACTCACGCCGCCTTCCTCGCCATGCGTGGCATTACCGGCCCTCGTGAAGTCTTCGAGGGCAACAAGGGCCTGATGGATGCCATTACCGGACACTTTGATCTGGACTGGTCGTTGGAAAACCTTGAAGTTGTGCGGCGCACCGATGTCAAGCAGTACAATGCCGAGTTTCATTCGCAGTCCGCGCTTGAGGGCGTGCTTGAGCTACGAGCAACTGAACATGTGAAGGCGGATGAAATTGAGAGCGTCAGCATTGACATTTTTGATGTTGCCTACCACATTATCGGCGGCGGTGAAGAGGGCGACAAACAGCGAGTACGCACGAAGGAAGAGGCCGATCACAGTTTGCCCTACATGGTAGCGGTCGCACTGCTGGACGGTGACGTTTCTCCCGCGCAGTATGCGCCAGAACGTATTGTGCGCGAGGATGTGCAGCACCTGCTGCGCAAAGTAACTATCCAACCAGATGAGGCTCTGAGCAAACGCTTCCCCAACGAGATGCCTTGCCGTATACACATTACGCTCAAAAACGGCCAGGTCTTGAGCATTGAGAAGCAAGATTACGAGGGATTTTACACACGCCCCATGTCGTGGGAGAAGACTATCGCCAAATTTGAGCGTCTCACAACACCCTATACCAACGCCGCACAGCGTGACTCCATTGTAGAAACGGTAGCTCACCTGGAGCAGAAAGAAGTGACACAGTTGACCGAATTATTAGGCGCACCTTTTGCGCGTATCCGTTAACAAAGAAAGAGAGACATTACCATGAGTACTCCGAGCGAACGAGCATTTCCATTTATTCGTATGAACGAGCGTGAAGGCAAACCCCGCACACGCGGTATCACCGAGATTCGCGGCCCATATTATACGCCAATGGGCAAACGTTACCTGGAAGATGTGCTGGAGACGATGGGTAACTATGTAGACTCCCTGAAATTCGCCGGCGGTTCCTTTACGTTGATGCCGGAAAAGCAACTCAAAGAGATTATTGACCTTGCCCATCGCTACAATGTGCTGGTCTCAACCGGTGGCTTCATTGAGCATGTGCTGACACAGGGGCCAGAGGTCGTGAACCGCTATATTGAAGAGTGCCGCAATGTTGGCTTCGACATTCTCGAAATCTCAAGCGGCTTTATCACCATTCCGGTTGATGACTGGCTGAGACTGGTTGAGAAAGTGCAACGCGCAGGTCTCAAGGCCAAGCCAGAAGTCGGTATCCAGTTTGGTGCAGGCGGAGCCACTACCGCCGAGGAGCTTGAGTCAGAAGGAACGCGAGACGTGGAATGGGCAATAGGGCAGGCGCGGAAATTTCTGGACGCCGGAGCCTATATGATTATGATCGAGTCCGAGGGCATCACCGAAAACGTAAAAACGTGGCGTACTGACGCGGCAGCCAAAATTATCGGCGCTTTAGGATTAGAAAAAGTGATGTTCGAGGCTGCTGACCCGGAGGTCTTTGCCTGGTATATCAAAAATTACGGCCCCGAAGTCAATGTCTTTGTAGACCACAGCCAGATAGTCCAGCTTGAATGCTTGCGTGCCGGTATATGGGGCACCAAGAGCCTGTGGGGACGTGTTTTGACATACAAAGGATAAGGCCGCAAACATGAGAAATGGCCTGGATTGGGCTACATCAAGTAATGGCGTCCTTACTACCCTTGCCCGGAAATCTTCGCTTTATAGGCACGCCATTGATGGTCGTCAAGCCCGACCTTTTGTTTCAGGATACGCAATTCGTCAGTGCTAAGAAATTCTTCAGCAAGATAACAGCATCTTCCGAGATGTTCTTCTTTCACTGTACGTGTCATGGGCAGGACTCGCCACCCACGCTTCTGCATCTGCTGTAATTCGCGTATATCTTGTGATAAAAGCGTGTGAAACGTATTAAAAGTGTTCATCTTCCTGGTCCCTGTCCCACCTCAACATTGAGGTGTAAAAAGATGTACGATACTTTCACATAGTATACCACATCATTGAACCGGAGAGAGAACAATTGTGTTTGGAGATGCAATTCATAGCAGACGAAATCAAGGGGAAGTGGTGTCCACAATGGACGCCACTTCCCCCGATCTCATCCGCTATGAACCTCGTCTCAAGCTAGTCTTCAGTGACAGGAATATTGTCTATCATGCCTGAAGAAATGCTATACTCTTCAGCCTTCCCATTATGACTACTGGAGTATATGCCATTGCCTACGGTTGCAAGTGCATATTCAGGATAGGCGGACGCACCATGTTCGTGCAAGTCCAGACCTTCAAGCTCACCTGCTTTGGAGACACGCAATACACCAATCTTTTTGAGAGCAAACATCATCAGCAACGAGACCGCGAGCGTTGCCGCTACTGTTGAGAACGATCCAAGTGCTTGCAAGCCGAGTTGTGACACACCCCCGCCATAGAACAGGCCCGTCACTACGCTACTTGTGCTGGCACCTGTCGCGGTTGGCGCACCATAGGCTCCCGTCGCGAACAAACCAGGTGAAAGCGTCCCCCAGATACCAGCAACGAGGTGGACAGGGACCGCGCCAATTGGATCATCAATGCGCAGGTATTCCAGCAAGTCCAGGCCCCAGACAACCACGATGGCGGCGACAATACCAATAAAGAAGGCACCTACCGGATCAACCCAATAGCATGGGCAGGTAATAGCAACGAGTCCACCAAGAAAGCCATTGACTGTCAGGCCCAAATCCCACTTTTTCGAGCGGATGTAGGAATAGAACAAGGCCGCCAATCCAGCAGAACAGGCCGCGAGGGTCGTGTTGAATGACACGCGCCCAATGCCAGCAGTATCCAATGCCGAAAGCGTACTGCCAGGATTAAAACCATACCAGCCAAACCACAGAATCAAGCCACCAACAGCGCCGATAACCAGGTCATGGGCTGGCGGTGGGCCACCGCCATCACGCTTGAAGATACGGCCCAGGCGGGGACCAAGCGCAATCGCACCTGCTAACGAGATAGCACCACCAATGCTATGCACCACCGTTGAACCCGCGAAATCGTGGAAGTTGAGCATGGCTAGCCAGCCGTCCGGCCCCCATGACCAGTGTCCAATAATGGGATAAATGAAGCCAGTCACGCCGATGCTATAGACAATATCACCCCAGAAGCCACAGCGCCCAATCATAGCACCCGATGTAATGGTCGAAGCAGTATCTGCAAATGCAAACTGGAATACCCAGAATGCCAGTAGCGGTATACCCGTTGACAGGTATGTTGGACTCAGACCCATTAAGAAAAAGCCCTGAGTGCCGATGACCGGCGTTCCTGGCTCGAACATGAAGGCGAAACCCCACGCCCAGAACAGGACACCACAAATACAAGTATCTGCAATACCTTCGACCAGGATATTGACCGACTCCCGCGAACGAGCGAAACCGGCCTCTAGCATTACAAATCCGACCTGCATACAAAAGACGAGGAAAGCCGCGACTAACGTCCAAACAGTGTTCACAGCGTTAATCGTTGGCATATCAACAGTTCCCCTGCCCATTGCATGGGCGACAGAGGGAAGAAAGACCCACATGGCGGTGAGTACAAGCGCAAAACCCAACAACTTCCCTCCCATAAAGTAGGCTACGTTTCGCCGGATGAGAGGATCTTGCATGTTCGTGCGTATGCGCCTAGAAGCGAGGCCAAGAAGATTCAGCATAAAGTGATCAATCCTTTCCACTAAACAGAATGTGCTTGTCTGATTGCCCTCAAATCTGGACTATGCCATACTCCACAACAGGGCGTAGAGTATACCAGAAGAGCAAATCCATTTGCACGTATCAGTTGGAATTGTTACATGGAAGCCTGAAAACACAAGGTAGCATCGTGCTTTCAGGCTTGCTGACTGAACAGATCATCTGTGATTGCGCGATTTTATTGCCAGGCGGTGCAGTGAGGCATCATCGTTGATGGGGTACTACGTTTCTTGCTTATAGACAGTATAAAGCATCCCTATTCTTTCACGATAGAGCTAATCTATCTCAAATTTCGCGCCGAATATTGTGCAAGTTGCACGAATACCTTGATTTTATTGAGGTAATCTTGAGAGTTCTCAAGACTTTATTGAGGTAATCTTGAGAGTTCTCAAGACTTTATTGAGGTAATCTTGAGAGTTCTCAAGACTTTATTGAGGTAATCTTGAGAGTTCTCAAGACTTTATTGAGGTAATCTTGATATTCAAAACATTTTATTGTTCATTTTGCACAATGCCACGGAAAAGTTTCTGGACTTACCGGCTCAATTTTCTTCCTCCGCGGCAAAACTTCTCAGTGATTCCACCGATGGAACGAAGTAATAAGCACCACTGACAGCTGTCGTATACAGGGTTAGAGCATCGCGTATACCATCCTCTGCTCCGGCCATACGAGCAAGCATACGCGATAAGCGATGCTGGTCGCGACTGAAGCCAATAAACATCGTGCCATGCGCGGTAGCTGTACCAAAGGGAGTATTGCGGCGGAAGATAGGCAATTCCTCTCCATTTACTTCGATCACTGTGCGCGAGACATGCGATTGGGGACCGCGCACCTCCTCGTCAAGCTCAATACTCTTATCTTTGGTGCGTCCAATGATCTTTTCTTGCACCTCAACTGGCAGCCCATCAAAAGCGGCGGCATCGTGCGTCCACTTTTGCACCAGGACAATGCTCCCGCCCGTACCCGGAGTTCCTTCGGGAATCATTGCTACTTCAGGTGCCTCAGAGAGACTGGGATTCTCGGTTCCATCAATGAAGCCGGTTAAATCCCGATTCTCTTTGTATGTCCATCCTGCCACTTCACTGGCAAGTATGGCGACCGGCGCAAGCGATTGCATCGCCTCTCGTGAGACATCAAAGACCTTATCGTAAGCATGGCCCGCCACCCAGAGCCACACGTCATGCTGGGTGGCTGGCATAGCATATCCATCAACACCACGAACTGGCTGCTCGAAGTCTGTTACTCCTGTTGGCATGTCCTGTGGCGCTACGTGCGCCCATAGCGATGGTCGAAATCCAACCACCAGGTTAACGCCTCCTGTTGTTGAACGAGGCTCCCGCAGGTTAGCAATTGCCTGAACCAGTGTGAGTGCATCAGCACCACCGAGCAGATCAAACTCCAGATAGGAGTGTGAACCAGTTCCCAGGGCGAAAATACCACTTTGTGCTACACGCATATTCATTCCTCCTTTGGTAACTGTTATTCAGTAGAGAAGCGGAGTATACACGTTGTACAAGTTGAATACTCCGCCTGTGTATAACCTATCACAACATCATGCTAATCGTTCAGCGATGAGTTGTGCAATATGCATAACGCGGATTTTCCTTCCACTAGCATCAACGCCTCCACTCAAATGCATCAGGCAACCTGGATTATCCGATACTAGCACAGTAGCACCTGTACTTTCCGCATTATTGAGCTTATTATTCATGATAAGCTCTGACACATCCCCATGCTCAATCGAAGTCGAGCCACCGAATCCGCAACATACATCTGACTGCGGCATCTCCCGCAACTCCAATCCCAACACCTCCTGGATAATATGTCGCGCTTCAGACCGCAGACCAAGACAGTTAATTGACTGACAGGAGTCGTGATAGGTTACGATAACATCCTCGCCGCCGCTTTTCCGTACCGGCAACATGGCACCATTTGCCAACAAGACACGATCAACGAAGCTCGCGAAGTCCATCACTTTCTCAGACAACGCACGCGCTCGTTGCAGCCATCCTTGTTGCTGCAAATCCTCGAAAAGCCGGATATAGTCCTGTGTGAGGGTGACAACACAACTCGTCGTGGCACCCACAATGTAATCAGCCTTACTTTCTTTGAGTGCCTGCTCAAGGGTCGTGATTGTCTGACGTGCCATAACCACACAATCCGCACGATCACCCGAATTGAGTGCGATTAAGCCGCAGCAATTTTGCTTCTGCGGGAATGTTACCTGAACGCCGCATGCCTTCATCACGTTAATGGCAGCCTCACCCATCTCTGGGAAAAGACGGTCAATCATGCAGCCCGCAAAGTAGCAAACTGTCAGGTTGGGAACCTCTGGGCTGGCAGTAGCCGTTCTATCCATCGAAGCTGAAGTTAGCTGTCCTTTAACCCTGTCACGTAAAGGCCTCGGCGCAAAAGCGGGTAGGCTGCGCCAGCGTGCGAGTTGCGCGATTGGACGGACGCCGGGAACTTTGCCTAACACACCGAGGCTGCGCGTGCTGATGTAACGACCACCGCGTGTAGCTGGAAATTGTGCAAAACTGAAAAAGCGCACAGCACTATCGAACAGGCGTGGCCGTGCCATTGCGCCAAAAATCACTTTCTTCAGCCACGGCAATCCCTTCGCCTCAACGACGCGACTACGCACATCAAGAATCAGGCTCGGTAAGGGTATCTCGACTGGACAAACAGTTTCACAGGCGTTACAGCTGACACACAGGCTTTGTGGCCCTGCATCGGCCTCGAGACCGTGGTGAAAAGGTGTTACAACCAGCCCGATAGCTCCGCTATAGATATAGCCAAAGGCATGACCTCCAACTTGCTGGTAGGATGGGCAAATGTTCGAGCAGGCCGCGCAACGAATGCAGCGCAAAGCATCTTTAAAACGCGGGTCGGCTCTCATCTCGCTGCGCCCATTATCGAGCAGTACAATATGCATCTCTTTACCAGGTGTAGCAGGTCCCGTGATAAAGGTCGTATAGCTCGTCATTTGTTGAGCGGTCGCACTACGAGCGAGCAGGCGCAATTGCGTCATGGCATCTGCGAATGTGCCGATGAGCTTATCGTACCCGGCGATGACGACATGCACCAGGGGCAGAGAGGTTACAAGGCGACCGTTGCCCTCGTTCGTCATAATCATGACGGTGCCGCTTTCCGCCATCAGTGCGTTTGCTCCACTAATGCCCATACCAGCGTTGAGAAATGATTTGCGATGCTCGACACGAATGACCGCTACCTGTTCGGCCACATCTTCACGCGAAATCTCGCGTCCCAGCGATTCCGATAGTACCGCGCCCACCTGCTGGCGCGTTTTGTGAATAATAGGCATAACCATATGTGAGGGACGTTCGTGAGAAAGTTGGGCCACCCATTCGCCCAGATCGGTCTCAACCGCCTTGATGCCACGAGCTTCCAGGTAAGAGTTCAATTCAGTTTCTTCGCTCGCCATCGTTTTGGATTTGACCACAAGGTCAATGCCCTTACGCTGGCACAATTCCGCGATATAGCGGTTGGCATCCTCCGCTGTACGTGCCTCGAAGATTACAGCTCCGGCGGCTTCCGCATTAGCTCTGAACTGCGCTATCAATTCAGGTTGATGCTCAATGGCATAATCTTTCGCGGTGCGCAGTGTCGCACGCATATGTTCAAAGCTGAAATCGGAGCCATAGTCTGCTTCCTCGGTAGCGAAAATATCCTTGCGTGATGCCCGCCAGGAAGGGGCAAAGCGGGTCAGGGCACTATGCAAGTTCTCGTCCTTAAGAGCTACCGCCAGGCGTTCTGCAAAAGGCTGATGCTCGTTGGTGGGATTGGCCTTCTCTTCGCTCACAACCTGTTGAGGAGGTGTAGCAGAATAGTTGTCAGTCATAGCTTCGCTTCTTTCTGATCTGCAACAATGATGACGCACAACACCTTCGGTCCTTGTACACCGATGGTAAGCGTGCGCTCGATATCGGCGGTGCGACTTGGGCCGGTGACAAAAGACATATAGTGTCGCTGATCGGAACCCGCTCTTGCCAGTTGCAGGAGAATGGCGGCGGCATCATCCAACATAGGAATCAGCTTGCTCTCGCTCACAAGTACAAAGTGCGTCAATGTGAGCATACTGACCACTCGCGCTTCGAGTGCGTTCTCGGCTAGAAGAACGGAACCAGTCTCGGCAATAGCCAGTTCCGCGCCAGAAAGGCCGGCGGGAGCATCAGCAACGCTGGCCGGGCTACCAGCCTCGTGAATAGTGATGCCTTGACCACTCAAGTGTGGAAGAATTACCCCCCACTGTGAATGCAGACCAAAGTCGGGCGGAACAATGATGTTCCCCGCCATCAATGCGGAATGGGCAGCAATGAGTTCTGCCGCCGCCGTCAGGCTCGCTACTTGATGAGACTCGCCACCCGCCGAGGAGAGTCGCTGCTGAAAGCGTGTGAAAAGATTCGTGCAGGCAAGTTTGCTCAACGCTATTTCTCCTTATACTCCCCAATAAAACCAGTAATAACAGGCATTGTTATCCGGTTCATAGCCATAATTCTGGTACACCCCCGGAAGAGATATCACCATTCAGACCGTTGCTTTTGAGCTGTGATGATGACATCACCCTCTATTTTACAACAGACGCCTGTTAATAGCTCTTTCCGGCTTGCGTCTCAGTTATGCAAGTACATTACCGGGAAAGTGAGAAAACACGAGAAGCGTTTTCTTCTTGCTGCAAGCTTTTCAGTACCGCCTGGAATACCGGCAACAGCGCGGGATCAAACTGGGTACCTGCACAGCGTTCGAGTTCGTCCAGTGCGTCGCCGACCGACCGAGCAGCCTGATAGGGGTGTTCAGTGAGCATAGAGTGATAGGCTTCCGCCACAGCGATCAGGCGTGCCTCAAGAGGGATATCCTCGCCTTTCAACCCATCGGGACTGCCGGTACCATCCCAGCATTCATGATGATGGCGAATGGCTGGGGCAAGGTCGCTGAGCCAGGGGCTGGCTTCCACAATGCTGGCACCCAGTTCGGCATGCTGATGAAGCAAGTGCCATTCGGGGGCCGAGAAAAGCTGAGGAGGTTGGTGCAACAGACGATCGGGTATGGCAATCTTGCCAATATCATGCAAAAATGCGGCGGAGCTGGCTCGCCGGATACGCTCTTCGTCGAACTGTAGCTCACGCGCCATACCGGCCACCAGGTCACTGACCTGATGCGCATGGACGCTGGTGCCAGGATCCCGCAAGTCCAGTGCGCCCATCAGCGAGTACACCAACCCCATTTGTTCAGCCCGTACCTGTCTCTCTGGGTCACGCCCATCGAATGCAACCAGTTCCTGCCGCTCCAGAGCTTGCGCTGTCGCAGCTTTGAGCGCAGCATTACAGTTTGCCCGTACCGCCTCTACGGCTGTACGTACCTGATTGCGTCCCAAACGCTTGGCCCAGTACATAGCTTGATCGGCCTGTTCCCGTACTTCGTTGGCTGTAGCTCCATCGGTGGGGTACGTCGCCACACCAATACTCACCGTCACAGCGACGCCATGCTCCACCTCGTGCTTAGCCAGGGGCGAGGCCGCAACAGCAGTGCGCAGGCGCTCAGCCACGATCCTTGCCTCCTCGGGACTCGTTTCCGGCAAGAGTACCAGGAACTCTTCGCCGCCAAAGCGACCCACTATATCTCCCGCACGTAGCACGCTCCTGGCTCGCTCGCCCAGTTCACGCAAAACCACATCGCCCGTCGCATGCCCGTAGGCATCATTGACCTGTTTGAAGCGGTCCCCGTCAAAAAACAGGAAGGAGAGTGGACGACCGAAGCGGCGTGCTCGCTCGCATTCCTTCTCTATCAGGATCTGAAGCGCACGGTGGTTGGGCAGTTCAGTCAGTTGGTCAGTAGTTGATAGCGAGTGCAAACGCGCATTGTTCTCGATAAGCAAGGCATTTTGCTCCTCAATCCGCTGGTACAGGCGTCTGAGAGAACGGGTGATGAAAAAAGCGATGCCCAGACCAAAGAGCGAAGCACACCCTCCCAGACCTATATTGAGAATTTTACTCAGCTGTGCCACTGCCGACTCGTCGGCTTCCTCCTGAGCGATTTCTTGATCCACCACACCCGTGTAGATATTTATGTCTTGCTGGATGGTCGGGAGAATCGGACTCCTTGCATAGGCCTCACTGGCTGCCAGGTCCTGACCAGCCCGCTTCTGCACAAAAATGTCTTGACTAGATGCATAATAGCCCCCAGGCCCGAAGAAATATTGCGTAAAATCGAAGAGGGCATTTCGCTGTGTAGCAGTATCGGCCAACACATTCGCCAATACTAGCGCCGTGCGCAACTCCTGCACTTGTTGCTGGTACGTTTTGAGCAATTGCGTTTGCTGCTGTGGATCGTAAGATAAAACATACCTGGCTCCAGTGGAATCAAGGGACAACTGAAGTCTGACAATTTCCCGGCCTTGCTGGCGAGCGGGATACAGGTGATTAATGAGGCGATCAGTAATGGCCTCGTAGCGGGTAGTGACAACAAGGTTGGCTCCCAGGGTCAATACCATACAGAGAAAGAGTAAGCCAAAGCCAAGCACAAGCTTGAATTCCAATTGACGAAGACGAGAAAAATGCATCCGATCCTCCAAAAGCCAACCTCTCGCTTCATTCTCCAGGGTTCTGTATGAGAAGGACCAATGACATCATCCTCACCCCGAAGTACTTCTGAAGTTCTCTTTCTTCAATCGGCATGAATTACCTTAGCAATATGCCATCGGTAATATCAAATAGTGTGCTTATTTAGACCTGCAAAGCCCGCTCAATCTTTTTCTGGTTCTATTGATGAGTAAAAGGGTGTTTTCGCAAATAAATCCAGCATTGCCTAGCTATAGAGAAATTAATGGCACAGCCACCAGAGCTACCAGAATACCTATAGCCTGTATACGTGTCACACGCTCTCGCAGCAGGAGGGCAGCCAGTAACACTGTCGCAGCAGGATAGAGGGAAGAGAGAACGGCGGCAACATCGAGACGACCAGTATGCGCCGCCAGTACGAAAAACGTATTGCCGATAGCATCTAGAACGCCAGCCAGCACCACGAGATGGAAAACCTTCAGCGTGGGCAAAACCTGTTGTCGCCGGAACTGCGCAACAATGAGCAAAAAGAGGACGGAGGTAAAGCGAGCCATCGCCAGAGGCCAGAAAGTCTCGCCAGGGGTCACACGACTGATGAGAATGAAAAAGCAGCCAAAACCACATCCAGCCAGCAAAGCCAGTCCGAGGCCCTTCGGACGCCCTTTCGCTCGTTCCGGGCGTGATATCAGCCCTATCGCAAGCAGAGCCAGGATGAAACCGACCAGTTGGAGTACACCAGGCAGTCCCTGTGTGAATGCGCTGAAAAGCACAGGCAGTGATGCGGTCAGTATCGCAGAAACGGGTGCAGTAATGCCCATCCGCCCAATTGAGAGTGCCGAGTAAAATGATATCAAGCCTATAGCCCCAACCAGACCAGCAATCCCTCCCCACAGCAGGTCGAGTGTGGAAGGAAATGGCTCTCTCCAAAGCAACGCAAGCACGACCAGCAACACAAAGCCAACTGCATAGGCGGCTATTACAACGCTTGAGGCGCTGGCACGACGAGCAGCAAGGCCACCATTGAAATCGCCACTTCCCCAACAGAGAGAAGCGGCAAGGCCGAAAATGATGACATCAAAAGCGTGGTTCATGAGTTGCGCCCTTCAGCAATGCGGATCAGGTCGTTAGCAAAACGGCACCCGCTGGAACAGAGACTTAGAAAGGCATTCTCTCACAAACATGCGGAAAGCACAAGAGCCAGATGGAGACATGAGTCATCCCCGACTACCACTCAGTTACTCATCCTCGTCCTCTTCGTCCTCTTCCAACTCAACATCATCAATCCACGTATCTTCGCCGCCAGTATAGCCGCAGACACCAACACGAGGTGAATTTACCACGGGGAGAAGCTCTTCTTCTGAAATGTATTGCTCCTCTTCCTGATTTAATTTGCACGTATCGCATAATGCTCCAAGCTCCACTGAATAGTAACCAGGAACTACCCGTGTAGCTGGCTTGCCGCACGTGCGACAAGGAATTATTGGCTGCTCATTGATTGCCATGATCTGTATAACATCGTCATCATCGTCATTCACGTTCGTCATCGCGCCTTCACGCTCGGCAATCACTTTGAGCGACAAATCTGTGGATGAACCAAAGTCATACGTGTACGAGAATTTGGTGCCAACTTTCAGCACTTTGCCCAGCCTGTATGTCATCTCTTGCTCTGAATTCTGAATGCTTATTGTGGGTATAAACATTCCGTAGCTGAGCATACGAGCAGTTTGCATCATCGCATCTTGTATTTCGGGAGTTTCCAGTTCAGCGGGCGTAAATTCCCCCTCTCGCACCATCCTTTGATAAAGCTTCGCGGCAATATCTTCAACCCTCGCATTGATAAGCCCCCCTGGAAATTCAGCAGATATCTGTGCAACTAATTCTTCTGCTCTCTTCGTAAGAAGTGCTATTTCCTCTTCAAGGGTTAACCCATTGTCTTCCTCTTCCTCTTCCTCTTCCTCCTCTTCCTCTTCCTCTTCCTCCTCTTCCTCAAATTCTTCTTCCTCTTCCCCTTCAACCGTGCCGTTTTCACCTTCGGTAGGCGCACCTTCAATAAAAAAATCGCGAAAATCAGGCCGCGGCGATGGAAAAGATATCTTCCCTATCTTGAATTCGCTAAGATGATCACAACATTCCAACCACATGCCACGCAAGAAATTATCCAGGTCCTCAAGGGTTGCCTTCGCGGGCATTTCCAGGTGCATCCAGTACATGGGGAGATATTTCCCCTCCACGAGCATGTGAAAAATTCTTTCCTTTTTCTCGCTCCCAATATCCGCCTGTTTCGTCATAGCTGCGCGTTGCTTACAATATTTCAAATGCTGAGTCATTTTACCTTTATCAAACTCATCATCACAGAAATTGCAAGTCCCGTTAGATGTTATTTTTGTCTGAGCTTTTTTTGCCATTATTATCTCATCAACCTCCTATTTTTATGTATCATTTTACCACATTCGTGGTTATAGCAGGTAATATTTTCCTTCTATAGGACTTTTCTAACATGCAAACAATACTGGACAAGGAGGCGCAAGTGTATTACACTTACTTAACGGTGACTTAACAATTCTGCTATAGAAAGTATGCATTCCAAATGTCCGCATCATCATCGAAAGAGGTCTTTTTACCCAGAAGGGGTTCTCAGGTGTCATCAGTAAAATCACAGCAAGTTGTCCGCTCTACGGTTGCCCGTACATGGAAGTGGATGTGGCCTGATGTGCTGATGCGCATTATTCCCATGGGAGTTGCCCCTTTTCTCTACATCGCCATCTTTCACCTGCCGCTTACATTCCTGGGATTGACCTTCAACAATGCGCCACAGCAATTGCTCATCGGTTTGCTGGTGGGCGTTGGCATGGCGGGTTTCGCCGCCGGTTATCGGATGCTCATCGTCGGCCCGTGGTTTCGCTGGCCCACCGTCAGCGACCACTTACTACAAGGATTTTTCTACCTGTTCGTCAATGGACCTGTCGAGGAACTCTTCTTTCGCGGCTTTCTGTTGGCCGCCGTCACGCAGTGGACGGGCTGGATAGGTTGGGGGTGGCTGGTCAGCACAGTAGCTTACACACTCTATCATCGTCTCGGTAAGTGGAGTTGGCGCAGCGTTGGTGGCGTTGGACTGGCCGGACTGGTCTTTAGTCTGCTTTATGTCCTGCAACCAACACCGCGTTCACTGCTCGCCGTCGTTATTGTGCATGGTTTCACTACCGCGGGTTTTCTCAGTTGGGGCGACGAAATTATGTATCGCGTCTGGAAACACAAACAGAAAGAATGACAGTAACATGAGTCATCCCGAATTTGTTACAGGCAATACCGGCAATGCGAGAAAATAGAGAGAAGACGGACGCCCGCGAGGGGCCACCCACCACGTCCACCCGACTCCCGTCCCTACTACGTCACGATGCAGGTTCTCGTCGTACATCGTAGGGACGGGGGCGGGGCGGATCTTTCAACAGGAGGTTTTTTGCTACGCCTGGTTCCCCGCCCTGTCATTCTGAGTGCAGCGAAGAATCTCTTGTGGCACGCAGATTCTTCGCTGCACTCAGAATGACAGGCGGCGATGGGCGTGGCAAAAAACCTCCTGTTGAAAGGCGGGGCGGATGCGGTGGGTGGCCCCTCGCGGGCGTCCGTTTATCCTCTCTTACCTCTTATACACTTTTTACTCGTAAAAAATTCGGGATGACTCATGTTACACCTCGATATCCACCCCTATCCCCAACTTCAGAGCCTTTGCATACGCCATGCTTGCGACAGCCACATCCTGGATGGCAATGCCGACGGATTTAAACACGGTGACATCGTTTTCGTGTTGACGAACAGGGTACCGACCGGTCACAACATCGCTCAATTCGACCCATGTTGCCGGGCCGACAATCAGACCTTTTGCAAGCGGTTGGAGCAAATCGCCAGCCTCGCTCAAAGCCGCTTCTCGCTGGTCAACCACGATGCGAGCATGGGCCAACGTTTCGGCGTCCACTTCACACATGGTAGGAGTGAATGCGCCGATGGCGTTGATATGTGTTCCCGGCACCACATCTTGCCAGGAAAAAAGCGCGTCGGTCGCCGTTGTCGCACAGGCAACCAGCAAAGCTCCGTTAAGCGCCTCGCTGGCTGAATTTGCACGGAAAATTGGCGGACAATCGGAACCCAGCAGATTGCGCAACGTTATGACAAGTTGTTCATAATGCTCAATGCTGCGATTAACCACGCGAATCTCACGTAGTGGACGCACAGTATGGATGGCAAGTACTTGCAACGGTGCCTGCGTACCGGCACCAAAGAGGGCCAGCACATCCGCATCTCGCCGGGCAAGCAGTTCTGTTGCCAGGCCGGAAACCGCCCCGGTGCGCATTGCTGTCAACCAGCCCCCTTCTACTATTGCCAGCGTCTTCCCTGTCGCAGCATCCACGAGGAGTACAGAGGCGTGGATGAGCGGGAGGCCACGGGCTGGATTGCGCGGCACTACCGCTACCAGTTTCAGCCCAAAAGTGTGTTGCTCCATCGTTGTCAATAAAGAGGGCATCAGCAGCATCGTCCCTTGCTCCGGCAAATTCACCACGGTACGTTGCGGCATCGTCCCTTGACCAGTGCGCAATGCGCTAAAGGCCAGTCGCATCGCTGCTATAGCTTCAGGCATCGTCAAACAGCGTTGTACATCATAACGAGAGAGGATCCGCGCCATGTCAGTTACTCCTTTGCGTTTATCGTAGTAGTATATGATATTATGATACAAGTGTTTACTGCTAGCCCTGAAGACGATTGGCGCGGATTCGTTACCCCCGAATACGCCAATCGTCTCGACATATAGGGTATTATAAAGAAAACACACCTGACAAGAACATATCTGGCTTAATAACATGGAGGTCGCGTTGAAAATTGTCGTCACTGGCGGAGCAGGATTCATCGGCTCACATCTTTGCACTCGTTTATTGGATGAAGGACACAGCGTGCTGTGTGCAGATAATCTTATCACTGGCTCCGAGCGCAATATCGCGCCACTACTCAATAATCCAAACTTTACCTATGTCCGTCATGATGTGACGCAACCTCTCGAATTTGAGGCCGACGCTATTTTTCATCTTGCCAGCCCGGCAAGTCCGGTCGGCTACATGACGCACCCCATTGAGACGATTCTGGTCAACAGCCAGGGTACTTATCAGATGCTGGAGCAGGCACGTAAACAACATGCCATGTTCCTGGTCTCCTCCACTTCAGAAGCTTATGGGGACCCACTGATACATCCACAAACGGAAGATTACTGGGGCAATGTCAACCCGATTGGCCCGCGGGCATGCTACGATGAAAGCAAACGGCTGGGCGAGACATTGACGATGGAATATTATCGGCAATATCAATTGAACGCCCGCATTGTACGCATCTTCAATACCTACGGCCCCAACAGCCAGATTCACGATGGGCGCATGATACCCAACTTCATTACACAGGCGTTACAAAATGAACCGCTCACCATTTATGGCAACGGCACGATCACACGCAGTATCTGTTACGTCAGCGACCTTGTAGACGGGTTGATGCGTGCCATGTTCAAGCCGCACACAGCAGGCGAAGTCTTCAACCTCGGCAACACGGAAGAGCATACGGTGCTTGAATTCGCGCAAACGATCATCCGCCTGTGCGAGGCTACCTCCAGCATTCTCTACGAACCAAACCGCATTGATGATCCAGAGCGACGTCGCCCAGATATCACAAAAGCGCAGAAAATGCTGGGATGGCACCCTCAGGTGAGCATGGAAACAGGCTTGCGCCGCACTATCGAATGGTTTATCAATCACATATCGCAACCATCTTCCGTCTCGTAACGTTCTTAACTTAGAAGTTCGTACAAAAAACGCAAATAGAAATAGAAATATGAGCATCAGCACGCTTGATCGTGACGAATCAAAAACAGCTCGCCAGGATTCTTGGGTACAATCAACAGCCGTGACATTGCGCGAAAACGACATCGTAACAAATCTGATTGGTTTGCTTGGCGCTGCCTTTGCGCTTTTTATGCTGCTACGACTGCCTGAGCCATGGAACTTGCGTCTCCCTATCTACCTCGTGATTCTGATCTGGACTATTTTACGCCCACGAGTTGCCCTGTATCTTATGCCCATTGCCGTTCCCTGGGGTTCGCTTGACGCCATCAATGTAGGTACCGCCAGTCTCAATAGTGCTGATCTACTGGTCGGCTTCCTTGCGGCTGGCTGGTTTATGAGCTTCGCACTGCATACACCGGCGACACGCTATGGCCCACGCGACCGTGAAGCCAATACTGTTCCACGCTATTTGATTCTAGCAATGGTTGCGCTCATCGGTATCATGCTCGTTTCAATGACGGTAGCAACCAGTATTTCATCCAGCCTCAAGGAAATCGTGAAATGGCTGGAATTCCTGGTTCTTGTGTTATTGGGCGCTCAATACCTGCGCACGCGCCGCCAGATTTGGACGTTGATCGTCATTGTGCTACTGGCCGGCATCACCCAGGCGTTCTACGGCTATATCCAGGCATTTTATGACATCGGCCCCGCGGCATTTATTCGCGACGCCAGCCTGCGCGTCTATGGCACATTTGGACAACCAAACCCCTTCGCGGGCTATCTTAACCTTCCACTCAGCATCGCCATAGCCCTGCTGCTACTCGGCAGTAACTGGAAAACGCGCATTCTGGCTGCACTGGCGGCAATATCACTTGGATACGCGGAATTTCTCACACTGTCACGTGGCGGCGAGATAGCCATTGGCACGGCAATAATCTTCATGCTTTTCTTAGGCTTCCCCCGGTTGCGTGCGCTTATAGGACCAATCTTTCTTGTCGGATTGGGCATTGTCGAGCTATTCTTAGCCGGTGTGATACCGCAACGTGTACTCAACCCCGTTTACAGAATACTGGGTCTCACGCAAATTTCTTTTACCTCACCCAGTCCGGCGGACTATTCAACGGCTGAACGACTCGCTCATTGGATCGCTGGTATCCACATGTTTCTGGATCATCCCTGGCTAGGTGTTGGTATCGGCAACTATCCCGATGTCTACCAGAACTATTACATCACTATTTTCGTCAATTCATTGGGGCACGCGCATAACTACTACATCAATATCGCCGCCGAGATGGGCGCGATTGGCCTTACCATCTTCCTGCTCTTCCTGTTCGCCCTCTTCTTAGCCGCAGGCAGCGCCTACCACGCCATTAGCACACGCGCTACCGAAGCCAGAGCGGCCAGTCAACAACAGCCATTACACAGGGAAATACCGCCATGGGGCATGAACAAACTGCTCATGCGCCTTTCGTTGCGCCCAATCAGCATAGCACCATATGATACGCCAGACAGCACAAAACTGCATAGTATAGCGCAAAAACTGGCAAACGATAGAGCATTAGCCATAGGACTATTGGCAGCATTGCTCACGGTTTGCGTCCATAATCTCGTTGATGATTTATATGTACACAGTATGACAAACCTCATAGCGTTACTCCTCATCGCGCTTATCCGTCTAGAGGGAGTAACAATAAACGAACGCAAACACAGGCAAAAGCAGGTAAGCGCAGGCAATAATGGAGGATAATTTTTTGATCAGGGATAACGTAGATCAACCAGGCAAGTCTTTTGAAGATGAGCGTTATACACAGGACATAGAAGAAAAACAAGCGGCATTGTTACAACAGGAGGTAGCTGCCAGCGTTATTGACGCGCAGAGCTTGCCGGGTACGCCAGACACACAAGAAGACGGCGAAATCACTCGCGAACAAATCTCCTTACGCAAACGTATCCTCAACTGGCGCACCATTGTCCCACTGGTGATCGTCGTGGTGTTTCTCGTCTTTTTCATCCAAAAAGCCAATATTAACCCTCAACAAACATGGCAAACTATTCGTTCCGCCAACGTTTTGTTTCTACTGGCCGGGTTCGTGATCTACTACCTTTCTTTCCCACTACGCGCCTTGCGCTGGCGCATCCTCTTACAAAATGTGGGTTTCACTAAAGCCAATGGTGTAAATCTCCCAAGATTCTGGAAACTGGTGGAGATCATTTATATCTCTTTCTTCGCCAACGTGATTGTTCCCGCCAAACTAGGTGATTTGTACCGCGCTTATTTGTTGCACCAGGACACCGGTGTTTCCGCCACACGCAGCTTTGGTACCGTGCTTGCCGAGCGCCTCCTGGACTTGATTGTCCTGTTGTTACTCTGTATTCCCGCTATCATGATTAGCTTGCATGGTAAAATACCCTGGGAAGTGGAATTGAGCCTGGAAGTAACGCTGGCCGCAGTTGTTGTCGGCGTTGTCGGACTCTTCCTCCTGCGTCTATTCCGCAAGAAAATCGAAAAAATTGTCCCCGCACGCTTGCGTGGCTATTATAACCAACTGCAAGAAGGTATGCTCGGCTCATTCCAACGCCTGCCATCGTTGGCTGTCCTATCTATCGGCGTCTGGATGTGTGAAGCGCTGCGTTTCTTCTTTGTTGCCTTCGCCTTGAACCTCTTTACGGGCGATTTGCTACACATCATCGCGGCGGCGTTCTTCGTCGGCCTTGTTGAAGCATTGCTCACCGTTATCCCCTTCACCGGCGGCGGCGTTGGACTGGTCGAAACCGGCATGGCTGCAATGATTATCCTGTTGAATCCTGCTACTCTGACTACCGGCAAGTCACTGGCAGCGGCGGCAATCCTGCTCGACCGTACCATTAGCCTGTTCAGTATTCTCATTATTGGCTTCGTCGTCTTCATCCTGACCTTCGGGAAGCAAACTTCTAAGCAAGCAAAAACGGTGAAAACCTTGACACACCAATGAGGCTGGACTATAATTTTCCCGCAGGTCTATGAGGCACTCACTTTGTTTTGGTGTATGGTGAATGCCTCCAAAACGGGCCACAAGGGGGTGAGACCTGGTGTCACAAATTAAAATTAGCGAGAACGAATCATTTGAGACTGCTCTCAAGCGGTTTAATCGCAAGATTCAGCAGGATGGCATCCTCGCTGAAGCACGCCGTAGAGAACACTATGAGAAACCGAGTGTCAAACGGAAAAGAAAAGCCGATGCGAGGCTGCGCAAAATCGTTCGTAGAGGCTAATATATTCATAGCACCTCTGCCTTGAGTGAATTAGCGTTGAAGGTCATTTTCGCTAACTTACTCAGGCAGAGGTAGCGTTTTTTACCGCGAAATAGCAAAATACATAACCACATTGAGGTGTTATGGCAGAAGAACAAGCACAAATTGAACTATACATCAGCGTGGGTAACGATGAACAAAACGCTGCAATCCAGGCAATGATCTCCCCTCATGATTTAGAGCGCGTGGGCAATAAAACGTTGGCACAAGCCCATATCACGCTCCCCGTGATGTTCACCGTCCTTATCACCGACGACGAGGGTATTCGGGAGATGAACCAGCAGTATCGCGAGCAAAACAAGCCGACCGATGTTCTCTCGTTTCCCTTGCTCGATAGACCACTGGTGAACGCGCCCGCCGATCAGTTGTGGCAACCAGCAGAAGAGACGCTGGCCGACCAGCCGACCACACCCGCGTTCATCACTCCACCGGAACTTATCACAAATCTTGGCGATATCGTGATTTCATGGCCCACCGTGCAACGTCAGGCTCTAGAAGCAGGCCACAATCCCCTCTATGAACTGTTCTACCTCGTCTCCCACGGCGTCCTGCACCTGATCGGCTATGATGATCACAGCGAAGATGGCTACGCAGCAATGGTGGCTATACAGGAAACAGTACTGCAATCGTTGGGGCAAAAGGCATCTTCATAATGGGACCGCCAGGACCGCCGGGAACACCGCCAGACTATGTGCGAAAAAGCGAGTGGGCAAAATTTATTGCCGGTTTCGGCTTTGCCTTCAGTGGACTCTGGTATGCTCTGCGTACACAACGCAATGCGCGAGTGCATGCCTTGCTCGCTGCCCTCGCTATCCTGCTCGGCATTCTCCTCCACATCTCTAATGTTGAGTTTGCCCTTATATTTGTCGCAATTACCAGCGTCTTTATCGCGGAAATGTTCAACACCGTTTTCGAGCTATGCGTAGACCTTGCCTCGCCAGAGTATCATCCGCTCGCCAAAATTGCCAAAGATGTTGCTGCCGGTGCGGTGCTGCTCAACGCCATGCTGGCAATCGTGATTGCTTTGTTTGTCTATGTACCACACCTGTGGGTATTGTTCGGCAGATATCTATAAGCAGCACGAGACATGACAAATAAACGGCAGGCAACCGACGGTCGCCTGCCGTTTATTTGTCATGTCTCGCGCTGCTACTTACTTTACACGCTCGACGTATTGTCCGGTGCGTGTGTCCACACGAATCCTGTCACCTGGATTGACAAACAGGGGAACATTGACAATCGCACCTGTTTCCAGCGTCGCGGGTTTCGTCACGTTGTTGGCCGTATCGCCGCGCACACCCGGCTCGGCGCTCTCAACCGTCAATTCCAGGAAATTAGGCAGGTCTACCGCGACGACGGTTTCACCGTCTACCAGCAGTTCCACGATATCTTGCTCTTTGAGAAAATTGACAGCATCGCCCAGCATTGCTTTCGGAATGGGCTGCTGATCGAAAGTCTCGGTATTCATAAAGACCAGCTCATCCCCGTCAACATACAGGAATTGCCAGTTCTGATGCTCGACACGCACGTCTTCGATCTCTTCACCGGCGCGGAAGCGTTGCTCAATCACACGTCCATTTTTCACGTTCTTGAGCCGCACGCGCACAAACGCACGCCAGTTACCAGGACTCACATGGTGAAATTCTGTCACCGTATACAATTCGCCGTTATAGCGTATAATCATGCCATTGCGGAAATCCGCCGTTGTTGTTGCACCCAATGGTCCATCCTCCTCTTAATAAAGCGCGATATACCGCGCATCTTACTGCAAAAAAATTGTCCATCGCAGCGTACTGTGATGGAAAAAACGCGCTGAACAGAATCACGCCAGCAATCGTTTTAACCCTTCGGTATACTCGACAAATTTAGCGAGACGTTTCTTTTTCAGGTTTTCTCGCAGTATCCAATTGACGTCGGGATCACCCCAGCTAGCACATTTGTGCATCAAGGCAAAGCCACGCTCAGGGGCCGCAGCCGTCACAACACTGACTGTATAACCGGAAGCCTGGCGCAGCGAACGGAAATCTTCCCGTTTACGCTCTGTTACCAGTGTCGCATGGATGCGCTCCAGAATCACATGCTGAATTTCCAGGGCCGCGTTCACCAGATTTGACGTATACAGTAACCCAGGCTCAGCTATGGCCGCGATTGCAGCACGTTGCTGAAAATAGTTTCCCTGCGTCGCCAGAATCATCAGGAAGTTGATCGTCTCCTGCGTGGCTACAGGCAATAGCCGCTGGAAAGCCAGCGCAACTCCTTCACGCACGCGCCACAAAGGACTGCATGCATGCTTCCCCAACATTTCAAAGGTCTCACCCCACCATTTAGGACACGCAGCCGCGCATTGCCCCATTGCGACGATGCCACACAGAATAACAAATTCCGCCGACGTATTACTTACAATGCGCTGACGCTCATCGCTCATAAGATAGCATAACAATTCTTGCACACTCTCTGGCTGTTCCACCACCAGCGCCGCAAGCAAATTGGTCAACTCATTCACCAGCTCTAAATTCGCACGCGGCCCCGGCAAACGGCTTTGCTCGCGCAAATAAAATTCGAGAGGGCGCATATTGCCCGACAACGCCCGCTCTACCAGTGACGTAAGAGTTTCATACATAGAGGGACATCCCTTGTCTCAGCACAGATAACAACACTGAGGTCTTTATACTCCGTATCCTTTGACATCACTGTATTTTATCACATCTAAGCGGCATGGTGGCAAATCGCTTGTACACGCATGTTGAGTGCCTGAATAGATGAGCAGGCCGTTGCAAGAGCGAGGGAGATGGCGACCACAAGGGTCAATACATCTCACTTAAGGGCCTCTGAGGTGAGGAGGAAAGCGAGCGGATCGAGCAGAGCGACAAAGTCGAGAAACTGTTCATCAGGCTCAAAGGGTTCAGGAGGCGGA
>Ga0307373_10000156_pt1 | contig 121669 bp, 100 predicted proteins | sample OX2MG_FD_202534 | JGI IMG/M metagenome (GOLD analysis project Ga0307373, IMG submission 202534) | Soil microbial communities from Risofladan, Vaasa, Finland - OX-2 | ecosystem: Environmental > Terrestrial > Soil > Coastal area > Acid sulfate soil | place: Finland: Risofladan, Vaasa... | reverse complement strand
AGCGACTTCCTACCACCCTTGCCGGGTTGCATTTGGTGGTGTTCGCTTGTCTCATGCTTCATCAATGGACGGCCTTTTCTAGTCCTTGACCAGTTTTTGAGTTCGAGTCCCTAACAGGCTCTAGAGGCAGCACACCAGCGAGGGTACACCGTGCATGTCCGTCCGAATTGGTGGAACCGCAATCATGGCAAGCCTGCCACGGCCGAGCAACGAGCGCAAGCGACGATGCATCAGCCGGGCAAGCAAGTCCGGCGCTGGGTGGTGGAACGGCTGCATTCCTGGCTCAATCGCAACCGACGTCTGATCATTCGCTGGGACAAGCTCACATGTACCTACTTGGCCTTTCTCTGCCTGGCTAATGCCCTCATCTGCTTTCAGCAAGCCGCACGATGCCTGGAGAAGCGCCTGAGCTTGGCCGCTTAACGCTTGATACCTCAGAGGTTTCCGGATAAGCTTTTATGGGTATCGGTATGTCAACAAGCAGGAAGGAGGCGGAGAAGCCCGCTTCGATATTGTCTTTGACGAAGCTCGCATCGTGCAACAGGTGTTTACCTGGGTCAGCCAAGAGCGTTATACGATCAATGAAGTCTGTCGTCGTCTCGTACGCCCCTGCATTGATGAGTACATTCTTGACCACAAGAGTCAAAACCACAGTCCCAAAACCATTGAATGGCATACCCTCGCACTCGGAAAGTTGGCGGCTTTTCTGGAAAAGCAAGAGATAACCTGTGTCGAGCAGATCGAACGGGTGCATCTGCTCTCCTGGCTCAGTGAACTTGGGACACAACCGGGAGCAAGAGGGAAATTGCTTGCAGCGCGGTCAGTGAACGGCTATGCGCGTTCCATGCGGGCCTTCTGCAACTGGCTTGAACTTGAGAGCTATGTCGAGGTGTCTCCCGCCAACCGCGTCAAGATGCCCAAAGTTGGGAAAACGCTCATTCGTATTATCGAGTTTGACGAATTTGAGCGGATGTTACAGGCTTGCACTCCTCCCCATGAGGTTAGCCCAACAACGGATCGGAATGCAGCACGCAACCGGGCCATTTTCTGGCTGTTGTGGGATACGGGTATCCGACTGGCGGAACTGTGCGACCTGAGGCTGTCCAACTTTGACCGGATAAAAGGCGTCATTATCGTGCATGGCAAGGGTGATAAAGAGCGTCGTATCGCGCCTGGTCGCAATGCGCTCTGCACTCTGTTGCTCTATATTGATCGCTATCGTCCCAATCGTGAAGAGTTGATAGAGATGGGTAACGCCAACGAAGAGCATGTGTTTCTCAGTGAGCGTGGCTCTCCGCTTACTCTCCGGGGCATTGACATGCTCTTTATTCGTATCCGAAAGCGGGCCAATTTGCCCAATAGACGAGCGTATTAGCGCCCACATTTTCCGGCATACCTTCGCGGTGCGCTACCTCATGCTTGGTGGTGACATCTACACCTTGCAAGAGTTGCTGGGGCATGAAGATATAGCCACTATCAAGAACTACATGCATCTCAATGATACGCTGGTTCAGGAACAGAAACGTAAGTTTAGTCCTGGGGATAACGTGCCGTTTTCTGACAATGCTGGCGGGCGGAAAGTGCAGTCCGATTTTCGTGAACCTTTGAAACGGAAGCAGGGGACAGGTCGCGGGAAGAAACCGCAAATAAAGTTCATTGACCATGCACTGGAATTGAACGGCGTGCTGATCAGTGCTATCCGTCTCTATTCGTATACGCCGCGCTTCAGTCTCGCCAGTTTCATCCACGAACGGAGCCTGAAACGCTTGCCGTATAAAGCGACGTGGCAGGGAAACAGCTTTGTCCTCATACCTGACGCCTTTCTTGACTTCCGGTTGCATACAGACGCAGGGCAGCGGCAATTGCCACTCCTACTTGAGCATGATCGGGAAACAGAAGAACAGTACCACTTCCGTCACCGCATTCATGCCTACCTGCAGTTCATCCAGTCGCAAGCCTATGTGCGACAGTTTAATACCCGACCCTTGACGGTCGCCTTCACGACACTCAAGGGCATAAAACGGATAAAGCAGATGCGTGAGTGGGTACGCTCAGAGACAGCCAGCATGGGAATACCAGCGGCTACCGCCAACGTCTTTGTGTTCGGTGCCCTGAGTAAGCCCTTGGAGCCAAGAACCGTCTGGCTTGAACCATGCTGGTACACATTACAAGACGGTGAACCAACCTTTCTGCTGGAGATGTAGGATGAACACACATCCTCCCGAAGCGAAACCCCTGTCAGACCAGGACTATGAACGGACTGATATTTTGATATAAGGATAAACACATCCATATGAGCGTCAGAAAAGGTCGAGATGGCATCAAAAAGCCGTTTTCAAAGACCAAAATCTTCCGAAGGAGTTGCAAAGTGAATCTTTCGTACCGCAAATGCATCTTTTACTCCTGCGCGTTCTCTGAAAGAAAGGTACAGATGGCGCTGTTCGCAAAGAAATGTGTGTATAACACTCCTTTTTAGCCTCATATAGAAGAGCTTATTCCTTATATCAAAATATCAGTGAACGGATGTACCGCTTGCTCTGTGACTACACCTATGGTATCATCAGTTTCCTAGCGTTGTTGGAGCGGCTTGAGGAGATATTGCACATCTTCTCAGACCAGACTGAACTGGTGAATCGCGATGGCCCCGGCTGACAGGGAAAACGTAATGCGCACAGGTGTACAGGTTTGCAAACAAAACGATTGGGCTTTTCTCTCACAGGCGCGTGTATCTCCTTCGCCATCACCATTGCATTCACCAGGTACATCCGAACATTGATATGCCAACCTGATTTCACTAGAACGCAATTTTCAAGACCATATACCTTTCAAGATGACAGGTTCATCTCGTATGGTGTATAATGCCAATGCCAGCATGAACGCGGCTAACAGCGTTAGAATGTGAACTGGCTCATTGTTCTAACCATGTCCATCACCCATACTACATGCAGAAAAACAATGAAGGAGATGCCTTCTATGATGGAAACGATTCCGTCGGGAACCATTTTGAATGCACGCTATCGCGTTGAGCGCGTTCTGGGTAGTGGCGGGTTTGGACACGTATATTTAGCGGTAGATTTACAGACAAACCAGCAGTTCGCTATCAAAGAATATTTAGTCAGCGGTTCCAGTGGACAAGCACAATTGCAACACGAGGCCAGCGTCCTCAGTCACCTGCACCATCCAAATCTACCAGCCTTCCGGGAGGCTTTCAGCGAACGTGGTCACTACTACGTCGTCCTGAGTTATATTGAAGGCAACGACCTCACTGATATCATCCGTGTTGCGCGACAGAGAAATGATACTATTTCTTTGTCACGTATTATGAGCTGGCTTCTTTCTATCTGTGACGCCGTGATGTTTCTACACAACCAGCATCCACCAGTTATTCACCGTGATATCAAACCCGACAATATCCGCATCACTTCCGATGGCACTGCGATTCTGGTAGACCTCGGCAATGCGAAGGCCACCGGCGACGGCGCTCGCACACTCTTTTTTATTCGCCATCAAGGGACGCCTGGTTATGCACCACAAGAACAGTACCCTGGCGGCTCCGGCACCACTGTCCGTTCCGACGTGTATGCCCTGGGCGGTACACTTTATTTTGCGCTCACAGCGCATGAGCCGCCGAGCGTCTCTACACGCAATCAATCCACCCAGCAAAATATTCCCGATTTACCATCGTTGCAGGATCAACTCCTGAATAACCCGCCCGAAGACAGCCCGGAGGCCAATGCACAACGCCAGTTCCGCCTGGGTGTCTCAAAACCGGCAAAACCAGCGCCTCGCCATATACGCCATCTCGCCCAACTTGGTACATTGCCGCCCCCTTTACTCAATCAACTCAACAACATTATTGTGCGTGCTATGGCTATGCATCAAAAAGATCGCTATCACTCCGTCGCGGATTTCAGCAACGATCTACGCCAGATAGCGAACGCAATCAATACATTACCGTCTTCACAAAAGACGGTTCCTGCACGTCCGGTTGATCCCAATAGCACGCAGCCTGATTTGCCACAGCTATACGAGGCACTGCAATCAGCAAAATTAGCTCAATCGGCACCCGACCCGGTACAACCTGTTGCTCCGCCAGTTCCGTCAAGTAGGTGTCCACGTTGTGGGAAGCAATTAGTGTCAAAAGCTGCCTTTTGTCCTTATTGTGGCTTTTCAATATCTCAAGGTACTTCACCGAACACGCCTGCGAGTATGGCTCAATCGCCAGGAGATGTTGAACCATCTCTACAGAATAAGGACGATGTAATCTCTCAAGGAAACAACCAGATAGGAGATCAATGGCCTAAACAACCTAAATCGCGCCCTGCCAATTCGGTGATACCACAAACACCTGCTGCCCCAGCAACGTCCGTACCTCGCCCTGCTTCTAAACCAGCTACGCCCATTTCGACGCTCCCACCTGTGCCGCAAACAAAAGCACCGGCTACTGCCCAGGCTCAAAGCATTCCCACCACGGAAAGCACTGTGCAAACATCTCCACCGAAGTCAACTGGAACAACCACACAGACTCCGCGTGCCGCAAGAATCAGTAATCAAATGCTTCTGATCATTATCATGGCTATCATCTTGATTGTCCTGATTACAATTCTTATCATCCTCGTTATGAGGCAACAACCTGCTACGCAAACAACTATACAACTACCATTTACACTTGTAACCCTGGGATTGGCACATGCACAACTTTTTCCCCACAACATCGCCGCGGCCGCTAAAATTTTTACTACTTGGGTATGGACACGTAGCGCAGGCCTTTATTCCTTTGCTGGCGGCGCGTAGCGAGTGGTTACATAAAACATATGGCATACTTCCCACAATCTGCGGAATCGGCACCCGCAGCCAGGGCTATTTTCTCCATCCCGAAGGATTGAATATCGCCACACCCGCCAACAGTAACGACGTTTTGTCATGGTTTACTTCCAAAGGCCAGCCTGTAGACAACGCCCAGGAATTTATCCAGCAAGGGAAAACAAATGGCGCGTCTCTGTTTATAGAATTGACCTCACTCAATCCACATGACGGGCAACCGGCGTTGATGCATATTTGTACCGCATTAGAAGCCTCAATGGATGTTATTACGGCAAATAAGGGCCCTGTAGCTTATGCGCAAGCAGAACTGCAGTCGCTGGCCCAACGCCAGCATGTCCAGTTTCGCTTTGAATCGACCGTCATGGATGGGTTCCCACTCATCAACCTCGCCGAATTTACGCTACAAGCAGTCGGCATACGTTCATTTCGCGCACTCCTGAATACAACCAGCAGCTATGTGCTGCATTTGATTGAGCAAGGCCATTCATTGGAACACGCTATACTTCAGGCCCAACAACTTGGTATCGCGGAAGCCGACCCCTGGTATGACCTCGACGGTCTGGATGCCGCCATGAAAACCACCATTTTAGCCAACAACCTGCTCGACGGTCGGCTTATCCCTTCGCAAGTAAAACGCACAGGATTACGCAACATTTCTCTTGAAGAAATTCGCGCAGCGGCAACTATGGCTACCCCCATTCGTCTCGTAAGCTACGCCCACGCTAAAGATGGTTTAATCACAGCAGAAGTATCTCCACAGCAAATTGATACAAACGACGCCCTGCACATCGCTGTCGGCACCACCAGCGTTCTATCATTAGAAACATCAGCAATGGGCTCCATCACACTGGTAGAACACGAACCAACGGTAATTCAAACAGCATATGGTATATTGAGTGATCTAATCACAATATTACGCCAACAAAAAGCAGCATAGCACACTATCATCGTTGCAATGATCAATCAACCATTTTCTCAAAACATACACATTAGCCAATCCGTCATATCAATCTTCAATTGAGTTGACATTTGCTTGAAGTACGTTTAAGATTATCATAATCCCGGCGTTCCATGCAGTCATAATAAGAAAGAAAATTCCTGGTCATTTTGGAGGTCATAATGGATACTATTTGTCCGTACTGTTCACACTCAAATCCCGAAATGTCTGTTTTTTGTGTTGGTTGTGGCAATAGAATTCTACAAAGCGGGCAAAACACTGGTACCGGCACTAATGCATCATTACCCACCGTACAATCACAAGGTATGGGTCCCACGGCTCTCACGCCACAACCAGTCTATGGACCGCCACCATCATCTACCTATCCTAATTCCGCGCCTTCCTACCCATCTTCGGTGCCACCTTCCTATTCAACTGGCTCTAATCCGCCAACATATGCACCAGGAGGTTCATCTTCGCTACCACCTTACCCCACAAGTTCCATGCCGCCCTCGCCAACGCAATGGTCAAGCGGTGCCATGCCACCACCTCCCCCAGCATCGCAATTCGGCTCGTCTCAGTCGTTAGCTTCGCTCCGCCGCGCTTTTGCTGGTCATGGACAACTCATTATGCACCATTCCTGGCTCCTCCCAGGTGATCAGGCACAAACAATGGCAGTACGGCACGGTATTCAAACGAAAATAGAACAACGTAAAATACCTCAGCTTATGCTCACTGCTGGAAAATTGACGGAACGTGGATTGCTGATGGAAGAACGCGAATACCTTATAGCGCAACGAGGCGTCACTACCGTCTTCATCTATGCCACTCCCGCCGGCAGTGATCTGTACATTTCCAGAGCAACTACCGTTTTGCCTGCCGTCAGTAACATTCGCATTATTCTTACGGCTATTCTGGCTATCGTCATGTTCATCGGTTTTGTTGATCACCCGGTACCCTCGACATCAGCGTTTGGAGTTGTTGATACCGGATTCATTTTAGCCTCATTTCTCAACTTTCTAAGCTTTGTTATCCTTTTGTTTTTCATTGTTATGATCATCCGCTCGCTGATCATTTGGATACTGGAAAAAGATTTTCTGCGCTACCTGCGCCCGAACATCTTAAACGATTTCAATATTGATGACATTATGCTGCTTGAACATGTAACTGACGATGTTGTACACAGCGCAGTTGAGCAACAGGGATTGGATGCGAGCAAGATTGCGCCACCTCCACAAGGATATCATCCTCAGCAGCGCATTCGAGCCATTTAAACAGTAAACGAAGAGGGTCTGCGATGCCGGATACCTATCCCTTCTTACGCCTGACCAACCTGCCGCAAAGAAGAGAACCGGACGGGTTAGTGGGATTTTCTTTCCCGCATGCCTTTACACCACATCCGTTTTCAGGCATGGGCGAAAAGGAAGATAGCAGTGCAGCATTACAGGCACAGGTGCAGCTCGTCAAACATTTATGGAGCAGTGGCGTAACGGCCTTCGATCTGCGCTATGTTGGCACAGATGAACAGAAGAATTCCGTTTCCGTTGGATTACTTTGCCGTCTGAAACGCCCAACACACGTCCCGCAGCACCAGTTCCGCGATTACTGTATGCGTTCAGCAGAGCGCATACAGCGCATCTTTGCCGACTTTGGCTACGTACTGATACCTCTCATTGACGAGTCAGCGCTTGTCCGCTTTATATCACCATTCCGCTTTCAAGCAATAGCCGAGGTGCGCCGGAAAGAAGAGATACTGGTGGCCTCAAACACGCTTCATGAATACGAGTTCTATGTGACCTATCCGTGGCAGTGGGTAATGCAGAGCGCAAACCGTCTGTTCTCGTCGTTGCAGCAACGTCAGAGCAATTGCATGTTGAGCATCTACCTGGAGCCAACACAACTGAGTTCACAGGAATATGCGCACCTGAACCACGCGGCATCGCTCAAAATGCGTGATTTACTGCTGAGTTGCGGTTCGGAAGGCATGATTGTCCACAAAATTTACCAGCAATTTGCCACGTCGCTGCACCAACCCTATCTTGTCCGTATCGGCATAGCAGCCACTCAGCCACAAACAATAGACTCGGTGGGACGCGCACTCATGGATGTATTAAGCACACAACAAATACCCGGTACTGCTCCCACGCTGCATATACCGCAAGACCAAAAAGAGTGGCAACATGCCAACCACAACTTATTTCACCTGGAGTGGGTTCCCTGGGGCAGGAATAGAGGCATGGATATGCCCGGCACCAGTCGCTTGCGCTATCTGATGGACAACGAAAGCGCCAGTATGGCTTTCCGGCTACCAGCTATATTTGCCGCCCCCAAAAGCACACATACCAATGTACCCACAAGTACAATTGCCAAACACGCCTGCAAGGTGCTACTCATTTTCGCCAACCCGCGCCAGGAATATAACCTGCGGCTGGGCAGCGAAGACCGCATTATCCATGAAGCTATTCGGCTCGGTAAATACCGCGATGCCATTGCTCTTACACCCTGTCACGCGGCAACTCGACACGACTTACGCAGGGCATTACTCAACGATGCTTTCCAGGTCGTCCATATTTCCGGCCACGGTACAGATGATGGACTGATACTGGAAGATGAATATGGCAAGAGCAGTGTCGTTCCCCCGGAAGTCCTCGCCAACATCTTTGCAGCCCATAGCCCACCTATTCAATGCGTCGTCCTCAATGCCTGTTATTCAGCCGCGCAAGGCGAACTCATCGCACGCGCCGTCCCATTTACCATTGCTGTGGCCGGTCTCTTAAACGATGCCGCCGCGAAAGAGTTCTCTCGCGGATTCTATGATGCTATCGGCGCAGGCAAAGCGTATGATTTCGCCTATGGAGAAGGGTGTCGTGCGGCAGATATGGTCATTACAGGTGCCTCTTCCTTGATACACCTCTTTCGCGGCTCCCACTCAAACTGACACTCCTTTTTCCCTTCGCTTACAGATTTTCTCCGCTCGCTAGCTACCTTTACACTCGCTCAGATCGTGATATTACCCATCTCCATAAAATATAGCGTCCTTACCATTAGTACAAAGAGCTAAAACTTTTCTATTACCAAACAGAACGTTCATCTAGAGACCAAACATCTTGTATGAAAACGTCCTATTTCAAGTAAAGAAAAGTAAAGACAGGTGGAGATCAACATGGAAAACACTGCAAACACAGTACAGATAGATAATTTATCTCATACAATAATTCCTGCGCAATCAGTATTGTCAGCAAGTGACTCAGATGAATGGCTTATGGCGACCCATGGGAAAACCTTTCATTTTGCAGCACGCTTTCTTTCCCCAACACTTCGTCGCCACATTGCCATACTTTATGCATTCTTTCGCACGGTGGATGATCTGGTTGATGCTCCGCCAGCAGGTCGCCAGAGAGACGATATTCGCAAGGAAGTGGAAAACTGGCGCTTCTGGTTTACTGAAAACCATACTTTTCCCGCACCCCAGGAACCACTTGGAACGCGCCTGGCCTCTGTTCTGACTGAACACTGCGTTCCCACCACTATTTTTCTCGACTTTCTCGATGGCATGTCTTCAGACCTCAAGTCACAGGAAATTCATGACTTTCAAGAGATGTATCGCTACTGCTATCGCGTTGCGGGAACCGTGGGACTGGCAATAACCCATATGCTCGGCGTCCGTTCGCCACAGGCATTGGAAGCCGCGGAAAAACTGGGTATTGGCATGCAATTGACCAATATTTTGCGTGATGTTGGTGGTGATCTTGCCGCCGGGCGCATCTATCTCCCGCTGGAAGACCTTGCACGCTTTGATTGCTCACCCACCTACCTTTTCCAACTCTATCGGGATCAGCGCGGGCCTGACGATCGTTTCCGCGCCCTCATGCGCTATCAAGTCGCCCGTGCGCATCGCTACTATGTGAGCGGCATGAGCGGCATCTGGCTGCTCCCTGCCGAATGCCGACTGCCCATCCTGCTCGCCGGGCGGCTTTATCGCCGTATCTTGGCCGAGATTGAGCGCAAGGACTATGATGTCATTCGCTCGCGTGCATCAACCAGCACAACGGAGAAAATGCGCGAGGCAGCTATCGCATTCACGCTTGACCGATTGTGGCGTCGCGGCGAAATATTTACTGCCACAGAGGCGGGGGTACCCCTTGAAGATTAAGTATCTGTTTGCACCACTTGCTCTCATGCAGGCTTTATTAAGTATACAGGTGATCTGGCGCATGCTGCGTAGCAGTCGGGGAGAGCGCATTCAACCCACGAAGCCAACAACAGAGCAAGCACGTGTTTCTGTAATTGTGCCAGTGCTAAACGAACGCAACCGTCTCTCACCATGCCTCACCGGACTGGTCGCTCAAGGAACAGAGGTTGCCGAGATTCTGGTAGTTGATGGAGGCTCAACCGATGAGACGCAACAATTGGTCTATACCTTCTCTGGGCGCGACCATCGTGTGCGCCTCATAGATGCCAGCCCTGTCCCAGATGCATGGAACGGCAAGGCCTGGGGTCTGGAGGTAGGCTTGTCTTCCGCCAGCCCCGACACCGATTGGATTCTCACGGTTGATGCAGATGTACGCCCGACAGCGCCTCTGACCAATGCACTACTGGCGCAGGCCGAGCGAGCAAAGCTTGCGGCATTGAGCGTCGCCACATTACAAGAGATTGAGGGCATTGGCGAAGGTATTGTCCACCCCTCTATGCTCACCACGCTGGTCTATCGCTTCGGCATACCAGGAAACGTCTACCACAACGTGAACAACATTCAGGCCAATGGTCAATGTTTTCTGTTCAGTCGCGATGCCCTGGAAGCGTGCAACGGCTTTCTCGGTACGCATGACTCTGTCTGTGAAGATATCACCATTGCCCGTTCGCTGGTCGCGGCAGGCTATCCCGTCGGCTTTTACGAAGCCAGTGAGCTGATTACAGTCAACATGTATGACGATTGGCGCGACACCTGGCACAACTGGTCACGCTCACTCCCCATGCATGATCGTTTTTCAGGCATGCACACCTTGCTGGGATGGCTCGAAGTTTTGCTGGTGCAAGCATTGCCTTTACCACTTTTCCTTTTCCTCGTCGCTACACATAACCGCCATCGTTGGCTCGTTCTACCAGAAAGTGTACTCGCGGCGATGCGCATCGGCGTACTCATAGGAACAGCACGAGCCTATCAGAGTCGTCCCTGGTCCTACTGGCTCTCACCACTCTGCGATTTGCCGGTGGCTATTGAGCTTGGAAGAAATGCATTGAAGCGTCGGCATACCTGGCGCGGTCGTGTGCTGGTTCGTGGAGGTTTATCATGAGAACAATAAAAATACTTTTTCTCGGCCATCTCGCTGCTCTGATTTTCGGTCTGGGTGGTCTCTTAATAGCTTTACCACATCCCGAATTATGGGATACCAATCCTAACGCCATCTCAGTTTTCAACTTTGGCATCACCTATGCCGGTTCACTGCATATTCTTTTCGGTGCGGCAACCATGCTGCTCTTCGGCCTCCTCTGTGTTGGCACCAGGAAGACACTGATCTTTTTTGTTGCCGCAACCACAATTTCTCTTAGCATGGAGTTGATCGGCACGAGTACCGGTTTTCCCTTTGGGGCCTATTCCTATACCAGTTTCCTGGGCTTCAAGATAGCCGACCACGTCCCTTACTCCATCCCGCTCGCCTGGTTCTACATGGGTTTCACCAGCCTCATTCTGGCAAGCACCATCATCAACAGAGTAGCACAACGTCATCACACCGCCTGGACGCTGGTTCTGGGTACCTATTTTCTGACGATCTGGGACCTGGCACTTGACCCGGCAATGGCAAGCCAGTATCTCCCTATCCATTTCTGGATATGGCATGTTACCGGCCCCTACTTCGGTATGCCCATCCAAAATCTGGTCGGGTGGTCCGTCACCGGCCTGATTTTTATGAGCGTGAGTCGGCTTTTCTGGCAAGCAAATTTGGATACGCAACGCATACCGGCCTGGCTGCCATTCGGCATGTACGCCGCGAATATCGGCTTCGCCATTGCGCTCAATATCAACGCTGGACTCTGGCTTCCGCCCGTGATGGCGGTGGTGCTTGGCCTTGTTCCTGCCGCACTTGTTTTTCGACCACGGCGACCTCTGCCCACGCCGCCAACAACGAAGAACACAAATCCGGTCCTCAGGCGCATATCGCAGATGGTCGTACAAAAGGGCAGTTGGATGTTAGCCCGTCGCGATGTAAAAATTGCTGTAGAGGGGATGGAACATGTTCCTCATTCTGGCCCAGTACTGATTGTCGCACGCCATTTTCACCACCTCTACGACGGCTGCGCACTGCTCAAAACGATTCCTCGACCGCTCCATATCCTCGTTGCTCTGGATTGGGTACCAAAACCCTGGCTGCGCAGCGTCATGGAACGGGCCTGTACGTTGACAAGCTGGCCGATATTGCTGCGAGTAGAACAGTTCAATACCAGTTTCGACACACAAAATGAGGTAGGGCAAGGTGCGTATTCACGCAACGAGGCAAAAAAATATCTGCGACATGCCATCAGAGACGCTGTACAACTGCTACGCAACCAGGAGGTTCTCGTCGTCTTTCCAGAAGCGTACCCAAATATTGACCCGGCATCCACGCCAAAAGAAAATGACGACGCTTTTCTACCATTCCGTCAAGGCTTCGCACGGATAGTAGAAATAGCCGAGAAAGATGAACGCACCCACGTAGCTATTATTCCAACAGGGGTCTCGTATGTCCACAATAATGATAAATGGCATATCACGCTGCGCTTTGGCCCGCCGCTCTCTCGCAACGATTACGACAATGCTGCGCAACTTGTACAGGCTGTCGAGCAACAAGTGCAAGCCCTTTCTGATCAAACTACCAGTTCCACACTTGCTCACACTGAGGAGGCAATTCAATTATGACACAGGTATATTCTAACTCCGCCATTCCAGCATTGACTGGCGGACATAATAAAGGGAAAGCTATCGTAATAGGTGGAGGATTCGGTGGCCTTGCCGCAGCCATTCGACTACAAGCGGCCGGTCACGCGGTCACACTTGTTGAAGCACGCGAACATCTGGGAGGCCGTGCTTACCAGCTAAAAGATAACGGCTTCACCTTCGATATGGGGCCGACGCTGATTACCGCACCACACCTGTTGGACGAACTCTGGGCAAGCGCCGGTCGCAATCTGAAGGATGATCTCACCCTTGTGCCGCTCAGCCCATTTTATCGCATCAATTTCCATGATGGGCGCTATTTCGACTACTGGGGAACTACCGAAGGGGACGAAGCAGAGATTGCCAGATTCGAGCCACGCGATGTGGCTGGCTATCGTGCCTTCCTCACTGACACACAGCATATCTATGAGCGTGCATTTGCGGACCTTGCCAATCAACCTTTTCTCACACTTGGAGAACTCCTGCGCGTTATGCCTGAACTGGTGCGCGTCGGTGCCCAGCGCAGCGTCTATGCGTATGTCTCGCACTACTTCCGCAACCCGCAGCTACGCATGGTCTTCTCGTTTCATCCGCTTTTTATCGGCGGCAACCCCTTCCGTGCAAGTGCCATTTATAGCATCGTTCCCTACCTTGAACGTCTGGGCGGCGTACATTTTGCGCCCGGCGGCATGTACACGCTCATCGAAGCAATGGAACGTCTCTTTCGTTCGCTCGGTGGGGATGTCCGTTGTGGCACGCCTGTCGAGCAGATTTTGCTCAAAGAGCGGCACGCGACCGGAGTTCGGTTGGAGGATGGCACTGAGATTCACGCGGATGCTGTAGTCGCGAATAGTGATGTAGCGGCTACATCCCTCAATTTGCTACCAGAGGCCTACCGCCCCGCGCTGTTTACAAAACCAATCAAGCAGTATCGCTATTCCATGAGCTGTTTCATGCTATACCTGGGCATCAACCGCCAGTATGAGCAACTGCGCCACCATACCATCTATATGCCTGAGAACTACAGAGAACTGATCGGAGATATCTTTGATGGACAGGGTATTCCAGAAGACCTCGCGCTCTACCTGCACATCCCGACAAGGACTGATCCATCAATGGCACCCGCCGGCTATGAAAGCCTTTACGTTCTTGCACCAGTACCTAACCTTGCACATGGCATTGATTGGAACAGGGAAGCAGAAGCGTTTCGGAACAAGATTATCCATTTCCTGGAGCATAAATGTGGATTGGCAGGATTAGAAGCGAGCATCGTCACTGAACATACCTTTACACCGCTTGATTTCGCCTCTCAACTTCGTAGTCACCTGGGAGCAGCATTCTCTATTGAGCCAACACTCTTCCAGTCAGCGTACTTCCGACCCCACAATCGCTCAAGCCAGATAGATGATCTGTACTTTGTAGGGGCCGGCACCCACCCCGGAGCCGGCATTCCAGGTGTCTTGCTCTCTGCCGCTATCACCAGTCGCCTGGCGATTGAAGACATGGCAAGGGCTTGATAAGGACTCGCCTTCATCTCAATGCGACTCTTTTACCAGGCGGCGCAGATTCGTCAGCGCCGCTTGAATGCGCTTTTTGAGCGTGTTTTCTGATATATCCAACAATTGAGACATTTCTGGCAAGGTCATTCCTTGATAATAGTGGAGCCTGATAGCCATTTGTTGCTTCGTCGGTAGTGTCCCAATCGCTTGCGCAAGATCCCATTGGCCCTCCATCCAGCCCTGGGCATCATCCGCGATTTGAGACGCGAGATGCGTTTCTTGCTCAGCAAACGCCTGCTGGAGAAACGTGGTTGATCGGGCAATGCGCCGCTTAAAGCTAATACTTTGATTGACAACGATGCGCATTAACCACGAACGCAGTGCGCCCGCTTCACGTAAACTGGGCAGGTGTTGCCACGCCTGGATAATCGCGTTCTGCACGGCATCCTCTGCCAGATCGTGATCTTTGACAATACTGTACGCGGTGCGCAGCATCAATCCATTATAGTAATCGAAAATAGCACTCAATGCTTCTATATCACCGCCCAATGCACGAGCTACAAGCAAATTCTGTTCAGATAGTAGCTCGGTTTCTATGTGTTCATGCTGTTCAGTAGTGGCTTCCAGGAGTTCACGCTCAATCAATGCCGAAAGAAAAGGGCGTGGCTCGGAAGCAATCAACGTTACCATGACTATCGCTCCTTGTTGAATAGACCAAGTTATCCGTACAAACATTATACAAACTATATACAAAGATATAACACACGTGCGGCAATTTAACAAGGTGTGTCTGCACATGGTTTTTGTCATGCATGAAAAAGATACGCTGTATTCATCACTTACCCATTTTTCGCTCAGTTGGCGTCCTGATATAGATAGATGCAATATCTGCTAAAAAGAAGGAATGCCAGGCAATTAGTAACAAGTGGGAGACAAACGGTTGACCTTGAAGACACTCTATAGTATGGTTATCAGAATAGCAAAGCAATAGAGCATACAAACGTAACGCTGTAAAAGTATTGGAATAGATGGGGAGAGAATAGTATATGGCAGAAAATCATGCCGAGAGGCTTGAACTAGAAAAATATGCTGATGTTCCGCTCTTCAATACGAAGGCAGTAGTACAACAGACAGGGATAGCCGCTCCAACCCTACGCGCCTGGGAACGTCGCTATATGATTCTCTCGCCTGAACGCGCACAGAATGACTACCGTTTGTATTCGGAACGCGATATCGCCATCATTCACTGGCTCAAAGCGCATGTGGATACTGGTATGTCTATCAGCCAATCCATTGCCCTCTTTCGCCACCTCGAACAGAAAGACGAGAAACAGGAAGGTGTAGACCAGTCTGCCAGTCAACAAGTGTCACAACTCGAAGCCCAGACACCAGCTGACGTACCTCCGCTTGAGACACAATATAATATGCATTCCGTCCAGGAACGTTTGCTGTCTGCCTTCAACGAACTCGATGAAGTGACAGCCAGCCAACTGATGGCCTCGGTGCTGGCAATCTATCCAATAGAGCAGGTTTGCACCGAACTCATTACCCCCACATTGTGGGAAGTTGGGCGGCGTTGGCAGCAAGGCATTATCACTGTTTCCATTGAGCATTTCGCCAGTGCTTTCTTTCATGGCTTGCTCACCAATATGTTTCATGCCACCCCCACCAGTAATGCAAACCCACTGGTGATTGCCTGCAGCGCTCCAGGCGAAGCACACGCATTAGCCCCACTCATGTTATCGCTACTTTTACGTCGCGCCGGGCTGCGAGTAGCTTACCTGGGTCAAAGTATTGAAACTATTGGCCTTTTGCAGACAATTAAACAACTATCCCCCGCGCTGCTCTGTATCTCTGTCACTCTCAATTCCCACGTGACAGCGACAATAGAGCTGGGGCAGAAATTACAGGAGCTACCTTCACCACATCCAGTCTTTATTGTCGGTGGACAGGCATTTGAACAGCATCCTGATCTTATTGCACACATTTCCGGCCTCTATCTTCATGGAAATATGGAGACTATCATTGCTCAGCTCAAGCAAATGGCCTTACAACACGTGGCAAAAAGCATATTGTAAGGCTACATTTCTTCCAATAGTGTCGCCCATCCTATCTCAGAACGTTCTTTCATCATTCAACTAATCTCCAACAGTTCATCTGCGAACCCCGTTATTCCTCATCACAGACGTGTCATAGCTGTGAATTATGGCTATGAGATGCCTGAAGAAACGAGTAATTCAGGCTAACAGGTGAGCAATATGATATCGGCATGGGTCAGGATCTCGGCGCACAGATCACGGGCACACTGAACCAGAACTCGCCCTACAATATTGTCGTGACTACCGTTGGTAATGATACCAACCCACTGCGCACACATTTGAGCAGCATTCCGGGAGCAGTCCTGGTCGCCTGGAATGCAGTTCGCGTGCGACCACTGGAAGTGCTGCGCTACGAGTAAAACGTAGGACATAAGCAATCTGATACACGCAACATGAGTCATCCCAAATTTTTCACGAGCAAAAGAGGCAGAAGAGGTAAGAGATGATACTATATTTTCTCGAATTACCGGTTTTGCTCGTGAAAAATTTGGGATGTCTCATATATTAGCGTGCCGTTAAGCACAGATGCGTATCTACCACCCAGGGGCCATCGGCATGGAGTTCCACTTCAAGCACATCGGTTGGCCCCGCCATCATATCACGTTCGCCATCAAAGGCCAGTGTCACCCGACGTTCAAACTGCAGCGAAACACGCTCCCCTGTAACAATTTCTTGAACGGATTGTATGCTGACCGAAGCAAATAAACCAGGGCCAATCGGGGCGCGTATGGTTCTTCCTGGTTCGCCAATAGCAAGATGTAAACCAGATGGGCTACGTGCATCCAGAGGATGAAGCATGCCACCAATTGCGGAAAGGCCGATACTCCAGGGCTGTGAGCGCGTCAAAAATAGCTCGTGCAGTCTGCTTACATCCCAGATGGCACGGGAACCAATAACATTATCCGTAGATATAGCAAGATCAATCAGAGCTATATCTACAGGCACGCCCTCTCTATAAAGTATCAGGACTTTTGCATGCCAACAAGCAACCTCACGAGGCACCTTGCCACATGCAATCAAACCCGCCGCCAGTCCGGCGGTTGTACCCTCTTGAAATTCTGGGAAGACATTGTTGGTGCCTGTCGAGATGGGCAAAAGCGGCACGCGGCTACCACAGCCCTTGAATACAGCACGATTAGTACCATCGCCACCAAGTGTGACAATACACGTTGCTCCCTGCTCAACCATCAATTCTGCCGCTCGTGTAGAATCCTCTTGACGAGCGGTAACATTCATAGCCAGATTTTCAGCACGAATGCTTGTTTCATTTAATGCTTCTAACGCAGCATAACCGATGCCAAGCGACTCCGGCATAAAGAGTACGTGTTCGACGCCAGCAGCCTCTAGCCCTCGTAAGAGGCGGCGCACAATGGCAATCTTTTCCTGGTTCGAGACAACCCATCCCTGTGCCACAATGCGCCGGATATCCTTACCGCTTGAAGGATTCGCTATGATACCTACAGTTACCATATTGTTGATCTTTTCCCGCCTATGCCTTTACCAGTTGCGCCAGAAGCGCAGTCACTGCCTGTGGCTGCTCTACAGGCGAGGCATGCCCACTCTCAGCTATCACGTACAATTGCGCCCCTTTGATACCAGCCGCCAATTCTTCGGCTAACGCCGGTGGTGTTAATTGATCCCGTGCCCCCACAATTACCAGCGTCGGACATTGAATAGCGGAAAGGCGTTGACGCAGATCAATTTTGGCAACCATACGTGATGCCGCGGCAATACTGGCGGCATCACTTGCTAACATACCCTTGCGAATCGTTGTAGTCATCTTCGGATTCGCATCCATAAACTGCTGTGTGAAGCTGAGTTGCATGAACTTGTCGGTTATCGCAGGCATACCGTTAAAGCTCGCACTACTGGCAAGCTCAAAGAAGAGGTCGCGAGTGGCCTGTGGAAACATGGCTGTGGTATCAAGCAACGCTAAACCTGCAACCATATCAGGATTGCTTGCCGCTAACTCTATAGCAATCATGCCCCCCAGCGAGAGACCCGCAAACGTTGCACGGGAGATAGAGAGTGCCGCCAGTAAACCCTTGAGGTCAGCAACATGTTTTGCCAGCGTGTGTGCGCCCGTCGCCCTTTCAGAGGCACCATGCCCACGCAAATCATAACTGATGATCTCTACGCCTTCAAGCTGGCCCTGATCGAGACCTGCCCACAGACTCATGCTACTTGCCAACCCATGAATGAGTACAAGCGGTGCGCCTGATCCGATACGTTGCATCGCGAGATGAATCCCATTCGTGGCAATACTTTCCTGGGTACCGCCAACGGCCTGTGTCTCTTTTTTTGTCGCCAGTAGCTCGCTGCCCTCAATCACCGCAATTTTCCCCAGTATAGCCCCGACAGCAAACTCCTCACCTTCCTCGGCATGAATGGTCAGTATGCCGCTCGCATCAGCTTCTATTTCGCTATTGAGCTTATCTGTCTCAACTTCGCAAATAGGCTCCCCCGCGGCGACAACCTCGCCGTTTTGCTTGTGCCAGCGCACCAGGACTCCATACGTCATGGTCATGCCAAGCTTAGGCATAGTCACTTCTCGCTCCATAGCGACCGCCTTTCCATCAAAAAACACGGATGCAGCATGTCTATGATGAAACGATAAACCATCCTCATCATAGACATGCACAGTTATTCGTGTTTTAGCGTGCGCACACCTGGCGTGCTGCCACGATGATTTTTTCCGCGTTAGGAAGATAGGCATCTTCGAGTACAGGGCTAAATGGTACCGGTGAGTGTGGTGGTGTGACGAGGCCAACAGGGGCGCGTAGTGAGCTGAAACCTTTGCTGGCAACAACACCCGCAATATGCGTTGCTAAACCACAGACCGGGTTTGCTTCGTCAGCAACAATTAAACGCCCTGTTTTCGCCACTGATTGCAAGATCGTGTTTTCATCCAATGGAGAAATGGTGCGTAAGTCAATAACCTCCGCGTCAATGCCTTCCTTCGCGAGTTCTTCAGCAGCAGCGAGAGCATAGCGTGCGGTCATACTCGCACCCACAATGGTCACATCTTTGCCGGAGCGTGTGACAGCGGCTACCCCAATCGGCACAACGTACTCACCTTCAGGCATCTCACCCTTGAGTTGGTACATTGCCAGATGTTCACACACAAAGACGGGGTTGCCATCGCGTAAGGCGGCGGTTAACAGGCCCTTCGCATCGGCAGGGTTGGAGGGTGCGACAACTTTGAGGCCGGGGATTTGCGCGAACATGGGGTAGAGGACCATCGAGTGTTGCGCGGCGGCCCGGAAACCACCACCAATGATGGTACGAATGACCATGGGAATGGTGGCCTTCCCGCCAAACATATAGCGTATCTTGGATGCCTGGTTCAGCATCGAGTCCATGCAACTACCAATAAAGCTACAAAACATCAGTTCTGCGATAGGCACTAAGCCTGTTGCGGCAGCGCCGACCGCCGCTCCCATATAACCAGCCTCAGACAGAGGAGTATCCCTGACGCGCTCACGTCCAAATTCTTGCACCAATCCTTTTGTGACGCCCAGGACACCACCCCAGGCTTCGTCTTCCTCCAGGTGTTCAAGCGTCGCACCACCCGCGACATCTTCGCCCATGAGAATTACCCGCGGATTACGGCGCATTTCCAGGCGGATTGCTTCGTTGATCGCTTCCGCGACGGTGACGGTTTTTGTTTGCATTTGTACAGCCATGAGTCATTCCCCTTTGTGCGTTCTCTAGTCTACACAAGCCTACGCAGTAACATACACATCGGTATCAACTTCGCTCAACGCGGGGTAAGGGCTTTGATCGGCAAAGGCGACCGCATGTTCGATGCTTTCTTTGACACGAACATCAATAGCGTCTAGCTCTTCGCTCGTCAGCAGGCCCTGTTGTGTGGTTACTAAGCGGAAGTTGGTAATAGGATCGCGTTCCATCATGCTCTGCTGTAGCGCATCCGTTTTGTACAACTGCTGATCGCCCTCAAAATGTCCATTGAAGCGATAGGTTTTGCATTCAAGTAAACTCGGCCCCTGCCCACGGCGTGCGCGGTTAATAGCTTCCTGAGCAGCTTCATAGACGGCGAATACATCCATACCATCCACTGATGCCCCTGGAATACCATAGCTGGCCGCACGATCTCCAATGTTTTCAATGGCGCAATGGTAGGACGCGGGAGTTGACTCGGCAAAGCCGTTATTCTCAGCAATAAAAATAACGGGAAGCTTCCAGATTGCGGCAAGATTGAGGGATTCGTGAAAAGTGCCTTCTTGCGCGGCCCCATCGCCAAAGAAACAGACGCATACCTGACCGTTACCCAGCACTTTGGCAGTGAGAGCCGCACCACAGGCCAGAGGAGGGCCACCACCTACAATACCATTTGCTCCAAGCATACCTTTGCTGACATCGGCAATATGCATACTCCCTCCCTTACCCTTACATAGTCCCGTCGCTTTGCCAAATATCTCAGCCATCATGCCATTTACATCACAGCCCTTTGCGATGCAGTGTCCGTGACCGCGATGTGTGCTGGTAATCTTATCATCCTCGCTAAGATGAGCAATGATACCAGTCGCTACAGCCTCTTCTCCGGCATACAAATGTACAAATCCAGGAATGCGCCCTTTTGCGAATTCCTCTTTGACTCGTGTCTCAAATACGCGAATAGTCACCATGGTCTCGTATAAGCGCAGAAGGGTGTCTTTGTCTAGCTGCATTGATTCCTCCCTTGTTCTTATCATGCTCCCTTACCCGATCCCGGAAGCGCGGAACTACAAATAGACGCCTACGATTTTGCAGTGCTTCTATTAGCGTACTCAAAAAACTGAGCAGAATCAATGGGAATATTTCGCCATTTGAAATATGAAAGCGCCGACTAAAGAATAGCAACGACACCTTACTAGACCGTAATAGTTTGCGTATATTGGCTACTACTCTGTCCAAGTGCATCGGTCACAACAAGTGTTACTGTGTATGTTCCATAGTAATAATAGTAGTGGGATTCCTGCGAACTACCATTCTGGTCGGTTTGCTGATCGCCAAAATCCCAGCTATATGTCGAAATCGAGGTACTTGGATCAGCACTGGAACCAGAGGCATCAAACATATAATAGCCACCTCCATTATTTTGCGCTGTAAACATGGCTTGCGGACCCGGTACCGTGACCGTTACTGTCTGCCTGGCAGTACTCGACTGATTAATCACATCCGTTACTGTCACCGTTACCGTATATGATCCCCCACTTTGATAACTATGTGAAACAGCCAGACCATTGCCAAATGTATTATCCCCAAAGTCCCACGAATAGGTCAGCCCGCGTCCTAGCGAATCAGCCGTAAACTGAATAGCGTTTCTGACCTGCACAGTATTATTATTCACTGATGTAAACATTGACACATGCGGAGTTGGGTACCCTAACGCTATGCCTCGTTGTGAAGCCCACTGTAGCCAGAACATACTCGCACCCACGAGAACGACCAGCACCACAGGCAGAATAAAATACACCAGTCGATTCAGGACATGCCCTGGCATGGATTGCCGCGTTTGTTGAGTCGGCGGTACATTCGGATAAACTACCGATCCTTGCATAATGTTACCCCTCTATAACTGTGGATATGGCGGTTGTTGCTGTTGCGGTAATTGTGGTGGTTGTGGGTATTGAGAATACTGCGGTACTTGCGGCCCAGTATAAGATGAAACAGACATAGGTACACCTCTTGGCATACCGCTCGCTGTTACCGGTATCGGGTCACGTCGCAACGCAACCGCGCATGTGCAAAGTACCAGTAATCCCGGCACAGCAATAAGTACAACTGAGGTAATATCGCGCATACGCAGATTCTGATCAAGTGTCAGCGTTTGATTGAGTCCCACCAGTAGACCACCCACAACTCCTGCTCCAATCAGCAGAAGCAGTGAGCAAAAGGCCGTACTGAACAACCAGTCTTTTGTGCTGGTTCGTTGCAGCGCTTTTGGTTGTTTACTTACCCGTGCAAACAGTGCATACCCTGGCTTACTAAGTGACGTTACCAGACCAGCTAGAGGCTTGAACACCTGACTGAGAGTCACATTCATAGTACTTTTCTGATACATTCCCCCAAGCGCACCGATCACAGCTCCGGCTAGCAGCGCCCATAAGAACACATCGAAGGCCCCCACACCGGCACTATCAACAAAACCGCCGCCCGAACTTGAGTTACCCGGAAGGTAACTATAGGTTATCGTGCTGAGCGGTGTCAGGAGCATTACCAGTACCGTGAAAGGAATGGCGATCAAGGCACCTTGCAACGCCCCGGCAGCTACATCCTGTACTCTACCAAGTGCGGCACTGGCTCTTCCGCCAAAGAAGAGACAAATGACCGGAATGGCAAGCAATAGATGAAACCACGGTGATAGTTGTGGTGTCGAACCGAACAATGAAATAGCAACATGGGTCGTTGAATTATTTGTGGCATTCAGGCTAACCGGCGCATTCATGGAAAAAAAGAACACGTTCATGCCATACAACGGTCCCCAGGCCATTGTCCAGAGCGTCAATGATGCCCAGTCGCCATTGACGATACCGGTGATGAAGGTGGGTGTACGTGCTAAGAGCAGAGACGAATAAGAGGTATAGGCAACGAAACAGGCTACGACCAGGAAGGAAAGCGCAGCACCTATTCCAACCGCAATAAAACTACCAACGATAGCCCCAACAACTTGAGGACGCTGATTTGATCGTAAGTACAGGTAAAACCTGTGCCGCCATTCCCCGCGTGCCAGTTTGATAGAGGCTCCTAATAAGCCGAAAAGCGCACCCCATAGTACTCCAAACAGCAACAAAGTTGTCGTATCCATGGTTAACTGATTGTTCGCCGACGAGGAAGTTGAGCAAATATACGCGGGGCTATTCGGTATACAACCATTGACTTGCGTTGTCATCAAAAAAAGCAGGATGGTATAGGGTATAGCTATGGATACACCTCGCCACAGGCTACTTTGCACGCGATTTTGTACATCAGTACCGGCGGCTAAATAGCCACCAAAGGTGAGAGCAATCGCTGGAATAATCAGCATGCCATCCAGTGGAGATGTATATGAATAGACATCGGTATTGTTCTGGATGTGAGATCCAACTCCATTCATAATCAGTAATAATTGCAAACCATCACGAAAAACACTGTGCAACGGGTTTATTCCCAGGGCATAATCAATAACATCCTCACCCGTCATACCACTGCTATATAGGTTTATGTGCGGCGCAATCGCATGGGCGATAGATATGCTAATGATAGCTGCCAGCGCACCAATTATTGCAGCCAATGCACCACCCAGCGAGACCCCAAACAACGCATTGCTTGCCAGGTTTGGCCCAACTGTACGTATCAACCATTGCTGTAATCCAGCAGGTGGCGGAGGCGGAGCCGCAGGAACAGCAGGCACTGATGGCACTTGCCACGGTTGCGATAATGGATTGCTGCTATATTGCGTAGACTGATAGGGCGAACTCATTCCCAATGAATTCGATTGAACTGGTTGACCGGCCGGATTACTCCCATATGGATGTGGCCCCGTTTGTATTGGTGGATACAATGGATAATTTGTATTGCTACTAAATTGTTCTGGTGCCAACTGCGTCGGCGGCAACTGCGGGTTGTTGGGATTGCTGCCAAATTGCGCTGATTCAAACCGGGCAACCGGCGCTTGAGGACCGCCATTTATTTGCGGGGGAATTACCTGTCCACTATTGTTGAACTGGGTAGTTATTCTACTTGACTGCGTTAGGCCAGTCATTGGTTGTGCAGATGGATTCAACGGTTTAGTTGAATTTCCACATGCGTTACAAAAAACCGCGTCATCTGGAAGTCTGTTGCCACACTGGATGCAGAACATATCGCCCCTCCTGCGTTTGCTCATTTGATTGTGCGATCGTAAAAGGCAATTGTTATAACCGGAGTTATAAACTTTCAGCAGTATAGCAGAACAACTATGATAAAATCAAGTCCCAACTCACTATTCCTTTTACACAATAATTGAACTCAGGATTAGGAATATTAGATTGGTGCTGTGGGGCGTTACATCGTTTTTCTCATCATAATTATGGGCAATTTTTACCACAAAACTACGCCCACATCTCTCCTAGTGAACGTCGCACACGTACCAACCACGCCGGGAGAGATGAGGCCCAGGATAGGCGCTCCATCACATCATCAATCGTAGATGCTTCCCTGCCGACTTCTGCAAAAAAGAGATCTTCGAGGGGACCGTTAATGGTGGCGATAGGTGCAACAATTGTGAGGGCATCACCAAGCACGGCTGCCTCACCAGGAACTGGAGGGTAGATTGCACCATAAGCTGATAGAAAGAGACGAGCGCGTTCAGGGTCCAGACCGCGCTTGACGAGGGGCCGGGTCAATGGACTGTCATTATACCATTCAAGTGCGCTAAAGTAGAAGAGTGCTGCGGCCAATTCGATAATACGTTTCTCCCAGCGAGACGCTTGCCAGTTGAGAACATCCGTCACATTTTTCGCCGCGAAACGCAGATTTAAGGCGTGATAATCACCATGAATATGAAATTCGGGCAGTCCCCGCGTAGCACCTATTGAGACCATTGCGGCTGGCAACACCGCCGCCCACTGATCGCACCAGTTCGTAAGCGCGACAGAAAGTGCCTGTATCTCACTGAGTTCGCTTGCCTCAGCCTTCCCATATGCCAGGTTCAAATATCCCTGCACAACACCACCAATATGCGCTTCCGAAGGCCAACGATGCTCTTTGCCAGCATAACGACGCGAAGCCTGGTGAATACGCCCAAGCATGGTTCCAGCAGCACTAACCCAACTCAGGCTATGAGGACTCGCTGTGCTAAACTGCTCCCCATCAACCCATTCTTCCAGTTCAAAGCAATCCTCACCCAATGATACCGAATGTTCACCTGTAGGAGTCAGCCGTAATGAGGGAATTGGAATGCCCACCTGTTGCAAAAATGTTCGGAACTCGTAGCGATGACTCGTATCTTCGTTTGCCAGACCTTCCGCACGCTCTTTCAGTACGTACCGTTGCCCCTGTATTTCTACAAGCAAACTTAATACTTCACTCTGTGACGGTTCAGTCGGCCCCAGATTATACCACTCTTCTACACCAAAAGCGTGCATCACCTCATTCAGATCGAGCAGATCTTCCAGCCCTTCTTGCCCACCCTCCTCTACCTGAGCATCATATTCATCCATAACAAGTCCCTATTCGGCATTGTAGTTGCCACAATTCAGTTATACTTCCGTCGGCAAATCTTGCCGTTTGCCCCACTCATTCCAGGAACCGTCATAATTGGTCAATCTGGGATAACCTAACATCGCTAAACTGAACAGTACCGTTGTCGCGGCAACACCGCCATTACAATAAGCAACCACTTGCTGCTCTGGTACCACGCCGGCAGAAGCAAATATATGTGCCAATTCTTCATCACTACGAAATGTTCCTGTCGCGGGATCAATCAATTCTTCACGTGGCAGGCTGAGCGCACCCGGTATATGTCCTGCTCGCCCATGTCCGCGCACGATTTCGCCGGTATACTGCCCTTTCTCACGCGCATCAATCACTTTCGCATCCTGCTGACCCAACAATGCCAGCACATCCGTTGCCGTTGCACGCAGTTGTGTCTGTACCATTGGCGTAAATACTGCCGGTATATAAGTAGGAATTATGGTATCAATAGGCAAATTCTCACGTTGCCATTTAGGTAGGCCACCGTTTAACACTACCACCTGATTATGTCCGTAATACGTGAGCGCCCACCACAGCCGTGTGGCAAATTGCGAGGCGGGATGGGCATCATAAGCAACCACCAGGTGTTGATCGCCAATACCTAATTGCCCTAACAACTGCCCGAACATCTCTGCTGGCGCGATTTGTGCCTCTATGTCATCATCGGGATCAACAATATCGCTGCTCCAATCAATATAGAGCGCCTCAGGAATATGCCCTTGCTGGTATTCATCGCGGGCACCCACATACAATGCATCCTGTACGCCATCGCGCTCCACAGTACGCACATAGCCACGCATATCCACAATACGCACATGAGGATCGTTCAAATGCTCTACCAACCACGATGTTTCAACCAGGTACTGACTGCGTTGCTTCTGGGTATCATGTTGTGACATGGGTACTCCTTCTCAATTCGTATCTTGTTTGCACGAACCTGAAATTATGCATCTTTGCATGAACGAAACAAGTGATTTGGGGCATGTAGGAGCCGGTTAACCGCGCTCACCGCCGATCAATCGGCGGTGAGCGCGGTTAACCGGCTCCTACAGGATTCAGTGTTAAGAGAACAGCCCCGCCGCGTCGGGGTTATCGGTTTTCACGAAATGCGCTGGTGAGCCGAAAAAGTTCACTGGCGTCACCTTCTCAATAACCATCGAAGCATTTGGCGTCTGCGTGGTAAAGTAACGCTGCACCGCCAGACCAAGCGGACGCGCCAGAACCAGAGCGGCAGTTGACGCCAGAATCACATTATTGGCACTGTTAAAGGGACGACGCATCTTCGCTACAGCCATCGCTGAGAGTCCTGTCAACATACCGGCAACCGCGAGATTCGTGCCGCAACGCTCGTGAATTGCCAGGTCGGGCTGTGTTGAACGCAACAAACCTAACGCCTCTGTAGCTGCTGGATGAATTGCCTCGGTCGGCAATTCGCCAAATACAAAGAAGCCCAGCGCCGACGACACACCAGCCAATCGCACCTCTGGATACTTCTTACTCAACAATACTATCGTCGCATGCTCCAACGCATGATTCTGCTTTACCGCACCGCCTAATAACATCTGTTGCGCTACCGCAACCGCAGGATTGATTGAACCCATCTGAAATCGTCCTTCCTAACACTATCTTCATAACCGTTACTCCGGCTACAAATTATGCTCTAAAAATTGCTACTCTTTACATACGATTTGATATGCCTGTTAGTGGCAAAGTGGAATTATCCTCTTATTGGCTATCGTATCAATACGTCGTGTTAAACACGACAATCTCATCACCAAAACTAATCACATCTCCGTTGTTCAACACGACGGCTTGATATATTCGCACATTGTTGACCGAGGTGCCGTTGCCACTCTGTAAATCCTCTAAGTACCAGTAGCCGTCGGCAAACCACAGGCGTGCATGCCGTCGCGATACTGTGCGGCCAGGAATTACCAGGTCATTGCCATTATTACGACCGATGGTTGTCACATCCTGGTGGAACAGGTAAGAACGTCCTCCCATTGGCCCATTCTGAATAGAGAGACGGGCCAGTATCGGACGTCCATTCGGCCCCAGATAACGGTCATTTACTGCGCGTTTGTCAGCAAGCTCATATCCACACGCGGTGCAGAACAGGCGCGTACTTGGATTCGAAGAGCCACAACGGAAGCACTGAACAGTTACAACCTGCTGTCCTCCAGCCACATTATTGGCATTTGACTGTAGAGGCTGCGATGGTACATTTAGTAAACCCGGATTAGACAATGGCATCGAAATACCTGGCTGCTGCTCAAGTTTTGGCATTGCGGATGATATTCCTGGACGCCAGCGATGCGGCATAATCAGATTTGAAGCCGCTAATGCCGTTGTCAACGCATCAACTAATGCATCGGTTGATTGATACCGGTCCTGGGCCGACTTTGCAGTCATCTTACTGACCACCTGCTCAATGGGTATAGGCACGTTCGCCTGGCGAAGTTGCTCAACCGGCAACGGCTCATTAAGATGCTTGACCGTAATTGTCAGAGGATTATCGGCATTAAACGGAACATGCCCCGTCAAACAGTGGAACAGGACGATGCCCAGTGAATAAATATCGCTGCGGCGGTCAACTGCTTGACCGGTACCCTGTTCTGGCGACATATACTGAGGTGTGCCGATGCCGGTGCCAACACGAGTGAGATTGGTGGTTCCTTCCAAGATTTTTGCAATGCCGAAATCGGAGAGTAAGAGATAGCCATCTTTGCGCAACAACATATTTGCCGGTTTCACGTCACGATGAATAATACCGTTGCGATGCGCACAATCCAACCCTTCCGCCGCCTGAATCATAAACTCCACCGCCTCTGGTACTGACAACGGGCGTCTCAGGCGATCTTTGAGCGTTCCACCATCCACGTATTCCATGACAATATACGTGATATCATCCTGATTGCCAAAATCATGGATTTGCACAATATTTGGATGCGCTAGCTTCGCAACTGAACGTGCCTCCTGGGTAAAACGCTTGACGAAAATTGGGTCCCGCGCATGATACGCGGGTAAAACCTTGACTGCCACATAACGATCAAGGGTGGGCTGGTATGCCTTAAATACTGTCGCCATGCCACCAGCGCCGATACGTTCGACGATGCGAAACTGCCCCAGCGATTTACCGACCAGCGCGTTCATTTCGTCGGTGTCCTTGTCTCCTAATTGACGAGGATACTGATTATCTGGCTGCATAGTTTGAAGGCTCCTCTATTCCTACCATCTATAGACTATCTGAAATACACATGTCTCCCTCTCCGAAACATGTGTTAAGAAGAAATACCTGTCCCTTTCGGCATGCTCGTGTCTCTCTTCAGCGCAGAAGCAAGTAATCGTAGCCACAATGATACACTATTCAAGTCGTTTCTGCTCACCTATTATATCGTTTGTGAGCATCGCTGTCGAGAGTATAATCATTGTATCAGACAGGGGAAATTCATGGGTACCGATACCTATGAATTTCCCCTGCTTGATTACCTAACCTTCTAGAAGGAGTGTTTCGGGGTCTTCGACCAACTCTTTGACCTTCACGAGGAAACGTACCGCCTCACCACCATCCACAATACGATGATCGTAGGACAACGCAACGTACATCATCGGACGAATTACCACCTGCCCATTCAGCGCGATAGGGCGTTGCTCAATCTTATGCATCCCCAGAATACCAACCTGTGGCGCATTCAGAATAGGGGTGGAGAGCAGTGAACCGTAGACGCCGCCGTTGGTAATTGTAAATGTACCGCCTTGTAGTTCTGCCAGTCCAAGCGTATTTGCCCGTGCGCGTTTTGCTAAATTCGCTATCTCGCGCTCAATCTCAGCAAAACTCTTGCGGTCAGCCTCGCGCAATACCGGCACTACCAGTCCCTCTTCAACGCCCACCGCTATGCCGATATCATAGTAATGTTTGAGAACCATCTCATTGCCCTGAATCTCCGCATTCAAGCGTGGGTACGCTTTCAGTGCGCCCACGACGGCCTTCGTGAAAAATGACATAAAGCCCAATGAGACGTTATGCCGCTCTTTGAACGAGTCTTTCCGCCGACTCCGAACCTCCATTACGGCACTCATATCTATCTCATTAAACGTCGTGAGCATGGCCGCGTTGTGCTGAGCCTCAACCAGCCGTTGCGCAATGGTCTGGCGACGCCGCGAGAGTCGCACTCGCTCTTCACGCCCAGCAGCAACTGCTGGTGGTGCAACCTGTGCTTTCGCCGCTGGCGTAACTGGTGCTTGCGTCGCCATTTGTGGAACAGGAGCCGCAACCGTTGCTGGTTGTGCTGATGTACTCTGTTCCAGCGGCGGCAACTGCCCACTTCTCTGTTGTTCCATATAGCTGATAACGTCGTCCTTTGTCACACGCCCATAGGGATTATTACCCTTCACCTGGCTAATATCAACATTGTGATCCTCTGCAATCCGACGCGCCAGCGGAGATGGCGGACGTTGCCCATCAATTCCCTGCAATGGCCCGGTCGCTACTTTCTGACCCTCTCGCCCATTCGTTGCCGCTTGCACAGCTACTGAGGCTGTGGGCGCTGTTGAGGTTGCCGCTTGCTCGCCGATAATACCCAATACCTCATCAACAGCAACCGTATCGCCTTCTTGCTTCACAATCTTCTGCAAAACGCCGCTCTGTTCAGCATTTACCTCGACGTTGACCTTGTCGGTCTCCAGTTCGACCAGGGCGTCACCTGCATTGACAATATCGCCCTCGTGTTTTAACCAACTTGCAATCGTCGCATCAACAATTGATTCGCCCAATGACGGGACACGTATTTCAACGGACATAATGTTCACCGCGCTCTTTCATGGTAATTCCGCTAATCCCGAATGCCTGCCGCATTATTTCTTCCTGCTCCGCTATATATAAATCCCAGAATCCAGCCGCAGGACTTGCCCGGTCAGGACGAGCAATGACACTGATTCCTGTTTTAGATCCGAGTAGTGACGTCAGGTGAGGAGCCATATAACTCCATGCTCCCATGTTGCCTGGCTCTTCCTGCACCCAGATAACTTCCTGTACAAATGGATAATTGGCAATTACCTTTTTCAATGCATTCGCTGGAAATGGATAGAGCATCTCTACTCGTACAATAGCTAAATCATCGGCTTGCGCCCGCTTTTCATTCGCGAGCAGATCAATCGCCATTTTCCCTGTACACAGTATCACTCTTCTGATTGCGCTGGCATGTTGTAATGCCACCTCGTCATCAAGCACAGCCTGGAATGTCTTATCCGTCAAATCCGTGAGCTTTGCCGCTGATAGAGGATTGCGTAACAGACTTTTTGGCGTCATCACCACTAACGGTCGTGAGTCATGCTGTAAATACATGGCTTGTTGCCGCAACAGATGAAAGTACTGGGCCGAGGTAGAACAATTTGCCACACGCCAGTTATTCTGCGCCGCCAGTTGCAGGTAGCGCTCCAAACGTGCGCTCGAATGTTCCGGTCCCTGTCCCTCATATCCGTGCGGCAAAAGTAATACTAACCCGGATTGTTGCCGCCATTTCGCACGCGCCGACGAGATGAACTGGTCAATAATCACCTGACCCGCGTTGGCAAAATCGCCAAATTGCGCTTCCCATAGCACCAGAGCATCTGGCGCATGCACACTGTACCCATACTCGAAACCTAGCGCGGCCGCTTCGCTCAGAGGGCTATTGTAAATCGCAAATGATGCCTTCGCCTCCGCTAGATGCTGGAGAGGAATATAGATTTCACCCAATTGCTGATCGTGCAAGACCGCGTGCCGGTGACTGAACGTGCCGCGCTCCGTATCCTGTCCAGTAATCCGAATGGGAGTACCATCAGAGAGAATTGCAGCAAAGGCCAGTGCCTCGGCCTGTCCCCAATCAATGCCTCCCTCGGAGCCAAGCGTTGTCGCACGGCGCTGCAAGAGGCGGGTCAACTTAGGATTCGGCGTAAACCCCGCGGGCCATTGCAACATTTCGTTATTGAACTGCCGAAGCTGGTCATCTGATATTGCCGGAGCTTTCTCCGCTTCATCAACATGCTCATTTTGTCCGTTCGGTTTCTCCTGCTCCTCCACGTATTGTCCGCCATCCGCTTCACGTTTGGCCTGCGCTAAAACTGCGTGCGCCTCCTTTAATATCTCTGTGGCCTCTTCCGCGGAGATAATTCCTTGCTGCTCCAGTTTCTGCGCATAGATTTCACGCACTGATGGATGGGTGCGCACAACCTCATACATCTGTGGCTGAGTAAATGCTGGCTCGTCACCTTCATTGTGACCCCAACGCCGGTAGCCAACAAGATCAATCAGGACATCCTTATGGAATTGGTCACGATAGGCCTGTGCCAGGCGTACTGCCGTTAAACAGGCTTCGGGATCGTCGGCGTTAACATGGATAATGGGAATTTCAAAACCCTTCGCCAGGTCGCTGGCAAAATGCGTCGAGCGGCTATCCTCTGGCTCAGTGGTAAAACCAAGCTGGTTGTTGGCGATAATATGAATCGTGCCGCCAACCCAATAGCCTTTCAGATGCCATAGATTGAGCGTTTCGGCCACCACACCTTCGCCAGGAAACGCTGCATCACCGTGAATAAGCACCGGCAGCGAGCAATCAACATCCTGCTGCGGCGCACCTGGCATATCCCGCACATCCTGCGATGCACGCGCCATGCCTTCTATAACAGGATTGACGAACTCCAGGTGGCTGGGATTCGGTGCCAACACCACTTTGAGGTTAACCAAGGCATCCTCTCCCAAGATATTTTCAGCCCCCAGGTGATATTTCACGTCTCCCGTCCAGCCAAAACCAAAACTATCGGTGAGCGGCACGCCTTCTTCGTGTTTCTGATGCGCAAACTCCGCGAGAATCGCCACATATGACTTGCCCAGCACATGAGCCAGCACATTGAGCCGCCCACGATGCGCCATGCCAATAATGACCTCGGATGTACCCGACTCAATTGCGCCTTGAATAAGCTCATCCAGCATCGGCACCATCATATCAGTACCTTCAATCGAGAAACGTTTCTGGCCTGGATACGTCTGGTGCAAGTAGCGTTCAAACGTTTCGACTTGCGTTAAACGTTTCAACAAAGAGCGACTGGCATTACTGCTCGGCCTCTGTTCGTAAAGACGCAAACCTACCGCGTCACGCAACCAGCCACGCTCAACCGGACTTTTGACCTGGTCAAATTCATAGCTAATCGTGCCGGAATACATGGCATTGAGCGCAGCGACAGCTTCTAACGCATTGCTCACGCCTTCGGCAGAGTGTCCACCAACAACGGTTGGCGGCAATTGGGCAAGGTCTTCCGTGGTTAACGCATATGTCTCCGGCAATAAGGCAGGATCACCCAATGGCTCCGCTCCGAGCGGGTCGAGATGAGCGCCCAGATGGCCTCTCGAACGAATCGCATGTGCCAGTGCTGAGGCCGCCACTATATTGTCTACTTGAGGCAAGGAAGGAGCAATTGCTCCACTGGTTCCATCAGTTCCTGCCAGCGCGGGTAAAGCAATCGCCGATGGGCCGTTGGGCGACCATTTTTCGAAAATGGCTCGAGTTACCGCGTCAACCGACTGCGGGTCCTGTCGGTAGCGGTCGTATAATTCGAGAACATAGCCCGCGTTTGGTCCATAAAACGTTTCTAAATTGTACACAGATGTATCCTTTTAAGTGAGATTAAGTATGTTTTTTCTAGCAGCATGAAGAGCCTCTCGTCTCTTCACATATCTATTGTATTTTATCATTTTTTGTGCTATCATAGCGACGCGATACCTGATTTTGCTGAACACAGCTTTTCGGCTTTCAGCTATCCATCAAATAGACAAGCAGATGGCAATGACGGAGCGAGTAGGTAGCACCACTTGTTATAGAGAGTCCGGGGCTGGTGAAACCGGATACAGGTAGCTCACCGAAAATCTCTCCCGAGCCGCCAGGTAGAACATGCAACATGCAGTAAACCCGGCCGGAACCTCCCCGTTACCTTGAAGGCAGCAATCTTACATGCTTAAAACACGACAGGGGATTGCTGTAACCGAGTGAGTCATACTTCCTTACGAGTGTGGCTAATAAGGGTGGTACCACGGGAGTTCCCTCTCGTCCCTCTGCTGGACGAGGGGATTTTTTTTGAACAGGCAGCCAGATAAATGTGTCTCCAGACACTCACAAGCAGTGTCCCTACATGTTTGTCAGGCAAGTTTTGCATAAATTTGAGAGCAGGAGTACATTGTTGTATGAAAACAAAATTGCTCTATCACGAAAATAGCTTTACCTATGAATGCAGCGCCAGAGTCGTCGCAGCCGAAGGCGACGAAATTGCACTGGACGCGACAGTGTTTTATCCCGGTGGCGGCGGTCAAATGGCGGATAGAGGCATTATCTCATGGGATAGCCAGCAGACCGAAGCCAACGTGATTGCGATGAATAAGCGCAACGATACGGTCTGGCATACCATTGATTGCGTGGCACCTGCTGTTGGCACCGAAGTGGTCTGTACCATAGATTGGGAATTCCGCTACCGCATGATGCGCACTCATACAGCCCTTCATATCCTCTGCGGCACCATCTGGCGGGAATTCGGCGTGCAGGTTACTGGCGGCCAGATGTACCCGGATCGCGCAAGAATGGATTTCGCAATGGAAAATCTGAACAAAGAACGTATCGCCTATATCGAGGAGAAGATTAACGAAGCTATTGAGGCGGATTATCCCATCAAAGTCTATAGCTTGCCTCGCGAGAAGGCATTCGCTATCCCTGATCTGATACGCACCAAAATTAACTTGTTACCCCCAGAGATGCAGGTAATACGTATCGTGGAAATCGTGGGGCTTGATCTGCAAGCCGATGGCGGAACACATGTCAACCATACAAAAGAAGTTGGCGGCATCCTGATTACGAAGACAGAGAACAAGGGCAAGATTAACAAACGGTTGGAAATCACCCTCGTAGACAAATAAACGCTCAGAAATTGTACTTTTTAGCATATTCTATTATAAGCAATTGCTCTCATATATTGAGGAGGAGCCAGTGTCAGTGAAATCAAGTGTTTTTAAACCGGTCACAGCAGCGGACCGCGTGGATTATCCCACCCTGGAGCATACTATCCAGCAATGGTGGGACGAACAAGGAGTGCGACAACAATACCTGCGTCGCAATGACCATAGCGACAGACAATATGCATTCCTGGATGGACCCATCACCGCAAATAACGCGATGGGCGTTCACCATGCCTGGGGACGCACCTACAAAGACCTCTATCAACGCTTTAAGACGATGCAAGGCTACAAACAACGTTACCAGAATGGCTTCGACTGTCAGGGCCTGTGGGTTGAGGTCGAGGTTGAGAAAGAGCTTGGCTTTACCAACAAACGCGAAATTGAGGAGTACGGCATTGACGAGTTCGTACAACGCTGCAAAGAGCGCGTCTTCAAATTTGCCGGACTGCAGACCGAGCAATCAATCCGCCTGGGCTACTGGATGGATTGGGGCAATGACTACTACACACTCTCAGATGAAAATAACTATACTATCTGGTCATTTCTGAAAAAGTGTAATCAGCGTGGCCTCATCTACAAAGGACACGACGTGATGACCTGGTGTCCACGCTGCGCCACCGGCATCTCGAATATGGAGATGGAGACAGAGGGTTATAAGGAAGTATCGCACCTCAGCCTCTATGTGCGCCTGCCACTTGTAGACCGCCCGCACGAATACCTGCTGGTCTGGACAACCACGCCCTGGACACTGGCTGCCAACGTGGCCGCTGCTGTCAATCCCGACCTGCCCTACGTCAAAGTTGAGCAGGATGGCGAATTCTACTATATCGCCGAGGAGCTTTTGCCCGTTCTCAAAGCCCTCAAGGGACGCGATAAGGGCGACTATCATGTCGTAGAAACGCTCAAAGGCAGCGACATGGTAGGGTGGAGCTATCGCGGCCCCTTCGATGAATTGCCAGCCGAGCAAGGCGTCGTGCATACTGTTGTACCGTGGAAAGATGTCAGTGCCACCGAAGGAACCGGCATCGTCCATATCGCGCCCGGTTGCGGACGTGAAGACTTTGGCCTCTCCAAAGAGTTCAATTTAAACGTGGTCGCCCCGATAGACGAATTTGGCGTCTATATTGACGGCTTCGACTGGCTAACTGGACAGAACGCCGCCGGAGTAGGACAGCAGGTGGCGGAGAATCTGACCCATAAAGGTCTGCTCTATCGTCCGCAAAACTACAAGCACCGCTACCCGACCTGTTGGCGTTGTAAGACAGAACTGATCTTCCGGCTCGTAGACGAGTGGTTCATCTCAATGGAACAATTGCGCTACGAAATCATGGACGTGGTAAAACAAATCACCTGGATACCCGACTTTGGTCTGGATCGCGAACTCGACTGGTTGCGCAACATGGATGATTGGATGATCTCCAAGAAACGCTACTGGGGCCTCGCGCTGCCCATCTACGATTGCCCCCAATGCGGCACCTTCGAGGTAATCGGCAGCGAACACGAACTAAAAGAGCGTGCAGTCTCTGACTGGCAAGAGTTTGAGGGTCATACTCCACATCGTCCATGGGTTGACGCCGTTACCATCGAGTGTTCAAAGTGCGGCACCGAGGTTTCGCGCATCAAAGATGTCGGCAATCCCTGGCTGGATGCTGGTATCGTGCCGTATTCAACGCTGCACTATCGCACTGACCCGGCCTACTGGCAACAGTGGTTCCCGGCAGACTTCGTGACCGAGTCGTTCCCAGGCCAGTTCAAAAACTGGTTCTACTCGATGCTGGTCATGAGTACCGTACTGGAGCATACGCCGCCGTTCAAAACACTCTTCGGTTATGCAACGCTCATGGCGGAGGATGGTACACCCATGCATAAATCGAAGGGCAACATGGTTGTCTTCGATGATGCCGCCGAACGAGTCGGTTCCGATACCATGCGCTGGCTCTTTACCAACCATGTCCCGGAGCAAAACCTGAATTTCCCACGTATCCCCTCAGCAGACGATATGGAGCATTCAGCCGAGACTGGTCTACCTGTGCGGCTCAGCGAGAAGTGGATGCTGGTACGCAGGACGCTCGACAAAATCTGGAACGTCTACTGGTTCTTCGTGACCTATGCCAATATTGACAACTTTGACCCGACGCAGCATTCATTACCTGTCGCGGAGCGCGGCGAACTCGACCGCTGGATACTGTCCGAGCTACAGCAAACTGTCCGCGAAGTCACGAATGGCCTTGAGCAGTACGATACTGTCAAGCCAACGGCAGCAATGCAAGATTTCCTGGACGACCTGTCCAACTGGTACCTGCGCCGCAGCCGCGAACGCATCTGGAAGTCAGAAATGGACAATGACAAGAAGGGCGCTTACCTGACACTGTACGAGTGTCTGACCACACTCGTGACCTTGTTGGCTCCCTTTATACCGTTCACGGCAGAGGAACTCTACCAGAACCTTGTGCGCAACGTCAACGAGAAGGCTCCGCTCAGTGTTCACCTGAGTGACTGGCCGACCGTACAGGAAGACCTGATAGATGAGCAATTGACCAACGAGACACATCTGGTGATGCGCGTTGTTGGTCTGGGTCGCGCTGCCCGTGAAAAGGCACAAATCAAAGTGCGTCAGCCACTCAACGCCCTGTACGTTCGTGTACCGAGTCTGGCAGAGAATGCATCACTTCTGCGCTTGCGTGGACAGGTGCTTGAGGAATTGAACATTAAACGTCTGGAACTGATGAGCGATGACAGTGACATGCTGGCCTACACCCTCAAGCCGCGAGTCAAGGTACTCGGTCCCAAATATGGGCCGCTTGTGCAAAAAATTCTGGCGAAGTTCAAAGCACTGGATACTCACGGCACACAGGAAGCCGCGAGGATACTCAATGAAACAGGCACATTGAATTTCACTCTTGATGGTCAACAGGTCGAACTCACCACCGATGAAGTTGAGGTTGTTTCTACCGCACGTCCCGGTTTTGTGACCGCCGAGGAACGCGGCTACATCGTCGCGCTCGAAACAACGATCACCTCTGCATTACGTGAAGAGGGTCTGATTCGCAACCTGACCCATTATATTCAGGACATGCGAAAACGAGCAGGTTTGAATATCTCCGACCATATCGGTCTGGCTTTCTATACCGACAACACCGAACTGGCACAGATGATTCAAGACCACTGCGAAACCATCATGTCTGAGACGTTAGCAGATAACGTTCTCGTCTCCATCTCACAGGACAAACCTTCGTTCGAGGAACTATACCGTGAAAATATCTCTCCTCATTCGTTAAAGAAACTGGAAGGGTACACGGTTGAGGTTGTGCTGGGAAAATTGTAATTGTTCGGTCAAACAATTGAATAACCTGTAGGAACCGATTGATCGCGTCCGCCTTTCGCATTCACCCGATGTATCCTTGCCCAGGCAGTATATTACTCCACAAGGATATGCTATATCGGTTCTGCGGACGCGATCAATCGGTCCCTACAACAGGGGTGTGTTGTCTATGTCGTATCTAAGCAATTTAAAAACAGCTTGCAAAGAGGCTGGCTGGGTCTTTTTACTGAGCCGCGTCATCATAGTATTCGTCGCCTATGTCGGTCTCGCGGTACTGCCCCAGGTCAAGCAACAAATCGCGCCTGAATGTGGACACGATATTTGTCTGTTCTATTATTGGGACGCCAGAGCCTTTGTACAGGTCGCCCATCAGGCATACAACTATTCACCGTACACAGCATTTTTCCCTCTGTGGCCTTTTCTTATCCATTATGGTGGTCGTTTGCTCGGCGGCTTATACCCTTTATCGTACTATCTAGCCGGCGTCATTCTGGCAAATATCTGTTACTACGGCGTGCTTGTCCTGCTCTATTTGCTCCTCGATAACGATTTTGATGCATCCATAGCTCGCCGCACATTATTTTATCTCTCATTTTTCCCGTATGCCCTCTATTTCTTTGCCGGTTATTCAGAATCTCTCTTCTTATTGCTCTGTCTGGGAGCTTTTGTAGGGCTGCAAAGCGGTAAGGCTCTTGGATGGTGGATTGCGGGCATCTGTGGCTTTTTTGCGGCACTCACACGCTCGGCAGGTATCGCTCTCGCTGTGCCATTTCTTGTCGTCTACATTCAACGCTTCTGGATATCTTCTGAACGCAACCAACATACGTGGCTGCAACGAATCAATGGCTTTATTCCCATTGCGCTCATCCCTGGCGGTCTGCTCACATACATGGTCTATCTCGGCATTACCAAAGGCGACCCTCTCATTTTCAGTTCAGTGCAGAGTGTCTACTGGCACCGTCAGTTGGCCTTGCCGTGGAGTGGATGGACTGCGACCATCTCTCTCATGCTAACCAACTCAATCACATCCCTTGTGTTTGAAAAGCTTGTCGTTGACGCGATTTTCACGATTATACCCATCGCAGCACTAGTAATTGGCTGGCGACGTATTCCATTGCATTACAGCCTTTTCGCGCTCACGCTTGTTCTCTACACCATCTGTTTTCCCATCACCGGCACCGAACCGATCTCTTCGCAACCGCGCTTTATCCTGACCATTTTCCCCATCATGGTCATTTTCGCCCAGTGGGCAAAACGCGAACGGGTCAATCAGGCATATCTCGCCGTTTGCCTGCCCATGCTGGCACTGAACATTATTTTCTTCATTACACATGTGTGGGTAGCGTAGATAACGAACGAGACATGCCGAAAAACTCTGGTCAGCCGGTCACTTTACAAGAAGAGGAAGTGGCATAGTGAATGGCTATATGAAATTACTCCGTTATCTCACTTTCCCCTTACTATCATCGTTCCCGCACCTTGATCGGTGAACAGTTCGCGCAGCAATACGTGCGCCTCACGACCATCTACCACATGCACACGCGGCACGGCAACCAGTGCATCAAGGCAGGCGGACACTTTGGGAATCATGCCGCCGCTAATGACGCCTTCGTCAATAAGACGACGGGCCTCTTCCTCGCTCAATTCGGAGATGAGCGAACCATCAGCACGACAGATGCCAACTACATTACTTAAGAATATCAACTTCTCTGCGTTCAGCGCACCGGCGAGATGGGCCGCGACCAGATCGGCGTTGATATTGAGGCACTGTCCATGTTCTCCCTGCCCAAGCGGTGCCACCACCGGAATATATCCCTGGTCAATCAACGCTTGTACGGGGGATGGATCTACCGCCTCAATTTCTCCAACAAAACCCAGCCGCTTGTCAGCGATGCGTGCGCGTACCATATTTCCATCAGTGCCTGAGAGGCCGATTGCTCTGCCACCCAACTGGGAAGCCATCAGCACCAGACTCTGGTTCACCTGACCCAACAGTACCATACGCACGACTTCCAGAGTCATAGCGTCGGTAACACGCAGGCCATTTTCAAAGCGCGTTGGCATATTCAGTTTCGTGAGCCATTCGTTGATATATGGGCCGCCGCCATGCACCAGTACCGGGTTAGCGCCCAGTGAACGCAGCCAGACAATATCTTGCAAAACGCCGCGCTGGTGTTCCAGCGTACTCCCCCCCAACTTGATTACAAGCGTCTTTCCCTTCAGAAAATCTATATAAGGCAGAGCCTCGCGCAATACCTGCGCTATCAGGTGTTGATCGTTAATAATATCGCCGTCCGGCGTCATCGAAAAGGTAATCGCCATGGTCAAGGTAACTCCTCAATATGTCTCTGGTGTATATTTCACTTTGAAATGTGTTTATATACGTGTTTTATGGATAAACCGCTAAAGCGGCCAATCCCGTTGTTTCGGGCAAACTCCATTGCCGGTTGGCATTCTGTATGGCCTGTCCCGCCGCGCCTTTCACGAGATTATCAAGACAGGAAATGACGATAAGCCGCCCGGTGCGCTCATCCAGCGTTGGATAGATAAAACAATGATTGCTGCCATACGTCCATTTTGTATGCGGAGGCTGGTCTACAACATGCACAAACGGCTCATTGGCATAATACTCCTCATAGAGTAGACGAATACAATGCAACGTTGGTGTCGCCTGCTTCATATTTGCATAGCAAGTCGCCAGTATACCCCGCGTCATTGGCATCAGATGTGGTACAAAAGTAATGCCCGGCGTCTCAGCAAACGCATGTCCACCGGCCTTTGCACCAATAATAAGCTCCTGCATAATTTCCGGTAAATGCCGGTGTCCGGTAAGACTATAGGCGCTCACATCCTCATTGGCCTCCGTATAATGCGTACCGCGTGTCAGACCGCGACCAGCGCCACTCACGCCCGATTTCGCATCAATAATCACATCCGGCTCGATAATGCCACTCGTAAAAACAGGCAGTAACGCCAGAATAGCAGCAGTAGCGTAACACCCCGGATTGGCAACCAACGATGCTCCTTCTATCTGCTCGCGATACCGCTCACAGAGGCCATACACAGCCATCTCCAACAACGCGGGAGACGGGTGAGTATGTTTGTACCACTCCGCATAAACCCTAGCATCATGCAAACGAAAGTCTGCTGAGAGGTCTACAACTTTGGTGCCGCGTTCCAACAATTCGACTACCGCTTCCGCTGCCGCCGCGTGAGGCAAACACACAAATGCGAGGTCTGTTTGCGCTGGCTCCCCGGTAATAATTAACGCGGGATCAATGCTTGCAACACCCTCATTCTGCCTGGAAGACAGGGCATATAGTTGGGGAAATACATCCTGCAATCGTTGACCGACCGCGCTTCGTCCCGTGACCGAGGTTACCTGAAAATCGGGATGCCCGGCCAATAGCCGCAACAACTCCACTCCCGTATAGCTCGTCACGTTCACAATTGAAACCGTAATCATTGTCACCTGTCCTTTCTCATTGATTGAAGCAGATAGAGAAAACAGGGCAATAAAAAAGCCCTCGTCCCCTATCATTACGATAGAAGGGACGAGAGCATTGTTCTTTCGAGTACGGTTGCTCCCGTGGTACCACCCTTATTGTCACTCTATGCTACAGCGCAACGCCTGTTGCGTCTTCCTCACAGCGCTGTGACGAAAAGCAGTGACCACTTTTACTGGTTATTGCGCTGCATGGGAACCACCCACCTTCTCCTACTTGCCACTGTAGCATTTTGCATACTACAGGCTTTCTTCGGAGAGCCGCTCACGACTCGGTTCTGAGAAGGCCATCCATTCCGAACTTCCACCAAACATCGGATCGCTGTCGGTCGCTCATCTCATACTTTTTCGCTCAACGCGGGCCAGCTTGTCTACGTATTTATTTGTTCCATCTAAGCATACCAGCAGATGAGCAAAAAGTCAAATGAAATAGAAAAGAAGAAAAGAAGAGACACCCACTACTCCCACTACTCCCACTACTCCCACTACTCCCACTACTCTTTCACATATTGAGATCGTCGTAAACTGCTCCTACCGTCCTATTCACTTGCCTTTAGTGGGAACGTTTCATACAATAGTGAAGTCTGATAATTAGAAACTTCTCATCGGTAGAGGATTGTATGGCACTTACAAAAGATGCTCATCGCGAGAAAACAACGGTCGCACTCTCGTCAGTCGGCGCTGCTATCGGCCTGACAACCATCAAACTTATTGTCGGGTTGCTCACTGGCAGCCTGGGTATACTGGCAGAGGCTGCGCACTCCAGCTTAGACCTGGTAGCTGCACTGATGACATTTTATGCCGTGCGCGTCGCCGACAAACCGGCTGACGCCACTCATCAATATGGACATGAAAAAGTAGAAAATCTCTCCGCCCTTTTTGAAGCTGGACTCTTGATGTTGACAGCGACATGGGTAATCTACGAGGCCGTGCGTCGTCTCCTCTACCACGAAAGTCATCTCGATATCAGTATATGGGCCTTTCTGGTGATGTCTATCTCCATTGTGGTAGATTTTACCCGTTCGCGTATCCTTTTACGTGTCGCTCGACGGTTGGGTAGCCAGGCATTAGAAGCGGACGCACTGCACTTCAGCACTGATATTTGGAGTTCATCAATTGTCATTGTTGGCTTGCTGGTGGTTTATCTGGCAAACACGTTTCACTTGCCAACATGGCTCGACAATGCGGATGCCGTTGCCGCATTAGGCGTCTCCTTCATCGTTATGTGGGTCAGTTTCCAGTTAGCTCGCAATACCATTGATGTTCTGCTCGACCGCGCTCCCGGAGAACAGGTGACTCGTTTACAAAGTTACATTGACCAGGTTGAGGGCGTCACAGAAGTACGCCGCATCCGTATGCGCCGCGCAGGCAACAAACTCTTCGCCGATGTGATCATTGCCGCTCCACGCACCTATACATTTGAACAAATCCACGCACTGAGCGAGCGCGTCGAGGTGGCAGCACGAGATGGCGCATGCAGCATATCGCCACAAAATGAAGTGGATGTAGTTGTCCATGTGGAACCCACTGCCTCTCCTACTGAAACAGTTATTGACCAGATTCACTATCTCGCAGAGTTGCAGGGCGTTCACGCTCATGATATTCATGTACGCGAGGTCAATGGACGCCTCGAAGCCGATTTCGATATTGAGCTACACGGCGATATGCAATTGAGTGATGCACACGCTGCTGCTACCCGCCTGGAACAAGCTATCCTCCAGAACAACTCTCATGTCTCTCTCGTCACCACACACCTCGAAGCACCCAGCGAAAATGTTGTCAGTCGCCAGGACGTTACCCAACAGTATCCCGCCATGACATCTACTATCCGCCATATCGCCGATACCATTATCGGTTCAGATAGCGCCCACGATGTCCATCTCTATCGTTCACGTTTACCCGTACCTGCCAACATTGAGCATAAAGAGAATGAAAAACTCGACCTCGTCCTCCATACAATCTTCGATGCCCAGGCACCCTTGAGCCAGGTTCATATCACGGCAGAAGAGATTAAACGTGCGCTACGCCAGGCATACCCCTGCCTCGATTCGGTTGTTATTCATACGGAGCCACCGGAGCAGTAAAAATAAATCCAGCGGAACATTTGACAGCACTTCTCCGTCTACTATAGTAGGGATAACAGCTATCACTGGTACTAATGGGGATATTTCTATCCATAAGTACAACATTTGAACAACAGCAACGATATCATAGATGATGGGATATTTTTGCCCGGTGCTATAGGTGCAGCCAACAATATTTTTAAGGTAGTATTCGAGAGGATGATAATGGGCGTGGTCATTGAAAGTAGCCAGTTGCTTGGGCAATCGCTCGGAACATGCGCGATACAGCGTTTGATTGGGCGCGGTGGCATGGGGGCCGTCTACCTCGCACAACAGATACGCCCTCGACGTGAGGTAGCCGTCAAAGTATTTATGCCAGCATTATTGCTGGATGGCGGCCAGCGAGCCGAGTTTCTGGCCCGTTTCCGGCGCGAAGCAGATGCTATCGCGGCCCTCGATCATATCAATATCGTGCCGTTATATGAATATGGCGAACAGAACGAACTCGCCTATCTTGTCATGCCCTACGTCACCGGCGGAACGTTGCGCGAACGATTAGAAAAACGCGGTATTTTGCCTCTCAACGACGTCATATCCATCATTGAACAAGCGGCGGCGGCCCTTGATTATGCTCATGAGCAGGGCATCATCCATCGCGACCTCAAACCCGGCAATATTCTTTTCCATGCCGACGGCAGAGTCCTGCTTGCCGACTTTGGACTTGCCAAAATAGTCAATGAAGCCGCCGAATCTGCTCAGGAAATGCCTTCTGGCATTACCAGCGCCGGTACTATCATCGGCACGCCAGAATATTTCTCACCTGAACAATCAACAGGCAATCTCGTGGACCGGCGCACAGATATCTATTCGCTTGGTATCGTCCTCTACCAGATGCTCAGTGGTCATGTTCCATTTACAGGAGCTACACCCGTCGCTATCGCCGTAAAGCATACCACCGAGGAACCGCCGTCACTTATGCAATATAATTCCGCCATACCACGCGGTGTTGAGGCGGTTATTATGAAAGCCATCGCAAAAAAACCAGAACAGAGGTATAACAGCGCAGGAGAACTCGCACGTGCTTTGCGGGCTGCCTTCCCTGACTTCCCTTCATCTCAAGCACAATTTATCCAATCACCGAATAGAGATGATCGCCTCACACCCATAATACTATCAAGCAACGATACTGTTGCCGAAATACCGCTCGTCGCCACAAATGAGGCTCAAACAATACAAACGCCACTCACACGTCAGGCATATCAGACCCCTGAGCCGCAAAAGATATCGCAGTCAACTGTAAGATGGCAATCACAACCCGATATGATGCCCATCTCTCCACAGCCACGTCTCAAAAAACGCGATGCCTCTCAATCAAAATGGCTATCGCTCATGATAGGGATGCTGGTACTGCTACTACTGATTGGAGGTTCGCTCAGCTATCTCCATTTCTCAGTTGGTGGAGGTTCCGCCAGTACGCAAGGTACCACAAGCGAAACAAGACCTTCGGCAACTGCCACAGCAACTGCCGGGGTAAACTTGCACCCATTCATACCAGTTGGGACACTGCTCTACAGTACAACACGTCCCAATTGCGATCTTGCACAAAGCAATCTTTGGAGTAAAACAACAAACGCACAATTCACGTGCAGCCAGTCGGCTACCGAACTAAAGAACACGACATCAAATTATCTGGCTGGCATGTTTCTTACTAAACTACCAGGTGGCTCGCCTATCCCTGATGATTATGTCCTGCAAGTGCAAATCAGTCAAAGCGCAACTTCAGTTAGTCCTTACGGCGTTTTCTTCCGCAACCAACCAGGGAGCCAGCAAGGTACCTATTCGTTCATGCTTGACCCGTCAGGATACTGGAAGGCCTATATATATGACAATGTGACAGGGGCCGAAAGCACTTTGTACGGGCATAAAGCAACCGTTCAACTCAATGGGTTCACAACTATTGACATCGTGGTACAGGGCAATACCTTTATGTTCTATCTCAACGGCGTTTATCAGGGCATGGCAACGAGTCCACACTATCCCACTGGCTCACTCGGTTTCGCAGTAGATACAGGGGCCGATGTGTATATTCGGAATCTGGCAATTTATCATTTACCGGCGAGCTGACGGCGCATACAAAAAAGCATGGTCTACAGTCAAGTTTGTAGACCATGCTTTTTTGTATGCGCCGTCAGCTCGCCATTTTCTTCTTCGCGATGACAACGCCAAAGGGCTGTTCAAACTCCGCCTCCGCAATGATACCAACGGCGTTGCGTTTGAACTCGATACTATACCCTGTCAGACCTTTGAAACGAAATTCCGTCCCCTTATATGGCACAAGCTCGTACACCGGTTGCTGCGGCACAGTCACGGATAACGTATGTTCGTTTTTCAAGGCGACAACGATAGTGATACCCATAACTTCGTACTCACCAGTAAACTGTTCGAGGAAACTCTTCTCCTGCATTTCCTTGTGTGGCACACGCTTAAAAACAATATCCTGCACTTCCGGCTCCAACGGTGCCCTCAGGCTTTCGATATCGCCCTTCACGTCGGTCGTAAAGGCCAGCTTCATGACAGTATCAAAGCGTTCGGCATTGCACTCAAAGATGTCATAATGATAATGCTTGAGCGGGAAAACCAGCGCATGAAATGTTGCTTGTAACTCATCATTCACCAGGTCAATTGACATGGTGCCATATCCTGGATGCTCATACTCACCCACGTAGTCTGACAGTGCATGTGATGGATGCGTATCGGGTACACGATTAGAAGCCGTTTTCTCTTTGCCCTTTTCAGCCGCCGCTTCGATCTCGTTATAAAAAACAGTGAAGCGATCATGCCATGACACATCTTCCATGCCTGACAAACGGTCAATTGCATTCCATGTCACAATACTCGGTACTGGATTGCCGTTTAAGTTTGACAGTACCACAATACCGATTTTCTCTTCCGGCAACAGCGTGGTAAGCGCACTAAAGCCATCTATATTCCCTCCATGTTGCAGCCGCATATGCCCTCGATATGGACCAACATCCCAACCCAGTGCATAGGCTGACATGGGCAATTCGGCAAATTTGAACGCTGCGGGTATCACCATTTGCGGTGCATGCAATCCTGCAATCTGCCCATCAGAAATAATACGTTTATCGCCAAATTTGCCGTTATTCAGGTGGAGCAACATCCAGTTACTCATCTCAGCAACGCTGGATACAATCGCTCCGGCAGGAGCAACCGCCCATTTATCCTCATAAAACGGGATACGCTGCGTCTCATCCTTCTTCTTGCCATAAGGCAAAGAGAAATCCGGCCTCTGTTGCGACTCAATAACGGAGAAGTTACTGTTCTTCATAGCAAGCCGGTCAAAAAGCTGGTGTTGCACAAAATCTTCCCAGCTTTGTCCCGCGATTTCACCTACAAGATAGCCAGCAGCCATATACATCAGATTTTGATACTGCCACGTCGTGCGAATATCCTTGCTCGGCTCCAGATACTGCAACCGGTCGAACAGTTCCTGCCGTGTGCAGTCGTTGTTGTACCACATCATATCGTGGCGCGGCAGACCGGAGCGATGCGTCACAAGGTCACGTGGCGTCAATCGCTCGGTAGCTACTGCATCATACAATTTAAATGTGGGGAGATAGTGTCGAACGGGAGTATCCCAGTCAAGTTTGCCTGCGTCCACCAACAAAGCCATCGCGGCTGTCGTGAACGCCTTCGTACAGGAGCCAATTGGCATCAGCGTCTGCGGTGTCATCTCTAAGTTCTGCTCAATATCGCGCAAGCCAATGCCCTCAGAGAAAATAACTTCATTATCCTTGACTATCGCAAGTGCCACTCCTGGCACTTTCCATTTCTGGATGATATCCTGCACAAAATCGTGAAAACCATCCAACTGAGTACGCGCTTCGGGAGCCTCGGATGTTTGCATATATGATATCTCCTTCGATATTTCTATGTGGTCTAATGTGGATTCACATTCATATGGCACAACTATATTACGTGGGAAAAACTGACTTGTTGCATGTCATGAAGTAGTATTCCTACAGGAAGAAAGTTGAGGCACTTCGGAAGACTATTCTCTTAAAGTGACAGAGAACGTCCATGCCCAAACTGCTTGCGGCGAAGCCGCAAGCAGTTTGGGCATGGACGTTCTCTGTCAGCAAGCTTACGAAACAGCCTGATTCGTATACGCCTGTGCAAGATTCTGCACAGGTGGGATTATTTTTTGCGCTACCAGGAACTGCGTCATGGATTGCCACGTCGCGCTATCATTGTAGCCAAGCTGACCATTGCCCTGCCAGATTGGAATCGTGGCTTGTAGCACAGTCGTTGCAGTAGCTACGTTCATCCCCGGCACATAGCTCTTGCTAATTTGTACCGCCTCAGTTGGATTGGCAATCACTTCTCGCAGACCCTTTAATGTCGCCTGCACGAAACTCCGTACCATCTTTGACTGACTTTGCAGCGTATTAGCCATAGTAATAAGGCCATTGGAAACAAGCGGCTGGTAATCGGAGACGTTGAAGGTACGCACAGGAAAACCAGCTTTCTCCAATTGCAACGGCTCATTATTTGAATAGCCCACAACGGCATCAACCTGATGGTTCATCAGCGCAGCAACCTGTGTGAAACCAATAGGCTTGACATGCACATCGGAGAGCGACAGGTGTGCGTTGTAGAGCAGCGCCAGTAAACCAATATACGTTGCCCCATAAGGTCCCGGCGAGCCAATTGTACGACCTTTGAGATCAGCCAGTGTGTGAATCGGCGAATTGGCAGGCACAATTATGCTGACCGGGTACTTCTGATAAATAGTACTCACATCAACCACATTCAGATTTTTGCTGCGTGCCACTAGCTCTTCATCACCTGTGGCAAACACAAACGTATCATGACCCGCCGCCAACGAACCAATGAGATCGGTCACAATTCCATGATGAAGGGTCACATTGAGGCCAGCAGCTTTATAATAACCCTTGCTCTGCGCCACGTAAAACGGCGCGAACTGGATATCGGGAATGTAACCTAGCCCGATAGAGACGTTTTGCAGCGTCCCACTGGATGATACTGTTGACCCACTACTGGTAGTGGTACTGCCGCAGGCAGCAAGTATCATGACCAGCAGGATCATGATGGACAAAAAAGGCAATAGAAAAGTGAAACGATGACGATTCGACATCATTTTGCTCCATTCGTATGTTGTATTGTACACCTGAAACTAGTAAATGGCTTGAGCAAGCTTCATCAACAATCCGCTAAAAGCGTAGTAGAGTGCAGCCAGCACAGCCAGCACCACTAACGTTGCAAACAAAAACGCGGTATCATATTGCTCTCGTGCCAGCAACACTAGGGAACCAAGCCCTGAGTCACCTGACACCACGAATTCCCCGACCACCGCACCCGTAATTGACAGGGTTAAGCTGGTACGCACACCCGCGAGAATAGCGGGCAATGCCAGGGGAAACTCGATTGCGGAGAGTAACGACCAACCCGCAGCGCCCTCGACGCGGGCGGCATCGGTCAAATGCGTGTCAATTGTTTGCATTCCCAGTATCGTGGTTATGATCAATGGAAACAGCACTATCAACATGCACAATACCACGATAGGAATAGATGGCGCGGTACTGTAGCCAAACCAGAGGACCAGCAACGGTGCAACGACCACGGCTGGAATAGCCTGTCCGGCGGCAATATATGGTTGCAGAGCAGCAGCCAACAAGCGCGATTTCGCAATGCCATATCCCAGCGGCAGCGCAATCACGAGTGCCAGTAAGAAGCCCAGCAAACTTTCCTGAACAGTAACCCACGCATTGCTCAGGAACAATCCATTGCTCAGACCATTGGACAGACTGGTTACAACATCAGCAGGAGCAGGTAGGAACAAGGTAGAAACATGAGCAACGTTTGCACTCACGTACCAACCTACCAGTAAAACCACTGCTAGCACAATTGGTGGTGCTAGCGTCACAGTTCTCTGCATCGCAAGCAGAGAAGCTGTGGATGCACGTACACGTTTCTTTTTCGATGACGACACCAGAGTATCGCCACGTATGTCGCGCACATGCTGACGTACCTCGACCGATACGTCTTCTTGTGAAGAGGTCATGACGCTCATTTACATCCCTCAGTCATAGCTATACTGGCTGACAATTCTCCAAAACGGGAAAATGCAGTCAATTCAACTGACTCCGGGAGGCTTGTGAGGGAGACATAAGAAGAGCATTACACGTAGCCTACATACTATAGACTACTAACCCTGTTGCGTCAGTGCAACAAGGTATTCTGGCATGCCTAACCTTCTCCCATCCGGACTATACCGTCGGCCCCGGAATCGCACCGGGTCTGTCACACAATCTGCGTATAAACTACACCCCATTGTGGACTCGCGGGCTAAACAAGCGTTTCATTTCCGTTGAACGCTCGTCACACCGCCGGTCGGGAATTGCACCCTGCCCCGAAGGTCTCTAAGATTAGTATGTCACAGATTCCCAGGAAAATGCAAGAGGAACTTTTGCGAGAAGAGACAGGAATGGGGAAATTTCGCGACGCTAATTTCCCCATTCCTGTCTCTTCTCGCAAAATCAGTGATTCAACACCGGAAGCACTTCATGCACAAGCGTATCCAGCGTCGTCAGGTCAGGGAACCCTCCGCTGCTGAGCATGAAGTAGTTCACTCCGAGGTCAAGAAATGGCTGCATCTGTTCAAGAATCTGTGCTGGTGTACCAACAAAAGCTTTCCCAGCACTGAGATTCATCTCTTTATTGAGCTGCTCTACTTCGGCCTCCGTTGGTGCACAGAGGCACCCGCCAAACCAGGTGCGCCGCAGCGTTGCCGGGTCACGCTGAACTTCCGCACAAGCCCGTTCGCACTCTACCACCTGTTTACGGTAATCTTCAATAGCCGTCCAGGAGACATTCCACCAATCAGCGTATTTCGCGATTAAGCGCAACATACGCGGCTTCGACCCACCAACCATGATGGGGGGAACAGCCTCCGGCTTTGGCTCGCACCACGCCTCGTTCACGCGATAATGTTTGCCCTTTACCGTAGCTCGCTCTTCTCGCCAGAGGGCCTTGATAATCTGTAGGGTCTCCTCAAGTTCCTCAATACGTATGCTGGCTGCAGGAAAATCATAGCCGTAGGCCCGGTATTCATCTTCCTTCCACCCTGCGCCAATACCAAGTATGAAACGACCTCCACTCATAAATTGCAAGGTCGCAGCCATCTTGGCAAGCAACGCGGGATTACGAAATGATTGACTCAAAACGGCGTGTCCAAACTTCAACTGTGGTTGTAGAGCAGACAGGTACGTCAGCGCCGTCCAACCTTCCATGAGCATTGCGTCTTCATATTGAAAATGGTCAACAAACCATGCAGAATCAAAATGACCGGCTACAAGTTCCAAACCCTCTTGTAAACGAGATACATATATGCCCTGCTGGCTTTTATCGCGCACACCAGAGGGCATAGACCACCCAAATTGTATCTGAGCCATCGGTTATCCTTTGTTATCCTTTAGCGATTTTCCGCACGGTGAAATTCCTCGGCATACTCCATACCGTACTTTTTACCTGCTTCGGCAGTGCGAGTGCGCAGGAAACCTTCCAGTTCGGTGAACCTGTCCGCAAGTTGGCTGACATGCGCCTTCAAAGCTGCTATTTTTGTATCCATTTGCGCGGTAATATCAACGGCAAAGTTGGCATTGGGCGCTCCTGAAAAATAGATTTCTTTCACCTTATGCGGCGGAAAGCCCTCTTTCAACAATTCAGGAAAATCCCAGCCATTTTGTGACGCGGGATACATTGCACTCAATGTCGCCTGTCCAGCAGCTAGATGGTCAGGATGATAGCGCCCAATCTGGTACACAGGCTCCCATGTCCTATCCGGCGATTGACAGATAATTCTGTAAGGCCGGTACTTGCGCATCAAACGTACCAGTTTCCCGCGTAACTCAATGCTCGGCACCAGTAAACCATCAGGATAGTCAAGAAATACCACATCTTTCACACCAAGTATTTCGCATGCCGTTCGCTGCTCTTGCTTGCGTATATCGGATATAACTTTACGAGCCTCTGCACTCACATCCTGTGCATCATCAGCCCCACCGCCTGATGCATCTGTGCAAATAACATAGTAGACTTCCCAACCTTCTTTGACCCATGTCGCCACAGTTCCAGCTGCGGCAAACTCGGCATCGTCAGGGTGGGCAACGACTACCAGTGCGACTTTATTTTGCTCTTGTTCGCTCATACAATTCCTTTTCTTCACTACAATACTGACTGGAAAGCACTCTCCCCTTATCAAATGGAGGTACGAGGTGCCGGTAATGGGTAAGCCAGAACTATTAACTTTTAATCTTTAATCTTTTTCCGTAAGAACCAGCAAAAGTCCACCAATGAGACCTGCATTCTTATAAAATTGCGTCAACTGAAGTTGCAGCTTGGCCTGGTCCTCTTCTTTCCAGAATGCATGACCAACAAGCGTCGTAGGTACTAATGCTCCCAGCAAAATGAGGGCCGCCAACTTCGGAGCGAAACCCAATGCCAGCGCAGTTCCGCCTACAACCATTGCCACACCATTCAATGCAACTGCCTGTTCAGGTGCAGGTATTCCAGCATTGGCAACAACTGTGACTCGCCCACCCGGCTTGAGAAACGAATCAGCACCTCTCGCAATAAAGATACTCGATAACAATATATGGCCCGCTGACCGGATCATTGACATACACGTAATCCTTTCACTAAGGCAAGATTTGAGCAGATAGTATTGCTCATCTCCTATCGCGCAAATGACGGATTGCAAGTTTCATTTGCCTTGACACAACAATGCATACAAGAGAAACCAACCTCAACATCGTATCGTATCATGGTCAATAGCAATGCTTGTAAGGGCCGTATGCTTGCCAATACTTCATTTATTGCAGTGTACACCCTCAGGGCGTATAATATCAAGAACAGGAGGCATACGGATACCGATGAATACCGAATTACGCATTCTTCCGGTCACTGGTATTGGAGATATCACGCCAGGAACAGACCTGGGATATATTCTTTTTCAAGCCCTGCAGGCTCAAGGACTAACGCTGCAACAGGGGGATATCCTGGTTGTCACACAAAAGATCGTCTCCAAAACCGAGGGACGCATCGTGAATCTTGCGGAGATACAGCCCTCTGCCTTTGCTCTCTCATTCGCTGAACAATATAACAAAGATGCTCAACATGTCGAAGTCGTGTTACGTGAAAGTCGCCGTATTGTGCGCATGGATCACGGCGTGTTAATCGCAGAAACCCGACATGGCTTCATCTGTGCTAACGCTGGCGTTGACGAATCAAATGTCAATGGTACCCGCGAACTGACGCTGTTACCGGTTGACCCCGACCGTTCAGCACACGAGCTACGTCTGCGATTGCAACAACTCACAGGTGAAGGTGCAGACTTCGATATCGCTGTCATTATTTCTGATACCTGGGGCCGTCCCTGGCGTAATGGACAGGTCAATATGGCAATCGGCGTAGCTGGCATGGAATCCATCACCGATTATCGCGGGCAACGCGACCCTTACGGCTACGAATTGCAAGTTTCCGCCATCGCAGTGGCAGACGAACTGGCATCAGCGGCAGAGCTAGTCATGGGCAAAATTGACCACATCCCGGTGGCGCTCATTCGCGGCTACTCGTATACACCGGCCAGCGGCAACGCGCAAACACTCGTGCGCGACGCCGCTACCGATATGTTTCGCTAGTTTCACTGTTAAACAAAGGTAACAAGATACCGTGACCATACATTCTGAATCTCGCCAAAGCACGACACCCGCCCGCTCAACAGACCTGGCGACGTTGTTGCGTAGCAGGCGCAGCGTGCGCGTCTATCAAGACCGTCCCGTCCCACGGCAAGACATCGAGCAAATATTGGAAGCGGCCCGTTGGGCACCTTCGCCGCACGGCAGACAGCCGTGGCGTTTTGTCGTCCTCACCCGCCAGGAACTCAAAACGCGACTCGCCGATTACATGGGCGAAACATGGCGACAAAACCTGGAGATGGATGGTCAGGATACCTCAATTGTCAACATCCGCCTGGAGAAATCGCGCCAGCGCATTCTTCACGCACCCGCCATTATTATTCCTTGCCTGTATCTCGAAGACCTTGATCGCTATCCCGATGCGCAACGACAGGCCGATGAAACAACGATGGCGATTCAAAGTCTCGGTGCCGTCATCCAAAACATGCTCTTAATGGCTTATGATCTCGGTCTGGATGCCGGTTGGATGTGCGCCCCGCTCTTTTGCCCAGAGGTCGTCTGCGCGGCGCTTGATCTCGACACACAACTCATTCCACACGCACTGATTACCGTGGGATATGCGGCGTCAGACCCGAAGCGGCGTGAACGCCTCCCTTTAAGTACGCTTGTAGTTCGTTTTGATTAGAGGAATATATGATTGTAGTTCTGGCCGGCGGCGTAGGCGCGGCACGTTTTTTACAGGGACTCGTTCAGGTCGTCCCACAGCAACAAATCACTGTTATTGGCAATACTGGAGATGATCGCACCTTTTACGGTCTGCATGTCTCACCCGATTTAGATATCGTCACCTACACACTTGCCGGTGTGGTGGATGAAGCGCAAGGGTGGGGTATCCGTAACGATACCTACCAGACCATGCAGCAATTGACATTCTATGGCAACGAAGACTGGTTTATGCTCGGCGACCGCGATATCGCTACACATATTCACCGCACCAATCTTCTGCGCCAGGGCAAAACTCTCAGCGAAGTTACCGACGATATACGTCAACACTTCGGCTTGCACATTCGCCTACTGCCCATGACCGACAACCCCGTCACAACACATATCCGCACACCTGCTGGCTTAATCCACTTCGAGGAATATATGGTCAAACGTCGCAGCGAAGACGCAGTACAGGATGTTGTCTTCGTCGGTTCCGAATCCGCGAAACCCGCTCCCGGCGTGCTTGATGCCCTTAAAGAAGCCGAGGCCATTCTGATTGCACCAAGCAATCCCATCGTCAGTATTGGCAGCATTCTCTCAGTTCCGGGTATTCATGACGTACTTCATGAAGCGAGCGGCATGGTTGTTGCCGTCAGCCCTATCATCGGCGGCGCACCCATCAAAGGCCCGGCAGACAAGCTCATGCGTGGTCTCGGCATGGATGTTTCAGCAGTAGGCGTCGCCCGTTGCTATCGCGACTTCCTGGATGTGATGGTCATAGATACTCAGGACGCCCACCTTGCAAGCGATATCGAAGACCTGGGCATTCCAACAATGGTAACAAACACCATTATGAGCGATATGGCAGCCAAAAAGGCTCTGGCAGAAAACATGTTGCAAGCAGCAGGGCTGAGCTATTAAACCATCCATCTATGCCGAAACACGGACAATAACCAAATAGGGGCTTGGGAACACTTCTCGTGTCGGATCGCCGCGACTAGCCGCCAGAATATTCTCGACCAGCAGGTCACGCCACTGGCTATTGTCGAAGCTGATAGTCGTGAGTGGTGGGATACTGAACTGGGCAAGCGGGATATCGTCACAACCGATCACGAGAACCGACTCCGGGACCTGGACACCCACGTCGGAGAACGCTGCCAGGACAGCAAAGGCCACCTCGTCGTTATAGCAGCACACGCCAAACGGCGGCGACTGCTGTGCGAGCAGGTGCGTGATGGCCTCTCGCGCACCTTCACGAGAGGAGGGTATTACTTGCACAAATGGGGGATCCAACGCATATTCTGCACACCTCTGACGCACTCCATCCAGCCGTGCCTGTGCCAGCCACTGCACATCTTGCCGTTCGGGGGCGGCAAACACGATGCGACTTTGCCCACGCTCAAAGAGATAGCTAACCTGCGCTCTGCCTATGGTCTGCCGCGAGGTCTCGTTGCTCATCGAGAGAATGGGAACGTTGAATTGTTGCAAGAATGCTTCGATCGCCAAATCGGTCTCATCAGTGTATGAGACAATCACGGCTGGCGTCAGATTGGCAGATGGATGGATGTGACCCATGGTCGTGTGCAGACCAACGTACCAGATCAGGCTGAAACCATGTGCCGCCAGTTCCCCCTCAAGCTCTTTCAGGCTCCGTGCAATTGCCGGATCAACCAACTCGAACGGGAGGACGACCAGCACGATACGGCTATATCCCGCACGCAGAATACGCGCCGCGGTAAAAGGACGATAGCCAAGCTCTTTGGCTACCATAAGTACCCGCTCACGTGTCCCTGGCGGGATGCTCTGCCGAGGATCATTGTTGAGTACGTAGCTGACGGTCGCCCGCGAAACGCCACTCACTCGCGCAACATCGGTACTCGTCACTCGTCGCTTGTCGCTTTCCATCGCTGTCTTCTCCTTGACAATATCCTGTCATCTCTACTATACTATACTTACACGTGTAAGTGAAAGACGAGGAAGATATCTGTATCCTACCTCGTTATCGTCAGGTGACGTTCGCATGCCTTCTACTGCATCCCTCTCTGGTTGCCTACCAGTCTCTGACTGGACTGGGAAGCGTGTTGTACTCAAGCCTCTATCCAGAAAAGAATAAGGATTCATGTCTCGCAACTCTTTCTTACATATTCGTCTATCATATAAATGGATAGTCACCATTGCAATCACTCTTGGTATGTTCATGAGCCTGATGGATTCGACCATCGTCATCGTCGCTATTCCGCAGATGCAAAGAACCTTTGGAGCCACTATTCACGATGTCCAGTGGGTCGTGACAGTCTACATGCTCACCCAGGCTGCCGTGATCCCGGCAACACCCTTTCTGGTATCAAAATTCGGGGGGAAACGGACCTATGTCTGGACGCTCAGCGCGTTTCTCCTCGGCTCTCTCCTGTGCGGGTTCGCCTGGAATCTGCCCACGCTCATCCTCTTCCGCCTGATCCAGGGCATTGGAGGCGGCATCCTTCTGCCAATGGTGATGACCTTGCTCTATCAGACATTTCCAGCCGAGGAGCGTGGAACGGCTACCAGCGTGATGGGTGTTCCGTTGATGCTCGCACCTATGGTCGGACCGGTACTGGGCGGTTACCTGGTAACCTCATTCGGGTGGCAATGGGCTTTCTTTATCAATGTACCTGTGGGCATCGTGGCTGTCATTGTCGCACAGAAGGTTCTGCGACCAACGCCACCAGCGCAACACGCCCACTTCGATGGTGCTGGTTTTCTCACTGCCGCCGCTGGAAGCGCACTACTGTTGTATGGCGTCTCAACTGTGACGAGTGGGAACGACACAATCAGCAATGTCTTGTTTCTCTTCGGTGGGATTGCGCTCCTGCTTGCCTTCGTAGCAATCGAACTGTTCCAGACGTCGCGTGGACAAGAGCCATTATTAGATTTGCAGCGATTCGGAGACCGGACCTTCACATTTGGCGTGCTTACTCAGGTCTTTTTTATGTTTCTCAGGTTTGGCATCATATTCTTGATCCCAATCTACCTGCAAACGCTCCATCAGGAGACCGCTCTGCAAGCAGGAATGATTCAGGCCGCGCAAGCGCTGGCCGTGATGGCTATTCTGCCCATAGGAGGAAGGCTTGCCGATAGAATCGGGCCGCGACCAATTGCGATTGTTGGCTTGATAGTATTTGCAGGTACCACCGCACTGCTGATGACGCTTGCTCTGACCACTGCGATCTGGATGATCGTAGGAATGTTGATCCTGCTCGGAAGCGCCTCTGCGCTCGCACAACAGATACCTGTTGCCGCGATGTCACGTATCAAGAAAGAGGAGAGCAAAGAGGTCACCAATGGCTCAACCCTGTTATCAGTGTTACAGGCTACCGCCGCACCCATGGGCGTGGCAGTTTTTTCGAGCATTGTGCAGGTACGCAGCCAGCACTATACCGTCAGCCTGGCTGCGCAGGGCATGAAAGGCGAACTGCTCCAGCTACAAAGCACCTTGCTAGCAATGCACGAAAGTTTTCTCATCGCTGCTCTCCTGGCACTTGTGGCGTCGGTGACGATGTATCTTGTGCCGAAGTGGAATAAGAGCGTAAGAAAGCAAGCTGAGCAAGTTTCTCAGATAGAAACGAGTTTTTCGTAGACTGCCTTTTCTTTGTTGCAAAAAGAGAGATTTTCACCACTCGCTTACTATAATCTCATTGCGCATCGCATGCGCGGCAGATACGCAACCACATGGTGTATAATGAATGGAAGTTCTATGGCTTTATGCAATGCTTAAGTACAAGTGTTTGCATTTTGAGAAAGAACTACCTATGTTTTGAAAGGCATGCCAATAGTGGATTTTGTACAGCGTCCCGTTGCCCTGATTACCGGTGGTTCGCGTGGTATAGGAGCGGCTACCGCTCTGGCTCTCGCGGCACGCAACTACGATGTAGCCATCACCTTTCATAATAAGGCAGCACGCGCAAACGAAGTCGTGCAAGCAATAACATCATATGGAGTTCGCGGACTGGCTATTCAATGCGATATCACAAAGCAAGACGATATAGACAGGCTCTTCTCTACAATGAAAGAGTGGACAAACCATATTGACCTGTTGGTACTCAATGCTTCAGGGGGTCTGGAACGCAACTTGCTAGCCGCCGATCCAGATTATCCCATGCACATCAATCGTGATGCCCAACTGGCTACACTGAATAGCACTTTACCAACTATGCCGACAGGCTCTACCATCATTTTTGTCACCAGTCACTGGGCGCACATGTACGGTAAAGTACAGGACTTACCCGCCTATTCGACCATCGCCGAGTCAAAATATGCAGGTGAACAGGCGCTCCGTCTCCAACAACAAGAACTGGAAGAGCGCGGCATACGCCTGATTATTGTCACAGGCGATCTTATCGAAGGGACTATTACACCCAAATTGTTGGAAAGGGCTGCCCCAGGCATGACAAAAGACCGGCAGCAGACCGTCGGTCACCTACCCACAGCGACTGAAATGGGAGAAGCCATCGCTGTTGCGGCAACAGATCTAACCTTACCCTCAGGCTCTACTGTTGTTATCGGTGGAGCATTAGAGTCACTCCCCCTTCTTGTTCCAGAACAATCTTCACAGTTATTTTAGAGGTTATGACTATATGAGATATCACGCGCTTGTTCCGGTCAAATCACTTGATGAAGTCAAAAGCCGCCTGGCGACTCACCTGACGTTACAGCAGAGGCGCACGCTCGTTCTGGATATGCTGCATCATGTTCTACAAGCTTTGCATCAGAGCGAACTGCTCGATCAAATATCGGTTGTCAGCCCCGACGAGCGTGTCCTGCAACAGACACAGCTATGGGGAGTACAGGCTCTCGTTGAGGAACGACCAGGGCATAATGAAGCTCTTTACGCTGCCGCGCTAAGGGAACAACGAACAGACATTACCGGTCTCTTAACTATCTCCGCCGACCTGCCACTCTTGCATCCCAACGATATTCGCGCTCTTATTGGTCAACCTGAACATTATGCGGTGGTACTAGCTTCGTCGCGTGATAGGACAGGCACCAATGCGATTCTTATGCGACCACCTCTGGTACTGCCCTACCTGTTCGGTCCTAATAGCCTACAACGATATCAGCAGATGGCACGGAATATGGAAGTAAGCAGTATTGTTTACAGCAATATGGGCCTGGCGCTCGATGTTGACACTGTTGATGATCTCGATGATGTCAACGAGCTACAGATACTGAGTGGCGGGCAGAGTCAAAGCTGGCAGCTTGCCTCATGTGGCTCACCTATTTAAAAACAAAAAAATGGTAAAGGAATATTGTATGTCAGCAACGTTGTCGGATAAAGCACGGGCGTTTCTCAATGAGCAACGTTACGCAGTACTGGCGACTATTCATAAAGATGGTAGTACGCAACAAACAGTGATGTGGTATTTGCTGGAAGGTGACGCCATTATCATGAACACGAAAAAGGGGCGCATCAAAGACCGCAATATACGGCGCGATTCACGTATTTCTATTTGCATTCAGGAAGGCTACAACTATGTCACCATTAGCGGCATCGCCGAATTGGACGACGACCCCGAAATCGGCCAGCGGGATATCTATCGTTTAGCCGTCCGTTACAATGGCGAAGCGACCGCCCAACGACAGATGGCAGGAGAATTTTCCAAAGAGCAACGAGAAACCATCCGCTTACCTATCACACATGTCATTGAAGATTTGGAGTAGTATCTCTGGTGAAGTGCGCGTTATCTACAAAATTACGCCTGACCGCGTGATTGTTGGATAACATATTGCAGTTTCACCAACAAGAACAGCAAGGCGAGAATTTTTGCCTTGCTGTTCTTGTTGGTGAAACTATATAATTGACAAAAGCCCTCACATTGCGTATCATTGTTCATATGACAGAACAAATCGTTCATTTTAGCGAAAATTCAGACATGGAAACTATTACAAACTCTGCTCAGCTTACGCCTGCACCAATGGTTGAACGCGCCTTCAAATTGCTTGACCTGTTGAGCGAAGCAGAAGAGGGCATGACCCTCTCTGATATGGCTCGTGCGCTTGGTATGAGCAAAGGCAGCTTGCACGGCTTGCTCAAAACGTTGGAGAAAAGCAGCGCAATTGAGCAAACCGAGGATAAAGGCTACATTCTTGGGCCGCATATCTATGAGTTAGCGCAAGCGTATGTCCAACGAGCCGGTTTACGCCGTTTTGCTTTGCCCGCAATGCAGCGCCTGGCAACACAGGTCGGCAAGACAATTTTGCTGGGGCGAGTGGAACACAATGGCGTGCGCATTATCGAGCGCGTTGAAGCCGGTAGCGAACATGCCGCTTTACAAATTTCAGCGCAGCCAGGTACTCGCGTACACTTGTTGGCTGGTGCGACAGGTAGATTAGTACTGGCGAGCTGGCCGGAAGACCAGCGTAGGGCATTTCTCCATGCGCGACCATTGCCACGTTTCACAGAGCATTCTATAACAGAGCCAGAACAGTTTTTAGCAGCAGTTGAGGAAGCGGCGCGTACAGGCATTGGCACCGACCACGAAGAATATCTCGTCGGCGTGCATGCCGTGGCTGCGCCCATTACCGGCCCGTACAACACGCTGGTAGCGTTGCTCTGGACAATTGGGTTTGCTGCGCATTTTGACGACGACGCTATCAACCGGGCCGGAATATTGCTTCATGCTGAAGCAAAAAGCATTTCTCAAGCGTTGGGCAGCAGGTAGTAAATTCGCAAGGTACTTCGCGGAGATAAGATAGGAGAATTGAATGCGCGAGCTTATCACCTTACACGTCAATGGCGAACGCCACGAGCTGGCGGTGCAACCGCACCATTCGCTACTTGAAGTGCTGCGTGAAGATATGGGGTTGATCGGCACCAAGCATGGCTGTGAACTGGGTGAATGCGGAGCCTGTACTGTTCTGCTCGATGGTCTTCCCGTTCTCTCCTGTCTCACACTGCCCATCGAAGTACAGGATTGTGAGATTACCACCATTGAAGGCATCGAACAGAACGGCATACTTCATCCCCTGCAAGAAACCTTCGCCGAGTTAGGCGCGGCCCAGTGCGGCTATTGCACTCCCGGCATCCTACTCTCCGGCATCTCCTTACTCAGAGACAATCCGCACCCAACTCACGAGGAAATGAAAGAGGCGCTGGCTGGCAATCTCTGTCGCTGTACCGGCTATACCAAAATCTATGAAGCAATTGATGCCGCCGCTCAACGCAGTGCAAAGGAGGGTGTTCGATGAGCCAGAAACGCAGCAATGGAACGGGCAATAAACGTCCTTACACAATCATAGGTACGCCACGTCCAAAGGTGGATGCCTATGGCAAGGTGACTGGTCGCGCCCTCTACGCCGACGATATCATGCTACCGCGCATGCTTTATGGGCGATTATTGCGCTCTCCTCACCCTCACGCACGCATTCTATCCATTGATACGCGCCTCGCCTTTGAACTCCCCGGTGTGCTTGCCATTATCACTGGTGAAGACCTTCCACAAAAGTTCGGTATCCTGCCTTCCAGCCAGGACGAGTACGCTCTTGCCATTGACAAAGTTCGCTACGTCGGAGACCCCATCGCTGCCGTTGCCGCTACAGACCCCGATACGCTTGACGAAGCCATTCGACTTATCGCTGTCGAATACGAAGTGCTGCCAGCCCTTATGAGCATTGATGAGGCTTTGGCGCACCCTGAGACAAAAATCAACGGTGAGGCACGCATCGGCAATATCCACAAAGCCATCTCCTATGAATTTGGCAACATGGATGCAGGCTTTGCCGCAGCAGACTACATTCGTGAGGATTGGTTTTATTATGAAGGCAACAATCATGCGCCTATGGAGGAACATGCCTGCGTTGCACAATGGGAACCGAATCCCAGTGATTCTGTTGGCGGCAAACTGACGCTCTGGTCTTCAACGCAGACTCCGCACTATGTCCACCGCGAACTGAGCAAGGTTTTGAAACTACCACAATCACATGTTCGCGTCATTGCACTCAACGTCGGCGGCGGTTTTGGTGGCAAAAGCGACCCCTTTTCGCACGAGATTTGCGCCAGCGAACTCTCACGCCGCACCGGGCGTCCCGTTAAAATCACCTGTACCCGCGAAGAAGTGTTCTTGATTCATCGCGGACGCCACCCCGTAAAAATGTGGATCAAAACAGGCGTCAAGCAGGATGGCACGCTAACCGCTATGCACTTCCGTTCGTATCTCGATGGCGGCGCGTATGGCTCCTATGGTATTGCCTCGACATATTATACCGGCGCATTACAGACAGTCACCTACCAACTGCCATGCTACAAATTTGAGGGCATGCGTCTCTTCACCAACAAGCCTCCATGTGGTCCCAAACGTGGGCATGGTACCACGCAACCACGCTACGCGGTCGAGGTGCATCTCGATAAAATCGCGCATGACCTCCGTATTGATCCGGCAGAACTGCGCCAACGCAACCTTATTCAGCCCTATACCTACACGGTCAATGGTCTGCGCATCACCAGTTGCGCTCTGGATGAATGCATTGTTAAGGTTATTGAACGTTCTAAATGGCACGAATTTCATACCGCGCAAGAACCTGTAATAAACGATAAACCCCACGATGCTCACATGAAGCGAGGTTTAGGTTTAGCCGCCTCATCCTATATCTGTGGCGCTGGTAAGCCTATCTATTGGAACGATTTACCGCATTCAGCCGTCAATATTCGCCTTGATCGTGGTGGCGGCGTCACTATCTATAGCGGCGCAACCGATATTGGGCAAGGCTCAACTTCGATCCTGGCCTATGTTGTCGCAGAAGTGTTGGGCATCGAACCTGAACATATCCATGTCGAGACTTCTGATACGACGCTCACCCCCGTTGACCTCGGCTCCTATTCCAGTCGTGTCACCTTTATGGCTGGTAACGCGGCTATTGCTGCCGCTCTCAAGCTAAAAGATCAGCTTTTCGCGGCTGTGGCCGAATATTTGCATGTTCCCAGCGAGCAATTGGTGGCCGCTGGAGGTATCATTTTTGACGAAGCAGACCCTGGTCATAGCATCTCATTCACAAAAGCTATACAAACTGCCGAAGCACGCTTCGGGGCACTCATCTCATCTGGTTCCTACACACCGCCTGAAGGCATTCATGGCGACTACAAAGGGGCTGGCGTCGGTCCATCCCCCGCCTACTCCTACTCCACCTGCGTTGCACAGGTAGAGGTTGATACTGAAACGGGCGAGATTGTCGTAGAAAAACTCTGGCTTGCCCACGATATAGGACAATCCATCAACCCCTTACTCGTCGCGGGACAGGTCGAAGGCGGCGCGTACATGGGCTATGGTGAAGCCGTAATGGAGCAGCAAATATTCCGCAAGGGTCGGCACAAAATACCCTCTCTGCTCGATTATAAACTTCCTTCCACAGTGGACACGCCAGACATCGAAACCATCCTGGTCGAGGTTCCCGACCTTGAAGGCCCATTTGGCGGTAAAGAAGCCGGGCAGGGGCCACTCAATCCGGTTATTCCAGCGATAGCCAACGCCATTTTTGACGCCGTCGGTGTGCGCATTGACGAGGTACCCATCACAGCCGATAAAGTTCTCAAAGCACTGAAAGCTGCTATGTCTGGAAAAGTTGCTACATCACGTCCTCAAGTTTCGCCCATCGAAGCTCCTTCTCCCTGGCCTACCCGCCTGATAATATGGCAACCACATGATGACTCAACTCAAAGTGGATTGATAGTCAATGGCTATAGGAATAATACTCAACCTTCCATCCCGGCAAAGGAGGGTACTGTCTAATGTTACGTTTGCCACCATTCCATTACAAAGCGCCTCGCAGCATTAGCGAAGCGGCCCTCATGTTGTCTCAAGAAGGCGATCAAGCAATGCTTGTTGCGGGCGGTACCGACCTCTTCCCTAACATGAAACGTCGCCAATTTACGCCGCCGGTAGTGATAGGATTGCGCAACATCACCGCATTAAAAAATATTACCGGTTCTCCCGAACAGGGTTTTCGTATTGGCGCGGGCGTCACACTCACCACACTATCCGAACATCCAGCACTTCGACATTATTATCCTGCGCTGACTACTGCCGCCGGCTCAGTCTCGACGCCGCAGTTGCGCAATGTCGGCACCATCGGCGGCAATCTCTTCCTCGATACGCGCTGCAACTATTACGATCAGACAGAGTTCTGGCGACAATCCATTGGCTACTGCATGAAGAAGGATGGCGATATCTGTCTCGTTGCGCCGGGTAGTCCGCGTTGCTGGGCCATCTCTTCTGCCGACACCGCCCCCGTTCTGGTCAGTTTGAATGCGCTGGCTCGCCTTGTCAGTACACACGGCGAACGCCTCGTGCCGGTACGTAATCTCTTTCGTGATGATGGCATTCGACCCTACACAAAAGAGTCAGATGAAATACTGAGCGAGCTTATCCTGCCAGCCGCTGCTGGCTGGCGCAGCGCCTACCTGAAACTGCGTCGCCGCAATTCATTTGATTTCCCTATCCTCGGTGTCGCGGTAGCCCTCCGTTTTGCCGACGATGGCACGGTTGCCGACGCCCGTATTACACTGGGAGCAGTTGCTTCCCATCCTGTAGAAGCAACGGAGGCCGCCGACAAGCTGATTGGACAAAAACTCACCCCGGAAATTCTTGACGAAGTGTCAATGTTGGCAGCAAAACGTGCCAAGCCATTAGACAATGCTGATTTGACGATCAATTATCGCAAGCAGGTAACACCTGTTTATGTTCGGCGGGCGATTGCTTCGCTGATGGAGCTTCATTAGAGGATAACATAATTAAACGGGGTCCTATTTTTTGCTGACGAACTGAGATGTACTGTAAAGCCAATCGCCAGGCGCAAGGTCACAAATTGCACAACGACGGGGCCGGGGTCGCCGACAAGTGTCACAGCCACCACACTTGATGGAGTGATAGATGCATTCATAACGGCAACCTCACCCTGCCCACTTTCAAACACACCCGAACCAGAAATTTTCTCAAGTGGGCCAGAAACTACCGGTTCATGCACATCTTGATCTTCATTTTTCACGATGGATAATTGAGGAGATGTTGGTACTTCGTGCAGAGAAATAGTCTTGTCAATTGGATTTTGCAGAGACTCGGACTTTGGTACCGCCTGCAAGCGCACCTTTGTTGTACGTCCCGCTAATTGCTGCCGATGTTGCAGCGAAGGTGAAAGTTCTTCTGGCAGAGGAGTACGTGATCGTACAGTCGGCATTGACTTCGATTGGAGACTGAGCAGAGGTGGAACGAGGGTCGCATGATTAACAGCAGGAGGTTCGACATTTTCAGCTTCTTCCTCCCATTGCTCATCATCTACAAAAGGCTGCTGCAACGCTTCTTCCACGGAAGCCGAGAGATGCTCCCGCTCCCGTACAATGCGAGCGAGCCATTGTTTTTGTGACTGTTCGTCAAGCTCTTCAAAACGAGCCATCGCCTGTCCCTTACTCCAAATCGAATAGAGAATTGTCTCTACATCCTACCATGATACAAATTGAAACACCAGTATGTAGTATAGCATACACCACACGAAAAAGCCGGGGGAGATAGCACATTTGGGGGATTACTGTTGTCAGTCAAGTCCAAAATCGCTACAATACAATCCTGCAAGCGATTTTCATCGTTCAGCGACACAGTCGTGTCCAGCCTTCAGGTTGGATAACTATTAAAAAAACGCGGACAAGAAAGGGTTATATGAAGCTTAACGGTACACACAAATTCAAGTCCTCAAGCTCCCAGGTATTCAATGCTATTCTGAATCCCTCTGTCTTAAAAACATGTATTCCCGGTTGCAATTCTGTCGAGTATGTTGATGCCAACCGCATCAAGGCCAATATCACAACTCCATTACCGGGTCTCAAGGGGCCGTATGCTGTGATTATCAACATCGCGCAGCGCCAGCCAGGCATGCTGGTCCTCCAGGTCCAGCGCAATGGTACTGGTGGCTCGGTCAATGCCACCAGTCAAATTCATATTTCCGACGAAGCGGACGGCGCTCTACTGACCTACAACGCCAATGCAGACCTCGCTGGCCCTATCGCCATAGCAGATAACCCCATCGGGCGCGGTGTCACCAATAGTTCGCTGAATTCCTTCTTCAAGAACCTGGACAAAGCCATCGTTTAATGCCATTATGCAAATGTAAGCAATGAGTAAGCCCTTATCAAGCTGCATGCAGCTTGATAAGGGCTTACTCATTGCTTACATTTGCATAATGGCACATACCATTTTCTCAATTGGGGGCGCTAACATGCCATCACGCTCAATCAACCAGCCTTCCAATAGCACTCGTAGCTCTGCGCGTGTCTGTTTATTGTCGGGTAAGATGAGCTGCTCTATCAGCTCATCTACAGCAATATCCAGCGAAGGGTAACGTAAACTTTGCGGTGTTTCCACAATTTCCACGTTCGCGTATATACCCATCTCGTAGAGAACATCAAGCGCGTGGATATAGCTTGGCGACAAACGGCGTTCATCGCCATGAAAATGTCGCCAGATAGGATTTGTCAGGGCATCTATAGGTGTAGCACGCATATAGATATAACAGGCATTTCTGGTGGCAGCCTTCAATTTTGCCAGGAACGGCACAATATCCCGAATTGGATACAGCACGTGGCTACAAATCACGATACCGGCGGAAAGATCAGCCGGCGCTTCTTGCCAGGTCGCTTGCAAGTATGTGAGATTTGTGAAGCCCTGCTTATCTGCGTCACTACGTAAATAATCCAACATCGCGGCGTTTGGCTCAAGCGCAATTACCTCTCTGGCTTGCGGAGCAAGAGCAAGGGACAAACGCCCTGTGCCTGCGCCCACATCCAGCACACTTGTTTGCGGTGTTACGACCTGTTGCAATTTACGTAAGAAAGGGTCAGCGTTCACCGTGGCTTTGGTTGTGCGATAAAAACCTTTCGCCCGGCGATCCCAAAAATCAGCACTGGTGCGGCCCAGTTGTGCATAGGCCGCATCCATCTGCTGTGCGCGAGCGTCCAGAAGTTCATGCCAACATTCAACGGCAGTTTGCATAGTTGTCACCCGTTCGTGATGGCCGGGTCAGGAGCTTGTAGTTTCGTCTTGAGACAATCGAAGAATTGCCCTGTGAGCTTTTCGGCGGTACCCTGCATGAGACGTGCGCCCACGCTGGCAATAGTACCGCTCACAACTACCGTTGCTTTCCAATCCATCTGTGTCTGACTATCGTCTACCACTTTGAGAGCCATGCTGCCAGAGAGTTCAACGGCACTACCTGGAGCTTTGCCGCGTCCCTTCACCACCATAAGCTCTGACTTATGCATTTCTGGTCTCGTTACATCCATGGTGAACTTGGCCTTCACAGGGCCGACGCCGACCGAAACCACCGCTTTCCAGTGTTCTTCACCCAACACTTCCAGGCTCTGAAATCCGGGTGCGCAAGCAGCGACATTGTTCACATCGAGCAGAAAAGTCCACACCTTCTCAATTGGGACGGCAATAGTCTGAATTCCAGAAAATTCCATTTTCAGCGCTACCTTTCGTGAACGAGATATTCTTGCGGATTACGTTCAAACAACCGCTTACAAGCAGGACAGCAAAAAAAGAACACTTGATCATCAAGATTACTCCGATGCCGGGCTGTAGCTGTTTCCACTATCATACCACAGACGGGATCAACAGCCGTTGCGGGTAATACGTCAACCTCTTTTTCACTCTTCGCTTGCATACTCTCTGTAGGTAATATATCCCCCGCAATTGGCCCGCGACGCCATACCAGCACCAATTCCGCAAGAATACTGGCGGCGATTTCTTGCGCCGTGATTGCTCCCAGGTCAAGACCGGCAGGCGCTTTCAACCGCGCTATCTGCTGCTCTGTAAAACCATCGGCACGCAAATAATCCCGGCACGTCTCCGCACGTCTGCGACTGCCCACCATACCAATATAACGTGCCGGGCTTCCCAAAGCCTGTTCTAAAGCATCTTCATCATATTGTCCATGTGTGGCAACAAGAATGTACGTCTGCTCAGACATACGTACCTGACTTAAATCAGGTTGGGCCAGTTGTGTAACAGCAAAGTCAAGTTGCGACGCCATACGACTTAGTTCAACAATCACCGGAGAATCGCCAATCAACAACAGTTGCGGCGGCAGTAAATGTGGTTCCATATAGATATCCAGCACGCCCCCACTTGCACAGGTCATGGGAAATACACGCACATTTTCACGAGCAATGCCTGTATCAGATGAACCCAGGTGCAGCAAAAAAGGCTCGCCGCCCTCACGCAACACTCGTGCTGCTTCGCGTAACACCACTGGCTGGGCGCAACTGCCGCCAATCCAACCCGTCATCTGTCCATTTTCCTGAATAATTGCTTGCGCTCCTGGCTTTGCAGAAGTCGGGCGCTCGCACCATACCACTGTTGCCAGCACAAACGGCTCCCCTGCTTGCGTCAGTTGATACGCAAGGTCAAGTAGAGAGTGCGACATAGTTTCCTCCTGAAAAAGGCAATGCGTAAAGTCGCGATGGATTGTGTGCAACCCGATCGGGTTGCACACAATCCATCGCGGCAAATGTAAGGTACCAACTAGTCCGTAGCCAACCCTTTTTCTTTGAGGATATTCCAAACTTTCCACGGCGTGATAGGAATATCTATATGACGCACCCCTACGTGAGCCAGCGCGTCAACGACTGCGTTCACGATAGCTTGCGGCGCACCAACTGTCGGCGATTCGCCGACGCCCTTCGCCCCGATAGGATGATGCGGCGATGGAGTGACAGTGCGATCAGTCTCCCAGTGCGGCGTCTCCATCGAGGTAGGTATCAGGTAGTCCTGGAAGTTGCCACCATGCACGTTGCCATCCTCGTCGTAATATATCTCTTCGTAAAGAGCAGGCGCGAGACCTTGCGTCAATCCACCATGAACCTGTCCCTCAACGACCATTGGATTGATTACAATACCACAATCATCCACCGCCATGAAACGCCGGATATGTACCTCACCTGTCCCACGATCAAGATCCACAACACAGATGTAGCTGCCGAAAGGATACGTGAGATTCGGTGGGTCGTAATAGTTTACCGCTTCCAGCCCAGGCTCCAGATACGGCGGACAGTTCGTATACGCCGCGAAAGCCAGTTCTTGAATGGTTTTCCCTTTCCCCGGTGCGCCCTTCACAAAGAAGCGTCCCGGCTCCCACTCAAGGTCCTCTTCATCCACTTCCAGCAGGTAGGCTGCTATCTTCTTTGCCTTGTCGCGTACTTTGCGTGCTGCCAGCGCAGTGGCCGCACCAGCGACCGGCGTACTACGACTCGCATACGTGCCAAGTCCGTAAGGTGCGGTATCGGTATCGCCATGCTCGACATCTATATCATCAGGTGACATTCCAAGTTCAGCGGCGATAATCTGCGCGAAGGTTGTTTCATGCCCCTGCCCTTGCGTCTGGACGCCGATACGCGCCAGCGCCTTGCCAGTTGGATGTACACGTATCTCGCAACTATCGAACATCTGAATACCCGCGATATCAAAATGCTTGCCTGGGCCAGCACCAACAATTTCGGTAAAGCTGGAGATACCGATACCCATCAGTTCGCCCTTTGCACGCTTCTCAAGCTGCTCGCGGCGCAACCCTTCGTAGTCTATATTCTTCATCGCCAGCCGCAACGCGCCCTCATAGTTGCCACTATCGAATGTCCAATCCAAAGCGGAACGATAGGGAAAAGCCTCTGGTTGAATGAAGTTTTGCAAACGCAGATCTGCCGGGTCTTTGCCCAGGTCATGGGCAAGCGTATCCATTATGCGCTCGATCAGGTACGATGCTTCCGTGACGCGGAACGAGCAACGATAGGCAATACCGCCGGGAGGCTTGTTGGTATGCATCGCATCTACATCCACAAAGGCGTGTTTGAAATCATATGAACCGGTGCAGATGTGGAATAGCCCCGCTGGAAACTTCGTCGGCTGCGCGGCGGCGTCAAACGCTCCGTGGTCAGCCAGCGTATGTACGCGCAGAGCATTTACTTTGCCATTTTTGTCAGCCGCCAATTCGGCGTGGATGTGGTAATCACGTCCGAAACCCGTACTGGAGAGATTTTCTGTGCGATCTTCAATCCATTTCACCGGTTTACCGGTCGTGATGGACGCCACAACGGCACAGACATAGCCTGGATAAATGGGTACTTTGTTGCCGAAACCACCACCAACATCGGGCGAGATAATGCGAATACGATGCTCTGGTAAACCAGCGACAATCGCAAACAGCGTGCGGTGTACATGTGGCGCTTGCGACGTAAGCCAGACGGTCAGCTTGCCTGTTGACTTATGATAATCCGCGACGCAACCACAGGTCTCGATTGGTGCCGGCATAATGCGTGGAATGTACATATCTTGCTTGATAACAACACCGTTCGCCTCGGCCTCGACAAAGGCCGCATCGGTACCCTCGCGGTCGCCGGTCTCCCAATGGTAAATCTGATTGGTCGGTTGCCGATCTTTCTTATCGGGACGTAGTAATGGTGCATCAGCATCCAATGCCTTTTTGGGGTCAACCAGCACTTTCAATGGTTCGTAATCAATATCAACAGCCTCGACACCATCAGCGGCGGCCTCACGGCTGGTGCCAACCACAAAAGCAACTTCCTGCATCTGGAAATGCACGCGGTCAAGGGCCAACACCGCCTGCGTATCGGCGGAGAGCGTTGGCATCCATGCTAGCCCGGCCTTGTCCAGATCTTTGCCGGTAATCACAGCAAGAACGCCTGGCACTTCCAGTGCCTTGCTAATATCAATATTCTTGATCAGCGCATGAGCATACGGGCTGCGTACAATGTCTCCATATAACATACCCGGTAACTTTACATCGTCAACATAATTGCCCTGCCCGCGAATGAAACGTGCGTCTTCCTTACGCTTGTAAGGCTCGCCAAGCCCATGTTTGAACACTTCGGTCGCCATCATTCGCCTCCTTCACCGGCATTGACCGGCACCTGCTCAGCTGCTCGCATTTTCTCAGCGGCATATTGAACAGCTTTGACGATATTCACATAACCGGTACAGCGACAGAGGTTGCCGGAAATACCCACGCGAATTTCATGCTCCGTCGGATTGGGATTATTTCGTAAGAGGGCCAGGCTTGTCATCATCATGCCCGGTGTGCAATAACCGCATTGCAGCGCATGTTCCTCGTGAAATCCTTCTTGCAACGGATGCAACTTGTCGTTCTGCTCAAGCCCTTCAACGGTCATTATCTCGCGTCCGTTCGCCTGAACAGCAAACATGGTGCAGGATTTCGTTGCTTTACCGTCCACGAGAATGGTACAAGCTCCGCACGATGTGGTATCACAGCCGATATGCGTTCCGGTCAGCCGTAGCCCATCGCGAATCCAGTGGACAAGCAGCATGCGTGAATCAACGTCGCCTTCGTAGTCGGTACCATTGATCGTGACACGAATATGATGAATACTCATTTATTCTCCTCCTGTCGCACGAGCAAGCGATTTACGTAATGCACGCACTGTCAACGTATGAACCATCGCACGCTTATATTCTGCCGGGCCGCGGGAGTCACTATTGGGTTGGGCAGCGGCGGCGGCAAGGTCAGCCGCGTGTAGAATACTTGCATCATTCAATGCTTGACCCACCAACGATTGTTCTGCGTCACGTGCCTTGATCGGTACTGGCCCAACATTCGTCAGCCCGATACCCGCGTAGGTTACATTACCCTGTTCATCTAACGTAACATAGGTGGCGGCTCCAGCTATTGCGTAATCACCAACTTTGCGCTCAAGCTTGAAATACGCCCCACCGCTCCGTTCTGTTGGCGCGGGTATGCGAATCTCCGTCAGAATTTCATTGGGTCGCAGCGAGGTCTCGAATGTCGTGTCGGTGAAAAACTCTTCAATGGGAATAGTGCGTTGACCATTGGGACCCGTGGCGACAACCTGCGCATTCAGTGCAAGCATAGTCGCGGGATGATCGTTCGCGGGGTCGGCGTGAGCAATATTACCACCGACCGTTGCCCAATTTCGTACTACCGGGTCAGCTACCATAGAAGAGGTATCGAGGAGAATAGGATAACGGTTGCGGATAAGAGATGAGCTATCGAGTTCCGCTTCTCGCGTCAACGCACCGATGTGTAGTGTGCCGTCCGTCTCCTGGATATACTCCAGATCGCCTATACGGTTGATATCAATCAACACCGCGGGGGAGGCGAGACGAAACCGCAACAGGGGAATCAGGCTTTGACCACCCGCCAGAATTTTGGCGTCATCGCCGTGTTGTTCCAATAAGGCGATAGCTTCTGGAACACTGTTCGCCACCAGATAATCGAAGGAACCTGGTATCATTATGTACCTCCAACAAACAGCCATACTTGCGCAACTTCCTGCGCTTCAATGGAAATATCCGCCAGACTATAGGGAGGAAAGTGCATCAAGGGGTGCAGTACCCCTGACCTTCTGTCAGTGTAGCAGAAATTTGAATTTGGCGGTACCTCCAAAAGAGGGTAATTATGGACATACTATTGGGGGTAATCCTATCCTTTTGCAATTTGATCGCGCAGGAGCAGCACAAAGCATGCAGCAATAATGAGGAAAAGAATCGCAATTGCAAAGACCAGGCGATATTCCAGCTCTGTTTGACATGATTGGTACAATGCCTAACAGAAAAATGGGCGCTTCGCTCAAAAACGAGTCAGGCATAACCGGACGCAAGCAAGGTTCAACCTGCTCGCTCTAGAAAACCTGTACATGCTCCGTCAAGCGCTTATTATGCTTACTGCGCTCACATTCACCGATAAAACAGGCAAGGTCAGCGACGCGGCTGGCATAGCCCCATTCATTATCGTACCAACCCACAACATGAACCATGCGCTCATCGCAAAGAAGAGCGGTCAGCAAACCATCCACGATGCTCGAGCGGCTATCACCACGGAAGTCACTGGAGACCAAGGGCAGGTTGGTATAACCAAGCACATCCGCTAGCGGCCCGCAAGCAGCCATAGCGAAAGCGGTATTGATCTCTGCCACGGTCGCCGCCTGTTCCAGTTCGGCCACCAGATCAATGACTGAGACAGTGATGACGGGTACCCGATAGGAAACTCCATGAAACTTGCCTGCCAGAGTCGGGATAACTTCTCCTAATGCTCTGGTAGCACCAGTCGTTGTCGGAATGATGTTCTCAGCACCCGCCCGCGCCCGTCGTGCGTCTGTATGACTGCGGTCAAGGATACGCTGGTCATTTGTGTAAGCATGGATTGTGTTCATGATGCCATAGCGAATGCCAAAGTGTTCGTGCAGTACTTTGGCTATGAGCGCCAGTGCGTTTGTCGTGCAGGAAGCTGCTGAAATAATTTGATGTTTGGTCGGATCATAGTCGTATTCGTTCACACCAACAACCAGTGTTATATCGGCCCCTTTGCTCGGTGCCGTCACCAGAACACGTTCCGCCCCAGCTTGCAGGTGTGCTACGGCCTGATCGGCACCAGTAAATGCTCCAGTAGCCTCAATGACCATTTCAACACCAAGCTCACGCCAGGGAATATCCAGAGGGTTGAGATGAGAAACGATCTCGATGGATTGCCCGTCAATCGTGATTTGACCATCGTCTGCCTCTACACGACCCAGGAAAGAGCCATAGGTAGAATCGAATTGAAAGAGGTGGGCATTGATCTCCGCGTTACCCCGGTCATTGATTGCCACAATATCCAGGTCTATGTTACGAGCCAGCGCGGAACGCAGGATCAATCGCCCAATGCGCCCAAATCCATTGATACCAATCTTCATAGAAACATTGCTCCTCTCAAAGGGTACTACAACCAGACAGTCATTTACACTTCAACCTCGTCGCGTTGCCGCGCCCGCAACAGGTGATACACCAGAAGCAACTGAGTCAGTGCCAGTGGATGGCTCTGTTCAGAGCGTAAATCAGAATATTGCCCAAGATCTGCCGGTGAGGCTGCTCCGCATGCATCCAGGTGATCTAAAATACCGCGCTCAAGCGCACGGGCTGGTTGATCGGGTATAGAGCCATCAATTTCCAGGTACTCAACTGCTCTCCCTTCCTCGCGTCCCAGAGTCGAACGCACACAACCTGACCGGTCTTCGTCAATGATCTGGCTCAGGTCAGGATGATGAAGAGTTCCATGCAGGGTGAGACGCACGCTGAGATGCGCATCGTCATTCTGACGATAACGGGATGATGGGTCAGAAAAGTAGGACACCTCAATGTCTGCATGTGATCGTTGCGGGCGAATGAACGCCGCCGAATCAGGTTCGCGGATGTCGAGCTCACGCAGCACCTCTGCTTCAGAATAGCCGCGCTGCGTCGAGTCACGCCGCACCTTCCAGCGCCGCCTCAACTCCTCCGGTGGATTGAGATAGACACGCACACTATAGGTATTGCGCATCTCTTGCCAGTACATACCAAGCAGTCCCTCGACAATAAGGAAGGGGCGTGGAACAATATACTGCGGTGGCCCAAAATCACCTGACTTATGGTCATAATGTGGCTTCAGAATAGGCTCGCCAGCACGTAATAGTCGCAAATGTTGCGCCATCATATCAAGGTAGTTACATGCCGGATTCAAAGGTGTGATATTTAGCTCCTTGCGTTGCTGCCGATTATAGCGATGATAGTCGTCCGTGCAAAGTACCGATACCTGGTCGTGACCCAGAATCCGTGCGATACCTCGACTCAGTGTAGACTTTCCTGCTGCACTATCTCCAACGATGCCCAGGATAATCGGACGCGGGACCGTTTCATATGGTAATGCCATCTCATTCTCCCAAACTTATGCCGATCTACTTTCAAAGGCTGTGTTCATCCCATGTCATGCCATGCTATAATGATACGTGGCATCATTCATAAGAACAAGTTGCAATTCTCTATGCTAAGCATAGGTTGGAGTTTATACATGCAATGGTCACGCCTGGATAGCCTCACGGTGCGTCAGCTACGGGTTTTCTGCGCAGTCGCCCGGCACCTCAGCTACACACGAGCAGCTGAAGAGCTTGGCTGCCAGCAACCCACAGTCTCGGCGCTCGTTGCCGAACTGGAACGAGCGACACAGTTGACACTGCTGGAGCAATGGGGCAAGCGTCTTACTCTTACCAACGAAGGACACGAACTGTACGCTCACGCGCAACAGGTTATCGCTGCGGCTGACGAAGCGTGGCAATCAATGGCGGAGCTACGTGGTATCGCGACAGCAGACCGTGTACCATTGCGTGTTGCCGCCGACACTACAGTGGGAACTTACGTCCTACCTCATCTCCTGGGTGCCTTCCACCGGCAAAAACCTGATATTGCTCTTCACCTGCGCGTAGCCAACCGCGCCGATGTGCGTGCCTGTCTACTGGCTGGACAGGTTGATCTTGTCATCGCGGGCAGACCACCAGCAATTGATGGACTGGTAGCTGAACCATTCCTACCCAATCCGTTAGTCACGGTTGCGTCTCCCAAACATGGATTAGCCAACGAGCGTTACGTACCGCTTGCTTATCTGACCAATGATGTGTTCCTTCTTCGTGAGGTAGGTTCGGGAACACGCGCCGCCGTGGAAGAACTGTTTGAGGTAGCCGGTTTACCACTCAAGATTGGCATGGTTCTCGGACATATCGAAGCAATCAAACAGGCTGTTACTGCTGGCCTGGGAATTAGTGTGCTTTCAGAGGTTGCAGTGAAGCGCGAAGTACTTACTCACAGACTTGTTATCCTGCAAGTAGAACATTTCCCCATCCAGCGTCGCTGGTATATCGCCCGCCTTGCTGCAAAGCCATTAACCGCCAACACTACCACATTCATCGAGTTTTTGCGTGATTACAGGTTACAACACGAACGGGAAAGCTAACTATTTCAGCTCTGATGGCAAATCACAGACAGAACCCAAAAATGCCGCTACTGCATCAAGCAACTGCTTTGCTATTGAAAACCAGCCCTGTTTTGCAGGAGAAGTTCCCGGAACGCGACTGCCGCTAACGACAATCTCCTACCTTTTAGATGGACAACATACCATTGTCTTTTTAACGGAAACCCTTCTACATCCAGTACAACCAGATCGCCGCTTGCAATTTCAAATGTGACCGACTCGCGGGATAGCATAGCAATCCCCAGTTCCGCGGCCACGCCCTCCTTGATCGCTTCGATACTGCCCAGTTCCAGACTGTCCTGTACTCGTAAACCCGCATGTGTAAAATGTTGCTCCGTATCGCGTCGGGTGCCAGAGCCTTGCTCACGCAGGAGAAACATCTCCTGTTGCAAATCATTCAACGTCAAGCCAGACCGTCCCGCTAAGCGATGAGAGGGGGCAGCCACGACCACCAGTTCATAGGGCATTAAAAACTCTACAGTGAAATGATCTCGCTGCTCAATAAGGCTCATTACAGCCAGATCTACCTGATGAGTGAGAAGATATTCTTCAACGGTGCGGCGATTTGCAACCATGAGCGTAACGTGAACCTGTGGATATTGGACGTGGAAAGCTCCCAGCAACGGAGGCAACACGTAGGTACCGGCACTCGTACTTGCACCTACCACGATACTGCCCCGTCCGAGATCGTGAATCTCATGCACAACAGAGGCAGTTTCTGCAAGTAACACGAGCAGGTGTTCAGTCTGGAGCAGGAATTCTTGACCCGCAGAAGTCAGCACAATGCCTCTGCCACTACGCACAAATAGCCGCAGCCCTAGCATCTGTTCGAGCGTCTTGATCTGTTGTGAGATAGCGGGCTGAGAAAGATAGAGAGCTTCGGCAGCTTTCGTATAACTAAGATGCCGCGCAACTGTGCGAAACACGGTGAGCTGATGCACCGTGAAATCGGTTTGCCCACTCCCCACGACAGGTTTGATTGCCCCGCTTTCAGACATAACGGCCTTCCGTTCTGCTCAATAGCTCGCATTTCCCCATTTTCCCTATTACCTGACATAGCTTAGCACATCTAAACGCACAAAAGACATAAAGTTTACCCTATGGAATTGATAGCAAAGTGCTACTACAACGAATACTTCTGGCATGTTACACTTCTTGCGATGAAGACGATTCCCTACATTCGCGAGGAGAAAGCTACATGTCAATAGAGATTGTACCCCAACAGAAAAGCCGCTGGGCATCAGGAGTTATCCCTTACGCCCAGATGGGTTACTGGAAACCTGATTATGAACCAAAAGAGACAGATATCTTGTGCGCGTTTCGTATTGTACCACAGGAGGGTGTTGACCCCATAGAAGCAGCGGCAGCGGTCGCCGGCGAGTCTTCCACTGCCACCTGGACAGTGGTCTGGACAGATCGCCTGACTGCCCACGAGAACTATCAAGCCAAAGCCTACCGTGTCATTCCCATTCCCGGAACCGATCAATACATTGCCTACATCGCCTACGATCTCGACCTGTTCGAGGAAGGCTCCATCGCAAATCTGACCTCCAGCATTATTGGCAACGTCTTTGGCTTCAAGGCACTCAAGAGCTTGCGCCTGGAGGATATGCGTATTCCACCACACTACGTGAAGACGTTTCAGGGACCACCACATGGCGTCGTCATGGAGCGCGAGTATCTGGACAAGTACGGGCGTCCCTTGCTTGGTGCCACCACCAAGCCAAAACTTGGACTTTCCGCCCGCAACTATGGACGAGTCGTCTACGAGGCACTCCGTGGGGGCCTGGACTTTGTAAAGGATGACGAGAATATCAACTCGCAACCTTTCATGCGCTGGCGCGACCGCTTCCTCTATTGTATTGAAGCCGTCAATAAAGCCAGCGCCGAAACTGGTGAGATCAAAGGTCATTACATGAACGTCACCGCCGCCACAATGGAAGATATGTACGAGCGTGCTGAGTTTGCCAAAGAATTAGGCAGTATTATCGTCATGATTGACCTGACTATCGGGTACACCGCAATCCAATCTATGTCAAAATGGGCGCGTAAAAATGGTATGATCCTGCACCTACACCGTGCCGGGCATGGAACCTACACGCGCCAGAAGACACACGGCGTCTCTTTCCGCGTGATTGCCAAATGGATGCGCCTTGCTGGCGTAGACCACATCCACGCGGGTACCGTCGTCGGAAAGTTAGAGGGCGACCCTATGACCATCCGGGGGTACTATAAGACGCTCCTCGGCACGAAATATGATGCAGACCCCGGCCTGGGCCTGTTCTTCGAGCAGGATTGGGCATCTCTACCTTCCGTGATGCCCGTTGCTTCTGGTGGCATTCATGCCGGCCAGATGCATCAACTGCTGCACTATCTGGGTGAAGATGTGGTGCTTCAATTCGGCGGTGGCACAATCGGTCATCCAATGGGCATTGCCGCCGGCGCGACAGCTAACCGCGTTGCCGTAGAAGCCATGATCCAGGCCCGCAACGAGGGACGCGACTACTTCAACGAGGGGCCTGAAATCCTGGAGAAAGCCGCGAAATGGTGCAGCCCGCTGCGTGCAGCACTCGAACTCTGGAAGGATGTGAGCTTCAACTATGCCTCAACTGATACGCCTGATGCTACACCAACCCCCAGTTATTAGCCAGACAAGAAGGAGCGACTAACATGGCTTTTCATTTGACCCAGGGAACATTTTCCTTCCTACCCCCACTGACTGATGACGAGATTCATATGCAGGTACAGTACTGTTTGGACAACGACTGGCCTCTCAACGTAGAGTTCACCGACGACCCACACCCGCGTAACTCCTACTGGGAGATGTGGGGACTGCCGATGTTTGACGAGAAGGACCCGGCAGCGATCCTGTATGAGATTAATCAGTGCCGGAGAGCCTACCCTAACCACTATATCCGTGTGGGGGCATATGACCGCACAAAAGGCCGCCAAACTATTGCCATCTCGTTCATCGTCAACCGACCACCCAACGATCCCGGCTTTGGCTTGTCCCGCCAGGAGACACATGACCGTGTTATCCGCTATACCATGCATAGTTATGCAACAGACAAACCCAAAGGAGAGCGGTTTTGAGCGAACGCATAAGCACAATCCAACCTGCTCAAAGTGGAGAGCTTGCCACTGGAGCAAATCTCACGTCTGATATCCCCAATGATGCAGGCATTGATGTATCTGTCGTTCTCCAGGAATCACAGATTCTGGAGGTACTGCAAAAACTTGATGAGGAACTGGTGGGACTCAAGTCTGTCAAGACGCGCATTCGTGAAATTGCGGCTTTACTGCTGGTTGAACGAATGCGCCGGAGCTACGGGCTGACAACACAACATCCGACGTTACATATGTCCTTTACGGGTCAGCCAGGTACGGGCAAGACCTCGGTAGCTATGCGCATGGCGACGATCCTACACCGACTTAACTATGTGCGTAAAGGACATCTGGTAGCGGTGACACGGGATGACCTGGTTGGTCAGTACATCGGCCATACCGCTCCCAAAACGAAAGAGGTTCTCAAACGAGCGATGGGTGGAGTACTTTTCATTGACGAAGCCTACTATCTTTACCGTCAGGAAAATGAACGAGACTATGGGCAGGAAGCCATCGAAATCCTCTTGCAGATTATGGAGAACCAGCGCGAAGATATCGTCGTCATTCTCGCAGGCTACAAGGACCGGATGACAACTTTTTTCCAATCCAATCCAGGTTTCAGTTCGCGCATCGCACATCATCTGGATTTCCCCGATTATACAACTGGCGAGTTGCTTGCTATTGCACAGATCATGCTTGCAGAGCAAGTCTATCGTTTCAGCCCCGAAGCACTTCAGGCGTTTGAAACCTATCTCAAAAGACGTATGCAGATGCCTCTTTTCGCCAATGCCCGCAGTGTACGCAATGCCATAGACCGGATACGACTGCGCCAGGCCAATCGCCTCTTTGTCAGAGGAGGAAAAGTCTCGAAGATAGACCTGATGACCATTGAGGCAGAGGACGTGCTAGCCAGTCGTGTCTTCACCGAGGGGATGCCCGATGAACACCAATCTGGCACCTCCCAGAACAGCTCATGTTAGAGCCATCCATGTTTGACGGCAACCATCACTGCCTCAGTGCGGTTTTTCACGCCGAGGCGATGCAAAATCTCTTGCACATATCCCTTCACGGTATTTTCGCTCAGATACAGTTGTGTGGCAATCTCGCGGCTCGAAAGTCCCTGTGCCACCAGCCGTAATATCACCAGTTGCTGCGAACTGAGCGATTCAGCCGTAGAATCGTGGAGCGGTGCCGGAGAACGGCGTAACTGGGCCAACACGGCAACAGCGGCCTTGGGATCAATAGCCGCCTCGCCTCGCGCAACAGCGCGAATCGAACGTTTAAGGTCAAACCGCTCAATATCTTTGATAATGAAGCCGCGTGCGCCAGCCTGGATACATTGTGCCACCAGATGCTCATCCGAGAAGGTGGTAAGAATAATCACCGCAGTTTCCGGGTATTTCTCTGCCACTGTACGACATACTGCTACGCCGCTTATACCTGGCAAGCGTACATCGAGTAAAGCCACATCGGGATGTAAACGCTCAATCAAAGCAAATGCCTGCTCAGCATTGGCGGCATCACCAACAATGCTGAAATCCGGCTCGGCCATCAGCATTGCTTTGAGTCCTTCACGCACCATTTCGTGATCGTCAACAATAATCAAGCGAATCATAGCGGCACCACTGCCTTTACGATTAATCCACCCTCTTCACCATTCATCAGGAAAAATTGCCCACCAAGGTCCTCCAACCGATTGTGCATCCCTTTAAGCCCAAGATGCGTAGTATTGTTGCGATATGTCATAAGGATATGTGGCGAGAGACCAATACCATTATCTTGCACCACCAATACTGCTTGTTCATTCGTTATCTGCACTGTGACCACCACCGTTGTTGCCTGTGCATGACGACGCACATTCGCAAGCGTTTCCTGCGCAATAGTAAACAACACATTTTCGATTTGCGATGGTAAAGGTATCATCCATTCCGCAACAACAAGGTCCGCCTCAATGGTAGTGGCCTCGCGTAAATCGTGAATGAGCGTATACAGCATACTGACAAGACCGCCTTCCTGTATCTGCGTCGAGGAGAGTGCGAAGATGGCATCGCGTACCTGGGCGGTACCAAGTGAGGCAAGTTGTTTGATCGTCTTTAACGGACGCTGCAATGTGGAATCGGCAAATACCCGCTCCATAATCCAATCTGCCTTGAGGCCAATAGTGAAAAGCGTCTGTTGCACGCGATCGTGCAACTCCTGTGCAATACGGCTACGTTCGTCAGTCAGCATTTGACGTTTTTGGGCCTCGGTTAGCTCATGATACAGGGTTTGTAAATCGGTAGCAAACTTGCTCAACTCCTGATTACGCCGTTCCAGTTCAGAGGTACGCTCGTGTACCTCGTGTTTCAAATTCGCCGCGTGTTCCTCCATAGCACGCCGCTCACGTGCTACCAGTTGCGCGTTATGGATGGCAACGGCGGCCTGTGCGCCCAGCGCCTCAATCAATTCAACATGGCGGTTGTTGAACCGGTGCGAACGTGTATCACCAATCAGGAATGCGCCAAGAATAGACCCTTCGCGGGTGCGCAATTGTACACCAAGAAAACTTCGTACAGGAATATGACCACGTGGCACACCAATATAGCGTGGGTCGTTATGTACGTCGTCCACCACCATAGAGGCCCCTTCCCAGAAGATAGCCTGGAGCATACCCAGACCCTCAACCGGCCCCAATCGCCAGAAATGTTTCTCAATCACGGGAGTCGCGCCAGAAATAGCGGCCAGGTTGAAGCCTACTTTGTTGGCTGGCTGGCTCGCGCTCGCTTCCGCAATCTCCGGTATAAGAAAAAACGCGGCAAATTCAGCGGCCGTGACTTTACGGGCTGCATCATTGATCATTTGCAACAGGCGTTGCAAATCAAATTCGGAGGTGAGCGCAATAGAAATACGGTTGAGCTGCGCCAATTCCTCTGCCTGCTGCTGTAAATTCGCGATGAGTTGCGCACGACTTTCATCAATTGTCTGAGCCATACTCTGCTACTCCTTCAAAATGCCGAAACTCGCAAGCTCAATTCAGGAGCGATATTATAGAGTATAGCATATCCATGAAAGCATGCTAAAAGGCCATGGAGCCGATAATGAACAGGAACACATTGGTGTACTACTGTAAGTGCCGGTTTATCGGGCCCAGCGCCGATTATGAACTTTCACTGACGAAATCGGTAATGCTTTCGCCGCTCGCTTGAATGCAAGTGCAACGAGCTTGTCTCCGTCCTTGCGCGTGAGCCACTAGCAAGCGTCCTCCGTGTAATTACCGTTTTCGTTTGTAAAAATTCATTATCGGCTCGGCTCCTTCCACTGCCGATAAATCGGCACCTACAAAATACGGCGTAAAGGCCAGATAAGCACTTCTTGCAACCGCGAATAGTGCAGCAATGGGGGCACATCCGGCAGGTAAATACTATGCGAAATTGCCATCGTATCCTGCATTATCTCAAGTTCAGCAAGCTGCAGAGGCCAGAGCCTGTGGTGAATATCACCCCGGTACACACGATCGCGCCCAACAGTCGTATAAAGATAATAGCGTTCAGTCAGCCAGTGTTCAATAGTACCCGGTTGAGCATAGACAACGGGCGCAACAGGACGATACGCCGCGATATAATCAGCCGAAGAAGCATTCCTGTGGACACGGTGACTGCGATAATGGATTGTGTCCTCACTCCGTTTGCTACTCATCTGCGCGGTAAAATAAGGCAAATGAAAAAAAGTACGCGCAAGCGCAACAGCGATGGCATTCCCGGCATCGAGGCTAAAGAAATACACACCGGGCCGATCCTGCAATGTCACATAGGTGCGCACATTCAATTCTGGAAAGCTCGATAACCCTGGTACTGCTGGCAGTCCTCGCGGATGCACATTGCTCATATGAAATGGCACAATACCCACCCAGCACTGCCCATCAAATGTATCCAGAGGCAACGCAGAAGGGATAAGTGGTCGTAATACATCCGGCGCGATGGGCCAATGCGCAAACAGCAGCTCGTGCCATATCTGTGTCATTATCCACGGACCAGCGGGTAATGGCACCACTCGATGGTCCGTCGCTTGCAAAATTGCTCGCGTATCCACAATATATTTCTCCCAGGTACTGGTAAAGCTTATTACATTCTTTAATAAGAAGCGTAGCAAAGTTACCGCTATTTTGCCAGTACTCTGTAGAGGATGTTAAACTGCTTGCCAGACTTGCGCCGTACCGTCACTACTTGCCGAAGCAATCAATTGTCCATTTGGAGACCACAACGCATACCACACGTTTGCAGAATGACGGTAATACGTGTAGATATGGCTACCACTGGCCGCATCCCATATTTGTACTGTGGTATCAAATCCGCAAGAGGCTATACGAGCGCCATCGGGCGACCAATCCACTCCCCAAACACGAGCCGTATGCCCGCGATAGATACGAATAGTATTGCCGGTCGCAGCGTTCCAAACTTGTGCTGTCGCATCTCTACTCGCAGAAGCAATCCGGGTGCCATCGGGCGACCATGCTACATCCAATACTCCGGCGGAATGACCAGTATACACTACTAAAGGTTGCCCGGTGCTGACATCCCAGACCTGCACCGTACTATCTTCACTGGCCGATGCTATAGAGCGCCCATCTGGCGACCATGCCACTCCTCGTATTACATCAGTATGTTGAGTATATGTCTGTACAAAATTGCCTGTAGTGGCCTCCCAAACCTGTACCGTCTTATCGCTACTGCCCGATGCAATCATCGTCCCATCCGGCGAGAACGCCAGTGTGTTCACCGGCAGAGTATGGCCCGTGTACGCATAAACAGTACTGGACGTATAGGGATTGCTTACTTGCACCACGCTGGCTTCACCCCCCGATGCCAGTAACTGCCCATTTCGCGCCCAGGCCAGGGTATAGACTGGACCGCTATTCCCGTTATACGTCAGCTCATTGTTACCGGTCGTCGCGTCCCATATTTGTACTGTCGTATCTTGACCACCTGAAGCTACTCGAGTTCCCGATGGTGACCAGACATCCGCATAAACAATACCATTATGACCATGATAGCTATAGAGTAATGTCCCCATCGTGGAAACCGGCGCTGTGGGATTGGCAGTTGGTTGAGGAGGTTGCGTTGGCGCAGAACTCGCAGTGGGCTGAACTGTAGGCGGTGTTGTCTGTTGGGTATGCGTAGGAACACCTGTCGCATTGGCAGAACTTGTCGGTGCGCCAGGCGTTCCAGCCGCAGCACTTCGGTGATCCAGTCCCCAGAAAGCAAGTCCCGTACCAGCAACAACTACTGCGGCAGCACCTGCCAGACCAAATATAACCGTGCGCCGGGATATACCCCTTTTTGAGGCAATTGCAGGTGTACCATAGACTGGCTCATAGGCTGGAATAGTTCGCACTTCTTCTTGTGGTACATATTGATTTGGAGACGACTCACTACCAACATTTTGATTCGCTATACCAGACAACGAGATCGAAGGAATGGGAGTGGGAGTGACATACGTTGGTAAATCCGATCGGCTCGCTTGCTCAAAAGCATTGGCAAAAGCTTGAATCGTTTGAAAACGCTGCTGCGGGTCCTTTGCCAGCGCCATCATGACTACTTCCTCAACATCTGGCGCAATTGCGGGAACTTTCTGGCGTAGCGGAGGTGGCGTCGCAAACATGTGTTGCGTCGCCACTTCGGTAAACGTTCCCAAAAATGGCCGCTCTCCCGTCAACCACTCGTAGACAACTACACCGAGTGAATACTGGTCGCTGGCCGGGCGGGGTTTGCCTTGAATTTGCTCAGGTGCCATATAACCCGCTGTACCGACCACCTCCATTGTTCCTTGCAGTCGCGAACTTTGCGTCGCCACCGCGATACCAAAATCACTGAGCAGCACCTCGTCAGTGGCACTTAATAACATATTTTCAGGCTTGATATCACGATGAATTAACTTGCGCTCATGGGCATACATCAATGCTGACGCTACCTGCTTCACATGTGGCACCAGTCGCTCCGGCACAAGCTGCACTCCCTTTGGATAACGTTGCCTCAACGTGCCGTTCGACGCAAAATCCATCACGAGAAAAGGTACCTCGTCTTGCAAACCAAAATCCAACACTCGCACAATATGCGGATGCACCAGACTGGCAATTGTGCGAGCCTCGTTGATGAAGTTTGTGGAGTCCTCGTTCGTCAAGCGCGTTTGTAATATTTTTATCGCCGCCTTCGTATTCAAGTAGAGATGCTCGCCGAGGTAAACATCAGCGAACCCTCCACGACCAATCAGACGTAGCAAACGATAGTTTCCCAACATTTGCCCTACGCGGTCCATCATACGATCAATACTCCCCTCAAGTACCTTGCCGAATTTACTTGCGTAACGAACATTCGTATGGCTGTAAAGTATTACAGAAAAAGATGTGAACATAAACATGAGTTCAATGATGCAGATTACGCCTTTGATTTCATCTCATACTATCATTCTCAGCAAAAATATGTCAAGCATCGTCCCTTCAATTTCTGTGCAACGCAACAAACATCTAGACAAACCACAATCCATCTGTACTACTGTAAAAAAGTGCGCTACAACCTGTAGCACTATATTGTATACTAAGCAAAAACACGGAAGGTAAAGATTACCTGTGAGTAAAAACAAACAAACAAGCAATATTGCAGCTAAAATAAAACATCCTCGACGATTCTCGCTGAGGCACATTGTCCTATTTTGTTTCGTCACAATGCTTGGCTTACAAACCCTGGTAATTATCATTCTCCAGATTTTAACGCAACGTCAACGACAGCATAAGCACGATAAAGTCTTCCCACATCCACAACTTATGCCGGTCAACATTGGGGAAAATACGCTCCAAATTTATGATTTTGGCAGCGACCTCTATAAAGCTATGTTGGCCGCCATTGATAATGCGCAAGAAAGTATTTTCCTGGAATCGTATATCTGGAAAGGCGATGAGATCGGGCAAACATTCAAAGACCATCTCAAGCGCAAAGCTGACGCGGGAGTCGCCGTGTATGTTATCTATGATAGCTTTGGCAATTTAGTCGTTCCTCAAGAATTCAAAAATTTTCCACCCAATATTCATGTGCTCGCGTATCAGGCATTTACTCGTCCCTGGCATCTGCTCGATCCGCGTCACTATGCACTGGATCATCGCAAACTCTTAATCGTTGATGGGCATACTGGCTTCATTGGCGGCTTCAATATCGGCAGTGAATACGCAACGAAATGGCGCGATACGCACCTGCGCGTCGAGGGCCCAGCCGTCGCCGATCTTGCTCAGACATATATTGAATTCTGGAACCAGTATCACAAGAAACAGGACCAGATCACATTTCACTATCCGCGCATCTTCGATCCTCTGATTAATTTGCATGGCACCAGCCCACTACACATGACCTTCCCTATTCGTGATATGTACATCACAGCCATTGACAGAGCGGAACATATCATTCACCTCACCAATGCCTACTTCGTTCCCGACCGCGTGCTGCTCGAAGCATTAATGGACGCAGCACGACGCGGGGTTGATGTGCGCATCATCGTTCCCTGGATATCCAACCATCGCATTGTTGACTGGATCACACATGGCTATTTTACCTCCTGCCTGGAGGCTGGCATTCGCGTCTACGGCTACAATAACATGTTACACGCTAAAACATGCACGATTGACAGCCAGTGGTCAACCATCGGTACCGCCAACCTCGACCGCCTCAGTTCAGTCGGCAACTACGAGATAAATGTCGAGATATACAGTAAAGCTGTCGCCCGGCAAATGGAGGACCTGTTCAACTGCGATACCACTAATGCCTTTGAGCTAACAATGGATAAATGGGCAAAACGCCCCTGGTATGTTATGCTGAGCGAAACCATCCTCTTGCCACTGCGCTTCCTTATATGAAATGACTACACCCTTATCTGTAGAGAGCATCTCATAGCAAAGAAAACCTGTCCAAATTTGACATTGCTCTCGTTTTGTGCTACAATTAGAACATGAATTCAATGTAATTTGTACACTAACTGGCACTTTTTAGCCCGTTTTATAGAAAAGTCCGCTTATTAACCGTGATTATGTACCCACTATCCATAACGTCTATGGAGGAAAGGAGCTGGTAGATATGAGTATCATGCAGCTTACTCAAACTGTTCATATTCTGCCACCTCAGCAACATAGCAACAGGAAGCAGCCAATGCAGCCAGCGTTGCCGGGATTGGAACCGGAACCAGATATGCTGCCCGTGGTGACGAATCGCCAGATTGCCGAAGTGCTTTCTGGCGTCGCCAATCTTTTAGAGTTTCAAAATAGCAACCCGTACCGTATTCAAGCGTATCGCAACGCGGCACGCGGCGTGTTGGAGTTACAGGAACCAGCCGCAGCCATCATAGCGCGTGGAGAATTTCTGCCCGTTCCCGGTTTGGGTCGTCGCTTATATGATCGCATCGTTGAACTTGTGGAAACAGGCACAATGACCTTCTATAACGATCTTAGCGTGCCAACGCTGCCACCCGGTGTGCGCCAACTTATGGCGATTGAGCATGTTGGCCCTCGTACCGCCATTCGCCTGTACGAAGAACTTGGCATTGATACCCCCGACAAATTGTGGTGGGCCGCACACCAGCAGCGTATCCGCAAATTGGACGGCTTCGGTATTCGCAGCGAAGAGCGTTTAAAAGAGGCTGCGTCCCGTTTACGCAGCCACAATCATGCCTCAGCCCTGGGAGGCGTCGCATAACCTCTAGCCAACAACGCCTCCAAACCCTGTAGGAGCGCGATAAATCGGCTCCTACACAGGGGGAAATATGGTAGAATGAGGAAAGACGTAGTTTCCCTACGCATCCGTAATCGTTCCGTCTACCCAATCAGGAGGCTTACTTATGACCGACGGCGTTTCATATTTTGATATTCCTGGCGAAAAATCGCGTGAACTGCTCGCTCGACGCCAACAATTTGTAGCACGCGGCGTTTCATCCACCATGAATGTGTTCGCGGCCAAAGCCGATGGAGCCATCATTGAAGATGTTGACGGCAACCGCTATATAGACTTTGCCGGTGGCATCGGTGCAATGAATATTGGGCATGCTCGCCCGGAAGTGTCAAAGGCTATCGCGGAGCAAGCGGCAAAATTCACGCATACCTGCTTTAGCGTGATGATGTACGAACCCTATATCGCGCTGGCAGAACGAGTAGTGAACATCACACCCGGCGACTTTGCCAAAAAGGCCATCTTCTTTAATAGTGGCGCGGAAGCCGTTGAAAATGCTGTCAAGATTGCCCGCTATGCCACGGGACGTCCGGCCATCATTACCTTCGACAATGGGTATCATGGGCGCACATTGATGACCATGACGATGACCGCCAAAGTCAAGCCATATAAATATCGCTTCGGCCCCTACGCGCCAGAATTCTACCGCGCACCATTTCCCTATCCCTATCGCATGAACATGTCTCCAACAGAAGCTTCGGACGCCTGTATCAGCGAGCTTGAGCGCATGTTTGTCGGCGAAGTCGCACCCGATCAGGTTGCAGCCATTGTGATTGAGCCGGTGCAGGGAGAAGGCGGCTTCATGATTGCCCCTCCAGGCTTTTTGCGTTCTCTCAAAGCGCTCTGTGAAAAGTACGGTATCCTGTTCATCGCCGACGAAATTCAATCGGGCTTCTGTCGTACCGGGGCTATGTTCGCAGTCGAACACGACGGAGTAGAACCGGATTTGACCATTATCGCCAAATCGATGGGTGCCGGCATGCCCATTAGCGGCGTTGTTGGCCGAGCTGAACTGATGGACGCGCCACCGCCAGGAACACTCGGCGGCACCTATAGCGGCAATCCTGTCGCATGTGCCGCAGCTATCGCGGTGCTTGACCTTTTTGAACAAGAGGATTATGCCGCACGCTCTCGCGCTATTGGTACAACTGTCATGGAACGTTTCACCAAACTGCAAGAGCAGTTGCCTTTTATCGGCGATGTTCGCGGCCTGGGCGGCATGGTCGCAATGGAACTTGTCAAAGACCGCACGACCAAAGAACCCGATTCGCAGGCTGCCAGCGATATCCTCGCCGCCGCCCACCATCGGGGACTCGTTCTGATCAAAGCCGGTATGTACGACAATGTCGTGCGTGTCCTCGTACCGCTCTGCATTACCGACGAGCAATTGCACGAAGGTCTGGATATCCTCGCGGCCGCCTGTCATACCGTCGCCAATGCATCAGCCGCGACAACCTCCATTAGCTAACTCTCTGAAACAGCCAGAAAAATCCCCTGCTACCGATTAGTAGCAGGGGATTTTTCTGGCTGTTCCGCTTTTTGCAAGCGTTGGGACACGACTGCCATCTCTTGCTTGTATTCGTTTTTCACGTCAAGCTCCAACACATGCTGGTAACTATAGCGTAATGCCTGAAGCAATGCCTCATCCTTAGACTGCTGCAATTTCCACTCGTAAGCCAGGGCCAGATGGGCATATATTTGGGGATCAGCTGATAAAGTTACGGCGCGTTTCAACGCCTTAATTGCCCTGTCAACTTCACCCTGCTTGAACAATATCCACCCTTCACAATCAAGACAGTAAGCGGGCCAGTGGACTTTTGTCTCCACAAGTAAACCACTCATATGCTGCGAGGCAATCTGAATTAACTCCAGCGCTTTCTCTAGATTCGCGTTTCTTTCCGCATAAGCAAATGCCATCCCCCAGTATGCCATGGCCTGTAACTCTCCCAGTGACATAAAACCAACCGTTTCACGCTCAACTATTTCGTCTTTCCGTTTTCCTTCACATTCCGCTATCATCGCCTCATTTTGCAGAATCTGAAAATGCTTGATACAAGAATCGTATGCTTTATTCTTGAGATACGCATAGCTCAAATAAAACAGCGAAGTTAAAGGCGCGAAATGGAGCGTTTTCGCAATACGCAGATAGGAAATTGCACGCTGATATTCATCCTGCTCAAAATGCAGCACGCCCAGGAAGTAGTATAATGCATGCTTCTGCTCTTGATGCTGATATTTGTTCTCGTATAATGCTTCGGCATGTTCAAGATAGGCAAGAGCAAGCCGGTAGGCATTGCGTTTTTCTTCCAGTTCATGATAATGGCGGCCCAGTTCCACATACGAGATGCCTATCTTGAAATTGATATCCACGTCATCCTGTTTAAACAAATAGGTCGTGCCAAGCTTAAAATCAAGGATGGGTGCCTCAATTTTAGGCAACTCTTTCAATTTTGGGAGAAATGTACTCTTGCGTAACAGGGCCTCTTTCCATGCTGCAATCGCATTCTCGAACGCATTGAGTTTGTAATACACGTCTCCTAACGCCTCGCGTTCTAGATAACAAAGGGGGTCAAGCACAAGCGCACGTTCTGCCTCTTGCAACGCCACCTCGTACTTTTCCTGCTGTAAGAGCGAATAAATTAGAATAACGCGCAATTCCTGCTCCCGGATCACATGTGGATACGTTTTTTCTAAACAAGCAATAACTCCCCGCACATACCTTTCAACCTTATCCTGCTGGTTGTATTGAAGATACAGCTTGCCTATGTCCAGCGATACCTGGGCATATATCCAGGCTTGTGTTCCAGCATCATCCTGCGCAATTTGGTCAATCTCCTGCACCAGATTATCCAACGTTTCCACTGAAATACTTCCTCTTGCCTGGCATGCGACCACTTTCTGTAAATAACCTGCGACAGATAGTGCTTGCTGATATAGCGTCAGCGCTTCCAATTTTCTATATGTTTCTAGCATTATATCAAGCAGTTCTTTCGTATCATTTGATAAAGCGAAAGCATACTTCTTCGCGTTCTCGCACGCCTGTAGCGCCTGTGCTTTACTCTCTTGAGCTTCAGGAGAGTCTATTTTCTGTTGCTTATAGATAGAAAGAGGCACAGGCTAATGCAAAAGAAGCCCAGAATTTCGCGTCATCTGGATTTATCCTGAGAGCCGCTCGATATTCCTTTATCGCCTGTAAATAGTCCTGTCGCTCACAATACATTTTCGCAACGTGGACATAACTATGGGTATAGGTATCGAATAAAGCAGCATAATTTTGGGAGTCAGAAGAGGTGAGAAATGTGGCTAGATGGAGCAACTCATGCGCTTTTTGATAATAGGTATCGTATTTCATTGCTTGATCGGGTAGTTGCTGGAATTGCTGTTGTTTGCTTTCAGCAAAATGTGTATAGGCCATTGCCAGGTCTTTCATACACACGCTGAGTGTTGCTTCTAATTGAGGTATCAACAGGTTATCCGTCTCTGTCATACCCAGTTGTAACAATTCCGCGCTACATAATGCATGCCACGCTTGTCGAAGCGCCTTTTTATAGCTTTGCATGGCAGCATGAAGTTCATCAGGGCTAGGAGTAGTTACGGATTGGTGGTCATATGACCCACTTTTCACTAAACCCTTCATTTGTGCTAAACCGATCATATGAAATATCTTGGCAATATTTATCTTGCCAGGTTTTTGCGTAATCGCCCGCTCACTTATGCGCAAGCATATGCGATAGGCAGAGTCATACTGCTCTTGCTGGTAACGACAGACTGCAAGCGCATAATAGGCTATCCACGAGCCAGGATTATGGCTGATTGCCTCGTTAAAAGCCTCCTCTGCCGCTTCCAGTTGCCCAGTTTCTATTGCATCATCTACCTGCCCTAACTCCATGTAGACAACGCCCAAATTATAGTGAGCCAGCACAAAATCTTTATCTTCTTCGAGCGTCTCGATAAATTTCCGCTCAGCCTGCCGCAACTTCAGCGCACGCTCTTTGGAAGTACGCAGACAATCACGATAAAACCGTAATCCCTCGCTAAATGACTTCGCCGCTTTCCAGCGTACAGTCCCGCTCAATGATAGGTCTGTAAATATCCGGCAGGCAAGTTCATGAATCATCTCATCAATGCTCTTTTTTGTACCGTTCTCCGTGCATGCCGACGGCACACTGTCAACGCGCCAGCTATATGCCGGTCTCCCTCCAACTCTCTGAGCGGTCAAAATGAAGTTATCATTGTCTTTGTGCAGGCTGCCAATAATGCGCGGTCCCTGTACAAAGCGTCCCAACAATGCTAATAGGGTCCCGACAGGAATCTCTATTGGCCCAAGGCTCAATTTAGATTGAGCGCTTACAGCACCTGTGAGAAAATCGCTGACATCATCTACCTTGATCGTAGCATCTATTGGTTGGTTGCTATTGGCGGCAGTTGAAATAGCTCGCTGTTCATCAACTGCACGATACAGTTCATGCAATTGAGCAAGCTGTACCACGAGCAGTGTTGCCAAACCCTGCGAATCCGAGACCGGCGCTGCGCCGGTATAGTCCATAAATGTCTCTATCACAACCCGTTTATGCCCTTGCCACGCCCACCACAAAAGCCAGAGCAAAACAAAAACTGCGAGAACATACCAGAACTGAAACCAGTAATCGGCCTTCGGATTAGCAATGTGGCGTATTGTATCTATAAGCCAGATGAAGAAAGCTGTGACCAGAAGCCAGAACACAGGAGGAAACCAGCCGCGCTTCAACAGATAGAATGTACGGCCCAACCGGTGCGCTATCCACAGCGACAGGCGATATCCGAACATGCGAGCTTTGAAGATGAACATAACAACCAACCCCCAACGTGAGTAAACGCTTGAGCCGCTTGCTTCCAATCAACAATTACAGGGTCGCATTACGTGTTCTGATTGCCGCATTATATCACAACAAACCATATAGCTATAGACGCTGAAAGTTGGCCTTATTCGTGGAGCAATATTTTCGGGTACCCGTAAGAATTTCATACCAAAGCAGATGCCTCATGCCCACAGATAGCGTGGGGCACCATCACTACAAACGCTCGATCATCTCGATGAATCGCTGCTCTAACTCAGTAGTACGCGGGCTAGGAGTACCTGTGCCAATGATAGTATCGTCAACCTGCATCACTGGCGTAATCTCTTTTGAGGATGATGTGACAAATGCTTCGTCAGCAAAAGGCAACTCGTCAAGCAAAATTGGGCGTTCCTCAATTGCGAAACGCCCACGTGCCAGTTCCAGCACAACGTTGCGCGTCACGCCAATTAACACACCACTTCGCGGTGTAATCAGCGTATCACCGCGAAAAATGAAAAAGTTGCTGCGTGTTGCCTCCAGTACATGGTCTTGCGCATTGACATACAGCGCATCATCAGCATTGCGCCGCGTAGCTTCCTTCAAAGCACGCATAGCGGCAAGATAATTGGTCGTCTTCGCCTCTGGCGCGTCACGCTGCAAGCGCGTCGTAATCAACCGGTATCCCTGCGCAAATCGCTCCACATCGCGTTCACCCAGCGGCGTAATCAACAACGCAAGACTTGGCGAACCTGACGGCAAAACGCCATCCTCACTTATACCACCTGTGACATAGATACGAATGGTCGCGTGCTTGTACACATTGCAAGCAATAATTTCTCGTACAGCAGCAGCAACATACTCACGCGGCCACGGAATCGCCAGTTCAATCACTTCAGCCGAATGATAGAGCCGGTTGATATGCTCATCCAGGCGAAACGGCTGCCGATCATAAGTGCGCAACGACTCGAATGCACTATACCCGCGTAGAACAGCCGTATCGTTGATTGAGATCATTAATTCGTTGGGATGCGCCCAATGACCATCCAAATACCAGAGTGCATGTTCATCCATCACAGATACCTTTTCTCCAACAACGCAACTACCATACTTTTTTCTCTTTGAGCCACTCAACTACATTCTCAGGCACGCTCATTGTCGAAAGGCGACCTTGCCGCACCAGTTTCCAATCATCAAACAGATGGCTCTCTTTGATTTCGCGCAACGTTACCGGCTGAGCAAAACGACCTTCAAACGCTACATCCACCACCCAACTTTTATTATCATTCGGGTCGGGCCGTGGTTCAGAAACCACTCGCGCCAACCCTACAATAGCAGCCTCACCCTGACTATGGTAGATCAATACGTCGTTGCCAGGCCGCATTTCCCGAATCACTTGCAACGCCTGCGCATTACGCACGCCATCCCACACCGTCTCTCGGTCACGTTCCAGATCGTCAATCGAATAACTATCGGGGTCTGTTTTCGCCAGAAAATATGCCATAATTACTATCTTCCTCACAAATATTGATACTGTATCGCTACTGCTTGATTATAGCTGTGATCCAACAATGGTGCAATCATCAGGGTCGAGACCGGTTCACCACATTCGTCATTCGTTTTGTGGCGAACCAGTCTCTATCACAGTAGCTTAGGATAACCTTAGACTATCACAAAGTAGGATGCGCGAACCCCGATTCTTCCAACCATTCCATTATGTAACCGTATATACCAGTGTAGCCATGATACAAGCTTAGACTGCTAGCTGAGTCAAGCTAACAAGTTGTGATGGTATCCTGGTTAAAACATATAATGCACGAAAGTTTGTTGAAAAGACGTTAAAGGAGAAACAGTATCATGTCACAAACAGATTCAAATAGCGAACAGGGGAAAGATTTTATCGAAGAATTGCCCGTATTAGGCGAACAACTGGTTACGAAGGTACGCGAGTTGGTCCATGAGGGCAATGTGCGCCGCATCATCATCAAACAAGAGGGTCATACTATCCTCGAAATTCCCTTGACCATCGGCGTGGTGGGCGTTATTCTTCAGCCAGCATTGGTTGCCATCGGCGCCATCGGCGCGTTAATGGCCCAATGTTCAATTGAGGTTATACGCTCAGAGCGTCCAACACCTCCACCTGTTAACCCGGAACCCCCAACATCCACTCTGTAAAAATATCAACACAAGTCAATATACCCTTAAAGAAGGAAATAATGATAAGCAGCAGATAAGGGCCTGTCATTATTCCCTTCTTTTCTTTTGCCCTCTCTCTTATTTGGTAAGCACACAAAGACACCGTCGTGTATAATAGAATGGTAATAAAATCTTCGCACTATCGAGGAGACAGGCTATGTCCGATATATCCGCCTCAACGCTAGAACAAATCAACGCCTATGAGGCAGTGCCATCACTCGTCATCTCCGCTCTCACTGGCCTGAGCGAAGCTCAAATACACGACGTACCCGGTCCAGGTGAGTGGAGCATCCATGAAGTTGTCATTCATCTTGGCGACAGCGAAACCTTCGGCTTTGAACGCCTGCGCAAGACAATCGCGGAAGAAAAACCAACATTACAGGTCTATGACGAAGATGCCTGGGCAAGGAATCTCAGCTATCAGCGACAGGAGCGTCACCTCGCACTTGCGCTATTTTCTGCTCAACGCCGCTCAACTGCCGCCTTGCTCCGTATGTTGCCACCGGAAACATGGAAACGCACAGCGATGCACCCTGAGCGAGGTGAAATAACGCTGAAGGACATTTTCGCCATTTACCTTGAACACGGCAAAATCCATCTTGCGCAAATTGAACACCTCAAACAATCACTGCAACGTGTATAAAAGTCTATCAAGCGGAGCAATAGTATGGATAAAAGCTTTTCTGGACGGCGTACAACACACATCAAAAACCTTCGTCAGGCGTATGTTTTGCTTATTTTGGGCGTAATCACGCTGCTCGCGGCGTGGCTCATCCATCCCGACCTCTCCAATTATCCCATCGGCCCTTTAGTGCTTGGCATTGCCTTCTGTATCGCTGCTGCATTCAACCCCTATCGTTTAGCCGTTGTCAGTTGGCTCGCCTTGTTTCTGGGCATGTATGCTTTTCTAGAATTCAAAAAAAAATTCATTCACTTCAACGGGGGTGAGGCTTTCTCCGCGTTGATTATAGCTTTAGGACTGGGATTACTCGGCATTGTATTTATGGCCCGTCGCGGCTACGTTGGTCATGGTGCCAGTTCACCTGCTATCATCGTACTGGGAGTTGGTATCCTGGAATATTTACTGGCGGCCAATCTCGTACCCTCTAATACGATCTCCTTCATACTCTCGCTCTGGTTCCCCGCCTACAGTCTGCTCCTCTTCGGCATCTTTTATTTCTTGACCAGCAGGAGAGTCTAGCCAGGGATAGCATAGAGGTGTCTGACAAGAAAAAGGTGCAAAGCGGCGCTTTGCACCTTTTTCTTGTCAGACACCTCTATAATTTCACCACGCTCAACACTTTGCCATTGACCAACGGTACTCCACATTTCGCTCGTGGAAAAGCCTTGAGTTCAGCAGCTTTTATCACCTTTACCTGTGAACTCGATAAATCGGTACCTACCCCACCCTCGCTGTTCCACGCGATGAGTAGCGAATCTTTCTCGTGAATAATCATCGCCAGCACAACATGGTCTCTTTCGGCCAGGTCCGTCGTTACAACACCAGCAGTAGCACGTCCCTTTTGTGGATATTGACTCAATGGTACTTTCTTGCCCACGCCACTCTGTGTTAGCACAAAGAGGCTGGAAAAGTTGGCAGACTGCTTTTCTGTTTCACCGTCCAGATAAACGGCGCTTACCACCTGAGCATTGTTACCCAACGTCATCGCGGCAACACCCTGGCCGGAGCGACCTTGCGTACGCACATGCTCATCGCTGAAACGCAGCGTCTGCGCGTTGTTCGTTGTCACAAAGTATTCGCCCTGTCCACGCGAAAGTAACGCAGTCAGCACAGCATCGCCATTCGCCAGTTTCATATCTTGCAATCCGTCTACATCCGCCGTTTTATACTCGTTGAGAGGGGATTTCTTCACCTTGCCAAGTTTGCTAAAAGTGACAAGATAACGGTCTTCGTCATACACTTCGACCGGCAGCACGGCAACAATCTCTTCACCCGTCTCCAATTTCAGCAACTTACGCAGAGGCTCTCCCTTTGCCGAGCGGTTTCCCATTGGAATACGATGGGCAGCTATCTGAAACACGCGCCCCATAGAACTGGCACACAACACATAATCTTGTGAAGTGGCAGACAATACTTGCCGCAGTTGCTCATCACCTCGCGCCGGCACATACACAGCAGCGCCATTTTTACCTCTCGGCGCAAATGTCTCCGGCGGCAATGCCTTTAAAGCTCCTCCGCGAGTCAAGGCAATCAGCAACGGTGTGCGTTCGTGCAAGCTGGCAACCTCTTTAATAGGGTCACTTACCTGCCCTCCCACATCTATCATGGTACGCCGATCGTCGCCAAATTGCTTGATGAGTTGCAGCATATCTTTTTTCAGTAAATCAATCATTGCTTTGCGGTCAGCCAGCAATTGCTCCAACTCGGTAATACGCGCCTGCAGCTCCTCTTTTTCTTTCGCATATTTCCCGGCATCCAGGCGTGTCACCTGAGCCAGCGTCATCGAAGCAATCACATCAGACTGAATTGCGGTCAGTTTATATTTCGCCTCGATCACTTTTCGGGCGACATTGCGGTCTTCGGCCTGTTGAAATATCTTGACGATTTCAGCAGCATGGGCCGCGCCAACAATTAAGCCTTCGACGATATGCAGACGTTCGCGAGCCTTGCGCAAATCAAACTGCGAACGGCGAGTCAGCACATCAAGTTGGTGTACATTCCAATAGTTCAGTAATTCGAGCAAACCTACCTGTTTTGGTTGCCGGGCCGCCTGCATCGGTTCCCCGAAAAGAAACACCATCTGGAACGAGAGCGCAATCTGTAAATCGGTCTCGTTGAACACTTGCGAAAGCACTTGCGCCGCATCCGCATCCTTGCGCAGTTCAAGCACAATACGCAGCCCTTTCTCCGTGTCGCTTTCATCTCGCACATCGGGCATCAGACCCTCTAATTTGCGGGCATTGATGGCTTTGACAATCGAAGCTTTGACTCTATCGCGCCCAATTGGCGGAATTTGCGTCACGATCAAGGCACGACTGCGCGGCGTTTCCTCCAGACGCACCTCTGCCCGCACAATGATACGTCCTTTGCCTGTTGTAAAGTAATCTTTGATGCCTTCAATGCCGATAATACGTCCACCTTGACTAAAATCCGGCCCCTGAATGTACGTCATCAGTTGTTCAAGATTCATATCCGGGCGGTCAAGCAAGGCAATACAGGCCCGCAACACCTCCGTCAGATTGTGCGGCGGAATATTGGTGGAAAGGCCAACGGCAATGCCACTTGACGGGTTCACAACAGGTGGAATACGCCCCGGCAAATAATCCGGCTCAACAACCTTCGGGTCTTGCTTATAGGTTGGACGCAACGGCACTGTCTCGCGTTCCATATCTGCCATCAGTGCCTCGGCAAGTGGTGAGAGGCGCATCTCTGTATAACGGTAGGCTGCGGGCGCGTCCCCATCTTCGCTACCCATATTGCCTTGCCCCTCGATTAATGGATAACGCAATGTGAAGGGCTGCGCCATACGCACAGCAGCATCATAGACAGAGGTATCACCGTGAGGGTGATAATTTCCCAGAATCAAACCGACAACCTCGGCACTCTTGACCGTTGGACGACTCGACAGGTACCGCGCCTCACGCATACCGGCAAGGATGCGCCGCTGTACCGGCTTGAGGCCATCACGGGCATCCGGTAGCGCCCGGTCGGTCACAACTGAAAGGCCATAGGTGGCGAAAGCCTGGGCCATGATTACCGAGAAATCCTCTTCACGAATATTCCCGGCCTCTACGGTATTTACATTTTCACTTACACGAGCCATCTCTTAAACGTCCAGTTCTTTAATCTTGCGAGCATGTTCCGCGAGAAAAATGCGACGAGCTTCCGCATTTTCATTCTCCATCAGTTCCAAAACGAGCTTCGCGGCCAGCACCCCATCCTCTATCGTCACGCGCTTGAGCGTGCGTTTCGCCGGGTCAAATGTGGTATCACGCAGTTCTTTCGGATTCATCTCGCCCAATCCTTTGAACCGCTTGAATTCCAACCCTTGCGCGTCCGCGTGCGTTTTGATAAACTGCAATCGCGCCTCATCATCCAGCAACCATACCACTTTCCCCTTGTATTTCACAGAGTAGAGCGGCGGGCAAGCAATATACACATGACCTTGCTCAATCAGTTCACTAAATTCCTGGTGGAAGAGTGTCAGCAACAGGCACTGGATATGTAATCCATCCACATCGGCATCAGTGGCGATAATTACGCGATGAAACTTGAGACGGCTAATATCGAACATATCGCGAGTGCCGGTACCCAACACATTGATGATGGTGCGAATCTCTTCATTCTCAACAATGCGTTTCAATTCAGCCTTCGCCACGTTGAGTGGCTTCCCTTTGAGCTTGAGAATGGCCTGGAATTCCGAAAAGCGTCCCTGTCCAGCACTGCCACCGGCGGAGTCGCCCTCGACGATGAACAGTTCCGACCGTATGGGGTCAGCCGAGTTACAGCGCAAGAACTTCTTCGAAAGTGTTGTATCAATCAGCTCGCCGTTTTTCTTCGTGCCAGCACGCGCCAGTTCCTCGACCAGTTGCGCCTCATTACGCGCTTTCTGCATTTGAAGGATTTTCTTTAACCACTCTTTACCCGCGCTAACGTTGCTCTCGAACCAGTCTTTCAATCCTTCGTCCACAACCGAGCGCACAATACCTTCAACCGGCGCGTTGTTCAGGCGATCTTTCGTCTGCCCCTGAAATTGTGGATTCGTCAGTTTGACGGAGATAACCACATTCAATCCTTGCTGGATAACTTCCGGCTTGAAACCATCTTTCTCACGACTCTTAATGATGCCCCACTTAAGCGCGTAATCGTTGACTACCTTCGTCAATGCAGCCTTAAAACCAGTCTCATGCACGCCGCCATCGCGTGTGCGCACGGCATTGGCAAAACTATACATGGTTATCTTGTAGCCGCTCGTGGGTTGCAAGGCAACTTCCACCTGCACATCGTCTTTTTGCTTCGCAATGCCAATCACATGCTTAAACAACGGAGCACTTGTACCCGTCGCCAGGTCACGCACATAGTCGGGCAAACCATCACGTGAATAATAGACGTGCGAAATCTGCTCTTCCGCCGCATCATCCCAGGCGTCCAGATGAAATGAAACGCCCTGATTGAGATACGCTGCGGCCTTCAAACGGCTCTCTATCGCCTCAAGAGCATAATAGGCTTCGGCATCAAAAATCGAGCGATCATAGAGCCAGCGCACCTGCGTACCATGCAATTTGGCATCACATGCGACGATTTTATGCGGCATGGCAGTGCCACGGCTAAATGTCTGAGTAAATTGTTGTCCATCCTTCCAGATGGTCAACTCCAGCTTTTCCGAAAGCGCGTTGATCACTGTGGCACCAACCCCATGCAATCCGCCAGCCGTTTTATATGCACCTTCGACAAACTTCCCACCCGAATGCGGCACAGTCAGTATGACTGTCGCCGCTGGCAAGTAATCGCCCTGATAGAGCATCGGATCAAATGGCATTCCACGCGCCTCATCGCGCACAGTAATCCAACCATTACGGTCAATATGCGCCCAGATGTGCTTGCCATAACCCGCGACCGCCTCATCTACAGCGTTATCCAGCGCCTCCCAAATCAGGTGCAGTAAGCCCGTAGTTGACGTTGAACCAATGTACATACCGGGACGATGACGTATCGCCGCCAACCCTTCCAAAACCTGTATATCAGACGCGGAATACGCCGCGTTTTTTTTCGATTTTGTGCTTAATTTTGTTTCTGTTTTCGTGATTAATCCAACTTTCCCTGCTCCATTTTCATCACTATTCCTTCCAGCAAACAGTGTTAGTTGACCCTGTTGCCTGGCCGCTTCATCCTGGGCGGCAGGGGTTAACTTCGGGGAACGAGACATCTTTTCTCATCCTCTCTGCAAAATTTTTTTTGTTGCTCTTCAGCATACAGCCTGTGACGCTGAAAGTCAATAGTTTTTTCGACCAAAAGTTCTAGCACATCGTACATGACAATCAGTTCCACCTTTTAATCTCGTAAATCCGTGCCTTTTTGTATTTATGTCATATGTTGCTACATACTTACATGGTTTGATTATAACTAACAAATATGCGAGTATGTTTCTTCCATGTAGATAGCGATTTATGAAGTGCTTATTGCTGGCTTATTGCTGGCAATATATCTATCACTCTTGCATATTCTTCAGTAAGTTTATATAATAGAGTATAAACATATTACATTACAAATTATTATGTCCATGTTACCAGGCTCAGAAAGGATAAGGAGGTATGCCACGCCCCCCCAAGCATGTTCCTCCCGAGACACTCGGAGGTCGTATTCGTGCTGCCCGTTCGCAGTTACGCCTCTCGCTGGCGCACGTCGCGGCTAATCGTTATAGTACCAGCTTAATTTCACAAATTGAACGAAATCGTGTAGAGCCATCTTATGAAAGTTTACAATTTCTAGCTGATCAATTACAATTGCCCTTTGACGAATTGCTCGAACTCTCTCAACAACATAAGGAATCAGAAGCTGAAGCCCGTCAGTATAAGGCTTACGACGAATTGCGCGAAGAGTCTGCTCGCTTGCTTGCTAATCAGCATATCACCAAAGCATTGACTCCATTGCAAGCCTTAAGCATGTCTCAAATGCCTTCGTCGTTACGCTGGCGGCTTGCTGCTCTTCGTGGTCAATGTTACTTCAGCCAGAGGCACTTTCTGGACGCTCAGAAGGATTTCCTCTATGCAGTGACAGAGAAACCTCAACACGTACCAGAACAGCAACGATTAGAAGCGATGACGCTGCATCTTCATCTCGCGGCGGCTTATCGAGAATTACAGCAACTGAAACCGGCTACTGAACACTATACCATTGCCTTGCGCATGATGGATACAAGCACCTCAATCCTTCACGTCGCGGAAGCCCAGTGGGGATTGTCGCTGGTTGACTTTGAACTTGCGAATAGCATGTCCAATGATAGAGATGCACAGCAAACAGATGATAAGGAAATGCGTTTACGTTCTGCGATTGAATATGCCACCAATGCTTGCGCCCTCTACCGTTGTATCGGCGATACACTGCATGCCGCACTTTTGACCTGCCAGATTGGTTTAATCGAGCAAGCGCGAGGAAAGCTTGATGTTGCCCGCCAACACCTCCGTAAAGTTCTCGACGAATGGTTGCCCACCCTCGAGGCACATCCACAAAAACCGGCAGATCAGCGTCAGATAAAAGAGCGAAAAGAGCAAGCCAACATCGTTTCCGCCGTAGCCTGCTCTCTTGCCGGAATTGAGCTTGATACAGGCGATTTTGAGCATGCATTACAGTATGTGCATGTAGCTCGTCAGGCCGCGAAGAATAGCTACATCATACGGAAAGCTGAGGCGGAAATGATGCTTGGGCGCATCCTTGAAAAGCAAGATGTGAACGACCCTAAAGCGGAAGAAGCGTTTCACGAGGCGGTACGAATACTCGACGCAACCGACAGGCTGGCCGCTCGCATACGTGCGCACGAGTTACTTGGGCGTCATCTTCTTAGAAAAGGTGATGCAATCACCGGTGAAGCAGAATTTGATACCGTAAATAAGCTGGCCGGCCTCGTAACATTTTTCAATAGCACACCCATCTCTGGTGAAGATGAAGGGTAGAGGAAATCCATGACAAAGCCAATTACCGGTCAATACGAATACCAGCATAGCTCAGGTGTAGGGCTTGATTACTTTACATCCCGACTTGATCGTCTCACCTTACTCGCAAATGGCCGTTTCGTGTTAATTATCCAGGGACGCAGTCGTTTGAGTAATGCCGCCCAATCGGTCGTGAAAGGTCAGCCAGTCAATATGAGTGCCCCCGAAGTTCGTTTCGAGGGAAGCTACACCGCTCAAGGCAATACACTTGCCTTCCATTTTGATGATGGTACACAAGAACAAGGACAAATTTCATGGAATGGCGAGGGGATGCAATTTGGCCCAAATTTCTTCAGCAAAGTTTCCGACTCTACGCTACTACCTCCCGCCCATCGCTTGAAAAAAGATATGGATGATATCGCAAAGGGACTAAAAATTGCCAGCACCATTGGCGGCATGGCAGTTAAGGCCGCCAAAACTATTCATGATACCGTCCAAACGGCACAAGGCAACGAGACGGAAGCCACACCCACTGCATATCATACACCCGCTACGCCACCAGTACAACAGCCACAAACTTCTGGACCGGCGCAGCCCACTCCATCTTCTGCCGCCGTTTTTTGCGATCAATGCGGTGAGCGCGTCCGTCCGGGAAAGCGTTTCTGCAACCATTGCGGTGCGCCGCTTCCGTAGCCATGCAATCCATAACAATTACCGGGCATGCTCTTTACTCAGATATTCGTAGGCGGCGATTATCCGCTGCATCTGCCGCTGGTCTCCGCCACGGTCTGGATGATAGCGTTTCGCAAGCATGCGATAACGGCGTTTAATTTGCTCTGGCGTGGCATTTGACGGCAAACCCAATACCCGCAGTGCCTGTTGACGCTCTATTAGCGAACGCGCCGGATTTGCTCGATTACCCCAGAGAGAACGCGCACTCAACCGCAACACATCCCACAGAAGTGCAGCAAACGATTTTGGCGGCGGTTGTGAACTCATATCCATCCTAATCTATCATAGTCGCACCATCTTGTTTTCCTATCCATACTATACCGCATTCTCCACACAATATGGGTTTAGAATTTTGCGCAATGGCGGTGATATATATTGAAACGTCCACACCTCTTCAATCGTGATGTAGTACAGTATGATAGGATTATTTATTAGTAGTGAGGTCACGATATGGCGACAAACACACAGAGCAAGGATACGCAAACCGCTCAACAAGATATCAAGAAAGTGGCAAAAACGGCTGAGAAAGACGTAAAACCACTCCAACAGTTTTTAACCAAGTTCAATAATGACTGGGTGATGAACTTTTCATCTGCACTGGCATACAACTTGCTTATGGCAATATTCCCGATAGCTATCGCCGTGCTGGCTATTCTTGGATTGATTATAGGTAATTTAAATCCTTCTGCTTATGCCAACCTTACGACTCAATTGATGCAAGCCTTTCCAGGTACCCTATCTTCAAAGGGCGTAATAGATTCGATCACGATGCAATTACATAAAGATTCCGGTATCCTGGGCATTTTCGCGATGGTACTTGCCATCTTCAACGGCTCGCGTCTCTTCATTCTTATCGAAGGATGCTTTGGCATTATTTATCACGTGCGTCAACGCAAAGTTATACGGCAAAACCTGATGGCTATCGGCATGCTTATATTATTCATCGTACTCATTCCCATTATGGTTTTTGCCTCATCATTACCAACACTCGCTGTTACAGTCTTGCAACACACATCATTAAGCGGCCTGTTCTCCAATGGATTCGTTGCTTTCTTGATTGGTATTTTCAGCGGCTTCATCGCATCCTATATTCTGTTTCAAGCCATCTACCTGGTTGTACCCAACCAGCATATTAGTTGGCGACATAGTTGGCTGGGTTCTGTCGTGGCAGCGGCCTTGATGGAACTGTACCTGACGCTTTTCCCGCTGTATGTGTCACACTTTCTGACAGGTTACGCTGCTTCAATCAGTACAGTAATCATCCTGCTCATTTTCTTCTACTACTTTGCGGTGATCCTCCTGTTGGGCGCGGAGGTCAATGCCTTCTTTTCAGAACACGTGAAGGCCACACCAACTGATATTGTAACGATGGTACATATCACCACCAGCCATCTGCCTAAATCACCGGAGGACAGAGAGCAGCAGGCAGCGGAATCGCACAAAAATTCCACCAGCACAAAAGTCGCAAAAGATACGCACATTGAGGACGACGCGACAGCAAACAATAACACCAACACAAAAATGAGAACACATTCCGCTTCACAGGCAATCGAGCAATCGAAACAACAGGAAGATACATCGGGATCTGAGAATCAGCGGGGCAAGAGAGGGAAAAAAGAGCGTCCTAAAGGGCCATCCAAATTAGTACCGATTCTGGAAGCCGTAACAGGAACTGCTCTCGCATTCTTCGTGGAGCTATTCTACAGGCGCAAAAGGACCTAACACAGCGCTTTTTTACCTATCCAACCGGGGCAGAACGATCTCCGTTGCATGCTCTGCCCCGGCCAAACCAGAGAGTCCACGCAAACGCAATCGCTCAACCACCTCAGCAGTCAGCCCATCATACGCTAATCCTTCGGCGATGAGGGCAGCACCAAATGCTACATCATATCCCTCTTCCGCAGATTCATACCCCGGAAAGGTGTATAACTGGTAATGCTCTCCCAACCGCTCAATTACTGCATCTTTGCGACGAACGTCCTCGTCCGACGCGGATTGCTCGCGTACCACGATATCTTCAAAATGGTGTATTGCCATCAATCCCGCTAAATCTTGCGTCAAACCTTCCCAGAAAGCCGCTTCTACGAGCGCATCCCTCGCATTGTTCTCTCGCATATCAAGCCAGTTGCCACGATATATATACTCCTGGGTTCCAATACCATTGATGATATTTCCATCTTCCACCACGACAATACTCTTCGTCGCGTGTCCTACTTCCAGGTACAGAAAACGCATCTCCGACCACGCCGCCTCTCTTTCTCGCATACGCGCAAGAATCGTAGCAACCACACACAAGTTGCCCGCCGTCCCCATATCTGCACGGTTCAATTTGCGATATGCCGGAATGCTATCAAGATATGCGACCGCAGGAATGCTGTAGCTACGGAGATTCAGTGAACCCAGGGCAATAAGAAGTTCCTTCAAACTATCACCCCACGGCTGGTTTTCCCGGTTCAAAGTCATTTCATAAAACTGTTGCTCGGTTAGTGAATGTAATGCCGCAAAACAGGTATTCAAGTCAGAAGCTATCGCGATAGTTGGTTCAGGATACAGCGCACATATGTGCTGTACATACGCGAGCATTGCCGGAGCATTGGTAAACGAGTTGAATTTCAGCAGCCGCCCATAATCCATCAAGCACGTTTTCCAACCATCCGCACTACAATCAACACCTATATTCAACGCCATTGGAACGTTCCTTCCTTATTGACACTTGTCAGACAAATATATTGTATAGTGTAACTGGTTGAGATACAAGAACCCCGGCGGCAAATGACCTATTTAGCTTGACGCGCCCTCGACCCATCTGTTAAAATGCCCATTACCAGGTACCCCTGATGGTGAGTTTCACTGTCTCCAAACTTTTTCGTCCCTGTAGCAAATAAAACCTGAAACCAATCCAAAACGGCAAAGTAAATTTGAGGGCATCCGTATGTTAGGTGAGGAGTTTTCATCCACAAGCGAGCAGGAACAAGAAAGGTTACGCAACGCCTTACGTGAAAGTGAGATTTTACGTGAGTTAGCAGAGCTTTTGGCATCCTCGCTTGACCTCAAGCGTATATTACAGGTACTCACCAAACGCACAACCGAAGTCTGTGAAGTTGAGCGATGCGCGGTCTGGCTCTTAGATGACCATCAGGACAGGTTTCTCCCGGCCACCTATTACCTCTCGACACAACACCTCAGCCAGAAAGATATACACATCGGCGACCGGCAATGGTATCAGAATTCTTTGCCATTCAGTGATCCTATTTTACGTCGTTTGCTTGCCCAGAATGGCATGCTCGTACTGGACGATTTACAGGCCGAACCCTCCTTACAACAGTTCGCGAAAAAATTTCTCGTTCGTTCCACATTACTGGTTGCCCTTATTCGTGAGGGCCGTCCTGTAGGCATGATGTCACTTGATGATCCGACCCGTCTGCGCACATTTTCACGCTCGCAACAACAACTGGCGCGTGCAATTGGGCAACAAGCGGCACAGGCAATAGACAATGCTCAGTTGTATCTACAAGCACAGGAAGAGCGAAAACGAGCAGAGCGGTTGATCGAGCGTGCGCGTGCTATCTATCAAGTCGCTCTTACCGTCAATTCGGGTGAGAGTTTGCCCACCGTTTTAGCTATTGCTTCCGAACATCTGGCACACGGCTTGAATGCCGATAGTAGCGCAGTTGCACTGCTCGATGAACAAACATTGCACGTGATAACTTCAAGCCTACAGCAACCTGCCCACGATACGCCATTGACCGTCGCACTCAACGACCTGCCGACGTGCTATCAGGCCGCCTCCACCGGCATTCCACAATATGTCACAAGTCAGCATAATGAAGGTTTCGAGAAATACTGGTTTCACAGCTTAGGCCTGCAAAACGTCATGGTGGTCCCTTTGATCGTTGGCATTGAACCCTCCGAGGAGCAGGCACGATCACAGACGAGCCGTTGTGTTGGTTTTACCTTCATTGGCTATCAGAATACGCAACATCGTCCTACCCGTGGACAATTTGCCTTCGCTCAAGATATCGCTGCACAGTGTGCATTAGCCATCGAAAAAGAGCGCTTGCTGGCAGAAGCACAGCAATCGGTTGCGCTGGCAACCGAACGTGCCAGCACCCTCGATGCCATCTTCCAGGCTATGACTGAAGGAATTACCGTTCTCAACCCGGACGGAGAAGTAATAGTACGCAATAACGTTGCCTCCTATTTTCTTGGCTTGCCAATGAACGCTTCTGCATCGCTGCATTCGTTTCTGGCACGCTTCCCAGCCTATACCATGCGTGGACAACCCATCATGGAAGAGGATTTTCCACTCTCACGTGCATTACGCGGCGAAAACATACGTAGAGAACGTTTCGTTACCCACCGCAGTGATGGAGTAGAGCGCGTCATAGAAGTCAACATCTCGCATTTATTGAATAGTGAACAACAACAAATGGGTATCGTGAGCGCATTTCGCGATGTCACAGAACAAACTCGCGCCGAGCGCCGTGTTCGTAAAGCGCTGGAAACAATGTTGCATGTAGCAGAAGCAGTTTCGGGTGTCACCGACATTCACGCTATTTTACGTAGTGTCCTGACTCACACGCTCGAAACAGTGAATTGCGATCGCGGTATCGTCCAGTTGTATGATTCGGAACACAATATTTTCACTCAATTGTTCTCCATCGGTTATGCTTCTGATGATGAAACTCACTGGCTTACTGATCAAAACCTGTGGCTTAATCCTTCAGATGTGCATGCGTTTCATGCGGCGATCCTGGAAGGTCATGCAACTGTCATCAATGCCGACCACTGCCCTGACCAGCAGCAACCACATAATCATATTGCGGTACTTGCCGCACCTATCACGCACAGTAACCGTCTGCTTGGACTGATGATGCTTGACCGCAAACCTGACCACGAACGCGATCCTCTTACTGAACAGCAACGCCATGAATTTAGTATCTGGGATATGGCGGTTGTTGAAGGCATTGCCCAGCTAGCCGGTCTCGCTATCGAGCAAACGCGTTGGCAACAAGAGGCAACCATCGCGCATAACCGCGAAGAAGCAATGCGCGAGGCCAACGCGCTCAAGGATGAGTTTCTGGCAATCACTGCTCACGAGTTCCGCTCGCCATTAACAGTGCTTATGATGCAGGCGCAAATGGCGCAGCGCTCATTCCGCAAGTATAGCAATAATAACCAGGAGCTACAGAAGCATATAGGTGATAGCCTGACCTCCATTGAAGAGCAAGGTCGCCAACTCACCAATATCGTGAACACATTCCTGGAGGTCACACAACTCAACGAGGGGCAGTTGACGCTCACAACAAAGATTGTGGACGTTGCCGACATGGTTCAACAGGTCGTCTCGCGCCACAGTGCGACAACAACGTTGCATGAAATTCATTGCGAAATTACTCCAGGAGCATGGCCTTACTTTGTCAAAGGAGATAGCGCCCGGTTACAGCAAATACTTGATAACATACTACAAAATGCCATAAAATACAGCACCTTGGGCGGCCCAATTACGGTTTCACTGCGCCAATGCCAGGCATCCGATGGAAAAACATTCATAGAAATATGCGTCGCGGATAAAGGTATTGGTATTTCTAAAACAGAGCAGGTACATCTGTTCGAACGTTTCTACCGGGCTCCCAGCGTCAAAGAGGGCAAGACACGGGGAGTCGGGTTAGGCCTCTACATCGTCGCGCAACTAATTCATTTGCACGGCGGCACCATCCACGTCGAAAGTGACGGCATTCCAGGTGAGGGAAGCCGCTTTATCTTTACACTACCAGCGTTAGAAAGCGAAATGCAACCAGGTGAAGGAACTACGCAACTGGCTTCTCAAGCTAGCTCAGGAAACGATGCGCCGTGAAGGTAGCGAAGATGCCGCGCATGATTATGACCACCTCGTGCGGGTCATAGCCCTGGCAGAAACTATTCAAATACACGAAGGTGGTTATCTTCCTACTGTCTGGGCAGCAGTTGCCTTCCATGATATGGGTCAAGAGCGCGAACGGTACCATGGCGGCGACCATGCTCTGATTGGTGCCGACATGGCAGCAGATTTGCTCACCAACACCCATTTCCCACAGGCGGCTATACCGGCAGTGCAACAGGCCATTCGTGATCATCGCTTGACGGGCAAAAATATTCCACAATCCCTTGAAGGACGCATTCTCTACGATGCCGACAAAATTGACTGCCTCGGTGCCACCGGCATTGGTCGCCTCTACCTTATTACCGGTCACCGCAATCAGAAATTGTATAGTCCCGTGCCTGACGACGTTGTTGAACCTGTTGATCCACAGGTAGTACGCACACTACGCAACCGGTCCGATTACTCTCCCAGTATCGAATTTCAGTTGCTCTTCAGTGACTTGCCGGATCGCATGACCACTCCGACGGGCAGAATGCTGGCTCAAGAACGCTACACCTATATGAAAGAATTCTTCACCCGTCTACGAAAAGAAGTCGAAGGCGAACTCTGATATCTTTTATTGCCTCTTATATTCACTCATCTTCTCCAACCAGGGTGAAATTGAAAGAATTTGCCAGAATGCGCTGCTTCAAATAAAAAGGCAGATACAATCATGCTTCGCTGAGACGATATGCTATCGGCGTTGCCGAGTAGGTTACAAATACACCCTGAGCATCGGTGCGCACACTGGTAGTACAATACGTGAAACCACCCGGCAGTTTACTGGTATTGACCTGAATCTGCGAATTAATCTGGCCTTCAAACAGTGCAGCAAACCCGGTCACTGCAATACCACCAAGATCAACATGTAACACATGCACTTTAACCTGGCAGGAAGCCACATACGGTTGTATCACAATCGTAAAACGTCTGGTTGTCCCAATTCCCAGCACAGTTATTTGGTCACTACCGGTAATAGTCGCCTGATCGCCACTTGCGAATGCCGCCTGAACATTTTGAATGCTTCCTGGTAAACCAGAAGTTTGCAGCGCATTACTCACTAAATGTGTAATATATGCAGAGCCAACCTGCACAACAATAGCATTTCTACTCGGCGCGGATGGATTGGCAACTGCCGAATTATCAGAAGAAACAGCGAATAGCACAACAAATATCCCTATCACACCACAAAGCAACCCAAGCAAAAAAGCAATACAAACAAAAAGAATACGCCCCAATCGGCCTCTTATTGAAACAAGCACAGTAGTAAAACGTGACTTACGAGGTGCCGGTGATGAAGTGGATTGCGATGATAGTTGTGCCGATGGGAACTGACTTTCAGAGTCCATGAATTACTCCTCGATAATTGTTGCGTCTATCTTACTCTCTCTCGCCCAACAGTGCAAGATGCACTTTTCGTTTGTGCAAATTGCACAGTATCAAGCCACTCATTTTTAGACAATCTATCTGTAGTAACACGTTGGCTCCTGTTGTATGCTAATAGCAGAGCAAATAGTAGGCATAGGGCGAAGTATATCTTTGCCCATTGTGCAACATATCTAAATCAGGCAATGCAAGCCCAAACACCCCAGCATCGGTGCCGGGATACTATACACAAGGAGATACACCGATATGACCCCCGAACAAGTACTGCAATTTGCCAACGAGCGTGGCGCGAAAATGGTTGATTTCAAATTCGTTGACCTCCCCGGTACCTGGCAACATTTTAGTGTTCCATTACGAGAACTCAGCGAAGAAACATTTATTGAAGGCAAAGCATTTGACGGTTCAAGCGTGCGCGGCTTCCAGACCATCAATGAAAGCGACATGCTGATTATTCCCGATCCCAATACTGCCATCATTGATCCTTTTATGTCCATCCCAACCTTGAGCCTTGTCTGTAATATCGCTCATCCAGGCCCCGGCGCACACAAAAAGCCCTATAGCCGCGACCCACGATACATTGCAAGTAAGGCGGAAGCTTACCTTCGCTCAAGCGGCATTGCCGAAACAAGTTACTTTGGTCCAGAAGCCGAGTTCTTTATCTTCGATAATGTACGCTACAACTCTACCGCCAATATCCAGTACGCTGAAGTAGACTCCGATGAAGCCCCCTGGAATAGCGCACGCAACGGCACTCCTAACCTGGGACACCGCATGCGCACAAAAGAAGGCTACTTCCCTGTTGCCCCAAACGATACCCTCCAGGATATCCGCAGTGAGATGGCGTTGCTGCTGGAAGAGCTGGGCATTCTCGTTGAGGCACAACACCACGAAGTAGGCGGCCCCGGACAATCGGAAATTGACATCCGCTTCAACAGCTTACTCAAGACAGCCGATAATTTGATGATGTTCAAGTATGTCGTGAAAAATACCGCTCGCAAACATGGCAAGAGCGCGACATTCATGCCCAAGCCTGTCTTCGGTGATAACGGTTCCGGTATGCACGTCCATCAAAGCCTGTGGAAAGGCGAGAAACCACTCTTCTATGATGGCGAAGGCTATGCTGGCCTCTCACAACTGGCACACTACTATATCGGTGGACTACTCACGCACGCACCAGCCTTACTGGCAATCGTTGCTTCAACCACCAATAGTTACAAACGGCTTGTACCCGGTTATGAAGCACCAGTGAATCTCGTCTTCTCGAAAGGCAACCGTAGCGCAGCAGTCCGTATCCCAATAACAGAGTGCGCTTCAGCTAAGCGTATCGAGTTCCGCCCGCCCGATCCGACGGCGAACCCCTACCTGGCTTTCTCCGCCCTGCTTATGGCTGGTCTCGATGGTATCCGCCGCCAGATTGATCCGTCTGAACACGGCTATGGCCCGGTTGATCGCAACCTCTATCATATGTCAAAAGAAGAATTGAGCGAGATCCGCTCCGTTCCCGGTTCTTTGCATGAGGCACTAGACGCGCTAGAAGAAGACCATGCCTTCCTGTTAGAGGGCGGCGTCTTCACAACCGACGTTCTCGAACACTACGTCGAGTTCAAACGCGGACAGGACGACGAAGTACGAATGCGTCCCACTCCCATTGAGTTCTCGCTGTACTACGACGTGTAATCAGCCGAGGCCGGGCGAGGACAAGCCATCGCCCCTACTATGGACCGTACCCGCACCCACGCAGTGCTTCAGGGTATCCATAGTAGGGGCGCGATGGCTTGTCCTCGCCCGGCCTCGTTGCCGACCCTCTGCTCATTGCAAAAAATGAAACGCACTCGCCACAATCAAGCACCCGACATAGTTGCTAAAAATATGTTATAGTTATGTGTAACAATGTAGATTTTTTTGAACATGTATGAAGAGGCAACACATGGAACCACTTGTTGATAGCTACGGCCGCCGCATCAAAAGCATGCGCATCTCCATTACCGACAAATGCAATTTTCGCTGCACGTATTGTATGCCAGCAGAAGGTCTTCCCTGGCTCAAAAAAGCCGAGATTCTCTCCTATGAGGAGATCGAGCGCATCGTCCGTGTAGCTGTCAGCATCGGTATTGAGCAAATTCGCCTCACGGGCGGTGAACCATTAGTGCGTAGAGACGTTCCTGATCTGGTGCGTAGTCTTCGCCAAATTGAGGGCTTGCATAGCCTCAGTATCACCACCAATGGTATTTTGCTTAAACAGCAAGCCTCTGCGCTGGCAGAAGCCGGGTTAAGCCGCATCAATGTCAGTATGGACTCGCTGGTTCGTGAGAAATTCGCAAAACTCGCACGCCGCGATCAACTGGCTCGCGTCTTAGAGGGCCTGGAAGAACTCGAAAAATATCCCTCCATTCACCCCATCAAAGTGAACGCGGTCGCCATTCGTGACTTCAGCGAAGAAGAGGTTCTCGATTTCGTCAAACTCGCACGCAACAAAGCCTATGTCATGCGCTGGATCGAATTCATGCCGCTCGACGCCGACCAGATATGGCGCAAAGAAGATATTCTCACCGGGGCCGAACTGAAAGCTATCATCGAAAACGCCTATGGGCCACTTGTCCAAATCACCACCGGCGACGCTGCGGAAACCGCCCGTCGCTACACATTCAGCGACGGCATTGGCGAGGTAGGTTTCATCAATCCCGTCAGCGAACCTTTCTGCGCAAGTTGTGACCGTATCCGCCTCACCGCAGATGGTCAACTACGCACCTGCCTCTTCGCCACCGAAGAAACCGACTTGCGAGCAATCATCCGTTCCGATGCTTCCGATGATGATCTTGCCGCCACTATCCGCCGGGCCGTCTGGAACAAAGAACTCAAACACTACATCGGTGACAAACGTTTCAAACGCGCCAATCGCAGTATGTCCATGATCGGCGGCTAATACTTTAAAGCAGGATGCCGGCAGCAGCTTGACATTTACATTGTAGATTTCAAGCTGCTGCCGGTATTCTGCTTTATTTTTGCTTTTACTTCTAATTTCTACCAGTATTCGCTCAATTTTCATGCAACACATACAATAACAATGTAAGCAGATTTCGAGAACAGCGTTACAAACAAGGGGAATATTCGTTGTTATAGTCAAATAGATAGAATGTACGCAGTCCCTGGCTTGCTCACACAATAAAAGGACTCAGCGTTAGTTGGTGTACGACCAGAAAGAGGCCCCCATGATACACGATGGTACGGATCTGCTCACCGTCCGTGAGGTTGCAAAGCAATTGCGTGTGGATGATACTACGGTGCGACGTTGGATTAAAAACGGTATTCTGGAGGCGATTACTCTACCTCACAGAGGTCTTCGCCAGGCATACCGCATCCGCCGCTCCACCTTAGACAAGCTGCTTGAGTCACCACTTCCGCAAGAACCAACAGAGTCGGCTACTCAAGAGTCAGAGTCGGTAGTTCAGTAGCCAAATCGCTTCCAATCTGCTAGACTGTAGGTCACTATTCGTTCACTTAGCAGTCAGGAGGCATTGGTGTCATTAATCAATTCAGACGCACTCTTCCACGAACTCAATGGGAGTGAACAGTCGGGTTTTACCGCTCTTCACTCCCCCGTCCAGCACTCGCCAGCAGGCACCCCCTACATGGTGCAACCTGGCGTAGCGGTCCTCGCACGACCTCAATTCAATATGGCGGCACTGCCGGGTTTCCTGGAAGGGTTTGATCCATCACTCAATTTCGCGGAGTACGTCAATGACCCGACTCTACTGCCTGATGGTGCGCAATTATGTAAAGTCGCCGGTCAAGTCTGCTACATGAGCTTCAGCCCGAAGCGCACCTTTAACGATCGGGCTGAGCAATACTTCAACAACCTGAAATCATCCGGGCATGGATCGGTCTTTGAGCATGCCAATTTTAGCCTGTTGCTCTACGGTATTTCGCGCAGTGTCACGCATGAGATGGTGCGTCATCGTGCGGGATTCGGATTCTCGCAACAGAGCCAACGCTATGTCTCTGGCAGAATGTTGCGCTTCGTCGAGCGTCCTGAATATCAAGATGATGCGGATTTACACGCCCAATTTTTGCAGCGCATCGAACGAGTAGCCGGTGAATATGCCGCGCTCACCAATCGGCTGATGGAGATGCAACAATCGGGGGTAAATATTCTCAGCGCGGAAGTACGCACCGACCTGCGCAAAAAAGTGCAGCAGTGCGCACGTTCTGTCTTGCCCAACGAAACCGAGGCTCCCATTGTCGTCACAGGCAATGCTCGCGCATGGCGACACTTTATCGAGATGCGAGCCAGCGCCCATGCTGAGATCGAGATACGGGCGCTTGCTGTGCGCATCTTCCTTTGCCTGCGCAAAATTGATCCCGTCTTGTTCAGCGACTACACCATTCAACATCTTCCTGATAGCACGTATGCTGTACACACGGATTTTAATAAGGTTTAAGCAAGGGAAATGGCAAAAGACACAAGCAGCCGGCACTATGCCAGTTGCTTGTGTCTTTTGCCATTTCCCTTGCTTAGAGTTCGCGCCGATAAAGCCTCATCCCCTCCAACATCCGCTCATCCGTTGGCTGCATCTCGCATTTCCGCGCTAACCGTTCCGAGGCAACGTCATTTAGCGGCAATAACGCCTCGAAGTAAATGGGATGGCCTGCCAGTTCCGCCTCAAACTCAAATTCCGACGACAGCATATGTACGCGATTCAGCGCACAAATGAGAAGGGCAAAGCCCGCGTTCTGTCGCCGGTACAATGGATGAACCGCTCCCGAGCAAAGAAAGTGATAGGAGTGTTGGCTCTGGCGCAATTGTAACACTGTATATCCCACCGTTTCACCTTCAATACCTTCCAGCGTACCAGCCTGCCCCCACTCGTTTATTTCATCATCATCATCAGTAATCACGAACACATTGAATTCCGCCTCAAGCTCCAGTTGCAGCAACCACTCTGCAAAATCTGCTGCGTTCATTGCCTCTATACCATCAACCTCAGCCGCCAGTTGTTGTAGCTGCACGAGCCGAGGTATATCAATCTGCCGAAAATTGCGTATACGCATATATTCCCTTCCCTCTCTTCACCTGTTTCGTACCCCATATGATACGTCTCAACAGGCCGAAATGCAACGATTGCTAGCGAAGCAACCGCGTTATACGATATACTGATAATAGTGTTCTATCTGGACACATCCACGTAGAACATGTGCTACCAATCGAACAAAAACCATGCCTCAATTAGAAGGAGTTCCGTCTTGACAGACCTCACTCATGTACAACGTATTCGCCAGGCCATGCCAGCCACTACCAGACAAATCTATCTCAATACTGGCACATTCGGCCCGTTGCCCGCTCCTGCCATGCAAGCCATCCAGGCATACTTTGACAAACAGTTCCAACAAGGGCGTATAGGAGCCGCCGCCTTCGAGGAGATGGGCAAGGTTTACACTGGTGCCCGTACCAGCGTTGCTCGCCTTATGCATGCGAATGACGGTGAAATTGCCCTGACCGACAATACCGGCGAAGGGCTGAATATCATTAGCTTTGGTTTTGATTGGCGCGAGGGCGACGAAGTGATTACCACAAACCATGAACATATTAGCGCCCTCGCTCCCCTCTACCAGCTACGCGACCGCTACGGCATCGTTATTCGCATCGCCGATATCGGCCCGTTTGCTGAACGTCCGGTACAGGACGCCATTACGGAACTCATCACTCCACGCACGCGCCTCATCGTCCTTTCGCATGTCGCATGGACAACAGGTGCCGTTCTCAACGTTGGCACAGTGGCCGCCCTCGGTCATGAGCATGGCGTACCCGTACTCGTTGATGGCGCACAATCGGCAGGTGCCATTCCCATTGATGTTAGGGCGCTTGACGTTGATTTTTACGCCATCCCCATGCAAAAATGGCTCTGTGGCCCTGACGGTACCGGTGCGCTCTATACACGCAGTGAATCGCTCCACTACGTTAACTGCACCTATGTTGGCTACTTCTCAATCAAGCATGAAGAAGATGTCGAATGGGCATTAAACGATGATGCTCTACGCTTTGAACTGGGTGGTCGCCAGACGGCGGCTATCGCGGGACAAACGGCTATCCTGGACTGGCTAGAGCAGACTGTGGGTTACGAGTGGCTATTTGAGCGCATCTCGTCGCTGAATGCCTACGCCTGTCGGGCACTGCAAACCATTCCCGGACTTACCTTGCTCACGCCGCAACCAGGAGCAAGCGGTCTCGTCTCATTCACACTGGCAAATCAGGATGTGACTACCGTTGTGGAACAGTTACGGGAAAAGTACAACATTCTTATTCGCAGCATTCCTTCAATGAAATCCCTGCGTATCTCGACGGGATTTTACAATACTGAGGAGGAGATTGACACAGTAGTGAAGGCTCTGCAAGAAATGATGGTATAGAAAAACCACCTATGTGGGCGGGTGAAACGGCGATGTCCTATTTTCCCAGGGGGCTACCCCCCAAGTATCGTGAGAGCTGAAGAGCTTAACTGCCGTGTTCGGGATGGGAACGGGTGTACCCTCTTCGCTATAATCACCGGTTCACCTGCACATACAGGTGGTTCTCTTAACACGGTGTATCTTACTACAGTTGCGAAAGGTTGTCAACCCCTTTCGCAACCAATTTTCCACTAACAGGCATGTACTTTGCGAATCTCGCGAATTTCGTCGCAATGCTCCCGCATATGCCGTACCTGGATATTGACCAGATCACTTACCGTCGTCTTGCGGCCTTCATCTTCTTCCGGTGTATACTTCATCATCACATATCTTTCCCAATTATTGGGAATGTAATGCAAAAGCTGGCTGATATGATTGCGTGAAGCTTGTACCAGCGCCAGCGAAGGTTCTATCGGGCGTTTTGTATATTCCAGCGATTGAGGCCAAAGCTCCTGATCGTAGGGAGGACGAACGTACACATATCCAGAATCCGCCATAGCCGTTTTGATATGCATCAGGAAAAGCGATTCGCTCTCGGCCAGATGATGCACGATTTGCCGTATTGACCACGACCGGGCAGTCAGCGTCAAATCGAAAGCATCCTGAGCAAGACCATCAAGTGCTGCCTCAAGTACATATGGCCCCTGTGCGTACAGTGCTATCGTCTCCTCCGGTGAGCGATTCGCAGGAGCAAAAAACTCGAAATTATAGCCGTCAGGGTCTTTAAACGTGAGAGTACGGTCGCCTGATGGTGTTTCTTTCAGCGTTATTTCAGTGATGCCCTTTTCACGCAACAGGGCTTCTCGTGTTTCAAGATCGTTCTCTCGATTCCCTAATGTTTCGCCTGGTTTGAATATCAATCTCGGCTCGCTGAGATACTCTCTAACATTTTTCACTTTTGGTCCCGCAAACAGGATAGCGTCGCCATCGTAGTCAAGCAGTTGCGCCATATCGGCCTCTGGATGCTGTTCAACCAATGTGAAGCCCAGACGATCTACATAAAATTCGACGCTTGCAGCAAGATCACTCACAATTATCGCGAATGCAGGAAATTTTGGCATAAGTATCACTCTCCTTACAAACATTATCGGTCGCCCGCAACTGGTGCTTCTTCCAATTTCATCGAGAGCAGGCGTGATACGCTATCATTGCCCATCGAGACGCCGTAAATCACCTGTGCGGAAGTCATAGTCACACGGTTATGCGTAATCATGATAAATTGCGTGCGTTGTGCCAGCCGTTTTAGGATATCACAGAACCGCGTGACATTCGATTCGTCAAGGGCCGCATCTACCTCGTCAAGCAAGCAGAACGGCGGTGGATTAATCTCCAACAAAGCAAAGAGCAGCGCGGCAGAGACCAATGCACGCTCTCCACCAGAAAGCAAGGATAAATCCTGTACTTTCTTGCCTGGTGGTTGCACAATCACATCTACGCCCGTTGGCATATTCGATGAGGCAAGTGTAGTGGATGTAGTGGGTGTAGTGGGTGTATCGTCGTTACCTGCCTTCGCGGTCGTCAATTCCAGACGCGCATTGCCACCGTTAAAAAGCGTCGTGAAATGTTCCCGGAAACGCACGTTAACCGCTTGAAAGGTCGTCTCAAATTGTCGCGCCATTGTTACGTCAAGTTGCCCGATAATTGAGCGCAAATGCAGGGCCGCCTGTTCCATATCCGCGATTTGCGTCGAAAGAAACTCAAAGCGTGTGCGTGTCTCCTCGTATTGCTGTGGAGCATCCGGGTCATAGCCGCCCAGCGATTTGATACGACTGCGCAACGTATCCATACGCCGACGCAATCGTCTCAACTGTATTTCCTCTTCTTCTGACAACTTGTCTGGCTCATCAGACTCCGATATTGGCTCATCTTGTTTACTCACCTCTGAGGAAATATCGGCTTGCACAGCATACCTGTTTAAATCTTTCGGGTCCGTTACGCCCATTTCTTCTTCCAGTTGCTGCAAGAGCGTTTCCAGCGCGTCACGTGCCTTCTGGCTCTCCAGCATAGAACGGCGATACACCACTTCCGCATCGGTCATAGTGTGGCGCAATGTGAGGTTTTGCTTTTCGAGGATTGCAATGTTTGTATCAATGGTAGCCGCTTGCCCTTCAGCAATGCGCAATTCTTCCGTTAATTTACGTGCCTGAGCCTGCATCTTTTCATGTTCAGCACGATAGTCTGTAATTGCTTCCTCCAGTTCCTTTCGTCGCTGGTTAGACTCTTTTACTCGCGCAAGATGCAGTTCAATTTGCCCTTTCAAGTCCTGGGCCTGCCCCTGTTGCGTGACCAGTTGTTGGCGCAGCGCCTTTGCCTCCTGCCGTTTCACCGCCAGAGCCGTGCGTCCTCGCCCCAGTTCATCCTGTTGACGGCGGAAGAGAAGGGCGCGTTCCTCCATCTCGCGTTGGAATTCTTCGACCAGCCCCGCCATCTCACGCTGTGATTTCTCGTGCGCACGCACACGCTCCTGCGCGGCCTGCACTTCTTGCTCTAAGCCAAGCACCTCGGAGGCCAACTGCTGCTCTACTGAAGAGGCCAGGTGCAATTCCGTCTGGACGCGCTCAAGGTCACGCTGCGTCGTATTGACTACTTTATTTAGTTCATTGATACGCGCAGTAAGCTTTTGCAACTCTTTGTCTACTGCGTTTTGTTCCGCACGTCGCGCTTCCTGTCCCCGCTGCACCTCGCTCACCAGCGCATTCAGTTGCTCTATCAGCGCCACGTGGGTACTCAGCTGCTGAGGCAGCTCACGCAATTCGCGTTCATGCGCCAGCAATCCATGCTGCCCACCTTCTTTGCCATTGCCACCTGCCAACCAACCGTCAACATGCAACACCTCACCCTTCAACGTGACCATTGTCTTGAAAGGATGGTCACTAAATTGTGAAGAGGGAAGTGACTGTACCCACGTATGTAACGCTTGCGCCGTCTCTACATCCTTCACAATGACAACGCCATGCAAAATGCGCTGAAAAAACGGAAGATAACGCTCCTCACACTGGATATGCCTCCACGCGAAACCCGACACTCCTTCGCGCAATGCTGCTTGCTCTGTCAGGCAACGGTTGAGCATTTTTTCCTCGTCCAGCAATCGAGTAGCACCATTAACGGAAAATTCTTTCTCTTTCCGTCCATCCCGCATCCATACTACCAATGCCTTGCCCTGTGCAGCCAACTGCAAGTAGCGTAAACAGGTATAAGCATCGTCAATGGTCTCAACTACCACCGATTGCAAGTATTGTCCCAACGCCGCTTCCATCGCCGCCTCCATCCCTGCCGGGGCAACGCCAAGTTGAGGTACAGGAGCAATCAGACCGGTAATCTTACCTGCGGGAGCGCGTAACAACGCTCGCACACCATCGCTGTAGCCGCTCAAACTTTGCCGCCAATTCTTGAGCAAATTGAGACGGTCAGACACGGTACGCCGCTGCCTTTCCGCCTCAGCCAACATTGTTTTCAGCCGTTCCATCTCCTGTTGTGCATCAGCGATAGCACGAGTAATGCTCTGCTTGCGCTGTGTGACCTGCTGCTCCTCGTTGCGTGCAGTATGCAAGTGGGCGCGTTCATCCACAATGCGCGTCTCTAACGTGCGTAGCGTCTGTTGTGATTGCGCTATCGTCTCACGTCGCGCTGCCAGTGTGCGGTTTCGCTCGCCCAGGTGCTTCTGTTGCCGTCCCAGGTCGGATTGACTGGCACCCAGACGCGCCCGCACTTGAATCAGGTCGCTTTGCGCCCCACGCAGTCGCCGCTCGTCCATCTCATATTCTTTTTGCGCTTTAGCAACCTGTCCCTCCAATGTTGCAAGGATGGCGGCATCGCTATCAAGGGCGTCGTCGGCAATAGCACACTGCTCTTCTTGATCGATAATCTGTCGCTGCACAGCAATCAGGCGTTCACGTAACCGCCGCTCTTCCTGTTGCTGCTCGTTCTGTTGCCGTGCCAGCCCGGTAATGCGCTCCTCACACACAGCAACTTCACGTTCAATCTTCTGCACGGCATTATGGGCTTCAGCACTGACAGTTCGCACATCGGCAATATGTGCATGAGCATGCTGACGATGCGAACGCAAGATATAGCCCTGTTCATCTGCCGCTTGAATGGCTCGCTCCAACTGGCGCACGTGCTGTGCCTGTTCCAGCTCGGCAACCTCCGCCCGATCTTTCACCGTGCGCAAACGCCGCCATTGTAGGGCGTACCATGTCAACAACACATCCTGTAATTCGCTATTGAGTTGCGTAAACTCGGCTGCACGACGAGCTTGCTGGGCGAGCGGTGCCAGCCGTGGTTCAATTTCACCGACGATATCACGCAAACGATCAAGGTTCTGCTCCGTCGAACGCAAGCGATTCTCGGCGTCGGCGCGTTGTACCTGAAATGGGCGAATACCGGCAGCATCCTCGAACAAGCCACGCCGCTCTTCAGCCCGTAAACTGAGGGCCGCATCTATCAAGCCCTGTCCGACCACCGTATAGGAATCGTGACCGATACGCGCCTGTGCCAATAGTAGCACGACATCCTTGAGACGCACTTTCTGCTTGTTGATGAGATATTCGTTCTCACCTGAACGATAGCTACGGCGCGTAACTGTAATCTCGCTATATTCCGAAGGCACCCACCCGGTGCTATTATCCAGTGTGAGAGAAACCTCCGCCAATCCTAACGGCGCTTTGCCATGTCCACCCACGAAAATAATGTCGTCGCTCTTCTTACCACGCAACTGGCGCATACTTTGCTCGCCCAACACCCAGCGCATCGCGTCGGCCACATTCGACTTGCCCGCTCCATTCGGCCCTACCACCGCCGTAATTCCCGTACTAAACTCCATCTGTGTGCGTAGAGCAAAACTCTTAAATCCCAGCATATCCAGACGTTTGAGGTACACTGCGCAGCCTATGCCTCCTTCGAAATGTTTCCTACCAGAGCGATAATACCATAGTGCAACACAGGCGTCCAGCATAGTTACAGGTTGTTTCTTTCTCATCCACAGTAACGTATAATAGACTTCTTCCCCAATAGCCCAGAAGAAGCTATAATGAGGGGGTCAAGAAGTGTGTTCAAGAAAAGAAAGAGGAGCCTCTTGCTATGCGTCTGAGTTACTCACAGGTTGCCAAGCGGCCAGCGT